>Ga0210057_1000664_pt1 | contig 56109 bp, 53 predicted proteins | sample CryGeyCG2114_010_2_FD_183968 | JGI IMG/M metagenome (GOLD analysis project Ga0210057, IMG submission 183968) | Groundwater microbial communities from aquifer - Crystal Geyser CG10_big_fil_rev_8/21/14_0.10 (SPAdes) (version 2) | ecosystem: Environmental > Aquatic > Deep subsurface > Groundwater ...
CTTTGGCCATAAGCTTCTTAAAAGCATTACCGCCATGCCAACTTTTTATTATTTTTTCTCTAAACCGTGCATCTTTTAAAGTTTTAAATTCCTCAACATGAATTAATGTCCAAGGCCTATCCATCTTAGTCGAAAACACATCTCCCCCGTTATGCCTCAAGAGGCGCTTTCTTGGATCTATGGCGGTAATGCCTGTGTAATGTTTGTTTTTGATATTTCTTAAAATATACAGATAAGTCATAAATCTGACGGGGCAAGTTAGACGAGCCGGCAATAAATGCCCCATTTTAAAAACCTTCTTATTTTAGAATAAAACCCCGCTCTTGAAAAGTTTTCAGAAACGGGGAGGCTTTTATTCTCTTCCTGCGTTTTTGTCAATTCTAATCATTTCGCGGGATTCTTTATTTGTTAAAAATCCGAGAATTTCCATTCGATCAAGAACATAGCCTATCCACCGGGCGGCTTTCTTTGAATCCTGTGTTTTTTCAATTTCATCAAGCATCCACAGAATGTGCTGACACATTCTGTAATATTCAGTCGTTTCGATTCTAGAGTATTCATGCAAATGCGACAACATTGACGCAATATCAATAGTATCAACATCTGCACGCGTAGATTGAATGGAAAAAAACTTGTTCTTTATAAAATCTCTAATCTTCTCTAAGGTATGGCTATACAGTGCCATTTTTATTTCTCCTTAAAAATGTGAAGATTCGTAAAATAAATTATACTTAATTTTTTTAGATTTTCAAGAACCTTCTGATGGCAATAAAACTTGAAGCGACCCCAAGAAGAACTCCGACAAAAACAACCAGAAAAATATATTGAAACCCGTTTGAGACAAAATATCCGATTAAACTTACGCCGGGGATAAGAGATTCCACCTTAGGGGAAACGAAATATACTACCGGATAAAAAACAAAAAGCGTGATTATCCCAGCTAAAATTCCATACATTCCGCCCTCGACTAAATACGGCGCCTTAATATGCGAATTCGAACCACCGACCAAACGCATTATTTCTATTTCTTGCCTTTGATTATATATAGTAAGACGAATAGTGTTGAAAGTAACCAGTACCGCAACTACCGACAAAATCACCGTCGCCAAGAAACCCCAATTACGCATACCGCTGGAAATGCTTTGAACTCTTTTTATAACCTGTTCATTTTCATAAAAATTTATCTTATCCACCAAACTTCTAAACTTATTGGCTTCAAGAAACTCCACTATGGCCGGATATTCGGAAGAATCGTCGGCCTTGATATTCAAAGATGCCTGAAGAGGATTATCTCCCAATTCTGCTAACGATTCCTGAATAAGCGCATCTCCGGCATGCCTTTCTTTAAAATCACTAAGAGCCTGGCCTTGCGATACATATTCAACCCTTACAACGGAATTCAAATTCTCTAATTGGCCCTTCACTTCTCCTATTTCAACCTCCGAGGCCTCATTTTTAAAATAAACACTTATATCGACTTTGTCTTCTAAGCTTCCAACAATAGTTGAAGAAAGAAAATTAACCACCATTAAACCCGAAAAAAGCATCAGCACAAGAACCATAACTCCAGTCGTACCAAAACTTAAATACGAATTTCTTTTAAAATTCGTCCATCCTGCCATAAAAATTCTTCTAAAGTGCCCTTTCATTTATAATACGTATTTGCCATTTACTATTTGGTCTCGAATGATTTTGCCCTTTTCCATAGAAATCACTCTTTTTCCTATTCCGTTAACAACTTCTCTGTTGTGGGTAGCCAAAATAACAGTAGTGCCAAGTTCGTTTATCTTTGTTAATAATTTTACCACATCATAACTGTTAACCATATCCAGATTTCCGGTGGGCTCGTCAGCCAAAATTATCCTCGGTCTGTGTATCAAAGCCCGAGCGATAGCAAGACGTTGTTTTTCTCCACCCGACATTTGATGCGGAAAACTATTCATTTTGTTACTAAGACCGACAATATCAAGAACCTTTGGGACATCGCCATTTATCTCATGCTCATCAATCCCGCAAACTTCCATGGCAAAGGCCACATTTTCAAACGCAGTTTTATTAGAAAGAAGTTTAAAATCTTGATAAATAGTGCCTATTTTTCTTCTTAAAAGAGGAACGGCATTGGAAGGCAGATCAACGATATTTACATCATCAATGACAACTTGACCCTGATAAGGGAGGATTTCTCTGGTCATTAACCTTAAAAGTGTTGACTTCCCCGCTCCTGATGGACCGATTATAGATACAAATTCGCCATCTTTTATGTGAAGACTTACATTATTAAGAACCTCTTTTTCATCTTCATAAATTGCACAGATGTCTTTTAGTTCTATCATTTTTTATTATCTATAAATTTATCTAGATCTCCGTCCAGAATTTTTTCCGGCTGGGATGATTTTATTCCGGTTCTGTGATCCTTAACCATTTGATAAGGATTCAAAACATAAGATCGGATTTGACTCCCCCATTCAATTTCTTTTCTCTCGGATCTCAATTCGGAAAGTTCTTTGATCTTAGCCTCTTCCATTTTCTGAGCAAGACGGGAAAATAAAATCTGCATGGCCTTTTCTTTGTTTTGAGCTTGAGATCTTTCCGACTGAACGGCGGTTACGATTCCGGTAGGGATGTGAGTTATGCGAACTGCCGTTTCCAGCTTATTTACATTCTGTCCCCCTGGACCGGAAGAACGAAAAGTATCAATTTTTAAATCATTAGAATTTATTTTAAAATCCTTGGTTATTATTTCAGGAAGTATTTCTATTAAAGCAAAGGATGTGTGGCGAAGGCTTTTGGCAGAAAACGGCGAAATTCGGACGAGCCGATGAACGCCAGCTTCTCCTTTCAAAGTTTCATAAACATTTTCACCGACAAGCTCGCAGACGGTGTTTTTTAAGCCTTTTTGTTCTCCATAAGAAACATGGAGAACTTTAAAAGCCCATTTTTTTGTCTGGGCATATTTTTGATACATTCTCAAGAGCATGGCCGCCCAGTCTTGAGCGTCAACTCCTCCAGCTCCCGCGTAAACATACAAAAGAGCTTTGTTTTTATCATGCTCAAACACATTATCAATTATACATTTTTTTAAAAAAAACAAAAGATTCGAGATTGAAAAAGAACAGGCTTTTGCTATAATTTTTGAATATTTGCCGCCTTAGCTCAGTTGGCAGAGCGCGTCTTTCGTAAAGACGATGTCCCCAGTTCGAATCTGGGAGGCGGCTCCAAATCTATTGCGCGGGATTCGTATAGTGGCAATATGCGACCTTCCCAAGGTTGAGACACGAGTCCGATTCTCGTATCCCGCTCCAGAGGAAAAATCCAGCAAAAGCTGGATTTTTCTTTTAACCGGTAAAGATGCGTCGGAACTTTTGATAAATATAGCGATGAGCTGGGTAGATAATTTATTGCAATTTTACCTTCAATGATGTATAAAATAAGAACACGATCTACTTACAGAAAGTCGGTAATGATTAAAAAAATACTGATTATCGTTGGAGCTACAATTGGAGGGGTTATAGGTTTTTTAAGAACTGAGAATGTAATACAAGATGTTTCTGGATTTGTTTGGGGAATAATTTTAGGATCATTAGTAGCTTATTTTGTTTGGAACTTTATAGAAAGTTTAATGGAGTAGCGGCACAATGCCGCTTTTTAATTGATTTTAACGGATTCTAATGTTAACTTGGGCATATAAAATAAATCGATTGATGACTGGAAATGGGTTCGAACGTCATCGTAAAGATACTCTACAATAAAAAAGACGGACATGAGCAGTCAAGATGTTTTTTTATTTTTTCTGTGTTTAACACAAATCTCTTCAATAGATTTTACTAACATAAAAGCTAACCAAGGACCTCCAACTAAAACGTCAAAAACCGCTATCAACACGAAAAATTGTCGATAAGGAGACATACCCTCAAATGGTAGTATCCCCTCAGTTATACCAAGCACAAATATCGAATAACCTAAAAAAACAAAAAAAATACTGAGCAAAACCAGGCTAAAAGTTTTTATCACAACTGTTTCCCTCGATAAAGATACTAAGATGAGTGTAGAGAATTAGTTTGAATAAATCAATGTCCCAAAATATAAGCCCACCATTTTTGATAATTGAGGCTATTTGTAAACCAATCTTCTCTTTTTGTCTCAATTTTATCAGGATCAGGATCTCGAAAAACGAGTATCACTTCTTCATCCGGAGATTTATAATTAAGCTTTTCTCTGGCCTGTCTTTCAAGAAACTGGGAACTTTGAAAATAAACTGAAGTTTTTTCCAAAAAATTTTTGGCAACTTCTGAATCTCGAACTTTTTCTTCAATGTTTGACACTATCTGCCGAAACTCCTTCCGACGAGAATTTAAATCAAAAAAATAAAAAACTAAAGAACCAATCAAAATTATAAATAACAACGAAAACCATTTAGAATTTAAGGGGTGCATTAATTTTTTATTTTATTTATTTGTTTGTTCTTGCCACTCATGTTAAAAAAAGTTAAACTTGAGATTAAAATCGAACATTCATGAATAAAAAAATGATGAGAATAATTTCGATAATAGTCGTCGTGCTGGTAACAATAAGCATGATCGGCTATTTGCTTTTGCCTCTTTTGTATTAATTTTATCTTTTTAACATCTTTAAGAAAACCTCCTGTGGCAAATTAACTTTACCGGCCGCTTTCATTTTCTTTTTTCCCTTTTTTTGTTTTTCTAAAAGTTTCATTTTTCTTGTTACGTCGCCTCCATATAAATAACCCGTAACATCTTTTCTTTTTGCCTTTATTGATTCCCTGGCGATTATTTTACCGCCTATCACAGCCTGAATAGCGACTTCAAACCATTGAGCCGGGACAACTTCTTTTAGTTTTGCAACGCTTGCTCTGCCTTCATAATATGCCTTTTCTTTGGGAATAATTTTGGAAAAAGGTTCAACTAAATCACCGGCAATCAAAATATCCAGCCGAATTAGATCCCCTTCCCTGAATCCTTTCGGTTCATAACTCATGGATGCATAACCGGAAGATACGCTTTTAAGTTTATCGTAAAAATCGGTAACAATCTCCGAGAGAGGCATTTCATATTTCAATAAAGCGGTTTCTTTTCCAATATAGTCCGTGGCTTGATATGCATTTCTATAACTAGAAACAAGCTCCATAACATTTCCAAGGTATGAAGTCGGACACAAAATCTCCATATCAACCACGGGTTCGGCGATAGAATCTATTCCGGAAGGATCAGGTAACTGACCGGCGGACCTTATTTTTAATTTTTCATTTTTAAATTTTAATTTCACTTCGTATTCAACAGACGGTGAAGAAATTATCAATTGCAACCCAAATTCTCTTCTAAGGCGTTCGGATATTATTTCCACGTGAAGCATGCCCAAAAATCCAAGGCGAAATCCCCTGCCCAGACCAATTGAAGATTCCGGTTCATAAATCAAAGAAGCGTCAGCGAGTTTAAGTTTACTCAAAGCGTCTTTAAGTAAATCGTAGTCATCACTGCTTTCGGGGAAAAAACTGGCAAAAACCATCGGTCGAGGTTCTTTATAACCCAATAATGGTTGGAAATTTAGCGTTTCTTTATTTTGAAACATCGTAAGCGTGTCTCCAACCCTTATTTGTCCGGGGTCTTTAAGTCCCGTGGCTACATAACCTATTTCTCCGGAATATATTTCTGGAGCCGGAATCAATGCCGGAGAAAAATATCCCAATTCAATTATTTCAGCCTTGGCTTTAGAGGCAAAAGCAAATATTTTATCGCCCCTTTTTATCTTTCCTTCAAAAATTCTGACATAAGCGATTACCCCTTTATAAATATCGAAGGTTGAGTCAAAAATCAAAGCCTTAAGTTCTTCTTTTTTAGAATCAGAAAATTTTGGAGGAGGAACATCTTTAATCACTTTTTCCAAAACTTCTTGCACATTTGTCCCGTTTTTCGCCGAAATTCCGATTACATCTTCGCGTTCAACTTCAAGTAAAAGGGCAAGTTCTTCCTTTATTTGTTCCGTGCGGGCGTTTGGAAGATCTGTTTTATTTATAACCGGAATTATTTTGAGTCCCTGATCTTGAGCTAAATGTAAGTTAGCCAGAGTTTGAGCCTGCACCCCTTTAGAAGCGTCCACGAGTAAAATTGCCCCCTCAACAGCGGCCAAAGAACGGGATACTTCATATGAAAAATCAACGTGTCCCGGAGTATCGATTAAATTTAAGACATAATCCTGTCCTTCAAGACGATAAATCATTCTCACCGGTTGAAGTTTGATGGTAATTCCGCGCTCTTGTTCCAATTCCATTGTATCGAGATACTGTTCATGCATTTTTCTCTTCTCTACGGTTTTCGTCAATTCCAAAAAACGATCGGCCAAGGTCGATTTTCCATGATCAATATGAGCTATTATGCAAAAATTGCGAATGCTAATCATAAAATCTTAACGAGTCTTTAAAAGCCCAATCATGCGAGAAAAAATCCAAAAAGTCAAAATTAAAAAAAAGCCAGTAGCACGCTTGCTTGCCAATAAAAAATTTAGGGGGGATTAATCCCTAAAAATGTTTTAACTTGTTGACTTAAATTCATCTGAAAATAATTTTGACAGGCAAATCCCTGTCCAATCTTCCGCTAAACATATGATCTTCATTGTTTTTTTTCAACTCCAGAGAAGATTGGGTTATTTCTTTAACGTCGGATATGACTTTGAGAGAAAAATCTTTAAATTCCAATCCCGGCTGTTTTTGAATATAAAATTGATATTCATTATCGATTGTTTTGCCATAAACCCTATACTCAAGTTCTATTGTTTTTGTTTCTCCCGGATTTAATATCATCCAAAATCCGTATCCCCTTTTCCCCGATTCTTCATAGGTTGTTACCCCTGTTTCACTGTCATAATTAATTTTTTCCTCGAATCTAACTAAATCTTCATCGTGCAGAAAGTCAGTTTTAGAATAATTTAACAGTGGTTTGAAATTCGGTTTTGAATTTCCCGAAATACCAAGAAACTGGGCATCTTCAGGAACAAGAATTCTGATATATGTTGGGCTTTGTTTATTATAAAAACCATACTTTGTTCCGCCGCCTTTGTGAGTCCTGGTCAAAACAACCTTGTGCCGAACATCATCTCCCTCGATTATCAAATCTGTTTTAAGTTCAGAATCAATGACGGCATCAGTCTTGGATCCTTTCACGTTTGTAAAAGCAACCATAAGGTAGTCTTCTTCTGTTTGATAAACCTCCCCGGAAAAACCTTTCACAACAGAAAAATTCTGCAATTTAAGATCACGGAAATACATAAGAATATCTTTATTGTCTACACTCGATACAAGAATATTGAATATTTCCATCCATTTATCAGAATCGGCTGAATGTATTTTCTCCAACATTAACGGGGCGAGATCAACAAGTATTTTCTTGGGCTGACTTCTTTCGGCCTTATACTCAATCTCTTCTTGAATAACCTGCGAAAAATTTTGCGAATTTAAAATTAGGTCATATTTGTCCATTCTTATCGGCCCCACTATTTCCAATATTTTTGAAACAATGTTAGGACTGAAAGTTATCACGCCATCCACATCTTCGCCGGATTCTTTTTTGTAAAATTCAGTAATTTTTCCGGCTGAAACCGGAAAATCAACAAACCAATTTGCATCTCGCATCGCCCAATTGGGCGTTATGTGTTGAAGCTGAATCGGAGGGACATATAAATCTTTCAATTGTCCATCAAGATTATAAATATCGTCAACCCTAAAATCCTGAAGCTTCCCGTCTTTAAAAATAATTATTCCGTAACTTCCCGGGAATCCTCCTGTCGGTCTTAATTCCGCCGGATTTTGAAATAAAAGTAAATATTTTTTAAGTCCGGCCGTTCCGATAAAATCTTCCAAAAATTTAGAATAATCAACAGCATCGGTTATCATTTTTTCAAAATCAGGCAGTTTCGAGTTAAATTCCTCAAAACTCAATCTTTTATCTTCCGGGAGAGAATCAACGTCTATGTCTCCCAACGACTCTCCGGCTTCTTTAATATTCTTTTGTGAAAAAATTAAAGCTTGCCGTAGTTTTTTTGAAATATTTCCGATTGAAATTCCAGGAGCATCCAAATTAAATATCAGGCCCGTTTTAGACAATTCTCCGATAGCTTGACTCATCGCCTGTCCGGCATCAGCCATTAACTTACCGGCTTCAGCCAATTTCTTTGCTGATTTCAATTTTCCGCCCCCGGGTAGATCAGCAATCAAGGAGCTTAAAGTATCGCCGATAAAATTAAGGTCATTCCCCATTTTTGAAAAATCATTATATGCTTGAGCAAAATCAGCGGAAGCATTCGTAAAATCTAATTTTTTAATGCTATTGCCGGCATCTTCAAGGTTTTGAACAGCAGAATTTCCGTCATGAACAATCTCGTTTTTAAGTGAAACCGCATATTCAATGAAAAATACCGATGCTACGAGCACGAACCCTGTTACGATAATTTTTTTTAAAAAAGTCCGAGACGAGCCTTGAATTTTAATTTTAGATAAATTGTCATTAATATTTTGAAATATTGGATTCTCTCTTTGGATTTTAGGTTCAGGGATTTTAATCCCGTCCGCTTCGATACTTTTAATCATCATCAATGGCTTTATAATTGGAAAAATTTTAGGTTTATCCGTGTTTTTTTTATTTTCCCACCAATCCACAACATCTATTCTCGGAAGTTCACCGGCAAAATTGCCATACAAAACAGATTTTGTTTTTTTATTTATTTCTTTAAGAGCATCTTGGTATTCTTCTTCCTGTTCAAAATTTGTTTCCTTGTTTAAATTCCCTGAAACAGCCAAATCGTTTGATTCGGAAGAGGCCGTTTTTTGTTTAAAAAAGACCGAACGATATCTTGGTTTGAAATTAGACTGTTTAATAATACTGCCCCCCACGGACATAAGCTCAACTACCGGATTCATATCTTCGTTCAAATATTTTTCTAAATCTTCAATCGGATCAGTTTTGACACTTTGTGCCTGAAGCTCAGCATCTTGGATGTCCAATCTCTCAACAAAAAATTCCGGTTCTTTTTGTTTAACGTTTAAAGATTCTTCCTCGATTAATTGAGGCAGGGAAACCGAATTTTGAGAATCAGATAAAGTCTTCTTTCTTAATGTCGCTACCCCTGTTTTTTCTATCCTAAGCTTTCTTCCAAGATTTAACAGGGATTGGATATTCGAAATTTTTTTGACATCGATAGAACCGGCAGTATTAACTGGTTTAATGTCGTAAATAGCCGAAGCAACATTATATTTACTTTTAGGCATACCTTACCATTATAGTATGGAAAGCCCTTTATATATTGTGGACTAATCAAAACTCTTTGATAAACCCCAATAAAACATCTTAATACTTACCGAGGATTACCTGCAAAGTTTTATCTGAACATTTTTTCCAATCAAACATCTTTGATTTTTCGTAGCCTCTTTTTATCAAAACACTTCGAAGATTTTCGTCTTTCAAAATTGCGATGATCCCATTTGATATATCTGCGATATTGCAAGGATCAACCAAAATTCCGGAGTCGCCTACAATTTCGGGCAAAGAAGAATTGTTAGACACCACAACCGGCGTACCACAGGCCATCGCCTCCAATGGAGGAAATCCAAAACCCTCAAAAAATGAAGCATACACAAAAACCGACGCCAAGGAATAATAAAAAAATTTTTCCTCGTCATTGATGTAGTCTTTAAACATTATTCTATTTTTATAAAAAGACATTTCTGCCTCTTTGAAAATATTTTTAAACAACCAACCTTTAGCTCCAACGACAACTAAATGTAAGTCCTGAAAATCTTTCGTATTTTTCAAGTATTCGAAGGCTTTAATCAAAGCCGGAATATTTTTTCTTGGCTCAAGTTTTCCAAGAAATAAAATAAATTTTTTAGGCAAGCCGTTTTTCAACCTGAAATCTTCCAGCTCTTTTTGCGTAGGTTTTTCTTTTTTCCTCACAATTCCGGAATAAATTTTTTCTACTCGATGGGATTCAATGCCATATTTGTTTATAATATCATCACGAGTCGAGTTTGATACCGCAATAATTTTATCCGGCAAATTTTTTTTACCAAAAGACCCCAATTGAAGTTGGTGCCATAAATTTCTTTTCAAAGAAAAAAATTCTTTAAAACGTAAATATGATAAATCATGAAAAGTCATAATTCTACGACAATTTAAATTTAAAGGCGCTAAAATAAAATGCGGTGAAAAAAATGCTTCCACTCCACCCAATAAATTATCTATCTTGGGATAGTTAAAGATCAAAGAAGATAAAAAAGTTGATCTGCTGGAAAAATGACTCTCTACAAGCTCAACATTTTCAAGGTTAATCCATGAATATTTTTTTAAAACCTCGTTTTTACCTGAAAAAAATAATTTAAAATTAATATTCGGATTTTCCGGGATCATGTGTAGCAAAAGATTCTCGGTATATTCTTCCACGCCGCTTTTAAGAGGTGAGCCCAAAACCCGAATATCGATGCCTACACGCATAAATTTGAATTTAATGATTCGGTGATTTTTTTTCTAAAAACAGAAACATCAAATTTTTCAGCCTGACTACGACAAGCTTGAGAATTAAATTCCATGTTCTTAAATTTTTGGATCGCTTCCGTTAAAGATTCCTCGGACATTTCCCGAAAAAACAAACCCGTCTCTCCTTCCACTATCGTCTCTAAAGCTCCACCCGAACCATAAGCAATAACAGGCTTTCCGGAGGCCATAGATTCCAAAGGGACAATGCCAAAATCTTCTTCTTGCGGAAAAATAAGAGCCCTTGAATCGGCATATAAATCAGCCAATTTTTTATCTGAAACTAAATCTAAAAATTCTACATTCTTATCGGCTATTTTTTTTAATTTTTTAGATTCCGGTCCTATTCCGGCAATTTTTAACGGCAGGCCAAGTTTATTAAATACTTTAATTGCAAGGTCGAACTTCTTATAAGAAACCAGACGACCAACCATAAAAAAATATTCTCCCCTTTTTTGAGAAATTTTAAATTTATTGACATTAACGGGAGGATAAATAACTAAAGACGGACGGTGATAATATTTATCAATCCTATCTTTAACAAAACTCGATATAGACCAAAATTCATCAACTCGACAGGAAGCTTCGTGATCCCATAGCCTCAAATACGTAATAAAAGGGGGCAAGATTTTTTTTAAAAGCTGTGAATATCCAAACTCTTCAACAAATTTCTGACTGTCATCCCAAAGGAATCTGGGGGGAGTCAAGCAATAACAAATATGCCTGACGCCCGGTTTGGTTAAAATACCTTTGGCAAAAGAGGCTGATATGGAAATCACCAGATCATATCCAGAAAAATCAAATTGTTCCATGGCCAAAGGCATCAACAGCGGGAAAAAACGATGACGCTTTCTCGCAAAAGGAATTTTTTGCAAGAAAGATGTATAAATAGTTTTCCCTTCAAAAACTCTTCCCGTAGCATTGCGGTCATATATCAAAGTATAAATCGGAGCTTTCGGATAAAGAGCGCATAAAATCTGGAGCATTCTTTCAGCCCCGCCAAATTGATTCAAATATTCATGAACAAAAGCGATTTTCAAAATCTTGAATTTTAATTCAAACAGCAGAACGATCAGTAAATATTCTTAAAACGGTCTTGAGAATTATCATAAAATCCATCCAGATAGACCAATATTCTATATAATAAGTATCCAACGCGACTTCCTGTTCAAATTCCAGATCAGAACTGCCGGAAACTTGAGCTATTCCAGTTGCTCCGGCTTTTATTGACAATACTCTTTTGTGATGTTTTTCGTATTTTTGAATCTCATCCGCTTGATGTGGACGGGGTCCGATAAGACTTATGTCGCCGCGCAAAACATTCCAAAGCTGAGGAAGCTCATCAATTCTGTGTTTTCTCATAAACCTACCCGTGCGTGTAATTCTCGGGTCTTTTTTAATTTTGAATAGCGGACCGTCTTGTCTTTCATTAAAAACAGACAACATGGATTTTAGATCCTCGGCGTTTCTAATCATTGAACGAAATTTAATAAGATCAAATTCTTGATTCTTGCTGATTCTTTTCAGTCTGACAAAAACAGGTCCTGCCGTTTCCCATTTTACCGCAAAAGCCACTATTGCAAAAATGGGAGACAAAATAATCAAACCGATCAAAGAACAAACAATATCCAAAACACGCTTTGCAACCTTTCCCCATCCGTCTAAAGCGGTGCGTTTTAATTCAATAAGAGGCAAGCCGTTAATGCTATCAATATCAAAATTTGTCGTTAGAGTTTGATAGATATTTGGAACAAATTTGAAAACAATATGATTTTCATTGCAAAAATCAATTAGTTCAACAACCTTAAAAGCCGGATAATTAGGGTTAGTTAAAATAACTTCATCTACTTCTAAGGCATTAATATTTTTTTTAACGGGAAAGGAAGAATTTTGTTCCGAAGAACAGGGGACAATAATTTCTTTAAGCTCTGATGTTTCAAAGTTTTTTAAATGTTTTATTACACGATATCCGGATTGGGGATTTCGTTGAATATTATTGATAATCTTTCCGGTTATCTCATCATTCCCCACAATCATTACCCGGTGGATCCCGAAATCATACTTAACAACAAAAATATTCTGTATCCAACGCACGACAAGACGTCCAAAAAAAACAAATAAAATCGCGAAAAACCATCCACCCAAAATCAAAAATCTTGAATTGAACAATTCCTGGCTCAAGAAAATATAAAAAATAACAGTCAATATAGCCGCCGATGATGCAACGATAATTTTTATAAATTCTCCAAAAATCCTAATTCTTATTTTCATTGAATAAAGACCGGAAACGGCATAAGCTAAAAGAAAAACAAAAGAAACCAATAAAACCAAATAAATGTACTTGGTTAAGGGTAAATTGAACTCAAAAAGAACGGGTCTGAAAACCCCCAATATCTTGGTTCTTAAAAGATAAGTAGTTAAACCTGCCGCTAAAAGCATTAAAAAATCAATCGGCAGACGAAAAACATTAAAAAAAAGATCGGCTTTTTTCATTTTTATTTTATCTAAATCTGGGCGGAAATTAACATAAAAATCATTATCTTTCAATCAAAAATCCCCGGCTTTAGACTCGGGGATTTTTGATGTCATTGCAAACAATAAGCCGAATTCTGTTCCGCCAACCGGCAGATAGCAACCATTTATCTGGGCACGATATTACTATCGAGCTCAAGCGATCTACTTTTCTTCGGATTTTATTCCGAGTTTGATCTTGCACCCCGGTAAGGATTTAGCCGTTTCACCTCCAGACTTTTAACCCTCGGCTGAAGCTAAGCTAAGGAAACAGGGTTTAAATATCATAAAAAAATAATTTAAATCCCGCTCCCCAATTCTTGATAAATCAAGAATTTTGGGTTTAGCTTTCCTGCCCTTTGCGGACATGGACGTCTCTGATCGCACCTCTTGCATTACTGCAGACGGGAATTACCCGCTACCATTTTAGATCGCTAAAAAGCGAAATAAGTGTTCGGACTTTCCTCCCAGCCCCTATTTTCAAAGAAAAATGGGGCTGGGCGATTGCCTCGTTTACAATGACATAACTATTATAACACAAACCTAACCAAAAAAACAGTGTTATTTTCGTCAAACGTTAAGTTTGTTCGCTTCTCTATCCAAAACCTGATTTACAATTCTGTCAGCATCAATATTTTTTTCTCTTTTTACATGTCTGAAAGAAATTGAACCGAAGTCCAGTTTAAGATTCCAGACTTCAACAAAATAATTTTGTAAGTTTTTTTCTTTTATTTTATAATCTCCGTTCAGTTGTTTTTCAATAAGTTCACTATCCAAAAAAACCTCGACTTCACTGAATTTTGATTTTGAAGCGCCAAAAAGCTGTTTTAATTTTTTCAAGGCAAAGATTACCGCTTTATACTCAGCTTCATTATTAGTCGCTTTTCCGATAAATTCTCCGAATTCCTTTTTCCAGGCAAAAGAATTTTCTTCACCGGAAATAACAACTCCAATCGCGGCCGGCCCCGGATTTCCTCTTGCTCCTCCGTCGGTATAAATGATTATTTTATTTTTCATTTAAAATTATAAAAACGAATTGATTACTTAATCGCTTTCCAGGGAAAAGGCTGGCCGTTTAAAATCCTAAATCCGGCCGATGATCTGTGCCCTCCTCCGCCGTATTTTTTGGCGATTTCAGAAACATCCAAAGTTCCGTCAGATCTTAACGAAACCCTAAAATTTCCATCTCCGCCTTGATGCCATGCTATTGCCATGGGAGGCAATTTTTTACTAAGTAAATTTCCTAAATCAGAACTAAATACGGATGACGCATTAATTAAATAAATTTGATATCCTTCAAATTCGACTTTCATTGAATCTTCTTTCATTATACGTTCACACAAAATATTCCATTGACGAATTAACAAATCGCCTTTATCCGTAAACTCCTTTCTTTTTATCTGATTTTTATCAAATTCAGATATAATTTCATCCCAAATCTTGAAATCTCGTTCAAAAAGATCAAAATAAATCAAAATTTCTCTGGAATTTTCAATTTTCCAATTCCACAAATCCCTATCTTCAATATGCTTAAGAAGAATCGGCGTTGGTTTATTGGAATGAAAATAATGCCAAGAAAGAACAGCTCCGGAATGTTCTATGTCAAACAATTTTTCATCGGCTAAGTCAAGAAGGTCTACGGCCGTTTTATGATGATCAATTATCACTATTTTTTTATTTTTTTTCTTTAAATCTTCCATCATCCCTTTGGGATAAACAAAATCGACAAAATAAATCTCTTTTCCGACAAGATCATCTGAAGGATTATCGCCATGACAAACCCCGATATAATCAGCGGTTTCTTGGAATTTTTTCCATGCCGACCACGCTCCACCAAATCCATCCGAACATTCTCCATGATAAACGACCACTACATCTTTGCTAATTTTTGTTTTTTGCTCTGTCATTTTGATCATAATATCCCAAAGCCCTAAGACCAGGCAACTCTTCTTCCGCTAAAAAGGATAGCATTGCCCCGCCTCCGGTGGAAATAAAATCAAACTTGTCAAACATTCCAAATCGGTTAATCGCGGAAATAGTATCTCCCCCGCCGGCTATTTTTACAGCCCCTGAATTGACAATCGCTTCTGCCATTACTCGCGTACCTTCAGCAAATTTTTCATCTTCAAACAACCCCATCGGTCCGTTCCAAATAATCATCCTTGAATTTTTTATTGTTTTAGAAAATTCTTTAATTGTTTCCGGACCGATATCCAAAATCTTTTTTTCAAAAATATTAAAATCTTTAGGCATAATCAGCTGTAAATTATTCAAATCCAGGCCAGCCAATATTTCCAAAGAATTTTCATCAACAACAGAATCCATGATGTCTTCTCCTTTTGCTTTAAGAAAATCATTGGCGATTACTCCGCCTATCAAAACCTTATCGACTTTATTTAAAAAATTCTTGATTACAGGAATTTTAGTTGAAGCCTTAGCACCTCCCATTATTAAAACCTTCCCTTCTTTGGGCGCATCTATAATATTTTGAAGGTTTTTTAATTCATCCTCAATCAAAAATCCGGCATAATTCGGTAAAAATTTAGTAATGGCTGAAACTGATGCATGATTGCGATGACAGACGGCAAATGCATTATTCACGTATATATCAAACCCTCTTGATAAAGCCATAGCGAATTTTTGATCATTTTTTTCTTCTCCTTTATTTTGGCGAATATTTTCCAATAAAGCCGGGGCAGTATGGTTTTCCAAGTATTTCTCAATCTCCGGAACCGATTTTATGAAATTAATTTCCTGACCCAAAAGAATATGGAGTTGTGGGACCAAAGAAGCAAACGACCGGCCTGCTGATTCATCAGATATATGAGCGGCTAAAACTACTTTTGCGCCATGACTAATTAAATAATCAAGAGTTTCTTTTTGCTTTTTGATACGAAAAGGTTCTTTAATCTCTCCCTTTTCAGAAACAGGAACATCAAAATCAGTTCGCAATAATATTTTTTTGTTTTTTAATTCAACTTGTCTTAAATTTTTCACTTTATTAAAGATAAGATTTTAAAAAATTCTTCTTTATCTACGCTTGCTCCGCCAATCAGAACACCGTTTATTTCTTTTTGTTCCAAAAAATCACCAGAATTTTTAGAATTAATGGAACCGCCATAAAGAACCGGCATCCACAATTCGTTTTCACCCAAACTATTTATTTCTTCTCGAATAATTTTTATTACCTTAGCGCTTTCTTCAGGATTATCCGGCGTTGCCCCAGAATTGGAGCTAATAGCCCAAACGGGCTCATAGGCGATTATACACTTCTCCAGTTCATCTCGGCTCAAACCTTCAAATGTGTTTTTTATTTGTTCTCTTAAAAACATTTTAAAATTTTCATCGCGGACATTTTCTCCTAAACAAACTATCGGAATCATTTCATTTCTTAAAACTGATTTGAGTTTTTTATTGACAACCTCATTCGATTCTCCAAGTTTCCATCTTCTTTCAGAATGACCAACAATCACATAACTAACCCCGAGATTTTTCAGCATCGGACCGGATATCTCCCCCGTATCATTTCCCGTATCTTCCCAAAAAATATCCTGCGCACCCAAAGAAGTTTTATTTCCAAGACGGGAAATTTTCAAAATCTTATTTACTTCTTCCAGAAAAATAAAAGGCGGACACAAAACCAAAGTGTAATTTTCTTTTTTTAGAAAACTTAAATTTTCATCAATTGTTCCCAATATTTGCTCGGCCTCAGCCCAACTTTCAGGAAGCATCTTCCAGTTTGCAATAATTATTTTCTTATTCATAAAATCATCAATGGGTTAAATGTTTGTTTTTAATATGACGACACACATACCACACCACCAAAACAACTATCCCGGCAACCACAACATAATTAAATTTTTCGAAATAACTCAATATTCTACCCATATTATTCCCCGCCTTTATGCCAATAAACAAATATATAAAATTAAGAGGAAGTGAACTCACAAAAGTATAAAAACAAAATTTGGATAAATTCATTTTTGATAGACCGGCAGAAACAGGAACCAAACTTCTTATCGCCGTCGGTATCAGGTATCCGATAAAAACTATCTTATTTCCATATTTTAAAAACCAACTATCTAAGTGGTTCAGCTCGTGTTTGGAAACTAAAACATATTTCCCGTATTTTTCTAAAAAAGACCTACCCCCTTTTAGAAAAATAAAATATAAAGCCACATTGCCCAAAAAATTACCGACGGTCAATAAAATAAAAGCGGGCCAAAAAAGAAATTTACCCTGGCTTATTAGTATTCCGTAAACAGGAAAAACAATTTCCGCCGGAATCAAAAATATCGTTAGTCTGTCTAAAAACGACAAAGAAAAAACACCAAAATATCCCAAGGTTTCGAACAAGCCAATGATTTTTTCTACAGATGAAAATACTATCTCAAACATAAGTTGGAAAAATTACTTTAAATCAGTTTTTCTAAGTGTTTCTGCGGCGTCGTCAGGATCAATTACATTGACATAAATATCCGCTCCTAATTCAAGGCCTCCAACTATGGAAAGACGCGGCACTATCTCGATATGCCAATGATAATATTCATCATGACCGTCTTTCTGAACCGGAGCAGTATGAATATAGAAATTGAAATCCGGTTCGTTAAGAGCTTTATCCATTTTTCCAAGAACAGAATTCAACGTGTTTGCCAAATAACCTATTTCCTCGTCAGTTATGGTTTCAAAACGCGGACTGAATTTTTTAGGAAATATTCTTATTTCATAAGGAGTCTTGGAAACAAACGGGCAAAACGCCACAAAGTGACCATCGTCATAAATTATTCTTTTACCCTCTTTTATCTCCCATTGAAACATTTCTTCATGAACCCTTTTCCCATATTTTTTAAAGTAAATCTCGGAGCCCCTAATGCTTCTTAGAATATCCGGGGGCATGATCGGAGTCGAAAGCATCTGCGAATGATTGTGGTAAATTGTAGCTCCGGCCGACGGGCCCCGATTATGAAATATCAATAAATACACGCCGCATTCATCTTTTATTATTTCTTTATAGCGTTCCCGATAAACAGTAAGAACTTCCGCCATTTCCGCAACAGTAAAACAGCAAAAACTTTTATCATGATCTTTCGTGATTATGAGTTCGTGGAATCCTGCAGCCATCATCTTTTGAAAAGGTCCTTCATTGGTCGGGGGAGGACATACGCGAGGAGTTACGGCCGGATATTTATTCGGAACAACCAATGTCGTCCAATTTCCCATTCGATAATTCTCAAGGTTAGAACGAACACCTTCATTAAAAATCATAACTGGATCCAAATTTCCGCTATCTTGAAGGTTTTCAAAAGGACAGCCTTCCTTGGACTGATAGAATTTTTCTTTTTTGTTTATATGGCTTCTGGATCTGCCGGTTGCCAAGAGCACCCAATCTCCGGAAACAAGATCTTGCCTGAATTCATTTGACAATTTATTTTACGATTCGCGACTTACTACTTACGACAATAGCAGATAAAAAAATTGTCGATAATTGTTTGTCGTTTCTCATTTATTATATTTTCCAGTAATAAGATTCCATTTAATTTTAATCGTTTCCACCAAAACCTGAAAATACGCCTTGAAACTTACATGAGAATTCGGATCATTTTTCCAATTTACGGCAACTTCTTTAATCTTATATCCCAATTTTCTGGCAAGGCCAAGCATTTCAATGTCAAAACCCCATCTGTTTATCCTCATCCTTGAGAATATGTCTTCTGCGGCTCTTGCTGTTAAAATTTTAAATCCGCGCTGGGTATCATGTATTCCGGGCACAACCATCGCCTGAATAAAAAAATTTCCCATTTTGCCGAAAACAAGTCTCCAAACCGGTTCGGACCCGGAAGCCACTTTTGCCTCTTTCAATCCTATTGAACCTATCGCCACCCCATAACCGCCATCTTTAAGATAAGGTATCATTTTTTCTATGTGATCAACGGAAGTGGCGTTATCGGCATCGGTAAAAAGTCTGTATTCCCCTTTTGCCTTTAGCATTCCTTGACGAACAACGTAACCCTTGCCCATGTTTCTGGGATTATCAATTAATTGAAGAGTTGGGACAGAAGAAAGCATTGTTCGAACAATTTCATTTGTTTTATCTTCAGAACCGTCGGTTACGACTATTATCTCATGCTCAATGTTTTTATCTTTCAAATAACCAAAAACTGACCTGATGGTCTTTTCTATGTTCTTCTCCTCATTGTAAGCAGGAATGATTACGGATAAATACACAGAATCGAAATCTCTAAATAATATCAAATTTCAAAACGTTTTTGAGATTTGAGTTTTAAATTTGTTTAGAGATTAGAAATTAGGGTTTAAAGATTGTTTTAATTTATCACGATTTGACCAATCATTCAAACTGAAATATCTTAGTTGAATAACTTGGCTCAAGGAGAGTAGAACTCAAACTATCATCACTTAAGTGGGGGCAGATTTGCTTAAATATGATAGGCATATGAAAAAAATATATCTGAACAATAAAAATCATCTTAAACCCTTTCTTCAGATTGCCAATTCGCCGAAGCAAGTTATGCTTGCTAAGGAAATTTAAATTTGTTAAACAATGAAATTATTAATCCTTCCACATTCTTCTTTTAACAATCTCAAGGGTTTCCTTGTAAGAAGGAGGGGCGCGCAAAAGAACGGCGAGTTGCTTTATTTTTCTAATTTCTTCCTCTTGAATTTCGAATCTTTGGACGGCCTTGAATAAATTTGTCTCATTTTCCATAATATCTTTTCGAATAGTATCCCAGCTCTCTTCATCCATATCTTGAAGAGCAATTTCTTGAATCTTCCGTAGTTCTTTTTGGTCTCCGAAAAATAAGCCACAAAATAGGACATCGAGATGGCTTAATGTGCGATTCCTTTCATCCACGCCGGCATAGTGTTCATGACAAAGGTGAAAAGATTCTGCCGCTATGTTTTTAAATTCATCTAGGACTTCTTTGTCTTTGGCAATAATTCCCCAATCAAGATCGCTTCTTTTGTTAGAATAACCCTTAGCGGTACTGCCAAAAATGGTTAGACCAATAAATTTACTGCCGAACTTATCTTTCAATTTTTGAGTTATTTCTTGTAATTTTTTGATTCGCTCTGCCAATTGTTCGGTTTCCAGAGTAGCAAATAACGGTTTTTGAGTGGAAAGGAGGTAATTATAACCGCCTCTCTTAATCTTAATCCTCATTATGGCTTGAATGGTTGCACGGCGAACAAACCCCGACTCATCTTTTCTCAACACTTCCAAAATGGACAGGGCTTTTTCTCCTAAATATCCCAAAGCTTGAATGGCTTCTTCGCGGATAATCGCATACCCACTCTTATCTTTAGCTAATGTTTCCAAAACAGGCAGGGCTTTCTCTCCTAAATTTCCCAAAGCTTGAGTGGCTGCTCTACGGATAAACCCGTCTTCACTCTTGTCTTTAGCTAATGCTTCCAAAATAGGCAGGACGATTTCTTTTTTTTCTCCTGAAAAACTTGTTTTGTCTAAAAGATAAGCTCCCGCTCTCCTTTCCACAAAATCACTGCCTTTTAAAAGTTCAAGCACTTTATCCTCATCAGTTTTTTCTGTTTGAATCATCTTCATGGCACCTCTTCGCTTTTCGTTTAAACTGAAAGGGAAAGATAGGCGGGGTTTTACTTCCGGGTGTTCGCGAAGTTCTTTGTTTAATTTCTCTACCGTCTCTTTTGGCGGATGTTCTAGAGAATAAAATTTAGGCATGGAAGATGATAATCATACAATTATTTTTATCGTTTGGAATTAGCACGTTGGAAACTAACACATTGGATCTTTCTATGAGTTCTATGGGTAGTCATCCAAATTCGTTTCGGTCTCCTTTTTGAAAATTACGCAATAAAGTTAACCGAATTTTTGATTCCTTTGAGAGCTTGGGGGGAGGGAAAAGAAAGTTTATAAAATCTTTTTTGAACTTGCGAAATTTGCTTCTATACAGTCAGCAAGTATAATGGTATCACTTCTTAGAAGTTATTTCCCCATAAAGTCGCTTACGGAATCTCTGAGTAGTTTATCAATAAATTTGACCGAACACAAAACACAGCCACACAGAAGTTTTTTGAATTCATTTTTAAACTTTATATAAAAGAATCATAAACATCAGATGACGTATCCCGTTACCCAAATAAAATTAGGTGAAGAGAACTACTCGAAACTGCTGACTCATATCCCCGATCCGCCCAAACTGCTCTACTGCCGAGGAAACTTAGAATTACTGAACAGCGAGTGTATAGGAGTAGTCGGCACAAGAAAACTCACGCCTTACGGTAAGGAGTCGGCCCAATACATAACAAGGGGTTTGGCAACTGCCGGCTTTACGATAGTAAGCGGATTAGCTATGGGAATAGACGCAATGGCTCATCAGACGACTTTAGATATCGGAAGCAGAACAATCGCCGTTTTAGGTGGCGGGGTAAGCGACGCGAATATCGGGCCGAGGATAAATCTACCGCTTGCTAGAAAAATATTAGAAAACAATGGTCTCATTATTTCCGAATACTCCGACAAAGAAAAAATTTATGCCTCAAATTTTGCCGCTCGAAACAGAATAATAAGCGGTTTATCAAAAGGGGTGGTAATTATTGAGGCAGACCGAGACAGCGGTTCTCTTATTACCGCTAAATGTGCGCTGGATCAAAATAGAGACGTCTTTGCTGTTCCTGGAAATATATTTTCTCAAAAATCAACCGGCTCGAATGACTTGATAAAGGATGGCGCAAAACTTGTTGCGACAGCATATGACATTATTGATGAATACGATAAAAATTTACAGCTCTTTCCGGAAAGAAAAAACGAAACCCCAACACGCAATTCAACGGAAAAAACAATAGTTGATATACTTAGCGAGCATGGTATTTTGCCGATAGACGATATAATAAGAAAATCCGGCTTAGAAACTTCGGAAATTTCGGCATCTTTGTCCGTTCTTGAAATTCGCGGTATTGTAAAACACACAGGCAACGGTAAGTATCGCAAAATGTAAATTAATTTTATGCAACTTATCATAGTAGAAAGCCCGACCAAGTCCAAAACTGTATCAAAATTTTTAGAAGGCGGTTTTTCTGTGCGCGCCTCTGTCGGACACGTTCGAGATCTGCCTAAAAACAATAATAAAGCCATTGATATTAAAGGTGGTTTTGTTCCTCACTATGAAATAAGCGAAAACAAAAAAGAGATTCTTGAAGAACTTAAAAATAGCGCCAAAAAGGCCGATGAAATTTATCTTGCCACAGATCCGGATCGAGAAGGAGAAGCCATTGCTTGGCATATATCTCAAATACTCGGCTTAAAAAATCCCAAACGAATTGTTTTTCATGAAATAACCAAAAGTGCCATAAAAGAAGCGTTGAAAAATCCCAGAAAAATAGATAAGAAACTTGTAAAAGCGCAGGAAGCGCGCAGGGTTCTTGACCGACTCGTAGGTTACGATCTTTCCGGACTTATTTGGAAAAAGGTTCGCTACGGACTGTCTGCCGGGCGTGTTCAATCGCCGGCTCTTCGAATCGTAATGGAACGCGAACGCGAAATTAGAAGTTTTAAAAGTGAAACTTATTTTATTATTACCGCTGAAGTATTCGGAGATAATAAAACCGTTTTTAACGTTATCTATGAAACCGGGTCCGAAAATTCCAAATCTAAAACTTCGACGGATTCAAAAATAGACAAGGAAAGCGTTATTGAAATTCTTGAGAAATCCAAAAAAGGTTTATGGTTTGTCAAAAACGTTACTGAAAATGAAGTTAATCGATCTCCAAGACCGCCATTCACCACCTCGACATTTCAACAATCAGCAAGTTCCCGACTCGGTTTTTCACCTTCTCGCGCAATGAGCACAGCTCAAAAACTTTATGAACAAGGCCTTATAACCTATATGCGAACCGACAGTGTTAACTTAGCCTTATCTGCCAAAGAGGAAATTTCCAATCTTATTGAAAAAATTTATGGCAAAGAATATTTGGAACCGCGAACATATAAAACCAAAAGCAAAAACGCTCAAGAAGCGCACGAGGCCATCCGTCCGACGGATGTTTCAAAAGAAAACGCCGGACACACTGAGGAACAAAAAAAAATCTATCGCCTTATCAGAGAAAGAACAATATCTTCTCAAATGGCCGATGCAAAACTTTTACGCACAAAAATTATTGCCACAATTAAAGAGGGCGGCATCCCTGATTTTTCAGCTACAGGATCGCGCATCCTTTTTAAGGGCTGGCTTGCCTGCGAAACACGCGCACAAGGAGAAGATGTGCTTCTACCCGAAATAAGTATAAATGAATATCTGACCCTAAAAGATATAAAAAGCGAAGAAAAACAAACAGAACCGCCGTCTCGCTATTCCGAAGCCGGCCTGATAAAAGAACTTGAAAAAAGAGATATAGGACGACCATCAACTTATGCTTCAATTATTAAAACATTGAATGACAGAAAATATGTGGAAAAAGAAGGTCGGGCGCTCAAACCAACCGATACAGGTGAAGTTGTCAGTTCTTTTCTTGAAGAAAATTTTATGAATTATATTAATGACACTTTTACCGCCGAAATGGAAAACAAGCTTGATGATATTGCGGTTGGCAAAAGAGAGTATGTTGAAACTCTTCAGAATTTTTACACGCCATTCCACAAGGATGTTAAAGCAAAAGAAAAAATAGATAAATTAACAAATTTAGGACCTGCGCCTAAAGAATGGGGGTGTCCCGAATGTGGCAATTCCATGAGCATTAAACTCGGGCGGAGCGGAAAATTCATGAGCTGTGAACGATATCCGGAATGCAAGGGCGCAAGACGTATCGACGGTTCCATAGCCGAACCCAACAAGTCGATTGGTATAGAAAAAGAAACCGGCTTGCCGATTTTTGTTCTTGAAGGACGCTTTGGACCTTACATCCAGTTAGGTGAAATGATAAAAGGCAAACCCAAACCAAAGAGGGTCAGTATACCCAAAACCAAAGACCCTTCTACTGTTACGGAAGAAGACGCCCTCAAATACTTGAGCCTGCCTCGAATACTCGGTCCGCATCCTGAAACAAAAAAAGATATTATTGCCAACATCGGACGCTTCGGACCTTACATTATGCACGATGGCGATTTTCGATCTCTTAAAAAACCCGACGACGTTTATAATATCGAAATTTCTCGAGCGCTTGAAATACTGAAAGAAGAAAAAAAGACCAGACGGCCGGTCAAAAATAAAAAAGACCTCTCTTGAAACCAAGGAGGCCTGTTAAAAATACGGCCGTATTTTCAGTTAGTTTTTATATTTATAATCGCGGAGGCAGTTCTTTATCGCTTTTGGCGCATTTGGAAGTTTTATGCCGATACTTTTTAGTTTTTCGTGGCTTAAAACAGAGTTTGAATATCCATTTTTAACTAAATCCTGCTCCGACAACTGTTCAACGGTTATTAAATGACAAAAATGATCCGGTTCAACTATTTCACGATACCATTTTAGGATCTCTTGATGTCTTACGGGCACAGGATTAACAACATTAAAAATTCCCACTTGCCGACCTTCTATCAATTTCGCCATTGCGAATAAAAAATCATCGACCACGGTCACAGAATTTAAACAATCAACAACTTTTTGACCAATCGCGATTCTCGAAATAAAACTACGGCGGTTCGGTTCTCGATCTATTAGCATACCCGGACGAACTATTAAAATATCCCCTTTCATTTTTAAAAGACGAACCTCGGCAACAACTTTTGTTTCTCCATAATAATTAACAGGGTTAGGAGCATCGTCCTCTAACCACCCTTCGCCTGAAGAGGGTTCTCCATCAAAAACAGATCCACACGAGAGATGAGCTAAATAAATTCCTTTATTCAAACAGATCTTAGCAATATTAAGCGGTCCCAAGACATTACTGCGGTAATACGCCCTTCGTGAATGATCTTCGCTCCAATCAATATCAAATCGGCCTATTTTGCCAACGGCATTAATAACAATATCCGGTTTAAATAAATCAATTTCGGACAATACATCTTTTGATTTTGCAATATCAACCCGCCTGTTCGCAAGAATAACATTAGGCAAAAAATCCGCTAATTTATTAGCCAACCATCCCAAAGCTCCGAAAATAAGAATTTTTTTGCTCATTTTTCCCTTTCTGTCAAAGATCTTGAAAAAAGCTAAAATAAGATTACGATGAATTCATAAAATGTCAACCATGTTTGATATATTAAATAAAATACTGGGCAAACCGGCATTCAAAGAAAAAGACCGAATTTTGATAAAAGAAGCTTTTCTTGTTGCCAAAGAAGCCCACCAAAATCAAAAAAGATCTTCCGGTGAACTTTATATAAACCATCCTTTAAAAGTAGCTTTTTTTCTTTCCGAACTTGGCCTTGATTCAACCACAATAGCCTCTTGCCTGCTTCATGATACCATCGAAGACACCTCTTTGACTCGAAATGATTTGGAAAAGAAATTCGGAAAAGAAATAGCCTTTCTTGTTGATGGAGTAACCAAACTTAGCAAAATAGAATATTCCAATAAATCCGGTGTTGATAAAAAAAGCCATACTGACCACCTCAATTCTTTAAAAAAGATGATCTTTGCCATGGCCGAAGATATCAGGGTAATTTTAATCAAATTAGCCGACAGGTATCACAACATGGAGACATTAAAATATCTGGACAAAACAGCTCAAAATAAAGTTGCCCTTGAAACCTTAGAAATCTATGCCCCCATAGCGGCCCGACTTGGAATGGGACGGTTAAAGGGCCAACTGGAAGATTTGGCTTTCCCTTATGTTTACCCAAATGAATATTCTCAACTGCTAAAAAAGGTTAAAAACAAATACAGGGATGTGACTAAATACATTGACAGGACCAAACCCTTAATAAAAAGGCACCTAACAAATTCCGACATTCCCTTGATAGACATGCACTCCAGAGCTAAACATTATTTCAGTTTATATCAGAAAATTAAAAGACAAAACAAAGATTTAGACAAAATTTATGATTTAGTGGCAATGCGCATTATCGTTCCCGACATCAAATCATGCTACGAAGCTCTGGGGGTTATTCATAATCACTATAAACCTCTGCCGGGATTGATAAAAGACTACATAGCTCTCCCCAAACCAAATGGATATCAATCTCTTCATACAACGATTTTCTGTGAAAAAGGAAAAATAGTTGAACTTCAAATACGAACCGAGGACATGCATGAATTTGCCGAAAATGGAATCGCCGCCCATTGGGCATATAGCGAAAGCGGAAAATTCAAACCAACAAAGGCAAATGCAAAAGAAATCCAATGGGTCACCCAGCTAAAAAAAATGCTTAAAGAGTTAAATCCGGGGGAAGAACTGACCAATATTAAAATTGATTTTTTTAAAAACAGGATATTCGCTTTCACTCCCAAGGGAGACGTAAAAGACTTACCTGAAGGAGCTACGCCGGTAGATTTTGCTTATTCCATTCATAGTGATCTCGGACATCTTATTAAGGGAGCAAAAATAAACGGAAAAATTGCCACCTTGAACCACGAATTAAAAAATGGTGATGTCATTGAGATAATGAAGGGCAAAGAAAAAAAACCTTCTTTTGACTGGCTGAAATTTGTAAAAACCGCTGAAGCCAAAAAAAGGATAAAATCTTGGTTTAAAGAAAGAAGTTCTGAATCTGAAACGGTTGAAATCAAAAAAATCCAAGCCCCCAAAAAAAAGAATATTATTATTGCCGACACAAAAGGAGAACCGATAATTCAAGGCCAACAGGGACTGCTTTATAAATTTGCCCGATGTTGCAATCCCACGATTAATCACAAAATAAAAGGGTACATGACCATTAATCGGGGAGTGTCAATACACACCGCAAATTGCTCCAATATCAAAAACGCCCCTTCTCTAAGAATTTTAACCGCTTCCTGGAAAAAATAAAAATGCGATTCTTAATCTATGATTGACTTTGCTATTTTATTTAATTCTTCGAGTGTGGCGAACTTGACCACTATTTTGCCTCCGCCGGCTGGCGGATTTCCGGCATGAATCAACACCGGCGCTTTGAGAGTTTCGCTTAAGTTTCTTTCAAGAGTCGAAAATTTATTGTCTCTACCCTGAACTGGTCGAAGGATTTTTGATTTGACTGATGAGGCAATGTTTTCTGTTTCTTTAGAAGACAAATTACCGGACAATATTTGATTAAAAACCTCTCTCTGTCGGGTCAAATCAGTTATGGCCAGAAGGGCTTTAGCATGAGAACGAGATATTCTGTCATTACGCAAAGCTTCCCTAAAATCTTGAGGTAGGTTCAATATTCTTACCGCGTTAGCAACATACTCTCTTGATTTGGCGACTTTTTCGGCTATTTCTTTTTGAGTAAGACCGAATTCTTTGGAGAGATGAGCGTAAGCCTCCGCTTCTTCGAGAGAATTTAAATCTTTTCTTTGAAGATTTTCAACCAAAGCAATTTCCAAACGGTCCTTCTCTTCGTCCATATCATCGCGAATGATAACGGGAACTTGGGGAAGACCTGCAATTTGAGACGCTCTCCATCTTCTTTCTCCGGCTATAAGATTATAATAAACCTCTAAACCTTTAGGGTTTTCATTTTCCACTTTTGACACTAATAACGGCTGAAGGACTCCGTGTTTTTTTATTGATTTAGCAAGTTCTTTTAATCCCCCTTCTTCAAAATCCCGTCTTGGCTGATTAGGATTAGGTTTTATTCTGTTTACCTCAACATAAAACACGTTCTCTTTTTGAGAAACTGACTGCCTAATTTCCGCATTTTGCGGAATCAATGATCCGAGACCTTTTCCTAATCCAAATAATTTTTTCATATAAATTACGGGGTTAATCTTATAACTTCTTCCGCCAACTGCCGATAGGCCCGGGCGGCTCTTGAATCAGGATCAAACTGCAAGATGGTTTTTCCAAAACTTGGTGATTCCGCCAATGAAACCGTCCTCGGTATCACCGCATTAAAAACTCTTCCCGGAAAATTTTTTGAAACTTCATTCAAGACCTGGTTGGATAATTGATTTCTTCTATCATACATTGTAAGCAACACTCCGAGCACTTGCAAATCTGGGTTGAGTCCTCCACGAATCAATTCCACAGTTTTTACAAGTTGCCCCAGTCCTTCAAGAGCGTAATACTCGCATTGAACCGGAATAATCACTCTTTCAGACGCAGCAAGAGCGTTAACAGTTAAAAGACCGAGAGAGGGCGGGCAATCAATTATTATATAATCATAATTATGCCTAATGGAGCTGATGACTTTTTTTAATCGTAATTCTCTTTCCTCCATTGAAACTAATTCGACAGTTGCTCCAGCTAAACTTTGAGCCGCCGGTAAAATATCAAATCCGAATAAAGAAGTTTTTTTTATGGAAAGCTGGGGATTAAGATCGCTGACCAAAGAATGATAAATGTTCGAACCGTTATCGGCGACATGAATTCCTAAACCAACCGTGGCATTCGCTTGAGAATCTAAATCAATAAGAAGCACATATTTTCCGGCGGCAGTCAAATAAGCCGAGAGATTCGTGCTCGTTGTGGTTTTCCCAACTCCGCCCTTTTGATTGCAAACTGAAATGATGCGAGCCATTAATTTATTTTAATATTTCCACCCAAAAATGCAATTGAAAAGTCCTTCAAAATCTTATAGAATATGAAAAATGCCTGAGTGGTGGAATTGGCATACACGCACGACTCAAAATCGTGTGCCGCAAGGCTTGTGGGTTCGACTCCCACCTCAGGCACCAATACAGAACTAAACGGCTTTTTGGAAGCCAGAAGGTGGGACGCGCGAAGCGCGGAAAGGTAAATAAGATTTTATGACGCTATCAATCATATTTTTTCTTTTATACATAGCAATTGTTGTAATTATCGGCGTCGTTTCCTCTAGGAAAAAGAGCGAGGACGATTTCATGATTGCAGAGCGTAAGGTTCAAGGTGTTCAAGTCGCCGCCACAATGAGCGCCGGTTTTTTTGATGGTTCAGTTTTAGCAATTTATCTTGCATATATTTACCAATATGGTTTTTCTGCCATTTGGCTTTTTGTTGGTTTGGCTTTGGGATTTTTACTATTGAAAAAATATGCTGGAAAAATCAAGCAAAAAGCCGATGACCTGAAAGTGTATTCAATGCCAGAATATTTTTTCAGAATTTTGGGAAAGAAAAATGGTCTAATGTTCTCGTTCTTTTTGGTACTTCAATTTTTCTTATTGCTCATAGTAAATTTGATAATTAGTGGAAAAGTTTTAGCGGCCATTTTTCCAATCCCATATTTTCTCGCTGTTGTAATTGGTGGATTGATAGTTTTGACATATCTTTTACTTGCTGGTTTCAAAGCAGTAATTCGGACAGATTTTTTCCAATTGATAATCATGTTTATCATGACTTTGACAGTTGGAATTTTCCTTCTTGGAAAAACTCACATTCCAATTTATGAATTTAATCTTGGAACACTTGGAGCTGGAAATATAATTGGTTTTCTTATTCTCGCAAGTTTTGGGATTATGGTCGCTCCAGATTTATGGCAAAGAATTTTCGCGACTAAAGATGAAAGAAATCTGAAACGAGGGTTAAATTATTCTGTCATTATACTTTTGGTTCTTGGGGTTGTAATTAGTGTTGTTGGTTTAGCTACAAAACAATTTTTCCCAAATATTGTACCCGAAGATGCTTTGGTCACTGGATTTTCACATTTGCTTCCATTTGGACTAAAAGAGCTTGGTATGGTTTTGCTTTTCGCGGTTGCTTTGTCGTCTTCGGACACTGTTACTTTCGTTGTTTCTTCCATTTTTACACGCGACCTTAAAAACTACTCTGCAAAATATACCGATGAATCCATGAAAAAGCTTACTCGCTTTTTCATGGTTGTTTTTATTCTTCTTGGTGCTCTTGTCGCTATTTTCTATCAAAACATTTTAACTCTTGGCTTTTCTCTCGCAAGTTTGAATCTCGCACTATTTCCTGTAGTTTTTGGATCGCTTTATTGGAAGCTGAAACAACGAGCAGTATTTTGGAGTTTGGTTTTAGGGTTTTTGAGTATTGTCATTTTGTTTTTTACAAATCAACTAAATCCACAAAATGCGATTCTTTCTTTGCCAATGGTTCTATTTTCTTTGCTTACCCTTCAGAAAATATTTAAAAATGATTTTGTTGTAACTGTATAAATTCTACTATCGCTGTTTTCCGAAAATTCCTAAACAGAAGCGCGCGTGGATTCTCCACCACACCTCTTCGAACCTAAAGACTCGTCAGGGTCTGAACGAGACCCCCCCCTTCCATCACGCCCGACTTGTCCGCCGAAGTTTCAACGTAGACAGAGCGTTCCGCCGGATCGACCTGTGGTGAGCGTAGTCGAACCAAGCGGCGAATAAACCATGGGGTATGCAAAAGGAAACTTCGCATGCCCCATATTTTTTTCTAAAATCATTGTCAAAATATCGTTACAGATGAATCAAGTGAAAAAGCAACAGAAATGATCAAAAAGAAATACAAAAAAAATAAAGTCTTATAATTCGCGGCCAGAATAACTCTCCCATTTTTTTACACTTTTATTAACAAGGCAAACAGTAACCCAACCAACAATAATTCCGGCGATGATATCCAATGGCCAATGAATTCCTGCATAAATTCTGGAAAAACCGATAAGGCCGGCCAAAACCAAAAGCCAGACGCCGATTTTTTTTTGGCCAAATGGCGAATAAAAATATGTCCCGAAAGCAAGAGCAAAGAAAAAGGTCGCGTGGCCGGAAGGAAAAGACGATGTCGGGGCATGAACAATCAACTGATTTATATTTTCCAGAACTGCAAAAGGTCTGGGGTAATAAATGAAATATCTGATAGCCTCGACTATGAATAATCTCGCTATTATCGCAGAACCCAAAGTTATAATAAAAATCCTTTTAAAATCGCCTCTTCTTTCTCTCCATCCCCACAAAAGAACAAAAACCACGAGCAAAAAACCGAGGTAATCGGCAAAAAAAATAAAAAAACTGTCCAGCCAATTCCAGCGACCAGCTAAATTATTAATGAGTCTAAAAAAATCTAAATTAAATTTTTCTAATATTAAAATCATTATTATATTTTATGATTATAAGCTCGCAAGTTCAAGAAGTTTCAAAAGTTTTTCCGGACTGGTCGGACTTATTCTTAATATTTTGGGTTTACTGGTGGTAAGATCGACGATTATAGATGGTTCTGATTTTGGAAGAACACCGGCATCAATAATTAAATCGGGTTTAACCGCTCTTTTTGAAAATATTTCAATTATTTTATCTATACTATTTGTAGGCTCATGGCCGGAAATATTGGCCGATGTCACCGTAAGCGGGTAGCCAAATCTTCCTAAAAGTTTATCTGCGAATTCAAAATCAGGAATTCTTATCCCTATACTGGAGGCGCCGGAATTAACAACTTCGGGAATTATGTTTTTTTTGGGCAGAATGGCCGTAAATTTACCAGGCCAAGCTTTTTTGAGAATTGTCCGATTACGAGGACTGATATGGGCAAGCTCATCAGCCCAAACCAAATTTTTTACCGCAATAGGTAAGGGTTTGAATAATTGCCTTCCCTTGATTGCAAAAACTTTTTTTACCGCTTCAGGATTAAGCGCGTTTGCGCCTAATCCATATAAAGTATCCGTTGGATAAACAATTACTCCCCCTCCGTTCAGAACATCAACAGTTTCGCGGATCGCATCATCGTAGTTTTTATTTATATCTATTTGTATTATTTTCATTTTTAACTTGCTGATCACTCTGCCAGCTGTATTCTAATAATGAGCACAAATTACTCAACTGTTACACTCTTCGCAAGATTGCGGGGCTTGTCGACATCATGCCCCCTTTTTACGCCAATATAATACGCAAAAAGATGAAGGGGGATAGCGGATATAATAGGATTTAGCATTTCGATTGTTTTAGGAATATAAATAACATCATCAACGATAGATCTTATGTCTTTATTGCCTTCAGTAGCTATTGCCAAAACCTTTCCGCCTCTGGCTTTAATTTCTTGAATATTGCTCAAAACCTTTTCATAAACACTGTCTGACGGCGCGATGACTACTACGGGCATATTTTTGTCTATCAACGCAATCGGCCCATGCTTCATTTCTCCAGCACCGTAGCCTTCGGCATGAATATAGGAAATTTCTTTCAATTTAAGAGCTCCCTCTAAAGCAACAGGGTAATTGAATTTTCTGCCGAGATATAAAAAATTATTATATTTTGAATATTTTTCGGCTATTTTTTTTATTTCAGAACCATGTTTCAGTATTTTTTTCATTTTGTCAGGCAACTTCAATAATTCTTCCGATATTTTTTTTCCGGTGGAAAGAGACATGCCTCTTTGTCTTCCGAGGAACAAAGTTATCAAAGCAAGCACGGAAAGTTGAGAAACAAAAGCCTTGGTTGAAGCAACTCCTATTTCCGGCCCGGCATGATTATAAATTCCGGCCTTGGTTTCTCTCGCAATAGATGATCCGACAACATTCACTAACCCTAAAGTTAAAATGCCTTTTCTTTTTAATTCTTTTAAAGCTCCGAGGGTGTCGGCCGTTTCTCCCGACTGGCTGATAGCCAAAAAACAAATACCGGGTTCGGGATAAACTTTTTTGTAGCGAAGTTCGGATGCATATTCAACCTCAACGGGAATTTCGGAATATTCTTCAATCATATATTCCCCAACCAAACCCGCGTAATAAGCGGTTCCGCAAGCTGAAATAATCAGCCTCTTCATTTTTCTAAGTTCTTTTTCAACACCTTCCAGTCCCCCAAGCTTTGCCAAACCTTCTTTAACAATGACTCTTCCTCTCAAAGCATTGGCAACCGCTTCCGGTTCTTCGTAAATTTCCTTGAGCATAAAATGGGGGAATCCTTTTTTACCGACTGATTCCAAATCCCATTCCAATTTATCTTCTTTTCTTAATACCGCCCTTCTATCCAAAGTTGCTATCCTAAAATCTTTTGGTGTCAAAACCGCAAATTCCCCGTCGTTAAGATAAACAACTTTTTTGGTGTGAGCTAAAATTGCCGAAGCGTCGGACGCAACAAATTTGGCATCATCAGAAAAACCCACGAGCAACGGACTTGAGTTCCTGGCAATTATTATTTTTTCCGGATCAGATCGATTGACTATGGCCAAAGCGTAAGTGCCGATTATCGATTTTAATGCCAAGCGAACTGCTTCTTCAAAACTATGACCCATTATCGTCTTGTTTTTAATTTTTTTTGATTTTCGTGACTTTAAAGACGAAGTTAACAAGGGTAGATTCATGAAATCTTCAATCAAATGGGAAACAACTTCAGTATCAGTATTAGAAGAAAAAACATGGCCTTTTTTAATAAGCTTAACCTTTAGTTCTTTATGATTTTCAATAATACCATTGTGAACAAGAAAAATATTTTTATTGCAATCAAAATGAGGATGAGCGTTTTTATCGGTTGGTGCTCCATGAGTAGCCCAACGAGTTTGACCGATAGCCACAGTCCCCAGCCTGTCATAATTAAGCTCTTTTTCCAATTCTGCAATTCTTCCGGATTTCTTTTTCCAAAACAAATTGCCGCCGTTCATGACAACTATCCCCGAGGAATCATACCCTCTGTATTCAAGACGTTTTAAACCGTCCATGATAATGGGAATTGCCTTAACTTTATTAGTATGAACAAATCCGAATATTCCACACATACCAATTTTGCCTGCGACGGTTTCGGACAGATGCAAAATTGGGCATCTCGCCGAAGCTTTAGCGAAGGCGGATTGTTGTCATAAGTATTATAAAAATAAAAATCTCCCGCAAGGGAGATTTTTTACACTGCGGGAATTCCCTTCGGCTCGCCAGAGCTGTCATCAGCAGTAGCGACTTCTGTCGGAATCTCCGAAACTTTTTCTTCGCTAACCGGTTCTTCAATGGATGCCACAGGAACTTCCGTTTGAATCGGTGGAGATGAAACAGGCGTACCGTCATTTACCGGCTTATTTTCTTCTGCAGATTTTGGTCTCCGCTTCGGTTTCCAACTTTCCATTTTAATTCTATTCCAGATTTTTTGATTTACCAGAAGATTATTGACCGTCGGAGATATTTGAGAACCCTTGGACATCCAGTATTCTATTCTTTCCTTTTCAACGCTAAGCTTCTTTTTGTGAGGATCATAAGAACCCAAAATCTCCAAAACTCCTCCCTTGGGTTTTTTGGTATGTTCGGCAACTATGATCCGGAAATAGGCCTGTCCCCTTTTTCCGATCCTTTGTAAGCGTATATTAAGCATTTTTTATAACCATAAGATAATAGCTGATTTTTAAAATTTTAGCAAGTAAACAAAAACCGCCCCGAGCTTGTCGAATGAGCGGCTTCTTTGAGAGATTTTATGGCTTAAAAAAATTATTTAGAAATTCTTCAATAAAGTTTTCATCCCAGAACTTTAGAATGGTCGAGACTTCGAAAAGAGAAGACAGTCTCAAACATTTGTTTTCTCTCAACAAATCTTTTCTAAAAGGGCTGTCCGAACGATAGATAAATGCAGTGATAACTTTTTTATCAAGTTTCTGTTTGACAATCATGAGCTCTTTCGGCTTGTCGTCGATAAAAATAATCGGGGCGCCATATTGTTCTGTCAATTTTTCCAAAACTTCAAACTTAGTATCCGGTTTTTCCGTAACCACGATATTTGAAGAGGGCAAAATATCTTCCCCGATTACTTTCTTAATTTTTAATCTTTGGAATTGAGGATCACCAAAAGTAACAATAAAAATGTTTAAACCCAAGTCTTTCCACCGCAAAAGCGATGGCAAACTATCTGGGTAAAGTTCCAATGCCGAAGACAGCCATTTTTCAAACTCTTCCAAAATAGAATCTTCATTCTTAAGAGTTCCCTGCATCTTAAGCACATTTTCTTTAAGTTTTTCAATCGAAAAACCGTTTTTCACAGCTTCAAAGTAGGCTTTTTCTATGTTTTCTCTTGAAATTCCTCTTTTCAAAAAAATTTCAAAAAGACCTTCATGCCCTCCCACAAAATGAGCGAGAGTAGAATCAAAGTCAATTGCTATACAGTTGACTTCATTCATGTTTATTCTTTCCTGATTTGTAAAAAACTGGAAAAATTTTAACTTATTATAAAAGCCTTGTCAAGTCTTATGTGGTAAGTTATTTGTGCTGTTTCTTTTCTACCAGCCTTTGTTTTTTAAGGCTTCCGAGGCGGCCATCTGTTGGGCCTCTTGTTTTGAAGGCCCTTCGCCGGAAGCAATCATTTCTTTTTCAAGAAATACTCCCACCTGAAAATTTCGAGCATGATCCGGGCCCCACTCTTTCAACACTTCATAAGTTGGAGTAATACCGACCCTGTCCTGGGCAATTTCTTGAAATAAACTTTTAGGATCTCTGAATAATTTATTATCTATTATATCAAGAAGCTCTTTAAGGATAAACTCTACGATAAATCTTTTTGAAGATTCATAGCCACCGTCTATATACATGGCTCCGATCAGCGATTCCATAGCGTTAGCCAAAATATATTGCCTGGCACGACCGGTATCTTTGGCCTCGCCCTTAGACAAAAGAACGTATTTGTTCAAATCAAGCTCTCCCGCAATCTTGGAGAGCATAACGGCATTTACTAACGCCGCCCGCCAATTAGTCATTTCTCCTTCAGGATTAGGATAATTAGAATAAAGATATTCAGTTACAACCAATTCCAAAACGGCATCGCCTAAAAATTCCATGCGTTCGTTATGATCAAGATGCCACTTGGGATTCTCGTTCAAATATGAACGATGAGTAAGAGCAGTAAGAAGCAAGTCTTTGTTTTTAAACTTAAAACCTATTTTTTGCTCAAGTTCAGAAAGTTTATCCGACACAAAATTGCAAGGAGGAAAAAATCAATTAGAGATAAGAACGGGCAAAGCTTGAGTCTAAGAAGAGCCTTCGAAGGCTAATTATCCTAAAAAGAGCAAAAACCTATTAGGGTTTTATGCGGTTCTTCATAGCTCAAGCAAACAACTATCTATAATTGATTGTTTTCATCCTGATTATCTTCTTCTTTATCTTTTTTTTCTTTTGCCGGAGGCGCGTCATCTTTTCCGGGTTCGCCTATTTCTCTGTAAATAGTGCCCAAAACTCCATTCACGAACTTTCCCGATGAATCTCCTCCGAATGATTTGGCCAATTCAATAGCTTCATTTATGGCGACCTTAGGCGGAACTTCTTCACGATTACCAAACAAAAGTTCAAACAATCCCAAACGCAACACATTTCTATCTATAATTGCTATTTGATCCAATGGCCATTGGGGGGCTGATTTTTCAATTATTTTGTCGAGTTCAGACGAGTGTTTGGTTACACCTTCTACAAGCTGATAAATAAATCCGACTTCTTCCAATCCGGAAGCAAATTCTTTTATATTGCGTTCAACTATTCCGGCAAGTTCAGCCAAGCTCTTCCCTCGAAAATCCCATTCGTAAAGAGATTGCATCGCCACACTTCTTGATAAATGTCTGCTCGCCATTTTAATAAGCTTGCCGGAATTATGCCAGGCTTTATTTTGGCCAATCCGACTTTTTTAATTAAATCTATTTACCAGCCTTTGTTTTCTTTTCTTTTTTCTTTAATTTTTTCGCCAAAACATTTACCACTTCCCTGTTTTTGTAATAACCACAAAACTTGCAAACGACATGAGGAAGAATGTCTCGATTGCAATGAGAGCATTTCACTAATTTCTTGGATTTTAAAGCAAGGTGACTTCTGCGCCTTTTCTGCTTGCCTTTTGCCATGTGATGTCTTGGTACTGCCATATTTTTTAACCTTTACGATTCAAATACGTTAGCACAAAATAAATCTTATAGCAAACAAGGTGGGTGAATTTTCCGGAGTTAAGAATATAGAGCCTTGCCGTAACTGGAAAATCTATTTCCTGACAAACAAAAAAAACGGCTCTTTCGCCGTTTTTTAAAAAATTAAACGCAACCATTTTCTTTCAAAATTCTTCTTACCCTATTTTGTTGTTTAACATTTAATTTTTCAAAAATCTTTTTGGCCATCAAATCAGGATCTATTTCATAAAAAGAACATAGCCCGAAAAAGGTCCTAATATTACCTATTTCATTTTTTCTTGATTTTAAAAAAAAATATTTTGCGGCCGAAAGAACTTTCCTCTCTGACCCAGCAAATAAATCACGTTCGGCCTGTTTAATAACAGCGGCCCACAGATTTGTTTCCATATAAAATCCTTTTTTATAAAAACTGTTTTATTTATACCATATTTCACTTAATCTTGTCAAATTGATATGCGGTTATCAACATTTTTATCTAATTGCCCGTTGCAACATTAAGAATTAAGATAAAGAAGAAGTTTTTAAATTATCTTTGAATCAATATGAAATTTGTTCATCTCCACACACACTCCCATTATTCACTTCTCGACGGCATGTCCAAAATCAAAGACATGGTAAAATTGGCAAAAAAACATAACATGGAAGCAATCGGTCTGACCGATCATGGCGTAATGTATGGGGCGATAGATTTTTACACCACCTGCAAAAAGAACGGCATCAAGCCCATCATCGGAGTTGAAGCGTATGTAGCCAATAGAAGCCGCCACCAAAAAGAATCTCATATTGACAACAAGCGATACCATCTCACCCTTTTAGCTAAAGACAATACGGGTTATCAAAATCTTATCAAGCTCACGACTTCCGCTCATCTGGAGGGCTATTATTACAAACCCCGCGTAGATAAAGATTTACTTCGCACTCATTCCGAAGGACTTATCGCTCTTTCCGGTTGTCCCGGAAGCGAGCTTGGTCGGGCAATACAATCCAAAAACAAAGAAAAGGCCGAGGCGATAATTTTGGAATATCAAAAAATTTTTGGTCCGGAAAACTATTATCTTGAAATGATGCATCATCCTGACGTGGAATTTTTTCAAGAATGGAAAAATGCTCTTATTGAATTTTCCAGAAAATTGAATATCCCTTTAGTTGCCACCCAGGATTCACACTATCTTGATCCCGAAGATGCTTTGGCTCATAAGACTTTAGTTGCCATTTCGACTAATACCGATATCAATGATACCGCGATCTTTGCCGGCAAGGGACAATATCATTTCATATCAAACGAAGAGGCTCTTGAATGGTTCAAGGATATTCCGGAAGCTGTTGAAAACACAAATAAAATAGCCGAGAGGTGCAACGTTGATTTAACTCTCGGTAAATTTATTTTTCCTGATTTTGTTCTCGAATCCGGCAAAACCGCTGACCAGATGCTTGATGAAATAACTTTTCAAGGAGCCAAAGAACGTGGTCTTGATAAAAATTCGGGAATTGAAACCCGGCGCCAATATGAACTTGAGATAATAAAAAATAAAGATTATTCCCCTTATTTTCTCGTCGTCGCGGATCTGATCCGTTTTGCCCGTGAATCAAATATTTACACTACCGTCCGAGGCTCGGTCGCCGGCTCACTTGTGGCCTATTTATCCGGAATAACAAATGTTAACCCCATTGAATTCCAGCTTCCTTTCGAACGATTTCTTAACCCTTTTCGTCCTTCTGCGCCGGATATTGACATGGATTTTGCCGATAACCGCAGGCAGGAGGTGATTGAATACGCCAAAAAAAAATACGGCGCCGACAAAGTGGCTCAAATTGGAACATTCGGAAAAATGCTGGCTCGAGGATCCGTTCGTGATGTAGCGCGAGCCACAGGAAAACCATACGAAACCGGAGATCGAATCGCCAAACTTATTCCTATGGGTTCGCAAGGTTTTCTCATGACTATTAAAAAAGCTAAAGAAATTGAACCGGAACTTAAAAAACTTTACGAACATGATTTGGAAGCCAGGCAAATACTTGATATCGCCGAAAAGCTCGAAGGCACAGTCCGGCATGTATCGGTCCATGCGGCTGGAGTGGTAATATCTCCTAAACCGTTGACTGAATACGTTCCCATTCAGTTTGATCCTAAAGGAGTCGACAATCTCATTACTCAATATGACATGTATACTGTCGGAGAAGACGGCATAGGTCTTACAAAACTTGATTTCTTGGGTATTCGCAACTTAGCTATCTTGGAAAACGCTGTTCGCTTAGTTAAAAATGACCAAAACATCACCATAGATATAGAAAAAATCCCCTTTGACGACAAAAAAACCTTTTCAATGCTCGCCAAAGGAGAAACAGAAGGACTTTTTCAGTTAAACGGCTCGGGAATGACTAAATATCTGATGGACCTTAAACCCACCACCATCCACGATATCAATGCCATGGTCGCTTTATACCGTCCGGGGCCGATAAATAATATTCCTGAATATATTGCCCGAAAACAGGGTCGAAGTCCTATCAAATATTTTCATCCGAAAGCGGAAAAGTTTCTTGCAAAGTCTTATGGGATTTTAGTTTATCAGGACGATCTCCTTTTTACGGCCATGGAGTTGGCTGGTTATAATTGGGAATCGGTTGATAAATTCAGAAAAGCGGTAGGCAAAAAAATACCGGTTGAGATGGCAAAACAACATGAAATTTTTGTCCAGGGATGTCAAACCCACAGCGGAATGACCAAAGAAAAAGCAGAACAAATCTGGAATTTATTTGAACCTTTTCAGGGATACGGTTTTAACAAAGCCCACGCCGCCTGTTATGGAAGGGTCGCCTATCAGACAGCATACATGAAAGCAAACTTTCCGGCAGAATACATGTGCGCCGTTCTCACGGCAGAAGCCGGGGACACGGAAAAAATATCCGAAATAATTTCTGAATGTCAACGAATGGGGATTTCGGTTTTGCCTCCGGAAATTAACACTTCCCACAAAGATTTTAAGATTATAAAAAACCGAGAATCGACAGACGAATATTCAAAATCAAATGATAATTCAAATAAATTGTCCGCCCAGAAACAAAATCAGATCCGTTTCGGATTATTGACAATTAAAAATCTCGGCGAAGGTGTTGCCGATGCGATTATCACCGAACGTGAGGCCAATGGACAATACGAAGACGTTGAAAACCTTGTAACAAGGGTTACTGATAAAGACATGAATAAAAAGGCCCTTGAATCACTCATTCGTTGCGGAGCTCTCGATGAATTTGGCGACAGAAACATGCTATTGGTAAACGTGGAAAATTTGCTTTCCTATGCCAAAGAAAAGCAAAAACATTCCTCGATGGGACAAGTTAGTCTTTTTGGGGATACTGACAAAACAAACCTCCCGCCTCTTCGTCTTGCTTCAGCCGAACCGGCAAAGCCGTGGGAAAAATTAATCTGGGAAAAGGAATTATTAGGATTATTTATTTCATCACATCCTTTAAGCGGTTACCAGACGCAATTAAAATTTGAAAACGTAACTCCCATCAAAAGTATAACAATAAGCACTTCGGGTTCGGTAAAAATTGGAGGGTTAATTACCAAAACACAAAAAATAGTCACCAAAACTGGCCGGCCAATGATTTTCACATGGATAGAAGATCTTACTTCCAAAATTGAAGTTGTTGTTTTCCCTAATGTTTTGGAAAAAAATCCGGATGCCTGGAAAGAAAACAACGTTGTTGTCGCTCGCGGAAAAATAAATGACAGGGACGGATCGCTGAAATTTCTTTGCGACGAAGTGAAGCCTTTAGTGGCGGGCGCTTAAATAATTTAAAAAACACTTTTCCTTCGCCATGTTTCTTGCTATGATTTGGAACATGGGAAAAAACAATCTTAGTCTTGAACATCTTCGACATTCTCTCGCTCATCTTTTAGGTGCGGCGGTTTTAGAATTGTATCCCGGTTCAAAGTTGGCCATCGGCCCGTCAATCGACAACGGTTTTTATTATGACATAGACGTTGCCGGAACAATCTCTGACGATGATTTGCCAAAAATTGAAAGAAGAATGAAAGACATTCTTAAAACCTGGAATAAATTCGAAAGCTATGAAGTTTCCCCAAAAGAAGCCGAAAACTATTTCAAAGACAATCCATACAAAAAAGAATTAATAAAAGAATTAGCAGAAAAAAAAGAAAAAATTACCTTATATAACTCTGGAAAATTTACAGATCTTTGCCGAGGGGGTCATGTTGAAAACGCAAAGTTCATTAAGCCTGATTCATTCAAACTGTCTCATTTGGCCGGCGCCTACTGGCGTGGAAATGAAAGAAATCCCCAATTAACCCGCATCTACGGATTAGCCTTTGAAACAAAAGAAGACCTCGAAAAACATGTAACCATGGTTGAGGAATCCAAGAAAAGAGACCATAAAAAATTAGGACCGGAGCTTGATCTTTTTACATTCTCTGAATTAATTGGCGGAGGATTACCCCTTTGGACTCCAAAAGGAACTATTTTAAGAGATCTGTTAGATGAATTCGTTTGGAAATTAAGAAAAGAAAGAGGATATCAAAGAGTGGATATTCCTCATATCACGAAGAAGGATCTTTATGAAAAAAGCGGTCATTGGGACAAATTCAAAGACGAGTTATTCAAAATAAACACTCGGGAAGGACATTTGTTTGCGATGAAACCAATGAACTGCCCTCATCACACTCAAATATTTGCGCGGAAACTTCATAGTTATCGCGAACTACCTCAAAGATACGCCAGTACAACTAAAGTTTATCGGGATGAACAAAGCGGTGAATTAGCCGGACTTTCTCGAGTCCGTTCAATTACTCAAGATGATGCCCATGTTTTTTGCAGAATTTCTCAAGCTAAAGAAGAGATTCAGAAAATATGGGAGATCATACACATCTTTTATGGAGCTATCGGATTAAAACTCCGGCTGCGATTGTCTTTGCGCGACCCGAGTCATCCGGAGAAATATTTAGGAGACAAAGAACACTGGGAAAAAGCCGAGAAAATCCTGCGTGAAATTGCCCGGGAAAACAAAACCAATTTTACAGAAGCTCTCGGTGAAGCTGCTTTTTATGCTCCCAAGCTTGATTTTATCGCAGAAGATTCTATGAGCAGGGAATGGCAAGTCGCGACAATACAACTGGATGTAAGTATGCCTCAAAGTTTCGACCTGACTTGCATCAATGAAAAAGGAGAACACGAAAGAATCGTCATGATCCATGCCGCTATTATGGGCTCTATTGAGCGTTTTCTCTCAATCCTTATTGAACATTTTGCCGGAGCATTCCCAGTGTGGCTGTCGCCGATTCAAGTTTCGATTTTGCCTATATCCGACAAACAAAACAATTGGGCTGACAAAATATATCAAAATCTCTCTGGAAACGGCATCCGTGTTGAAATAAACAAAGATAACGAAACTCTTGGCAAAAAAATAAGGGTGGGAGAACTTCAAAAAATACCCTATCTCCTCATAGTCGGCGAAAAGGAAGAAAAGGTCAAAGCGGTCGCTGTCAGGCAACGCAGGTCGCCGGTAATCGAGCAAAAACAAAAGGTCACCGAGCATGCTAACACGAATGAAAAAAATACCAATCCCGGCAAGCCGAACGTGATGAAGTTAGAAAAATTTATATCAAAAATTAAAAAAGAAATAGAATCCAAAGAGTAAATTAAATGGCGTTCGGATTTTATAAACCTAAACGCCATTTCTCAACGATCTAAAATCCAATTCAACGCATATATCATATACATGACATGAATCAAATTGGCAAAAACAAGATGGATAAATTCTTTTTTACTTTTAAACACTCCCAAAAAAGCTGCGCAGGGACCCCTCGTGGGTAGTCCGGGGATTGGATTTAACCCGGCTGTCCAAACAGCCAAAATGCCGTATTTTTTTATCCGTCGACGCGTGCAATTTTCCGGATTAATAACATTACCATAAACCCTAATAATCCCATCCAGAACCCATCGATCCAAAAATCCTTCTTTCTTAAGCTCTTTTCTGGCTTTTCTGAATGATTCTAACTCCCCAATCATAGAAACCAACCATCCCCAGAAGAAAAACTGATACCACAACTCTATTGTGGCTAAAAGAGGAATAGTAAAAAGCATTATTTTTTTGCTGATTCCCATCAGCAAAAAAGTGGGGATGATAATATCCGTATTGCACCAAAGAACGATGCAATAGAAAATTATCGGCCAAAATCTGAACATCTTTTTCACCCGCTCTCCCCCTTTCTTTTTTTAAAGAAATTGACCGAAGTCTATTTTTATATTATATCAAAATAGTGAAAATTATCAAACCTAAAATCAAAATAATTGCCATAATAGGTCCGACTTCATCCGGAAAATCAGGTCTGGCCATTCAACTTGCCTTGTGGCTTCGCTCGAAAAGAATTTTAAAACAATTCGGACTCAAAGGCGCTGAAATAATTTCTGCCGATTCAAGACAAGTTTACAAAGGAATGGATATTGGAACAGGCAAGGTTACCAAAAAAGAGCAAAAAATCATAAAGCACCACCTTCTTGACGTGGTTTCTCCCAAAAAAGTTTTTACCGTTTCCGATTTTAAAAAACTTTCGAAAAAATCAATCAATTCTATCGTAGAAAAACACAATCTCCCGATAATAGCGGGTGGCACAGGATTTTATATTGATGTTTTACTTGAACGGATATCCATTGCTGAAGCCCCTCCTAATAAAAAAATAAGAGCACGGTTCGACAAGTTCTCCGTTGAATATCTTTTCAAGATGCTCAAAAAGTTAGATCCACAACGAGCAAAAACAATTGACTCTAAAAACAAACGCCGCCTCGTCAGAGCGCTGGAAATAATTTTGACAACAAATAAACCGGTACCAAGACTGACCAAAATCAAACCTCCAATACATGGCGAATATGATGTTTTGTGGATAGGATTAAAACCAAAAAACCTCGAAAAAATAATAAAAGATCGTTTGGATAAAAGATTAAATCAGGGGATGATAAAGGAGGTCAAAAAACTTTTGAATCAAGGGGTAAACGAAAAACGTTTATACGACTTTGGATTGGAATATCGTCAGATATTAATGTATTTGACAGACAAAAAAAATGAATCAAAAGATTCAAACAATTTTAAGAATTCGGGATTTTATCAAAAACTTTTGCGAGAAATCATAAAATATTCAAAACGCCAGATGACCTGGTTCAAAAGAAATAAAAAGATTCACTGGATAAGTCCGTCAACTGACGGACAAAAAGAAGCCGAGAAATTTACTCGGAACTTTCTTGCTTCTCGCCCTTGAGAGCCGACTCGCTGGGACCGAGAATTTCGTTTTCCGACGGGGCGGTTCTCTCTGAAACATATTGTTGCTCCCGTCCGTCCATGATTTGACCATGCCTTTCTCTGTCTTCTCGTGATTCTCTTGCTGAACTTTCCTCAAATGTTCTTGCAGAAAAATTGGTCTCTTTTTCTCTCCACCCAAGCAATTTTGCAAATATTTTTTTAAGCATTTATTTTAATTTATCTTTTAACATTTCTTCGACCATTTGAGGGTTCGCTTTGCCCTTGCTTTTCCTCATCACCATTCCCAAAAGAAACTTAAGTGAAGCCTCTTTTCCTTTTTTGTAATCCTCTACCGCCTGCGGGTTTCCCGCAATGGTCTCATCAACAGCCACTCCAAGCGCACCGGCATCGGACATTTGGCCAAGATCTTTTTCTTTCATAATCTGCTCCGGATGAAGGCCTGTTTCGGCCATTTCTTTTAGCACGAACTTGGCCCCAGTGGAAGAAAGTTCTTTATGAAATATGAGAACCATCAATTCCGCAAATGCTTCCGGTGATATTTTTATGTTTTCTATGTCTTCTTCTAATTCAGCGGTCAAACCCCCCAACAACGGAGGGAGTTCGGTAATCATATAATTCGCCGCCAATTCATGAAGTCTTCCCGAAACCTGCGGTTCATTTGGAGACTTTCTTTCTAAATTATTTTTTTTGTGGTAATCCATCGCGGCTGAATCCAGTTCACTGGACACCCTTTCATAATAATCTCCGAGGTGTTTAAAAACAGTAAATATTTTGATTTGATTATCAGCAAGACCGTATTGGACAAACCGACTGCGTCTTCCGGAAGGCAGTTCCGGCATCTCTCTTCCGATTATATTTATCTCTTCGTCGGTAAATTTAATCGGAGGCAAATCAGGTTCAGGAAAATATCTATAATCATGAGCTTCTTCTTTAGAACGCTGACTAAAAGTGGATTTTTTATTTTCATCCCAACCCCGTGTTTCCTGAACAATCTTTTCCCCTTTATCGAGAATTTCTGATTGTCTTTTTATTTCGTAGTCCACCGCGTCAGCTGCGAATTTAATTGAGTTGAGATTCTTTACTTCTACTTTAGTTCCCCGCTTTCCGTCTTTTCCGGTCAAAGAAATATTTACCTCAACTCTCATTTGGCCTTTCTCCATATTGGCATCGGAAACTCCAAGATACTTCCAGATAAGCTGGAGTTCTTCAGCAAATTTTCGTACCTCCTGGACCGACTCTAAATCAGGCTCGGTTACCAGCTCCATTAGAGGCACTCCGGCGCGATTGTAGTCAACGAGAGAATAATCTTTGCCGACTCCGCCAGTTGACGGATGATAAAGCCTTCCGGCATCTTCCTCAAGGTGAATCCTCGTAATACCAATCCTTTTCCCATCAATATTTAAATATCCCCCCTCACAAAAAGGTTTTTGATACTGGGATATTTGATAGCCTTTCGGGAGATCAGGATAAAAATAGTTTTTTCTTTCAAAAAATGTTTCTTTATTAATTCTGCAATTCAAAGCCAATCCCGCCAAAATAACTTTTTTAACCGCTTCGGCATTGGCAACAGGCAAAGTCCCAGGATGACCCATGCAAATCGGGCACACATTAACATTCGGATGTTTTTCATCAGGATCATTTAACGAATCGCAGAACATTTTAGTTTTAGTATTAAGTTCAGCGTGGATTTCCAAGCCAATAACCGGTTTATATATAGCATTCGACATATAACACCAAATTTATCATGATTTTAGCAATAAAAAAAGTGCATCCTAAAACAAATTTAAAATCCCCGGCATTGTGCCGGGGATTTGCATTAATTTAAAAAGTCAGGGTCCAATTTCCGGAAAAAAACGAAAATTATTAATTTTTTCCGAATCTCCATGATACATATTTTTTACAAACAATTCAGCGACGACGGGATTTTTTGCTTTAAACATATTCCAGATTAAAAAAGCATAGTCGCCTATCTCTTTTTGAGCATGGCTGTCTGTTCTTAATGACAAAAAATTTGCCAATCCGCCCAAAGGAGCCGTTAAAAGAGTATCTATGTAAAATACATAAGGAAGATTCAAAGCAGCCAACTGCATCGACAGTCCGCAATCTCTTAGCCTGACGTATCTGTCTTTACACGATTCTATGTGTTTAATCAACAATTCTCTAACAACATTATTTTCAGTATCATCCATATCCTCAAAGATATACTGTCCAACTTTTCCAGTCTGTTTTCTAAATCTATCCGGCACGTAAAAAAGTCCGTCTTCCACAATTTTGTCAAAATCAATTTCCAACTCGGAAAAACATAGACTTCTGTGCCTCACCCATTGCCTAAAAACATGGATCGGCATTCTTACAAAAAACGACATGGAGCCGTGGTTTAACGCCTTAGTAGGGTCAGGAAAATCATTTAATCCGGCAAGAACCATGTCCGTATTGGAATTGGATCCAATTAACTCTATACATCCGTGATCTAAAACCTTATTTCTCTCATTCCATAACTTGTTCCCAAGCTGATCAAAGAGAAAGCATGAATACCGGCTGGAAATTTCTTTTGCCCAGTTAAAATTCAACGGCCTGGGATTGTTTTCAAAAGACCCAAACGCCCAAGGAGTCCAATGTTTAAGCAGTTCTTTAACAGGGTCTTTAATTTTCCAAAATTCGGTGCTTTGATGTCTATTTTCTGAATTTTCATCTATAAGCAAAAACTCCAATAAATGCCTCAGAGAAACCGTGAAATAAAATTTAGTATAAAATCTGTATAAATGAACATACCTTGCCATTTCTTTGGCAACTCCAAGTTTCAACAAATTATTATACAATATTTTAGCTTCAAATCCCGCATCATTAAACTCTTTTTTAAAAAGATCGGCATTAGCATTGTTTTCAAAATCAGGAGTATAATATTCGTCGCCTATTACAGAATATCTTCCGGAAAATTCATTATGAGATCCAAATAGTCTGAATATCGGTTGAGCATACATTATTGGCATTGTCCATTTCGTTCTAACTACTACCGCCCCTTCTGACGGGGTTACGTGATGGTCACGCCACAAGAAATTAACTAAGCCTTGTGCTTTTTCATCAACCTCTTTAGTGTCTCTGCCTGTTGACACCCTCGCGCTTCGAATAATCGCCGGGTCCTGAAGCAAATCTTCAATCTTGATTAAGTAATAGCCACGACAATCGGCGTCGGTTAGAATATCAACCTCTTTCCAACTGTCATTTTCACCCTCTGAAGGAACTCTGGCAAAAACTCCATCAACTTCTATTTTGCTATGAGAACAAGCAAATGTTCTCTTTGGCTTGAATCCTTTAATCAACCCTTCTAAATTTCCCATTTGAATACCTCTTTTTGTCAATGTTCAAGTCCGTAGAGGATAACATAAGAAATAAAAATTTAAAATAAGAAAGGAGGCAATGCCTCCTAAAATTCAAAAAATTCAGATAAAATATTTTTCGTATATTTAACAAAAACTGTATCGGCATCTTCAGATGCATCTACTATACGACAGAAATCTGGAAATTTATTTGCAAATTCATGATATGCCTCTCGAGTTCGCGACAACTTATCCGGCTGTTCGAAAAAATCCCGCCTGCGCTCATCTTTCTCGCCTAATCGCCTGATGGCGACATCCGGTTCAACGTCATAAACAATAATCAAATTCGGCCTGATAAACGGCACATCTTCCAACTTAAAAAAATACTCTTCGATTTCAAGCAAGGCTTCAAGATCGCCGTTTTTTTGAACATCTAAGGCTACGGAAGCAAGTGAACGATCACTCAATACATTTATACCGGCTTTCAAGGCAGGAATAACAATCTGCCCGTAATGCTGGATTCTATTCAAAAAATAATAACCCTGCCTTTGAAAAGGAGACATTGATGAAAAACCTACAGGGCCTCTTCCAAAAAGAAGACCGTAAATAAGTTTACCCCCTAAAACTTCCCTATTCGGCTCCTTAGTTTTTTTAATTTTTAAATTTTTATTCTCCAAAAAATCAACTGACTTTAAAAACTGGGTGCTTTTTCCACAGCCATCCATGCCTTCAAAAGCAATAAATTTGCCTGAAAATGGATTTATAAACGGAACATGTTTTAACTCCATAAAACCCCTTCTCGATAAAGTTCGGTTTCAGGTGTCGATATTTGCACAACATCAATAATGGGCAATTTCCCCGAAATCCTATACTCGGGATTTTTACCTACCAATCGATGAAATCTTAATGAATTTCCATGCCGATCTGTCTCTTCTATGAACATTTGATCAAGATCAAGAACGGTTCCGTCAGGAAGAACGAGGACTTTTTTCCTCCCATTTATTATTTCAGATCTTCTGATGAGGTAGCCTTCATACTTATAATACAGAACTACAAATTCTTTTTTTAAATTTTCAAGTTGGACTTTTTGTATCATAACAAACACCCCATTCTTTTTTCTCTATTTGTTAAAAATGCTTTCAAAATAATACTATATTTATGAAACTTTACAACAAAACAGAGGCTCTAAGCCTCTGTTTGAATAAAAAATAATTTTCTGACTTATTTCGAAGTACTACTTAACACTTCGGCTACTGTCTCAGTATTACGTTCGCGTAGTTTATACTGAAGTAATGAAGTGCTCACTTCAAACTTCCATTGCTACGTCAGCATTACGTTCGCATAGTTTATACTGAAGTAATGAAGTGCTCACTTCACCTCGATTCCCATACTACGAGCAGTGCCTTCAATTATGCGCATAGCGCCTTCTGCATCGTTTGCGTTAAGGTCGGCCATTTTCTGTTCCGCTATTTTTTTAATCTGATCTTTTGTGATTTTTCCGACTTTGTTTTTGTTTGGAACTCCGGAACCTTTTTCCAGACCCGCGGCAACTCTTAAAAGATACGCGGCCGGAGGAGTTTTTAATTTAAAATCAAAAGTCCGGTCTTCGTATATGTTAATCTCCACAGGAACAACCTGTCCGGATATATCCTTAGTCGCCTCGTTCACCTGTTGCATGAACTGTTGTAAATTAATTCCATGCGGACCAAGAGCTTGTCCTATTTTGGAAGGCTCCAAACCTCCCGCAGTAACTTGTATTTTTATCTTAGTTTTTATTTTTTTTGCCATGTTGTGATATTTAAATATTTAAATGTTTAAACATTGTTAGATTTTCTTTATTTGAAGAAAATCCAACTCAACAGGAGTTTCTCTTCCAAAAATCGTAACTAAAACTTTTAACCTGCCTCTTTCGGCATCAACTTCGGAAACCTTGCCGTCAAAATCCTTAAAAGGCCCGTCAACGATTTTTACTCTGTCATCTATCGCAACATCAATCTTGTATTTAGGTTCTTCCACTCCCATTCTTTTCATAAGGATCTCAATTTCAGCGGCGGCCAACGGAGTGGGAACGGTTCCGGCACCTATAAACCCGGTAACGTTGGGGGTGTTTCTAACAACATACCAAGAAGCGTCATTTACTACCATTTCAACGAGAACATATCCCGGATATATTTTTTCTTCAACCGTCTCTCTCTTTCCTCCTTTTATTTTAATCTTTTTTTCTTTGGGAACTAAAACATTAAAAATATCGCCCTCAAAACCAAGAGATTCAATTCTTTGCTTTAAATTTCTGGCAACGTTATCCTCATAACCGGAATATGTGTGGATGGCATACCAGTACCGTTCTCCTGTTGTAATTTGCTTGGACATTACCCTATTAAAAACTTGTTAACAAGAAACTCGTAAAAAATATCTAAAACTCCAAGTATTATGGCAAAAAACAAACTCACGCCAATCACGACAACAGTAAACAAGGTCGTTTGTTTGCCGGTAGGCCAGCTTACCTTGGCAAGTTCTATTTTAACCTCTTTAAGAAACTTGGTAATTGAGATCATGTTTTTATATTTTTTTTGAAATCATCAAATATTATGACCGCCCCCCGATCGCTTTTTCAGTTCTTTGGTTCGGTATTTAAAAACGCCCCGCGGCGTTACTTCCATGCCACTTTATCAAAATATGATGATTGAGTCAACCCCGCCTTTTTTTTAAGCTAAATATAGATATTTTGAACAGATTTGGCGTGAGCTTGAATAAACTTTTTTCTTGGCATGACTTCCGAACCCATTAAAACATCAAATATTCTGTCAGCTTCAACAGCATCTTTAATTTTGACTTGTAAAAGCACTCTGTTTTCAGGGTCAAGGGTGGTTTCCCAAAGTTGTTCAGGGTTCATTTCCCCTAAACCTTTGTAACGCTGGATGGATACCCCGGATATTTTCTCCTCGGATGCTTCCAATCCGTCGGCCGATTTTGCCTCTCCAATATCGGATCGGGCTGAATTAGACTCAATGGGAGTAATTTCCCAATCGCTGTTTTTTTGTTTTTTTGTTTTATTTTTACCATTTTGGTTTTCAGAAGAAGAACTTTCCGTCGTTTTCCTGAATTCATCAAGTATTTTTTCTTTTTCGACATCGCTAAAAGCGTAATTTATTTTGCCTGATTTTTGTATTTTGTATAAAGGAGGTTGAGCAATATAAAGATATCCGCCTTCAATAATCTTAGGAAAGTATCTGTAAAACAAAGTTAAAAGAAGCGTCCTAATATGAGCGCCGTCAACATCGGCATCAGTCATGATAATTATTTTGTGATATCGAAGTCGTTCAATATCAAACTCCTCTGCAATAGCGGTGCCCATAGCTATTATCAGCGCTCGAATCTCTTGAGAGACAAGCATTTTGTCCAAGCGGGCTTTTTCAACATTTAGTATCTTCCCTTTTAAAGGCAAAATGGCTTGCGTCTTTCTATTTCTGGCGGACTTTGATGACCCTCCGGCTGAATCTCCTTCAACTATAAATAATTCTGATTCGGAAGCGTCTCGACTTGAACAATCGGCCAATTTGCCGGGGAGAGTCATTCCTTCAAGAGCGCCTTTTCTTAAAACTGTTTCACGGGCCGCTTTGGCCGCAAGGCGCGCTTTTGACGCGAGCATCACTTTTTCTAAAATCTGTTTCGCGTCTAAAGGATTTCTTTCCAGCCAATCCGAAAATTCTGTGTTTATAACAGTTTCAACCGCAGTTCTTGCATCAGGAGTTCCGAGTTTTGCTTTTGTTTGTCCTTCGAATTGAGGATCTTTCAATTTAACCGAAACAATCGAAGTCAGGCCTTCCCTGACATCATCACCCGAAAGATTGTCATCTTTTTCCTTCAAAAATCCATTTTTTCTGGCATAATCATTCAAAGTTCTGGTGATAGCGGATTTAAAACCTGTTAAATGCATGCCCCCTTCGATCGTGTGAACATTGTTGGCAAAACTTAATTCTTTGCCGGAAATTTCATCCACATATTGCATAGCAACCTCGACAAAAATATCCTGCTGGTCTTTAGCAATATAAAAAATATTTTTATGCTTTTCCTCTTCACCTCGATTTAAATATGAGACATAAGAAACGATTCCGCCTTCAAAATAAAACGTATAATCCGGAATTTCAATTATTTCTTTGTTTTGATCTTTGCTGAAATATTTTATCGGATTGCGTTCGTCCGAAACGGTGACTTTTACGCCCTTAGTAAGATAGGCTTGCTGACGAAGATGATTCAAAATAACCGAAAGATCAAAATTTATATCCTTGAAAATCGTCGGGTCCGGCTGAAAAGTAATTGTTGTTCCCGTCTTATTGGTTTTGCCAATTTTTTTAACTGATCCAATCGGCTTTCCGACTTTGTATTCTTGAGCAAAAACATCCGGCTTGCGATATACCTCCGCCCGCATCCATGTTGAAAGCGCATTGACTACGGATAAACCAACTCCATGCAGTCCACCGGAAACTTTATATGCTCCCGAATCAAATTTTCCGCCGGCATGAAGAGTTGTGGCGGCCAGTTCCAAGGCCGACTTTTTGAGTTTAGGATGAATATCAGTAGGGATACCACGGCCATCATCGGAAATTCGAACTTTATTTTCCGACATTAACACAACCTCTATGTTTCGGGCATGGCCGGCCATAGCTTCATCCAAGCTGTTATCAAATACTTCCCAAATCAAATGATGCAAACCATCTGGACCGGTTGATCCAATATACATTCCGGGCCTCTTGCGGACAGGCTCCAAACCTTCCAAAACTTGGATATCTTTTGCTGTATATGTTTGAGTTTTAGGTTCTTTTTCTGCCATATTTCAAATTAGCAGTCCGCGCTAAGCGGACTTAAATCTTATCTTTCAATTATAACATTCGGGCAATTGGAATCAAGCTTGAGTTTTTTATAAATCAAGGATTATTAAGACAATAAAAACACCTTTCCAAAGAAAGGCGTTCACTTATCTAATAACTGGGGAGGGCGCCGAATACATAAATCTGTCCTCCGTCAGGTTCATCTTGAACACTCAAAACTCTTACACGAAAAGTATCTTCTCCGCAACAAAAAATTATTTGTGCTATTTTAAATGGATCAAAATGTCTACCATTTGTTTTTATTGCACAAAATCCAAAATCCCTTAGGGATTTTAATTGAAGAGGTCTTATATCCAAATAAGACATTTCCATATCTTTTACTTCCTCTTTCCATAAAAATAAAAAACTTTTATAACAATATAATATATTATGATAAAAGTCAATCATTCGCCAGCTACATTCAACCTGGAAGTACAACATGGATTAGTTGGCAAGCAACTTGCTTTAGAGGGACTTTCGGAGGCTGACGAGTCGAGAACGAGACGCCAGGCCAGCAGGCCTGGACGGCGTGCCTGAAAAAGCAAGTTGCTTGCCAGCTAATAATAGAGATGAGGAGCGTTGTGTTTACTTGTTGAACCTAAGTTGTTTAACCGTCTGTTCGAGAACACATTCTCTGGCAAAATTTACCCGCTATCGCAATTCTGCCTTAAACTGCTTTGCGGTTTCCTGATAAATTTTCTTTTGTATCGGATCAATTTCTTCAGCCGTAAGAGTTCTTTCGTTACTGCGATAAATAATACGATATGTGTAGCTCAATTTGTCTTTGCCGAATTTTTCTGAATTCTCGTATTTATCCAATAATTCAACTTGTTCCACTAAATTTCCTCCCAAATCCCTAATTAAATCAAAATAATTATTGGGGACAAAGTCATTCTTCACGACAAAAGAAATGTCTCTAATTACCGGCGGATATTTTGAAACTTCTTTGTATTTATTTCCAAGTTTTAATTGTTTTTTTATCCTGGCGTCTTCAGACCACAACAGTCTTATGTCCGGCAAACCCATACTTATTATAGCCAAGCGTTCCAATCCGAATCCAAACGCCCAGCCATTGTATTTTTCGGGGTCAACACCAAAATTCTTAAGAACTTCTCCTTTGACTATGCCGGCTCCAAGAACTTCTATCCACCTTGCCTCACCTGAATCTCCGGCGGTAACGGGCCGGCCTTCAATAAAAACTTCCATTTCTAAACTTGGATCGGTATATGGAAACTGATCCGTATTGAAACGATATTTAATATCTTTGCCGAATATGGCCTTTGCTATTTCTGCCAAAACATCCTGCAAATCATCAATCGTAATGACATGTTCGTCTTTACGGCACAGAAACCAGCCGTCCATTTGGTGAAAGACGTTCATGTGATTTCGGTCTATCTCGTCTTTTCGGTATACCTTACCATAACTTAACGCCCCAACCGGCTGATCTTTTTTTATTTTTTCTTTAACTTCCGGTAAATCCAGATGATAATACCACATCACCGTAGTATGAGTCCGGAGAATATTTTTTTTATCGACAAAATAAGTATCTGAATGACTTCGGGCGGGATGATCAGCCGGAAAATTAAACAAATCAAAACTGACACCGTAATCAACAATCTCGGGGACATCTAAAACATCAAACTTGGCAAATCGGGGCAGGGTTATAATTCGTTCAGCCAAATCTGCTAAGGGACTGTCCGGGGTGCGAGAGAGATCGGGCATATTCAAAAAACGTTTTAAGCGTTCTGCTTCCGGATCACGTTTATTCTCCAAAGATTTAATTAGCTCTGATTCTTCTTTTGATTCTATTTTTATATTTCTATTTTTCTTCATTGCGAAATATTTTTATTAAAAAAAATTCTATTGTCATTACAACTCCCAATACTATCAACAAATTTAAAATATTCAATAAATTAAGCCGATTGAGCCAAATTATAATTAAAATCAATATTGCCGGCCACAAACCCCTTCTGAAAGCTCCTGCCAAATCATTTTTTAATCCTAACAAAACAAGACTGCTCACCCCCCAAATCAAAACAAAAAGTGAAGAAAAAAATAAGAATTTTATCAACTGACCGGTTTGATAAGGATCAAATTTTGAAACAATTATAATTATTCCGGACGCAGATAAAGCAACAGTTATCAATATTGACAATATATATCGACGCATACAATAAAGTATATCAAAATAACCAATATGCGGGAGTCTCCTTCGCGACCTTTCTATCGGACTACGTCATGCTGTCACCAAGACTTTAACGGACATTGTCCGCGTGCTGTCTCTAAATCTATGGCGACGTGCAACCGACATAATATCCATCTTTGCATTTCAAACTATATACGTAATGCATATTTGTCTTTTCCCGCCTTCGCTCGTCTTCTGGCGGACTTTGTCACGCCGAAGCCGAGCTACTGCGAGACAAGGGCGGACCGGACGGGACTCGAACCCGCAACCTCGTCCGTGACAGGGACGCGATCTAACCAATTGATCTACCGGTCCAATTTTAAAAATTATGCTCAAATATAACCCTTTTTGAGCTTAAACGCAATCTTTATAAATCAACCCTCCACGCCAGTTTAATACAAATTCCTCCTTTGTTAAAAAATAATTATAGCCTTTAGACCGGCCATCGGGATCCTGAATATAATATCCGGCCACTTTATCGTTTAATTTTTTAAAACCATGCACAACTATCATGTGGCTGTCTTGGGAACGATGCATCGAAGCTAACACCGGCCAACCTTTCTCAAGATTGCAATTTATTATTTTCAAGCCTGATTCTTTTTCATCCAGAGTATAAAAAAATTTCTTGGCATATCGAAGTTCCAGACCGAAATCTTTGGCTAACTCAACGATGGCAGAATGTTTCCAACCCACTTTCTCAATATATCCTTCTTTGATTAATCCTCTTTTTACCAAATCCATAACGAGAACATTAAATTTGGAATCATGAAGTTTTAATAGCATCCACAATGAGCAAACGGCGCATATCCGATGCGCCCATTCCGTATCATGATTTTCATCAAACTGATTGCAGATCGGCAAGTTTATTTTAATTTCTTTATCCATTGTCTAAATCAAGATGCCAAAGAATTTTTTCAATTTTTCGGGTGTTGTTATAAGTAAAATGATGTTTCCATGGAAATCCTTTGCCTTTTGAATCATTGCTTATCGCACTGTCATCTCCCGTATAAAAACCAATATGCCTGCGCATAAGAGTGTATTCACCGAGAAGCTTGTCATCATCCATGGCTTTTTCCCAAATCAGTATGGCGCCCGGTTTAGGTTCTTTTATTTCAAACCAGCCGCTGTTTATTAAATCTTTTTCCGTTCCTTCCACTGTGGCATGGGGCTTTTTTATCAAACCAACGGCTAAAAGTATCCAGGATACAAATGCGGCGCATGAATTTTTTCCGTCTTCCAAAATATCTACCTCTTTTCCATTTTTATCTTTGGCATACACATTTCTGAACAAATAATTGTCCCCGCCTTTTACGGAGTTGGAGATTATGGCCAAAAGAGACTTTTTCTTTAAAAATTTGAGATTTATTATCGGCAGTTCATGTTGTTTCATAAATAAAAAATAAGACAAAAAAAGAAAGAGGTCAATCAAAAACCACTCAACTTTTGCGGATTAGCAATTTTTCCAAACGAACAAAATTATTCTTAAATAATAAAGAATTCTTGATTATTGCGGAGCAACCTCTATCCAAATAGGTATCGGCTTCTGGATGATAAGAGGACCGCGGGTTTTAACGCATTCTTGATTTTGACTATCGGTAGCCGTTAATGTCACGTAGTAAGTG
>Ga0210057_1000665_pt1 | contig 56091 bp, 52 predicted proteins | sample CryGeyCG2114_010_2_FD_183968 | JGI IMG/M metagenome (GOLD analysis project Ga0210057, IMG submission 183968) | Groundwater microbial communities from aquifer - Crystal Geyser CG10_big_fil_rev_8/21/14_0.10 (SPAdes) (version 2) | ecosystem: Environmental > Aquatic > Deep subsurface > Groundwater ...
AGGACAAACCGAGCACAAAAAATGGCGCGTTTATCAGCGGTAAGGTGCCGACAAGAATCGCCGCGCTTGTATTTTTCTTTTCTTTAATTAGCAACAATATCATGAGCGCAATTACCGCGCCAAGGACCGCGCTTTGATTGATTATTAGTATATCTATAAGAAAATTTTCGAATGGAAAGCCAGTATTTCTTAGTGCATTGTGAAAAAATTCGGTTGTTGGTGTTGCCACCCAAAACGCCAGCGTCCCGTTTAGGAGGACTAGGGGGATGGCTAGGTAGGCCACGGCTGCGTGCTCGCGTTTTGGGAACAATTTTCGGACATACAGATAAAGGAGCGCGATGAAGGCTGCGCTGGCGAGGACTATGGGAATCCAGGTTGCTGCTTGCAGAGGGAACCCGCCTTTCAACAGCGCGGCGGAATAGAGGTGCGTCAAATAATAGTAGTTGAAGGCGTGGCCATCGTAAAACGGGTTTTGCGGCGGGAAGTTGCCGTTCGCCAGGCTCGTGATTATCGCGCTGTGGAACCCGAAGTCGATTGGTATTCCGGCGAGGTTGCCGTTCGCGTCGTAATGAAAGCGGGCGTATTGCAGAGCCGTGAACAAGAGGATGCCCACGACGAGCAGGGCAACGATTCGCTTGTCGTGTTCGGCTGAAGGCTTTTTCTGCTTGTAAAGCACGGCCGCGGCAATTGCTTGCAGGATTGTTGCGGCGATTATCGAGTAGTCGTTGAAGCCGATTGCCAGCGCGGTGAGGAAGAGCGTCCACGCGCCAGCGGCGATTGCGAGGGGGAACGCGAAAGCCAGCTGGTTTTTTTGGGCGAGGCGCGCCGCGAGGGTCCAGCCGAACGCGAGGCTTGCGGCGAGCAGGAGCGCGGCAAGAATCATTTCAGCTTCGCTTCGGCTTCGGCAACCGCGGGCTTCCAGGCGGATTGGGTTTCGAAGAACAGGTTGACTTTAGCCAGGTATTCCTTTTCGGGCAATGCTAGCTTTTCGGGCGTCAGCGACAGCAAAGCGGCGAATTCGCGGGCCTCGTCAGGCGCCCCGAGCGCGTTGAGCTTTTCCGTTAACTTGTTTTGCGCGGCGTTCTTTTGCAAATAGGGCAGCAGGTACTCGTTGAAGCTCACCTGCGTTGCCGCCGTGCGCTTTGGAAGAACGGTTTCCGCGTTCGGCGTCTCGCGGCCGCGCAGGAGGCGGTCGATGCACACGCCGAGGCTCGTGCCCCTTACTTCGTCCTCGATTTTTTCGCGCAGCGTTGACGGTTTTCCTGCAGCCATCTCGTGGCGCACGACTGGCAGCTTCGCAGTCGCTTCGGCGGAGTTGGCGGGGTTGTAAACCGAGTTAGCGCCCAGATAGCGGTCCGCGAACGCCGCGTAAATCCCGTCTTCCACGCGGTGGGAAGTCGGGTAAAACGCGTAACTTCGGCAGGCTTCCGGGCTTACGCCCAGGTTTCCGCCGTTGACTCCCGCACCCACAATCAAGCCCGTCGCCTGGGCGGGCAGTCCCGCGAAGATTTCGCGTATCCGTCCAACGCGCGGCTCCTCCGCGGAGAGCTCGCTTATCAGCTGCAGCACCAGGTTTTGCGCGCCACCCGCGTGGCCCAAGTATTTTCCGCAGACGATTTTCCAGCCGCTTGCGATTGCCGCCGCGTGCCGCGCCATCACGTCGTTCAAGGGGAGAGTGTCATCATCGAAAAAGGCGACGCCTTCCCCGCGGGCCGCCGCGACTGCGAGCGCCTGGTTGCGGTTGCCCCCGTATTTTCCGCGGAAGGCGAACGCGTAATCCGGCAAAAGTTCCGGGATTTCGGTTTCCGAGTAGTGCAAGGCGCGCTTCGGCAGGAAGCCTTCGTTCTCGGCGTGCGTCGCGTCCGTGTCTATTACGAGTAGGCTGTGCCCTTCGAGTTGCTTGGCATACGCTTGCAACGCAAGTTTCAGCCGTTTCGGCCGGTTGCTTGAAAAGCACGCGAGCATGTAACTACCGTTTTCCGCGGCGCGGTTATTATATTTCGCGTTCCACGAGGTAACGCGTGAAAGCGTCGAGTTTTTCCTTGGCTTCGCCTTCCGGCAGCAACGGCTCCAGTTCGGCCCACGCGTTGGAAGCAAGCTCGCGGGCTTTGGCTTTCGCGTACTCGATGGAGCCCGCGGACTTCATTATCTCGATGGCTTCCGCGATTTCCTTCGGGTTTTCCGTGTGCTTGTCGAGTATTTCCAGCAGGCGCTTGGCTTTCGCTGCGGGCGCGCGTTCAAGGCAGTGGATTGCGACGAGCGTGCGCTTGCCTTCGTGTATATCCTCGCCAACGCCCTTGAGTTCTCCGAACTTTTCGCCCACGAGGTTGAGCACGTCGTCCTGAATCTGGAAGCCCACGCCCAGCGCTTCCGCGTACTTGCCCACGGCTGTGACGCGCTTCTCATCCGCGTTCGCCAGCACCGCGCCCATTTGCGCGGCCATTCGCGCGAGGCAGCCCGTCTTGTAGGCGCACATCTGCAGGTACTGCGCTTCGGTTACCTTGGCTGCCTTGCCTTTGTGCCACCATATGTCGAACGCCTGGCCGAACGACACGCGAATCATTTCCTGGTAGTAAATTTCGAACGCCTTGTTCAGCGTCTCTTGGTCGAACTTGGATTCGCGGAACAGGGGCAGCGGCAGGTAGTACATCGCGTTGCCCGCGTTGATTGCCACGTCAACGCCGTAAATCTTGTGCGTGCACGGCTTTCCCCTGCGCAGTTCCGAAGAGTCCTCTATGTCGTCAATCATGAGCGTGCCGTTGTGCACGATTTCGGGCAGCGCGCAGAACGGCTTGATTTTTTCCAAGTCGCCCCCGAACGCTTCCGCGGTCAGTAGCAGCAGGACGGGCCTCCACCGTTTTCCGCCGCGGTCCAGCAAGTCCCAAATGGGTTCGGCTATTGCTTTCGTGGCGGTTTCCAGGTCATATTCGTACCTCGGCTTTCCGCACAGCCGCGCCAGCGATTTTTCGTCGAACTTGCGGGGAACGATTTTCTCGATTTCCGCGTCCACCGAGGGCCGCATTTCCGCGAGAATCTTCTTGATGTCGTGACTCACAATACCACCATCCTGGCTTTTCGCTTGCTTTTTCGAACCGTAATCGAGTCGCCTTCGCGCAGGCGCAGCAGTTCCGGGTTGTTGTCCGCCCACGCGACCGCCTCGTTTCTCCGGACCGTCAGCTTGATGACCGCGTTGTCCCGCAAGTGCAGCGGCCGCAGCTTCTTCTGCGTGTTCTTGAACGCCACGCCCATGCCTTTTTTCAGCCGCGAACGCGTAACCGCGCGATAGTAGCCGGTGGAGCCGTAAGGCGTTGCTATCACCACGCCGTCGCCTACCGCTTCCTTGACTATTTTGCGGCCGTTGACTTCCAAGTCGAACCGCAGCGCCTGCGGGGGATTTCCCCAGTGCACGTTCACCTCGTTCAACGCAGTCAGCCGCTTCCCGCCGGCGCGCGCCTCCAGCTTTTTTTCCTCGTGTACGCGGAAGCCCTTTTTCAGCCCGGCGAGGCAGGCCGCGAGCGAGCCCTTGCAGTAAACCGCCTTGCGGCCCCAGGCGCGGATGCACGCGCGCGGCTTCTTGAATGTTTTGCAGTTGAACGCGCAGCCTTGGCAGGTGCGGCTGTCGCGTATGAATAGCTTGGGCTTTCCCGGCTTTTCGCGTTCCGCCTGCAGCAGGGTGCCGTCCCCACCGACGCACACGGTTACGCTGCCGCTCTTTGAGGGCGCGCTGCCCATGAACTCGGTTATGAGCCGCCTTTCGTTCGGCGCGTTCCTGCACGCGATGCAGTAGTGCTCGACTTTCACGAGTCACTTAGCCCTTGCGGGGGATAAAAACGCGCCGCTTTAATGTTTTGTAAATTTAGCTAGAACTTATTTTATAGTGTAAAAAAAAGGATATCATTAAACCAACCGTTTTACTTAAACAGTTGAATTATAGTGACTACTAAAAGCAGCAAGGTCATAGCCGACAGAAGATAATTTGTATATTTTTGGTTCAGCTCGTACCTGCTACTAACCACCATAAAATCTTGCCATAGTACGGCGTCTAAAAGGTCGCTTTGATTTTTATCTAACTTGTTTTTCTGGTAATAATTAACAACGCCGCCATCATCCGCCACTATTTTACAACGAGTAGTTAACAGGCCGCTTGAAAGAGATACAGTCCTTCCAATATCCACCGTCCTGCTCTCTTGAGCGGGTATCTCTGGTATTTTTTGCTCGCTAAGCTTTATCACTGTGCCATCTTTCACAGTAATGATTTGGTTTTCCTTAATGATTCCGCCAGGAAAGGAGTGGCCGGTTTTATTAGTAATTTTATATTTTAGTTCAAATTCAGAACCTTCTACAAGTTCTTTAGGTTTAAACAAAAATAAAATTCTACTATTCTGTGGACTAATTATTGGTTCAATTAATAAATCGTAATTTGAACCCATAGCCCGGCTACCTCCTTCGCTTTACAAAGAATGAAATCGTTCCATATCTTGTTTTGAATGTAACTCTTTTTCGCTTAGCCATATTATAGTTATCAGTATTTTTTTCGCTATTTTTAATCTTTTCTTTCAAGTTTTTCACCTCTTTTTGTTTGTTCTTTTCAACTGCCGTTAAGTTGACAACGCACGGTTTTAGCAACTTATTTAAACCGCCTTTCCCGAATTCTTGGGCTAGTTTTCGGTTCACCGAAGCTAGAGGACCGGATTCCGTGAAGGTTCCATGAAAGACAGAGGTGTGGTTTGGAATGGCTAAGAGTTACGTCAAGTTCTCGACTCCCGCCGACTTGCAGGCAAAGGCGCTGGAAGTGGTGGAAGCCGCGACTAACGAGGGCGGCATTCGCAAGGGAATCAACGAGACCACGAAGGCAATCGAGCGCGGCGAGGCTAAGCTCGTGATAGTCGCCGAGGACGTTGACCCCGAGGAAATCGTTTTGCACATCCCCGGCTTGTGCGAGGAGAAGGGCATCCCGTTCATGTTCGTCGCCGAAAAGAAGGCGCTGGGCAAGGCCGCCGGATTGGGAGTTGGAACATCCGCAGTTGCAATCGCGAAGGCAGGCGCCGGCGAAGGCGCGTTGAGGCTAGTGCTCGAGAAGCTGTCGGGCGTTGCGCCCGCCGTAGTGGCGAAGCACGCAGCCGAGGAGAAGCCCGCGGCGAAGAAGAAAGAGAAGAAGGGTTGAGCTGAATGGCTGTCAAAGGCAAGGAGGCTCCCGCTTCGCCGGACGCGAAGAAGGAAGCGCCGGCCGCTGCACCCGAAGCCAAAAAGGGAGCGGTCGCGCCAGTCAGGCGCGAGGCGCCGGCGATGGGCGGCTACCCCGCGGAAGTCGTAGAAGTGCTGGGGCGCACGGGCGTTTTCGGGGAAGTCATCCAGGTGATGTGCCGCGTGCTCGACGGAAAAGACCGCGGTCGCGTAATCCGCAGGAACGTGAAGGGCGCGATTCGCAAGGGCGACGTGCTCGTGCTGTCCGAGACCGAGCGCGAAGCGAAGCCCCTGAAGTCCAAGAGGAAGTGATTCTGAATGGCAAGAATTAGTCACGCATCCGCCGCCCGCAAGTGCGGGTTCTGCAGCAGGCTCGCGGGCTTGGGCGAGGGTTGCACGATTTTCGCGAAGGACGGCAACCCCGTCTATTACTGCTCGCGCAAGTGCAAGCGTAACGCCGTAATGAAGCGCAATCCGCGCAAGCTCAAGTGGGCGCACGCAGGAGGCTGAATCGGTCTTGGCGTTGCCGCAGAAGTACGACGCTAACGAGGCCGAGGCGAGGCTCGCCCAGAAGTGGTTTGCCGAGTCGGCGCACGCGTTCGACCCGAAATCCGCCAAGCCTTTTTACGTCATAGACTCGCCGCCCCCGTTCCCGACGGGGGAATTCCATTTGGGGCACGTGATAAACTGGTGCTACTTCGAGTTCGCGGCGCGCTACAGGCGCCTCCGCGGGTTTGAAGTGTTATTCCCGCAGGGCTGGGACTGCCATGGCTTTCCCACGGAAGTCAAGGTCGAGCAAAAGTTCGGCAGGAACCTTTCACGCGAAGAGTTCCGCGCAAAGTGCCTGGACTGGACGCGCACCGTCGTGGGCACGATGAAGCCCCAGATGGTCCGCATGGGCTACTCCATCGACTGGAGCCGTGAGTACTGGACGATTGACCCCGCGTACACCAAGGCGGTGCAGCACTCGCTCGTCAAAATGTTCGAAGACGGGCTGATTTACAGGGGAGAGCACCCCGTGTTGTGGTGCCCGAGCTGCGCCAGCGCAATCGCGAAGGCGGAGACTGAAGAGCTCCAGCGCGAAACCAAGCTGAACACCGTGCGCTTCGGCGGCGGGCTAACCATCGCTACCACGCGGCCGGAAATGCTGCACGCTTGCGTTGCCGTCCTTTATCACCCTGGCGACGAGCGCTACAAGAACGCACCCAAGACGACGCTCGTTCCAATTTTCAACCGCGAGGTTCCCGTAATCGCGGACAACGACGTTGACAAGGAGTTCGGCACGGGCCTCGTGATGGTTTGCACTTTCGGCGACAACACGGACGTGGTGTGGGCGAAGCGCCACTCGCTGCCCGTGATTGACGCGTTCGACGAGCGCGGCCGCCTGATTAATTCGGGCAAGTACGACGGGCTCAAGGCCGCCGAGGCGCGCGAGCGCGTCATTTCGGATTTGGATTCCTCGTCGCTGCTCGTAAAGCAGGAGCCGCTCCAGCAGGTAGTCAAAATTCACGACCGCTGCAAGCACGCGGTCGAGCTGAAGCGTTCCCGCCAGTGGTTCATCAAGGTCGCACAGTTCAAGAAGGAAATCCTGGAAGCCGCGGACTCAATTAACTGGGTTCCCCCGCATTCGCTCCAGATGTTCCGCGACTGGACCGAGGGGCTCGAATGGGACTGGTGCATTTCGCGCCAGCGCGTGTTCGGCACGCCGCTCCCGTTCTGGTATTGCGACAGTTGCGGGGCAATCGTGGCGCCCAAGCTGGAAGAGCTGCCGGTTGACCCCGCGGCTGACGAAGCGCAGCGCAAGTGCAAGTGTGGAGGCACGCTCGTCGGCGAAAAGGGCATTTGCGACGGCTGGGTCGACTCGAGCATAACGCCCCTCATAATCGCGGGCTGGCCCGATAAGTTTAACAGCAAACTTTATCCCGCTTCGCTGCGCCCGCAGGGCACGGACATCATCCGCACTTGGGCGTTTTACACCATTTTCCGCTGCCTAAAGCTCACCGGCAAGCCGCCGTTCAAGGACATCGTGATTAACGGCATGGTGTGCGGCGAGGACGGCAAGAAGATGAGCAAGAGCTTGGGCAATTATGTCGAAGCCAAGGAAGTGCTCGCCAAGGCGGGTGCGGACTCGCTGCGCCAGTGGGCCGCGTTGAGCGGCTCGACGGGAAAAGACAATGTCTTCTATTGGAAGGACGTGAATTACGCGAAGTCGTTCGTGAACAAGGTTTTCAACGCGTCCAAGTTCGTGGAAAAGTCGTGCGAGGGATTCAAGCCCGCGAAGGACGGAAAATACGCGCTTAGGCTGACGGACAAGTGGATTCTCGCGCGTTGCGCGCAGACGCTGGAAAAGGTGGAGGCCGCGCTTGACGGTTACGAGTATTACGCCGCGGTCACGGCGCTTTACGACTTTTTCTGGCACGACTTTTGCGATTACTATTTGGAGGATGTGAAGTACCGCGTGTACGGGACTGACGAGGACAGCAAGGCGGCGGCGCAATACGCGCTGCGGAGCGTGCTGCACGTCTGCCTGAAGATGCTGTCGCCTTTCGCGCCCTTCGTGACCGAAGAGGTCCACCGGAACATGTACGGCGGTTCGGTGCACGAGAGCGGCTCGTGGCCCAAGCTGGCGTGGAAGGCGGACGAGGAAACGTTTTTGATAGTCGATTCGATGCATAAGGTTTTGTCGCTCATGCGCCAACGCAAGGCGTCCAAAGCCCTGTCCTTGAACGCGGAACTGGACTACGCGGCAGTAGTCGCCCCGGAGGGCCTGTGCAAGGGTTTCGCGAGCGTGGACGAGGAGTTGAGGCGCGTTGGCAAGATTAAAACGCTCGAGTTCAAGCCCCGCCAAGGGGAGTTGGGCGTCGAGTTCGGGGTTGATTGAAGGAATGGCAAGATTGCACACTCGCAAGCGCGGAAGGTCGAGCTCGAAGAAGCCGCGCTCGAACGCCGCCAAGGCGTGGGTCCGCCTCTCGAAGGAAGAGGTTTACGAGCTGGTGAAAAAGCTGGCCAAGGAGGGCAAGACGGACGCCCAAATCGGGCTCCTGTTGCGCGACGTTTACGCCGTGCCCTCGGTCCGCGTGGTGACCGGCAAGAGCCTGACCGCAATACTGGCGGAACTCAAGCTCAGCCGCGAGTACCCGAGCGATTTGCTCGACTTGATTCGCCGCGCCATCAAGATGCGCAAGCACCTGGCCGCGAACAAGCGCGACACGTCGAACCGGTGCGAGCTCTCGCGCGTCGAGGCGAAAATCAAGCGCCTCGTCCGCTATTACCGCGGGAACAAGCTGCCCGCGGATTGGAAGTACGCGCCCGAAACCGCGGCGCTGCTGGTGAAGTGAAATGGCCGTTCCCGTAAAAGGATTGGACAAGTGGAAGCGCAAGAAGTGGTACAAGATAATCGCCCCGCGATTTTTGGGCGAAGCCGAGCTGGCACAGGTGCCCGCGACGGACGACGACCACCTCATGAACCGCGTGCTCAAGATTCCGTTGCGCGAAATCACGCGCGACATGAACCACACCTACGTGAACATCTTCCTCCGCGTGCACGAAATCGTGGGAAGCAAGGCGTTCACCAAGCTCATCAAGCACGAAGTCTCGCGGGAATACCTGGGCACGATGGTGCGCAGGCGCAGGGATGCGCTGCAAGTGGTGTTCCCCGCCAAGTCCGCTGACGGCGTCGAGTTCAACGTCAAGGCGATGGTCATCACGCTGAACCGCGTGAGCGGCCAGCAGAAGACCCTGCTCCGCAACGAGGCGCGCAAGTTCATCGCGGCGAAAGCCGCGGGCCAGTCGTTCGGCGACTTCATATTGGACACGCTGTACGGCAAGACTTCCATGGAATCGTTCGAGCACCTGCGCAAGCTTGCGGTGCCCCTCTACCGCGTAGAGGTGTACAAGACGCAGCTGAAGGAGCTCTTCGACACCGAGCAGGTCATCGCCCAAGAAGGCGAGGGAGCAGTTGCGCCCGACAGCAAGCCCGCCGAGCCAGCCGCCGAAGAGAAGCCCAAGTTGACGGAAGAGGAAGGCGGAGAGCCGGAAGCCGCGGAAAAAGCCTAGCCGCTTATTTTTTCTTTTTAATTTTTGTTTTTGCGCCGCCTTAGCGGGCGCGCGCTGAAAGGCAAAGTTTTGATTTTGTTTTTTTTCGCGCGCGCCTTACTTGCGCGTCATGCGCTTGAGGGTTTCCGCGAGGTGCGGGCTTTTCACCCAGAGGCCGACTTCGTCGTCCGGGCTCGCGGTGTGGTCGCTCAAAAACAACAGTGCCTGGTCGTCCGCGACTGCCATGCGCGTCGGATAGTCCTTGGCGATGCACTCGTTCGCGAGCTTGCAGGTCTCGCCCTCGATTTGCGACGGGGCGATGAAGCTTATCTTGACGCCTTTCGCCTTGGCTTTAATCAACGCGTCGGAATGCGCCTTCACGCGGCGCAGTATGCCTTCCGGCGTCGAGTTGAAGACAACGTGCTTTTTGGCGCTTGCAATCATGGCGCCGAGTTTCGAGTAAATCGCGTCCTTGCCTTTTATGGTCCACACGGCTTCCTCGCCCGTGGGCGCCGACTCGACGGTTTTTAGTTTGCCGTTCAGCTCCTTGCCGATTGCCTCGATTTGCTCCAGCTCCTTGGTGAGCTCGGTTTGGCGCTGCTTTTTGAGCGTCTTGATTGCCTCGCCGATCGGGAGCGCGCGGTACTTCACCGGGCGGCCCTGCTGGATTGCGACGAAACCCTTGCCTTGCAGGCGCTCGACAACGTCGTAAATGCGGGGGCGGGGCACTTTCGCGGTTTCGCTGAGCTGGCCCGCCGTGTGCTCGCCGAAAGCGTTCAACGCGTAGACCGCGTTGGCTTCGTACTTGTTGAGCCCCATCTTCTGGAGGCTTTCAATGATCTCGGGATTAGTCGCCATTTCGTCGTCGAACCTATTCATCAAATCCACCTATTTAAGCATGGTAGTCTCTGCAGCGGGGTTACAAACCCGTCCAATCACTATGGCGGCAAACCTTTATATATGTTGTCACGCAAGAATAGTAACAAGAGAAGGGGTGGGTAATTCATGAATCGTGCCTGGTTTGCAATGTTGAGTGTGCTCGTTTTCGCCAGCTTCGCCAACGCGACCGCCTTGAAGTCCAACGTGGACACGGCGTACATGTACTCGGACCAGCAAATCCCGGTGTATTACTGGACGGTCAACACGGACTACTCGCCGGCTTACGTTTCGTTCACCGCCGACATGGGCCAGTTGAACGGTTATTTCTCGTCTCCCTTCGTGACCGCCGAAATGGACGGCGCCAAGGGCTCTTACCTTTACATAAGCGCGCCCGACTGCTTCCGCGGCGCGCAGACCGTCCACGTCCGTTCGCAAGTGTGCGATTACGACGGCGACTGCCAGACTTACGAGAAGCACTTGACGGTCCAGGTCACGCCCGCGAAGAGCTGCCGCGTGATGGTCAACGCGTCGTACCTGCCGCCCCAGTATTACGCGCCCATGCCGCAGTCCTGCGCTCCCTGCGGGGCGTGCGTTTCGGGCTGCAACTCGCTTTCTTCGGGCGGCTGCTGCAACGAGAACGTGAGCGTCCAGATGGACAACGGCTACACGCAGTACTCCACTATTACTTACAGCCAATTTTACGACCCGACGGAATACGAGGTGCGCGTGAACGGCGCGGACTCGTGCCAGAATATTCTGGCGGGCGAATGGATGCGCGCGCCCCTCTCGCTCATGAACTACGGCGCGGCGGGGACGTTCGACTTGCGCCTCATCGGCGACAAGGAGAAGATGAACGCGATTTTGAGCAACTCTTACGTCAGCCTGGTGCGCAACGGGATTTCGGAAGTTTTCATCGACGTGTCGCCTTCGCGCGTGCAGGGCGGCGGCCGCTACTGGGTCACGATGCAGGTACTGAAGAACGGCGTCGTTACCGCCGAGAAGGATGTGTGCGTTGACGTCGAGGACGTGGTGCAGGCTGCCGTTTCCATGCCGTCGTTCGTTACGGCGAGCGCCTGCGAGGACTACTCGTTCACCGCGACCGTCAGGAATTCGGGCACTTCGGAGCAGGTTTTCGCGCTGTTGACCGGCTCGTTCGCCGCGGTTTCGCCGAGCGAGGTTTCGCTCAAGCCGGGCGAGTCCGCCGACGTGAGGGTTTCAATTTCGGGCCAGAAGCTCGCTTCGGGCTCTTACTCCCTGCTGAAAGTTGGCGCTGCGACCGTCGAGGGCGTTGTCCGCGTGGTCGGCGAGGCAAACACGACCGTTTTCGCCGAGGGCTGCGCGTCGGCTGCAAGCGGGGTGGACGCTTCCGCGACCGAGGAGAACGACTTCTTCAAGGTGATAGTCGAGGTCGAGAACCCCGACTCGAAGCCGTTGCAGAACGTGAGCGTCGAGATAATGAACCTGCCGGAGGGCTGGAGCGTCTTGAGCGAATCGGGGTTCCAGGTTGACGCGAACTCGAAGCGCAACGTGACCGTTTGGATCAAGCCGTCTAGCGCCGAGGAGGTTTCGCCTCTCGTGGTCGTCAAGTCGGACGGCCGCGTGGTAGGCACCAAGGAGATTCCCAAGCTGAGCGCAAAGGCGGCGGGTTTGACCGGGTTCGTGACCCTTGCGTTGAGCCAGAACGGCTGGATTGTCGCCATTCTCGTGCTCGTGGCGCTGTTGATAATCGTGCTGGCGGGAAAGCGCGGCGGTGACGCAGCGCCGGCAAATGGCCTTGACGAAATCAAGGCGTCCGTAGAGGGCCCGAAATGAGGCTTGTCCTGAGCGTTTCGTTCGTCCTGCTTTTGCTCGTCCTGCTCGTCGAGGACTTCCGCTACTGGCTGGTGCTCGCGCTTTCGGGCTTGGATGTAATCGTCCTGTTTGCGCTGCTGCTGCTGGCAATGCGGCTCAAGTGATTCACTACCGCCCTTTTTTATATCGCTTTTTCTTACATTAGTCCGTGAAGCGGTTACTCTTCCTCTGCCTGATAATTTTGGCTTCGCTGGCGTGCGCCGAGTCCGTGCTGCGGAACGAGACGCAGGTTTACACGCGCACTTACACGCCCGTCCTGTGCGTGCAGCAGGACGCCAATTTTACCGTGTGGCGCGAGCTCGCGGTGTACAATACGACCAGGATATCCGGCGGAATCGCGCGCAACGTTTACTACAGCACGATTACGGTTTACCTGCGCAACGACGGCTCGGCGCCGTTCCAGAACTTTTTCCTGAAAGAGCACCTGCCCGACGCCGTGGCGTCTACGCCCGGCGAGTTGTTCAACTTCACCAAGGCGCCCGACTCGTTCGAGCAAGGCAGCGTGGTAGTATCATGGCTTTTCGAGAACATAGAGCCGGGCGAGACCAAGTCGGTTTCGTACACGGTTGAAAAGAAGCTTGACGAGCGCGTGCTCGAAGATTACGAGTCGCCCCAAGTCGTTGCCGCGGGAACGAACATGCCCGAAGGCGGTGCGCAAGGCGACCAAACGCGGTCCGGGACGGACTACACGCCGATAGTCCTCGTGGTGCTCCTCGGATTGGTGGGCGGCGCGGTCTACTATTTCGCAAGCAGGCAGCAGGCCGTTTGAATTTTTGTTCGCGGCCCGCGGTTTCGCCTTGTTTGCCCCGCTTTTACCACTTGTAGATTTTTTCGAGCGCACGCGCCAGCAATACGCGCAGCAGCACCGCTTCGTCGTCGCTCAATGCGAGCTGCACCGCGTCGACGGCTCCGGCCGCGGACTGGGTGGACGCCTTGAAGTAGTACCCGAAGCCGGCGCCCTTCTGGACGCTGAGCGCCGAATTCTTCACGCTTGAATCCGTCGCGAGCTTGGACTTCGTCGGGTCGTGGAACAAGTCCGCCTTCTCCGTTTTCCCCTCGAGGACCGCGAGTATCTTCGCGATGTCCGCCACGCCCAGCTTGAGCACGATTTTGCTGCCCCAGTCGAACTTCTGCTCGCCCGCCTGCTTTGCCGCGTCGAGGAACACGCACTCGCGCGCCGCGTTCAGGTCGAACTGCATCGCCGCGCCCGTTCCCCGCTTGTTGGGCTTGTAAAACGACAGCTTCTTGGCGTACTCTGTTCCGACGGAATCCATGTCTAAATGCCTCCACTGTTTGAATTTTTAGGGTAAAAAATCACGCGACTCCCGCCTTCATCCAGTTCCGAGCCGAGGCTTTTGGCGGCGCGCCGCAAGTCGGGGAGCAGGTTGTTGGGCAGCATGCCGTTCTTTTCGGCGGAGAACGATTCGAACAATTTCCTGGGAACCACCAGAGGCAGCCCCTCTTTTTCCGCGAGCCGCAGGGCTGCGCAGAGCGCACGGTAACGCCATCCCGCGTAACGCGTCGCCAGGCTGCGGGGCAGCGCTGTTTCCTTGTATTTTTTTCGCACAGGGTTGGATGCATACTGCGCCTGCGCGAACGACAGCACAAGAAAAGGCCGCTCCGCGTTCAGGTAGGCCACGCCAACCGCGCCTACCCCGCCGGGGTTCGCGTCGGCAGGCCCGCCCCGCGCCACGCTTTTTACCGCTGCCACGAACGCTTTGAAGTGTTCCGGCCGCGGGTAAACAACTATTTGAGTGTACGCCATTTGATTGGGTTCTGCCGACTTGTTCAGCGGCGAATGAATCACGAGCATTTTTCTGTCCTTGACAACATGGTAGCCACCCACGTCGTGCCTCCCGTCGGGCAGTTTCCAGGCGGAGCAGGCTGCCCAAAATCTGGGTGTGAACCTCTTTTCGGGCAGTTCAGCCAGTTCGGTTTCTTCCATCGCTTTGTTTTCGGGGGCAAGCGTTTTTAAGTCCTATCCCCCCAGTATTGAGTGGTGCTTTTCTAATGAAAGCGATTATTTTGGATTACCGCAGGGGTCGCCACGGGCAGACGCCGAACCAGGCCATAATAGAGTTCGAGGGAGCCGACTCGGTCGAGAAGGCGAAGAAGCTGGAAGGCACGGCGGTCATGTGGGAGAGCAGCGGCGGCAAGCGCATCAACGGAAAGGTTACCGCGCCCCACGGCCGCAAGGGCCGCGTGCGCGCATTGTTCGAAAAGGGGTTGCCGGGTCAGGCAATCGGTTCGCCGGTCGCAGTGAAATGATTCGCGAAGGCGGCGTGCGGTTGCGCACGCAACGCTCTTTCTACAACCCCGCAATGTCGTTCAACCGCTCGCTGTCCACGCTTGCGGTCAAAGCCCTCGCGCCCGAGCGCGTGCTCGACGGTTTCTGCGCGTCCGGCGCCCGCGGTCTGCGCTACGCCGCCGAAGGCGGAGCGGGCGGGCTGGTTTTCCTCGACTTGAGCTCCGCCGCCTTGTCCGCCGCCAAGGCCAACGCACGCCTGAACAAAACAAAAGCCGAGTTCGTGCGCGACGACTTCAACCATTATTGCCATTCCGGCCGCAGGTTCGACTTCGTGGAAGCCGACCCGTTCGGCTCGCCCGCGCCCTTCATTGCCGCCGCGCTGGACGCGTTCGAAAAGAAGGGCGCGCTTTCGGTTACCGCCACCGACTTGGCCAACCTGTGCGCTTCCACGCGGCAGCGTACCGCGGTCTGCGTCCGCCAGTACCAGGCCGTGCCGATGCGCTGCGATTTCACGCACGAGGTCGCGCTGCGCCTTTTGCTGGGAAAGGTTTGCAGGGAAGCGGCGGCGCGCGATTACGCAATGAAGCCGCTGCTTTGCTGGTACGAGCGGCATTACGCCAAGGCGATAGTTTCCCTTGGGCGGAGCGCGGCCGGCGCGGACGCGTCGCTAAAGATGCAAGGCTTCGTTTCGTTCAACCCGAAGACCCTCGACCGGCGTGCGGGCGCGGTAAAGGGCTGGCGCGTTGCCGGGCCGTTGTGGCTTGGCGACTGCTGCGATTCGGCGTTCGTCAAGCAGCTTGAAACGCTGGCGGTTGAAGCGCGGGAGAAAAAGTTTTTGGGGTTGCTTGCCGGGGAAATCGGCTTGCCGCCGTTTTACTGGGACGTGCACGCGTTGAGCGAGCATTGGCGCATCGGCTCGCCGCGCACCGAAGCCGTAATCGAGGGGCTGCGGAAGCGGGGCTTCCGCGCGGTCGGGACGCACTATGCGGGCACGGGCGTCAAGACGGACGCGCCGCTCGCGAAAATCAAGGGGGTATTCAAGTGGGCGTTGAAACGGAAGTGAAGTTCGCGATGCGGAGCGCGGCGTTCGCTAGGCGCCTGCTGAAAAAAGCCGGCGCGCGCAGGCTTGGGAAAGTGAGCGAGCACAACGAGTGCTTCGACCTGCCGGGCGGCGTTTTGAAGAAGCGCAAGATGCTTTTGCGCCTGCGCAGGGACGGCCGCGTGCGCGTAACGCTCAAGCTCAAGCCGGGAAGCGACCGCCGCTTCAAGGTGCGCACCGAAATAGAATTCGAGGCGTCGGATTTCGCCGAGGCGCGCCGCTTTTTCGAGGCGCTCGGCTTCCGCAAGTGGTACGTTTACGAAAAGAAGCGCGAGTCGTGGCTGCTCGCGGGCTGCCGCGTCGAGGTGGACGAGCTGTACTTCGGGGCATTCATCGAACTCGAGGGCTCGAAGGCAGCGATTCGCAAGGCGTGCGCGCGTTTGGGCTTGAAGTTAAGCGAAGGCTTGACCTACTCTTATTTTTCGCTCGAGCGCAAGTCTAAATGCTGACCTTCAAGTCCAGCGCCTTCTTCAGCTCGCGGTAGCGGTTGCGGATGGTCACCTCGGTGACGCCAGCCACGTCCGCGACTTCCTTTTGCGTGCGGCGCTCGCCAGTCAGCACGGATGCGATGTACACCGCCGCGGCGGCAACGCCCATGGGGCCGCGCCCCGAAATGAGGCCCTTTGCGATGGCTTCTTCGAGTATTTCGCGCGCCTTTTTCTGCGTCGCCCCGCCCAGCTTGAGCTCGGTGACGAAGCGCGTGATGTAGAATTGCGGGTTGGTCAGCGGCACGTGCAGCTTGAGTTCCTGCGCGATGAGGCGGTAGGTGCGCCCGATTTCCTTCTTCGGGATTTCGGCTTCGCGCGAAATCTCGTCAAGCGTGCGGGGTATCCCCGCCTGGCGGCAGACCGCGTAAATCACCGCCGAAACGACGGTTTCGATTTGCCTTCCGCGAATCAGGCCCTTTTCCACGCACTTGCGGTAAAGCAGCGCCGAAGACTCGCGGATGCTCTCGTTCAAACCGAGGTGCGACGCCACGCGGTTGAGCTCCGTGAGCGCGATTGCCAGGTTGCGCTCTATGCTGTTCGAGATGGACGCGCGCTTGTGCCACTTGCGCATGCGGTACCATTGCGCCTGCTGGCTGGGCGCGATTTTGCCGCCGGAAGTGTCGCGGTTGTACTGGTCGATTTCCGTGACGAGCCCGCGGTTAGGGTTCATGTACTTGAGGGGTGCGCCCGTGCGCGTGCGGGAAGCGCGCTGTTCCGCGTCGAAAGCGCGCCATTCGGGGCCCTCCTGCAGCACGTTCTCCTCGACGACGAGCCCGCAGTCCTGGCACACGACTTCGCCGCGTTCCGAGTTGTGCCGCAGGTTTTTTCCGCTGCACTCCGGGCACGCGTAGCCGCGTTTTTCCTTTTTTGCGGGGCGTTGTTTTGCAGCAGTCGACTTTACGGTTTTTTTAATTGCCATTTTTTTTCAATCCCTCGAATCCAGAATTTTTCCCGATGGAACTTCGCGGCTCGGCCGCGCCAGGTACAGCGGCGCGTCCACGGACGCTATCGTGTCCACGACGACCGCGACGCGTTCGCCCTTGAGGAACAGGGGCCTCCTGTCCCTTATCGCCTCGGCTTTCCCCTCGGGCTCCAAGAGCAGGCTGCCGTCAGCTGTCGTCTTCAAAACTTTGAAACGCATTTTTCAGGCCACCTTAAGCGAAGAGTAGAAAAATACCGCTGACGAGCCTTTTTAAGCTTTTCCTTCTGGCACCTTTTTTTGGACACTGGGCGGATGCGCCGGCGCGGACGCGTCGCTAAAGATGCAAGGCTTCGTTTCGTTCAACCCGAAGACCCTCGACCGGCGTGCGGGCGCGGTAAAGGGCTGGCGCGTTGCCGGGCCGTTGTGGCTTGGCGACTGCTGCGATTCGGCGTTCGTCAAGCAGCTTGAAACGCTGGCGGTTGAAGCGCGGGAGAAAAAGTTTTTGGGGTTGCTTGCCGGGGAAATCGGCTTGCCGCCGTTTTACTGGGACGTGCACGCGTTGAGCGAGCATTGGCGCATCGGCTCGCCGCGCACCGAAGCCGTAATCGAGGGGCTGCGGAAGCGGGGCTTCCGCGCGGTCGGGACGCACTATGCGGGCACGGGCGTCAAGACGGACGCGCCGCTCGCGAAAATCAAGGGGGTATTCAAGTGGGCGTTGAAACGGAAGTGAAGTTCGCGATGCGGAGCGCGGCGTTCGCTAGGCGCCTGCTGAAAAAAGCCGGCGCGCGCAGGCTTGGGAAAGTGAGCGAGCACAACGAGTGCTTCGACCTGCCGGGCGGCGTTTTGAAGAAGCGCAAGATGCTTTTGCGCCTGCGCAGGGACGGCCGCGTGCGCGTAACGCTCAAGCTCAAGCCGGGAAGCGACCGCCGCTTCAAGGTGCGCACCGAAATAGAATTCGAGGCGTCGGATTTCGCCGAGGCGCGCCGCTTTTTCGAGGCGCTCGGCTTCCGCAAGTGGTACGTTTACGAAAAGAAGCGCGAGTCGTGGCTGCTCGCGGGCTGCCGCGTCGAGGTGGACGAGCTGTACTTCGGGGCATTCATCGAACTCGAGGGCTCGAAGGCAGCGATTCGCAAGGCGTGCGCGCGTTTGGGCTTGAAGTTAAGCGAAGGCTTGACCTACTCTTATTTTTCGCTCGAGCGCAAGTCTAAATGCTGACCTTCAAGTCCAGCGCCTTCTTCAGCTCGCGGTAGCGGTTGCGGATGGTCACCTCGGTGACGCCAGCCACGTCCGCGACTTCCTTTTGCGTGCGGCGCTCGCCAGTCAGCACGGATGCGATGTACACCGCCGCGGCGGCAACGCCCATGGGGCCGCGCCCCGAAATGAGGCCCTTTGCGATGGCTTCTTCGAGTATTTCGCGCGCCTTTTTCTGCGTCGCCCCGCCCAGCTTGAGCTCGGTGACGAAGCGCGTGATGTAGAATTGCGGGTTGGTCAGCGGCACGTGCAGCTTGAGTTCCTGCGCGATGAGGCGGTAGGTGCGCCCGATTTCCTTCTTCGGGATTTCGGCTTCGCGCGAAATCTCGTCAAGCGTGCGGGGTATCCCCGCCTGGCGGCAGACCGCGTAAATCACCGCCGAAACGACGGTTTCGATTTGCCTTCCGCGAATCAGGCCCTTTTCCACGCACTTGCGGTAAAGCAGCGCCGAAGACTCGCGGATGCTCTCGTTCAAACCGAGGTGCGACGCCACGCGGTTGAGCTCCGTGAGCGCGATTGCCAGGTTGCGCTCTATGCTGTTCGAGATGGACGCGCGCTTGTGCCACTTGCGCATGCGGTACCATTGCGCCTGCTGGCTGGGCGCGATTTTGCCGCCGGAAGTGTCGCGGTTGTACTGGTCGATTTCCGTGACGAGCCCGCGGTTAGGGTTCATGTACTTGAGGGGTGCGCCCGTGCGCGTGCGGGAAGCGCGCTGTTCCGCGTCGAAAGCGCGCCATTCGGGGCCCTCCTGCAGCACGTTCTCCTCGACGACGAGCCCGCAGTCCTGGCACACGACTTCGCCGCGTTCCGAGTTGTGCCGCAGGTTTTTTCCGCTGCACTCCGGGCACGCGTAGCCGCGTTTTTCCTTTTTTGCGGGGCGTTGTTTTGCAGCAGTCGACTTTACGGTTTTTTTAATTGCCATTTTTTTTCAATCCCTCGAATCCAGAATTTTTCCCGATGGAACTTCGCGGCTCGGCCGCGCCAGGTACAGCGGCGCGTCCACGGACGCTATCGTGTCCACGACGACCGCGACGCGTTCGCCCTTGAGGAACAGGGGCCTCCTGTCCCTTATCGCCTCGGCTTTCCCCTCGGGCTCCAAGAGCAGGCTGCCGTCAGCTGTCGTCTTCAAAACTTTGAAACGCATTTTTCAGGCCACCTTAAGCGAAGAGTAGAAAAATACCGCTGACGAGCCTTTTTAAGCTTTTCCTTCTGGCACCTTTTTTTGGACACTGGGCGGATGCGCCGGCGCGATTAGTTGCGTTTTTTAAGCGGCATTTTGTAATGGGTGGCGGAGAGGTGAGCCTATTGGAAGTTTGGAGTTTGCTCGTGTCGAGGCTTTCGGACGCGTTCGCGCGCGTTACCGAGAATTTCCTAGTCGGACTGGCCGACGTGCTGGTAGTGCTGCTTTTCGTGATACTCGGCTGGATAGTCGGGAAGATTTTCGCCGCGGTAGTCGGCCGCTTCCTTGAGCGCGTCGGCTTGGAGAAGTCGCTGCGCAAGCGCGGCATCGACGACGCGCTGTTCGGTTTCACGCTCACGGGCGTAATCGAGAAGTTCGTCAAGCTGCTGACGTACGCCGCCTTTCTGGGCATTGCCGCCGAAGTGGTCAACCTGACCTTCCTGGGCGACCTGGTGTACTGGTTCGTGGGCTACGCGCCCCTGTTAGTGCAGGGCGCGACCGTGCTCGTGCTCGCCTTGCTGGCGGTGGAATACATCTCGGCTCACCTCAAGAAATCCGGGATGCCGTTCAAGCGCCTCGCGTCCGCGATGCTCAAGGTCTTCGTGGGCTACACCGCGATAGTCATCGCGACGCCGCTGGTCCTCCCGAACGCGGACGTGGGCATACTGTACACCGCGTTTTCGCTGTTCGTCGCGGCCTTCGCGCTGGCGTTCGGCTTGGGCATGGCAATCGCCCTCGGCCTCGGCCTGAAGGATGCGGTCGCCATGGTCGCACGCAAGCGCATCTCGGACATTGAAGAATTAGTCTGATACCCGTTCGGGGCTTTTGCCCCCATTATTTTTTTAAACCCTTATTTTGCGCCCGTCGAAGCCGACCAGGAATTTTTTTGTTTCGTGCCGCTTTGCGAGTTCGCAATGCGGCGGCGCCGAGTGGATGGTGTGAACCGAGACGGCCTTTTTCGCGCGCAGCCCGCGCGCCAGCGCTTCAGCCTGCCTGAAGAAGAGGTGGTGCAGTCCCTTCACGCTGAAGTGCGCGTCGAAAGTTGCCTTGTCCTCTATTTTTCCCCACACGTCGAACGAGAATTTCCTGACGTCGCCCGAGGTTTCCGCGAAGCCGTCCACGACGAGCAGGTCCGCACCCTCGAATTCCGCCATCGTCCTAGCGGGCAGGGGGAGCCGCGTGTCCGAGGCGACGCAAACCTTTTTTTCGCCTTCGCGTATCGCTAGGCCCGTGCAGGGATAGTTGTGGTTCAGCCTTACGGGCGTTATCTCGAAGCCCGCCGCGCGGAGCGGTTCGTACGGCTTGACGGTTTTGAAGTCGACGAATTCGCGGCGCAGGTGCCCGAACTGTTCTTTCGCAAGGCGGATGCAGTGGCTGCCGCCGTAAACCTGCAGTTTTCCCGCCTTTTTGAGCCCCCTGAACTCGCCGACTCCCGAAAAGTGGTCGTAGTGCGCGTGCGTCAGGTAAACCGCGTCAAAATCGCGCATTGAGAAGTGATTGTCCAGCATCTGCTGCCGCAAGTCCGGGCCGGCGTCAACGAGGAGCGTCCCCTTTTTTCCCTGCACGAGCAGCCCGAACCGCGTGCGCTGAACGCCTTTTTTCGCGGCTTCGCGGCAGGTGCGGCAGCCGCAGCCCGGCTTGGGCGTGCCGTAAGTGCAGCCGCTGCCGAGTATCGTCACAATCAAACCCATTCACCCAGCGGGACTTGCGTGAACTTGAGGCGCTTCGCGGTCGCCCACGAGTGCCTCACGTACTTGTGCAGTTTCGGGTCCCGGATGTGCTCCTTGAGATAGGCTATGGTGACCTCGTCGTGGCTGTAGCCCGAGCCGAAGTCGAATCCGACCTCGCGCTTTATTTCCGCGATGCGCTGTTCGCGCACTTCCTTCGCGACTATGGACGCCGCGCCCACCACGGTGTAATTGTAGTCCGCCTTGTTCTCGGAGACTATCTTCGTCGCCCCCTTGAAGTAGCGTTTCACGCGCGCCGCGAACTTGGCGGGAACCGGGTCCGGCGAATCCAGTATGACGCGGCTGAGCTTCGCGTGGTCGATTTTGGTCAGCGCTTCCCCCGCGGCCTTGGCTTCCAACTCGTTCAGCGAGCGGCCTTTTTGCATCCATTCCGTTATCTCTTCCGCGCTCAGCTCGACCACGACCGCTTCGCCCTCCCCGAGGAGCATCTTGTGCAATCCCCCGCGCTTGCTCGGCAGCACCAGCTTCGAGTCCTTCACGCCCTTGAGCTTGAGCGCGTCCAACTTGTCTTCGTCCACCGCGTAGGCGCACAGCACGAGCGGCCCGATAACGCAGCCCCGCCCCGCCTCGTCAACTCCTGCGACCTTCATAAGCACCGAAAGCCTGACGGCACTCAAAATTATAATGCCCTGCCTAACGCCAAAAACGAATAGAAAAACAAAAAGAATTAGTGGGGCCACGGGGATTCAGAACGCCCAACCCAAGGGGGACGCGTCCCCCTTAGTTTGGTCGGATGCCCAAACCCCCTCCTAATGCATATTTAAAAATGGGGCCACGGGGATTCGAACCCCGATCCGCAGGTTTCTTCAAAGTCATCGCCCTGAAGGGCTCATAGCTCCAATCACGGAGTTACTGGAGCCTGCTGTTCTGCCAAGTTATACCATGGCCCCGAACCGATGCACTATAATTAAAGCGCCCCAAAGTTTTAAACTTGAGGTTTACCAGTGGAAAAACAAGGGTTTAAATACTTGTTACGGTGAAGTAGTAACAACAGTGGAGGCCTTTCTATGGTTAATTCGAAAATAGCGCTCTTTAGCGTCTTGTTGCTGTCGCTTTTCGTTTCCGCGGCCGGTTGGGCAAGCTGCACGCCCGGCGCTCGCGGCGGAGCGGGCGACCAGTACTGTGGAAGCTTCAGCCACGCCTGCATAGAGCAGAGCGCGGGCGAATTCGGCATTTACGCCTGCAGCGTTAACGACGTGTTCCACCTCTGCAATACCGCCTGTTCGGCCGGCGCGGTAAACTACGGGCAATGCGTCTGTGTCCACAACGATGACGGCACTTGTACTGCCCCCTCCCAATGCTATGCTTCGTCCCACTCGCGCGTGGGCGGCTCCTGTTCGATCAACGGCCAGGCGGGTGAAACCTGGACTTGCCAGTGCCCGTCGTGCAGCAACACTTTGACTTACTGCAAGGAAGTCGGTTCGCCTGTCGAGCCTTCTGCTGAGCCCACTATCGCTCCGCCGAGCGGTGGAGGCGGCGGTGGCGGCGGCTGGTGGACTTTCCCGCCTTACTGTTCGCTCACCGCGTACCCGCAGTACGTTTACGCGGGCTCGTCCAGCGAAATCACGGTTACCTATTACAACCTGTTCTACCCGCCTTGGGCGGTCTTCGTTGACTGCGGCAACGGCTATTCTTCGTACGCCTTCGGCTGTTACGGCACCACGGGCTTCTGTTATGCAACTTGTTCGTACCCCCAGCAGGGAACTTTTTACGTCAACGCTTACGCGGGCGGTAATTTCTGCTACCCGACGGTAGTCCACGCAATCGGCGGCGGCAGCGGTCCGCAGCCCACTATCCAGCCCACGGCAACGCCCCAGCCCACGGTTTACCCGTCGGCGTGCAGCGTTTACACCAACCCGTCCGTAATCGAAGGTTCGGGCGCCTCTACTGTTACCGTATCTTACACCAACTTCGCGACTTCGCCTTCGTCCGCCACCATAATTTGCGGCAACGGCGCAAGCACCGCGGCGCAATGCATCGGCACGGCGACGCAGGGCAGCTGCATCGCGAACTGCGACTACGCCGTTCCCGCCTCTTATCCCGCTTACTACCGCGTCGACGGCCTGGTGAACGGCCTGCAATGCACGCCGTCCGGCGTTACGCTCGTGCAGGGCACGCAGCCGTCGCCGCAGCCCAGGGTCTGCGACTTGACCGCCTACGTTTATGATGCGGTTACCAACGACCCGATTTCAACCGCCACGGTCACGATTAACGGCGAAGTCCAGCTTACCGACGCTAACGGCGAGACCGTCTTCGAGAACATGGCTGAAGGCGACTACAACGCGCGCGCGTCCAAAATCGGCTACCAGTCCGCGGAAGTGACCGCGCACCCGTGCGACGAGACGCGCGTTGAAATCCCGCTCTCGCCTTTCCTTGACAAGTCGTGCGAAGTGACGGTCAACCCGTCCACCGTGCGCGCGGGCTCGTCCACGATAGTCGGCGTACTTTACGATGGATTCAACCCGCTGCCCCAGACCACGACCGTGGACTGCGGCAACGGCGCGACCGCAATCGCGCGCTGCACGGGCAGCGGCGCCAGCGGCGTCTGCACCGCCTCGTGCGGCTACGGAGTCGAACAGGCGTACCCCGTCTTCTACACGGTTCGCTCGGCAATCACGGGCACGGTCTGCAAGACCGCGCAGGTCAAGGTTGTCGCCGCTCTGCCGGACACCGGCTCGCTGCTCGCCAAGGTTACGGACTGCGATTCGGGAGAGGCGCTGCAAGGCTCGCGCGTTGACTTGTCCGGAACGATTCCGGGAGACGTTCCCACCACTTACTACGCCGACCAGATGGGCGAGGCGCTCATCGGCGGCTTGGCCGGCGGCAGCTACCAGCTGGCGGCGTCGCACGACGGCTATTCGCCCGCGACCGCATCCGGTTTCGTAACCGTCGGCAGGACCACGACGGTCCCGATTTGCCTGAGGGACAGCGCGCACGAGTGCGACTTCGGCGTTGAAGTTATCAAGGCGCCCACCTGCCCTTACAACACGGAAGTGCAGCCTTACCAGCTGCGCATAACCAACAACTTGAACGTAAGCCAGGACATTTTCCTGACTTACTCGAGCGACCACCTGCAGGGCCCCGGCGTGGTGCACCTTGAGGCGCACGGCTCGACTATCGTTGACTTGTATTCGTACATAACTCCGGACTTCGCGGGAGGCAACTTCGTGATGGTCACCCTCACGGGTGCGGACCCCGATTGCACCAAGAACCTGCAGCTCCCCGCGTGCATGAGCGGCGGGCTCGAGTTGCAGGCGCTTGAAAACGCGAAGACTTCCTATTCGGGCCAGCAGGTGTGCTACGCGCTGCTCGTCCGCAACCGCGGAACCGCGAAAGCGGCCGTCACGATGGGCGTCACGCCTTACAACACGAGCGGTTCGGGTTGGGAATACGCATTCACGCCTTCCGCTTTCATGATTGACTCGCAGGAAACCAAGAACGTGGAATTCTGCGCCCGCGTGCCCGGCGGAGTGAGCGGGGCGTTCTCGTTCATGCTGCAGGCGGAGAGCCCGATTAACGACGCCAGCGCGGCGGTCACCCTGAACGTGCCCGGTTCCGCGGACTGGAACACGGACTGGAGCGGCTGCAAGACAATTGACGCCTCCAGCAACGTTGGCCTGGCTTCCATAACGATTAACAACAACGCGGTCAGCGGCAACTACCGCACGAGCATCGGCGACAACAACCTCAGCCTGTCGACGCAGGAGAACGTTTACAACTTCGCGAAGGGCGAGTCCCGCCAGCTGTGGTTCCGCTACGACGCGTTCGGATTGCCCGCAGGCAGCTATCACGCCGACTTCCGCCTGTTGAGCGCGGACGGCTCAGTAGCCTTCCAGCAGGACTTGTGCTTCCGCATCGCCGGCGACTACCAGGTTTACTCGCAGCTGATTCCCGCGACAATCGCGGTCAGCCGCGGCGCGGGCGCTTCCTCGTTCCTGAAAATAAAGAACTTGGGCCGCTCGTACGGCATCTTCGACATCGTGCTGCCCAGCGACGCGTTCAACAGCGTTTACGTTGCCCCCACCACCATCGGCTTGGAGCCGAACCAGGAGGAAAGCGTTGAGTTGCGCGTTACCCCGTCATACTCTACCGCGCTCGGCGCGTACACCATACCCGTGGAAGTCTGGGTGCGCGGCGAAGCGCATACGACTTATTCGGGCGGCAGCAACGCCAACGACGCCGAATTCGACTGCGGCAACGGCTACCAGCCTGCCCGCACCTGTTACGGCACCGACGGCAGTTGCACGGTTTCGTGCACTTACCCCAACACGGGCACATTCTACCCGACCGCCTCTATCGCGGGCTACGACTGCGATGATTGGGCTGCACAAGTGCAAGTGCGCGACACGAACGCGGACAACGCGTGCTACGTCGACGTGGACGACAACAACCTCCAGACCGGCGATTACACGAGCGTGCGCGTGCGCTACTACGGCTCGGCTATCTCGAGCCCGTCAGCAACCGTGAACTGCGGCAACGGCAACACGCAGACCTGCACGGGCAGCGGAACGAACTCCGCCTGCACCGTGTCCTGCTATTACCCGTCGCAAGGCGACTACTCGCCCAGCGCAACGCTCAGCACCGGCTCGAACACCTATTCGTGCAGCCAGGCGCGCGTTGTCGTTTCGTCCGTGAACGGCCGCTCGTGCGCGCTTTCGGCCTCGCCGAACAACGCGCTTGACGGCAACTCGGTCACGCTGACGCTCGCGTACTACGACATGCCGGAAGCTACGACCACGCTTAGCACGGACTACGACCACGAGTTCCTCGATTCCAACAACCTGCTCGTGAACGTCATTTCGTCCAGCGGCACGCAGTCGTACACGCCCGTCGTGTCCAGCGCGCTGCAGGTCATAGCGGCTTCGCCCCTCGAAATAACCGCGAGCGGCTGGTCGAGCGTGCCCGTAGTTGTCAAGAACAACAATTACTACTCGCTGACTTCCGTGATTTTGAGCGTCAGGGGACTGCCCGACGGCGTTTACATGCAGCCGCTCCAGCCCTTCGACTTGGCGCCCAACGCGGAGAAGACGGTGCAAATCTACTTCCAGGCCCAGGACGCGGTTCCCGGCACTTACGCGATAACCCTGCGCGCGGATTCCGCGAACATGGTTTCGCCTGACGCGAAGGTCGATCTGCGCGTCCGCTCGCCCGTTGAAGGGGAGCTGAACTTCGCGGTGCAGCAGTCGCCCGTCGTTTCCACGACGCTGGACGGCGCGCCCGCGCTGAAAATCCTCTTCGGCGTGACTAGCAACGAGGCAGGCGCGCAGTCCGTTACCGCGTCCGTCGAGCTGCCTTCGGGTTGGAATTACGTGCTCTCGCCCCAGCCGCCCATAATGCTGGCGCCCGGCCAGTCCACGCAAATCCAGCTGACCGTACTGCCCGGAACGGGTTACGACGCTTCCAACGACTACAACGCCACGCTCGTGCTCCGCTCTACCAGCGCCAAGCAGAAGCGCGTGGCAATCGACCTGAAGCCGCAGGAAAGCCTGCTTAGCCTCGGGTTCTTCACGCTCGCGCTTTCAAGCGAACTCGCGCTCGCAATACTCGCGGTGTTCGCGATAGCCGGCGGATACCTGCTTTACGAGGCGGACAGGAAGCTCAAAGAGGCTGAAGAATAGTTTTTTCACAGAGGTGCCGATGATGAAGTTCAACCCGCTGTTTGCCGTAATTTTCGCCGCCGCTATGCTGGCGCTGCCGTTCGCGTCGGCGTCAAGCCTCTCGTTCATCAGCCCCAGCCACCAGGACGGGTGCCAGTGCGACCCCCAGCAGTTCATGCTGAGCCTGAACGCCGACGCCGAACAAGGCGAAGTCTACACGCTGACGATAGCGACGCAAGGCGACACTTTCACCACTTTCGTTACGCCCTCGATTGACGCCGAGCCGCACTCGCAGAGCCCGGTAATCGCATTCATGACGCCGCACTGCGACGCGCTCCCCGGCGTGTACTGGTTCAAAGTCAGCGCAACCGGCTCCCGCGGCACAATGCTCACCGCGACAGGCTCATCGACCGTGGAGGAATGCCACTACCTGAAGCTCCAGTTCACGCCCGAACAGCAGGTCTGCGCGGGCGAACAGGCGCGCTTCGACATCACGCTCGAGAACGCCGGCATGTTCCCCGAGGCGGGCAGCGTCTTCACGGACCTGGACCCCCGGCTCTACTCGCTCGCCAATTCCTCGTTCGCGCTTTCACCCGGCCAGACCAAGCAGTACAACCTGTACGTAAACACCCCGAACTCGATGCCGCCCGGCAAGCTGCCTTTCCACGTCAACGCCTCCTCGTTTTACACTTACCGCGACACGTACGCGCTCCTCAACGTGCTAGACTGCTCGGGCCTCAAAATATCGGTGCCGCCCGCATGCATCAACGTCAACCCCGACGAGACGGTAACGCAACAGGCAACGCTCACGAACACGGGCATTGACGACACTTTCGACGTCACGCTCTTGTGCCCCGCTTTCGTTACTACCACCGTTTCTTCGGTAACCCTCGCGTCCGGCCAGTCCGCGACCGTTCCCCTAATAATCAGGGCGTCGCACTCGGACTTGAACAAGGATTACCTGTGCACCGTGCGCGCGGTTTCGCGCCGCTACGGCCGCGAGTTCACGAATTCGACTTCAATCTGCGTGCGCCAGCTCTACGGCGCGGAACTCAAGACGGACCTGGCGGGCGACGCCATAACCGTCTGCCAAGGCGACGCCGCCACAATCCCGATGCGCATCCGCAACACGGGAAAAGCTGCAACGTACTCGCTCTCGACGAGCCTCGGTTCGCTCTCGAAGTCCAGCGTTTCGCTCGCGGTGGGCGGCCAGGACTCGTTCAGCGTTTACGCGCCCGGCACGCTCGCGGTCGGTTCTTACACGGTGCAAGTCACCGCGTCCAACCAATATTACGCCGCGACCAAGAGCGCGCGCCTCACCGTGGAAAAATGCTTTGATTCCGCGCTCTCGATCTCTAACGGACAGCTTGAAATGTGCCCCGGCGAAGCGTTCTCGACCACCGCCACCATTTACAACAAGGGCACCCGCGCCGACGACTTTGCCCTGACGCTGGCTTCGCCCGACTTCCTGCAGGCTTCGGTTTCGCCCGCGCAACTCTCGGTTTCCGCGCTTTCCAGCAAGGAGTTCCGCGTGAGCGTTGCCGCGCTTTACACCGCGCAGGACAACCAGCAGGCTTCCGTGCAGGTGACCGCCAGGGACGGCTCGACTTCGACCGCCACAATCGGCGTGCGCATCCTGCCGCTCAACGTGTGCCACAACGTCGCGCTCACGCCCGACGGACTCAAGGAAGTCGAGGTCTGCCAAGGCAACACTTTCGACTTGCTGTTGACTAACAAGGGGCGTTTCACGGAAGTTCTCGACTTGACGGTCGAAGGGCCCGAATGGGCTTTCGTCACTCCGCCCAAGGTTTCGCTTGCGCCCGGCGAGTCCAAGCACGCTTACGTGTTCTTCTCGCCGCCGTTCAACACCCGGCCCGGCGACTACACGATAACTTTCCACGGCTCGAACGACAAGGTTGCCGTGCAGGCAACGCTCACCGCGCGCGTTTACCCCGTGGGCGGATTGGGCCAACAAATCCCGAATTACACGACCACGGACTACGTGCTCGACTTCGCCGTGCCCACGAGCGCGCAATTCGAGGAGAACGCCTCCAAGCCGCTTTCCTTCACCGTGACGAACAAGGGCATCGCGCCTTTGACCGACGTGACGCTCTACTTCGAGAATGACGACCTGCGCGTGCTCAACGAGACCATCGAGCCGTTCACCCTGGAGCCGGGCGAGCAGCGCGCAGTGACCATCGAGGTCGAACCGGTGCGCTCAGCCGGCGTTTACCCGACGCTGTTCCGCGCGGTTGCCCGCGAAAAGTTCGTCGAACGCGCGGAGACGATTACCGTCAAGCCGCGCTCGTGGACGCTCAAGAAGCTCTACCAGGATTATTACGTTGAAGGCAACGTTTCGCGCACGGTTGCGCACCTTAACGTGACCAACACGGGTGCGTTCCAAATCGAGCTCTCGCCTTCCCTGTTCGGCACTTCCGAGAACTACTCGTTCGACCCGAGCCCCGTGCGCCTGCAACCCGGCGAGTCCCGCGACGTGAAGCTGTACACCAACGCGCCGACCGAATCCAACGCTACCGTTGCGCTGGTGACCAAGGGCGGCGACTACACGTATTACGACGCAGTCACGCTCCAGCCCGAACCGTTGGGAGCCACGGGCTTGTTCGCCAGTGCGGCCACTTTCGGCGCGCTGCTGCTCGCAATCCTGATTGCCGCGGGCGTGCTGTTCTACGTGACGCGCAAGCCGCGCGAAACAGAGGCGGCCGAATCCGCTAAGAAGCGCGGGGCCAAGGTTAAAAAACGCGGGCGCAATAAGCGGAGGTAGCAGACGACCATGAAGAACGGCAAGACCAAGGCAAAATCCGGGCTTTTCGCTTCCTACACCCACAACCTGTTCGAGTTCCTCCGCAACCTTTGATTTCAAACAACCTTTTTTTAACCCCAAGCCGTAAGCCTACTCATGAACCGAGTCCCTTCGGGCATCCCGGGCTTGGACGACTTGATTGAAGGCGGTTTTCCCGAGTCATCCAGCGTGCTGTTGAGCGGCGGCGCGGGCACCGGCAAGAGCATTTTTTGCATGCAGTACCTTTATTACGGGGCGAAAACGCTCAACGAGCCCGGCGTTTACATAACGCTGGAAGAGGGCCCGCACAACCTTTGGTGGAACACCCAGCGCTTCAAGTGGGACCTGCTGCCGCTCGAACAGAAGAACCTGCTGCGCATCTACAAGTTCGAGCCGGCGAAGGACAACCGCGACGACTTGGAGGAGCAGACCGCGCGCATAATCGAGAAGGCGAAGAGCATCAACGCCAAGCGCCTCGTAATAGACTCGATAACCGCGTTCTCGTTCTGGATGAACGACCCCGCAAAACTGCGCTATTCGGTCTATCTGCTGATAGAAGAGCTGCGAAAGCTCAAGTGCACGAGCATCCTGACCTGCGAGACGGACGGCGGAAAAAATTCCGTGAGCCGCTTCGGAGTGGAAGAATTCTTGAGCGACGGCGTGATACAGCTGCACTTCGTGCCCCCGCACCGCTCGATAATCGTGCGCAAAATGCGCGGCACGAACCACGACAAGCGCGTGCACCCCTGGGAAATAACCGAGCAGGGCGTCAGCGTGAACGCGCAGGAGGAAATCCTCTGGGAATCGCTTAAGGATTAGAGGATTTAGTGAACCGCACCACGCGGTCCAGCCGAAAAGTGCGTTCTTCCCCGCGCAATCCGCATTCTCCCGTAAAATAAGTCTTGCCATTTTCTTTCCAAACACGCACCACCTTGACGCCGCGTTCGGTGACCTCGCGGTTGTTCGGGGAGTAATAAACGAACGATATTTTGCGGCCCAAAAATGCCGCGCGCCTCACCCTGCCTTCCGCGCCACTTGCAAAAATTCCGAACAAGTCAAGCATCCGCGAGTTGCACTCCCAGCGCAGCCGACGCGCGCCCCTTGAGTTCGAAGCGTTTCTCGTGCAGCGCCTTCGCAATTCCTTCCGCCCTGTCCGCGGCCGCGTTCGCCTCTTTCACCGCCTTTTCCTCGAGCCTCCGCAACTCCCCGATTTCGTTTTCCAGCGCGCCTAAGGGCAAGGCATCCCGTTCGCGTTCTGCCGCCTGCCGCGTCAATTCAGCGTAGCTGCCCTTGATTTCAATCAGGCGGTTCAAGTCCACCGCCGCGATGGTGGACTCCTCGCCGGGCATTGTGCGAAGCGAGTTGAGCAGGACTTTAAGCGTTTCCTCCCCCCCGTCCTTGAGGAACGCTTCCACCGGGTCAACTGCGAACTCTTGCGCCAATTGCGCAATTGACTTGTCGGGCGAGAAGCGCGCCAGTTTTGCAAGCGAACGCTCAAGCGGAGCGAAGTCCGCGAAAAGCTTTTCCTTTTCCAGCCCCGCCACGCGCCTTGCCTCGTTGGCCTCCGCCTTCGCCTTCAACAGCCCGATGCTCGCCTCGCGCTTGGCCTTCAAGCCGCGGCAGTCGCGAGCCGCCGCCTCCGCCGCGGTTTTTTTCTCAACCGCCTCGCCGCGTTTCCTTTCCGCGTCTTTTTCCAATTCGCGGCATTCGCGCAGGCAGAAAACAACGCCGTCAATCTCGCCCAGGCGCGTCTGCGCGTCCACCACCCGGTCGGACAGGCGGTCCGCGACCGCGCGCAGGCGAATCACCGCGCCCGCCGCCTCGGGGCCCGCCAGCCGAGCTTCCTCGGCCGCGGCCTTCAGGTCGGCGGCGAATTGCGCGTGGCTGTTCAACCCGCCTTCGGGCGCCTTGAGCGAGTCGAGCGCGCCGTTGCCCACTATCGATTTTACGAGCGCCGCCTCCTTCAGGGCTTCGCTCTCGATTTTCTCGGCTTCGGTTATCGCTTCATGCGCCGCCTTCTCTCGCGCCCCAGCTGCAACGCGTTCAAGGTCGCCTTCCAGCGCGCCCTGCTTCTTGAACAGGAAGTCGAGGAAGCCCATATGGGTTGTTTTAGGCGCTTTCGAGTTTTTAATTGCCCCTACTCCCGCTTGAATCCGTAGTAGATTACCGCGGCGAGGCCGGCCAGGAGCGCGGCGCCGGCTACGGCGAGCATGAGCGGGTCGTCCGCCTGCGGAGCCGCACTCGGTGCGGGCCCTTCGTTCGGCTCCAGAGTGGGCTCGGCGGACGCTTCAGCCGACGGCTCTTCCGTCGGTTCGATGGAAGGTTCGGCAGACGGCTCGATTGTCGGCTCGGGCGAGGGGCTGGGCTCGATTGACGGCTCTTCGCTCGGCTCCGCGGACGGCTCGGGCGACGGGCTTGGGGAGGGCAGGCCGGTTTCCGGCAGCGCAATGAACTCGTTGCACGCGCTTGTCGCCGTTGCGAGCACGCTGCTCATGTTGTCGTAATACAGGATTTCGCCCTGCCCGTTGAACTCGTACTGGTACGAGCCCTTCGCGCAAACGAACTCGAAGTAGTACTTGCCGCGCGACGTTCCGGGCGGGCCCTCGAACTCGTACGTGGTGTCGATGCCGTTGGCAGTGTGCACCTTCGAGTACCCGCCGATGTAGTCGCCAGGGTAGCGCAAGTCGAACAAGTAGCGCTCTATGTTGTTCTGCGTTGCGGCTTCGGCGTGGAAGCGCGGCTTGTAAGGCGACCAATCCGAAACCTTCGCGAACGTGACGTTGGCGCCCAAGTTCGCCGTGAATGCCGCCGAGAGCATGCCCGCCAAGGCCTCCTGCTCGGAGTAGGAATCCGCCGCGGCAAACGGCGCCGCGAACAGCAACGCGAACAGCAGGACGCTTTTCATTTCAACCTTTTTTCCTGCGCGGCCTTCCCTTGCTGCCGCCGTTGCCTTCGCGCTTCTTTCCTTTTCCGGTTTGGTGCGAGGCGAACCACGCCACCGTGATCAGCAGGGCAGCGCCCGCGACAACGAGGTAGACCTGGTTCAAGTCAATCGGTATCCCTTCGTCGACCATGGCGATGGTGGGCGACGCCGTGCGAATTATCGCGGGCTGCTCGTAAGTCGGCTGCGGAGAAGGCAGCGGTGAAGGCGAGGCGTAAGCCGTGGGCTGCTCAGTTGTCGGCTGTGCGCCGGCCCAAACGCAGGCGCCGCCAACGCAACCGTTGTCGCACGCGTGCACCGCGGGCTGGCACACCGTGCCCGCGCAAATGTACTTTTTCACCGCGGGCAGGCCGTTCATCGTGGTCGTGCACGCGTCGCTGTAAACCGTGCCCACCGACGAGGTGCAGGTGCCCGCCGTGTAAAGGTCGCCGGCGTTGGGTGCATTGCACCCGAGCGAACCCCCGTAATCCGCGGCAACGAAACCTGCCGAAATCAGAACCAGCGCGAACGCGAGAACCAGGATTTTTCCGCCCATCGTTTCAACCCCTCCTTTTCCTCTTCGCTTTCTTCGGTGCGAACGCCTCGGAGATTGCGTGCGTCTGCCTGTCTAACGCGCGCTTTTCAGAGTAGCGGTAACCCAGCACGAACAGCACTGCCAGCGCGGCCGCGGCAAGCCAGAACGGCAGGGTCTGCACGGGTTCGATCCGCTCCTGCTGCGGCGTGTAGCCCTCCTCGATCAAAACCGGTTGCGCCGTCGGCGTTGGCGACGGAGTAGGCGAAGGCTTCGGCAGCGCGACCAGCGTGTCAAGCTTTATGCCGCACGCGCCGTCATTGCACGAGCTCCCCTGTATCACCCACGGGCAAGTCTGCTGGACCGCCTTGCATTCCCCAATCGTGGTTCCCGAACAATAATACTCGACGAGCATTTGCGAGTCGAGGCAGTAGTCCGTGCGGTTCTTGAACGGGTCCTGGCAGAACCCCTTGGTTCCGTAAACCCTTCCGCCGTCCGAATCGCTGCACGCGGCGAACGCCAGCGAAGCCAGCAAGACCAAACCCAGAACAAGCCGTTTCATGACGCCAACCATTACCCCCGTTCCGTTTAAAAAACCGCCGCACGCATCAATAGCTTTCGGGGTTCGCGCCCGCTTTCAGGATGCTGCACGTCCCGCGCCGATTATCGCGATGGAAGGCATGAAAACCATAAAAACCCCCTCCGCTTTAACCGCTCGTGAAGGCGGTACTCTTCGACTTGGACAACACGCTGGTCGATTTTCACGCGCTAAAGGACGACTGCGTGCGGGCGATGGCGGGCGCGCTGCACGACGCGGGAATCAAGCGTGACCCCAAGAGCATCGCCGAAAAACTCTGGCAGATTTACGACGAGTACGGCTGGGAGGACCAGACGATTCTCCAGAAGTACTTCGAGAACGAGTTCGGCGCCGTGGACTGGCGCGCGTTCGCCCACGCGGTGGTCGCCTACCGCAAAATCAAGTCGGCGCGCCTCAGGCCCTACGCCGGAGTCAAGAGGACACTCCTTAAACTCCGCGAGCGGGGCATGCGCCTGGGCGTGGTGTCGGACGCGCCGCGCCTGCAGGCGTGGATTCGCCTCGTCGAATTGGGTTTGGACGAATATTTTGACCTGGTGGTTTCGTTCGACGACACGGGCGAAAAGAAGCCGTCCGTGAAGCCGTTCGAGCGCGCGCTGGCGCTCCTGAAAATGCCCGCTTGCGAAGTGCTCTTCGTGGGCGATTCCGCGAGCAAGGACATCGGGGGCGCGCGAAAGGCGGGCATGAAAACCTGTTTGGCGCTTTACGGGAGCGGCGATTCCGGCGCGGCAAAGGCGGACTGCCAGGCAGAGTCGTTTGAGGATTTGCTGTCCTTGGCATGATTCGGCAGCGTTTTATTTTAAGCCCCGCAAAAAGCCCTAATGCCCAAACGCGAAGCGCTTGAACCGCTGTTCATCCACATTCCCTCGGTGCGCCCCCTAATCTCCGAGCGCCTGTCCAAGTGGTTCGTGCACGCCGTCGAGGCAAACGCGGGCGGAGAAAACGCCGGTGCAGTCGCGCGCCGCCTCTCTTCGCTGGCGCAGGACCTTAAGCTTTCAACCGAAAACCGGCGCCTCCTTTCCCGCATCGCCGAGCGCCTCAAGGCGTGCAACCTATTCGGCGAGGCTTCAGGCCGCGAAATCCATTTCGTCGTCGCGGACAACTCGGCTTACTATCAGGGAAAGCCCGTGCAGGAAACGCACACGCCCCGCGCCTTGGAGCTCGCGCGCGCCCTGAACGCCGTCGGAAACCCTTACGGGGTTTTCATCCACTACCTCACGCCCGACGAGTTCGGCGAGCTGAAGCCGCGTGCGCTGCCCGAAGCGAACGACCACCCGCTGTTCCACCTTGACGAGGCGGGAAACGTGAAAGTGGGTCCCGGCGCAGCGTCCAACATCGCCTTATCCTACATCAAGGCCCTGCGCGGCAAAGGGACCGCTTTCGTGCTGCGTATGAACGACGATTTCTTCCCGTCAATGGGCCCGTTTGCCTGGCGCGGCGAGAAAAAAACGCACCGCAACTTTTTCTCGGACTTTTTCGCCGGCAGGCAAGGCGCGCTGTCGCGAGTTTCCTACCGCGGCTACTTTGATTCCACGGGCGAGCGCGGAAACCAGGCGCGCGTCTCCGACTTTACGGCGTTGCATACGGACTTGGATTACCTGCGTTACTACGCCACGCACTCGAACGAGGATATTGGCTATGCCCCCGGCAAGTCGATTTCAGTGCCTGACTACCTGATTCACGCGGGACGCAAGAGCACCTGGGTGCATTTGGACGAGCGCAACGTGTTCGGCAAATACCCCGGCAACGGCATCGTGAGCGCGGCGCCCGAAAGTTTCGTGCAAGCCGTGCTCAAGCGTTCGGGAATCAAAACCGTCCGTTAAAACCGTTGCCTGCGTGCCCTTTAAACCCGCGCGCCCGCATAATCCCGTGATTGAACGCAGACAGCGCATAACCGGCTTAACGCACAAGAACGAGGAGGCAAGACTCGATTTCACGCCCTCGCGCGACGGCTTCTTCGTGACCGCCAGCAGCGGCTCGCAGCGTTTCGTGCACGTGAGCGACGGCAAGCACCTGAAGACAGGCTTGAACACGGGTTCCGCCGCGCCCGAATACCGCGGCAAGGGCATGGAGTCCGCGGTCGTCGCGCACCTACTGGAACTGGCCGCGGAGCACGGCGGCTCGCTGGAAATCCAGCGCATACCCGACCAGCGCTGGCTCAGCCACCTAGTTGAAAAAATGGGCGGCGTGCGAATCAATAGCAATGTGCGTTGGGCTTCCGAACATTTGGGTCCCGACGCGCCCTGGCACGCGTTCCTCCTCAGGCACGCCAAGCGCGAGTGACCCGCGGGCTGACCAAGGTTTTTTCTTTTTTCATCAGTGCGGGCCCCTTCGGGCTCGCGCTGGCCAGTTTTGTTTTTCCTTGCTTTTCGCAAAGCGTTTAGCCCATCGCAGAGGCGGCTTTTAAGTCGCTTTTCTTCGGGTAAAGGACGCCGACTATCATGAACGTGTTGAAGCGATAGTGCGTGCCGACGATGAAATACGCGCCATCCTTGCGAGCGACGTCGAGCATCTTTTCCTTGACTTTCTCGAAAACCTCTTTTTCATCCCTGTACTTGCCTAGCTTGCGGTAGTCTTCGCAGTGGCGGTACAATTCGCCCACTTCCCAGTCTTCGCACAGCAGTTTGTGCTTACAATCTGGCGTGTCCTCAAAAACGTAACTATATTTGTACTTTGGTGGGTCTATGACTATTGCTTTGCCGCCGAGCAATGTTTTTTGCCTCTTTTTTGATAAAACCTTCTCGTAATTCGGGTTATCCTCTTGTACGAAGTCGATAATGCTGTGCGGTTTTACGACGCCAAGCGACTGGCTAGTGTGCCCTGCTGCCTTCAATTCTTCCATCGTTTTTAACTTAGGTTCAAGCAACGCGACTAGTTCTTTATAGGCGGCTTCGCTGCCCTCTCGAATTGTTTCTGGAACGATTTTTCGGCTTTCTGGACGGTGATCCGATTGGGTTTCCGATTCTAATTCATATTCTATCCAATGCTTCTTCCCGAAGCGTGTTATCTTTCCTCTTGCGAATGCTTCCCAAGGAATCGGGTAACTGCGGCGCCACTCGCCCTTATCCGTCAAGCCGGCGACGCAAACAAGCGTTGCATACTTTTTGCTGACTTCGGGGTATGCTTTCGCCAAGACGAGCAACCGTTCCTTCATGAAAGACGCTCTGCTGAGCGGCTTAAAACTGTTGATAGACCTCGCTTCCAGTGACTGCTAGAGGTGGATTATTTCGAGCCCGTTGCCGCTGATTTGCTGGAAGCGCGCCGCGAGCGCGCTGCGATGGCATTTGGCGGGTTCGGCTTCAAAACACAGCAAACAGGAGCCGCCGGAGTTAGCGATTGACGCCGCTTTGGTCAACCCGCCGTTCAAGCCGTTCAAATGCTCTTCATAACCGCCAAAAAAAGCGTCGTAGTCCCAACCCGAATACAGTTGTACGCGCAATGCTTTGGGCGCACCCACCTGCGGCGCATGCGCATATCTAATACCTGCCTTTTCAACGGCAAGGCGCAACGCCGTCTTCGAGAAGCCCGGCTTGTGGCTCCACGCGGTTTGCCTGACGTCCAACAAGGTTCTGACGCGCGCGCCTTGGAGTTTTTCGACGAATTCGCCGAGACTGCGGCCCTCGTAGCCGATTGTGTATAGCTTGCGTGCCATCATACTTGTTATTCACCCAAGGTTTTAAACCGTTTCAGGGCGTCGCTTCCGTTGCCAAGCTCGCGCTGACTACTTTTATAAAATTTGGGGCGATTATGGTGAAAGCGATGAAGAAATTCAGCAAGCAAGACCAGCGATTGCTGGCGACCTGGGCCGCGGACTGCGCCCTGCGGGTGCTGCCGTTCTTTGAGGAGGCGCGCCCCAAGGACGGCAGGCCCCGCAAGGCCATAGACGCCTGTCGGGCATGGGCGCGCACGGGCGCGTTCAGCATGGTTGTCATACGCAAGGCTTCGCTCGACGCGCACGCCGCCGCACGCGGGGCGAAAGGCGCGGCGCGCTTCGCCGCGCGCGCTGCCGGCCAGGCGGTGGCGACCGCGCACGTTCCCCTGCACGCCTTCGGCACGGCTTACTACGCCCTCAAGGCGGTTGCCGCGGCAGACCCTGCCCGTGCCAAGGCTAAAATCGCAAGGGAACTTGATTGGCAGACGCGGCGCATCCCAAAAAGCTTGAGGCCGTCCTGGCGGGTTTTTCAGTCAACGCGCCTTCCGAAAAGCCTCAGGCAAGTTTGAGCGCTCCGCTAGCCATTGGATGATTTTCTAGAATACGCGTCTAGTTTTCCCATTTTGTTTTTTTGAATTTGTTTGTTTTTTGCTTCTTGTTTTGGATTTTCGTTTTTGGACTTGTGTCGTGCGGTTTGCATTGCAGTTTGCAACTGGGCTTTGTAGTGTTTTGCACCCGGTTTATCCGCGTCCTCGAATTTCGAACGCTTAAGCCAGTTACAAATACAGAGTCCCTCCAATCATCGAATCATGGGGGAGGCGGCAGTAAACTGGCCGGTTGCTATTATGTTGAGGTTTTGGCCTTTAGTAACGGTTGGCTGAACACGTCGCCTTGCGGCTTCGTGCTTACACCTCCGTCCTATCGAACTCGTCTGCTGGCGAGCGGCCTAAGCTGACTCGTTTTGGGACTGGCTTCGCCCTTAGATGCCTTCAGGGCTTATCCAACTGGCGCGTAGCTACCCTGCTCCCTTGTGAAGGGCAGGTGAACCAGTGGCGCCGAAACCCCGTTCCTCTCGTACTTAGAGTTCCTTACCCTCAGTCAGCAAAACACTCCGAGTAGATGCCACCGAACTGTCTCGCGACGTTCTGAACCCAACTAGCGTAGGTCTTTAATGGATGAACAACCCAACCCTTGGCGGCTCCTGCACCACCAGGATGACCTGAGCCGATAGCGATGTACCAAACCGCGGTGTCGATATGAACTCTCGACCGCGACGAGCCTGTTACCCCCGGAGTAGCTTGTCTGTCAGAAACGGCTCCCATTAAGGGAGACACGTTTGTTCGTTAAGCCCCACTTTCGTGCCTGCAACCCACTTTGTTAGGATTACAGTCAGGCCGACATTTGTCTTTGACCCTCTACAGCGCATTTCTGACGCGCTTGAGTCGACCTTTGGGCGCCTTTGTTTCCTTATCGAAGGCGTACCGCCCCAGTCAAACCACCCAGCTGCAACTGTCCCCTTTCGGGTAAAGACTCGCCGTCAAAGAATAGCAGTGTCACACTTTCGCCTATCACCCACGCCGGAACGGAGTGCTTGACGGCTACTGCTTACTCTTTGATTCCCCAACAACGAATCAATAACAGCCTGTGGTTAAGCTTCACGGGGTCTTCGTTTCCCACTCGGAGTCCTCGGCATGTTCACCGAGAAGCGATTTCACCAGGTCCAAGACAGGGACAGCAGAACAGTCGTTACGCCATTCATGCAAGCCACCAATTAAGCGGCGAGGTATTACGCTCAATTTTGTTACTCGCCCCCTTTCGGGAGCGGGGCAGGGCGTTTCCGCCTGCCTCCGCGCGTCGCCGCGCGGTTCGGACTATATCTTAGGCGCGCTTTGCGCCTTCTGGCGTATAGTCTCTGAGGATTCTAGATACTTTGGAACCGGTTTCCTGTTCATGCGGGTCATTATGCTGGCTATTTCATCCAGCCCTTCCTTTTTCAAGTGTCGTTTCGACTCCATGATCGAAAGCACTTCCGCGAACAAAGCGAGATTTTCTCGCTTTGTAGTTTGGAGAGTGTGTTTCCCGAAGAAACAAACGAGTTTCCTCAAGTTTTTCACTCCCCTCACGCGGAACTCTTTTCGGTCTCCGTGATTCACGGTCACTTTGCCGAACCCGAAAAAATCCCGGATTCGGTGAAGCACCCGTTCGTCACGCTGGTGTTGAACGACCCTGAATTCAGGTAGGACGGTCCAGCCAGTCGCCATTTTCTCGAGCCTGTTTAAGGCCACGTGAAAACAGCCTTCCCCGTCGACGAAACCGGCAATCCACTCAGCATCCAGCCTTTCCTGCTGATTGCCTGCACTCAACGCATTGTCACCCGCGAAAGCGTTGCCCCGCGAAGCCGTTTAAAGCTTGCGAGACGTCGCTTCCACTGGTAGCGTGAGATTCACAGGTTTTCCAGCATATAGCCAGATTTGGTTAAGGCAACTTTGGTTTACCTTAAGAGAGTCAGAGTTACTCCCGCTCTTTAGCAGTCCTTTGTCGAGTTGAAACCCGATTTGAGATACTGCCAGTGAGCAGGCGTCGGCCCCCGTACACAGCCTTTAGACCTTGCGGGGACCTGTGTTTTTGGTAAACAGTCGCTGTTCCCTTGTCACTGCGACCTACTGAACCCCCCTTGACAGAGTCTCGGGAAGTAAAGTAGGCACCCGTTATACCGAAGGTACCGGGCCAATTTGCCGAGTTCCCTTGCCTTGGTTATCCTGCCACGCCTTAGCTTTTTCCGCCAGGGACACGCGTACGCGATCTCGGTACGGTCACTCCAGATAGTTAACGCTTCCTTTTCAGGGGCTTTCGGATATCAGCCCAAGGCCTTGCGGCCCTGTTCCCGACTTGACCCGCTGCTCCTCGCAACGAGACTTCACGGGTCTGGTTCAGTTAAGCACCCACATGAGTGCTGGGCTTGTCCGCAAGCGTTGGAAGACGTTCTTGCGTTGCCGCGCCCACTGGAGTGGTAGACGAATATTAACGCCTTTCCCTTTCACCCTACACGATTACGTTTGGGTTTAGGACCGACTAACTCTTGGTCGACTAGCGTTGCCAAGAAAACCTTGCCCTTACGGCGTCCAGGATTCTCGCCTGGAATCGTTGCTACTTACGCCAAGATCTTCATTACGAGACGGTCCACGAGACCTCACGGCCTCGCTTCGCCCCGACCCGTACGCCCATCTACTCACCTGTTGCAAACTGCAACGGTGCCACAGTATCGGTGAACGGCTTTAGTCCCGAGAGTTTGCGACGCCCCGAACCTTGACGGGTCCGCTGTTACGCGTTGATTATAGGATGGCTGCTTCTGAGCCTACCTCCCCGCTGTCTGAGGTTCAGGACACCTTACTGATTAACACTTAGCCGTTGCTTGGGGACCTTAACTGCAGTGGGGGTCGTTCCCCCCTCGGAAAGCGTGCTTAACCCGCTCCCCCAACTCCCTCCATCTACGCCGGCATTGAATTCGGAGTTTGACTGAAGGGTGAAGGCTTTCGCCCCCGTTCCCTTTAATCAGTATCTCTACTCAAGGCCCGGCTCCAGAGAGGCTGAACTGCGGTTCACTTCGATGGGAACCTGCTATTGCCGCCCTCGTATGGAATTTCACCCCTAAGCCCAGGTCACCCAAGCGGATAGACCAGCACTGGTTGCGGGCTTCGACCATCCTGACGGACGGCTTCACCCTGCCCGGGTTTAGCTCGGTGCGGCTTCAGGTCAGTAAACAGTGACTCGCGGCCTGTTGGGACCGCACGCCTCGCGGCTTGCGCCGTTGCGCGTAATCGCTTTCGCTATGCTCAATGCTCGCCACTGCCTAGAACTCCTTGGCTCTTGCTTCAAGAAGGATGATGCGACGCCGGTCGTTGTCATTCCTTTCACGCCGCATCTGATTGTAGCCGTGCACAGTTTCAGGCACTTTTAACCCCCCTTTCGGGGTTCTTTTCAGCGTTCCTTTACAGTACTGGATTCGCTATCGGTCTCAAGATATGTTTAGGGTTGCCGGTTAATGACCGGCGGCTTCACACTCCCAAGTCGGGGAGCGCTACTCAGGAACCTGCACGCGTCCGCGCCCAGAGCCTACGGGGCTTTCACCCTTTATTGCCCGCCTTTCCAGGCGAGTTCGGCCCTAAACGCGTACTGCTAAAAGCAGGCCCGCAACACCACATCTCTACCCCCCTCGCGGGAGGGATTCGGTTTGCCCTTCGCCAGTTTCGTTCGCACTACTCCTGGTATACCAGTTGGTATCTCTTCCTCCGCTTACTAAGATATTTCAATTCAGCGGGTGACGCGCCCCTCGCGGGGCAATTCGGGAATCCCGGGTTCAACGAGTGCATGCCTCTACCCCGGGCTTATCGCAACTTGCTACGCCCTTCGTCGCTACTTGAGCCCAACCATCCACTGTACGGCATAATTTTTCCTCGTAGCAACTTTGTAATTGTTCGAACTTCTCTACGAACAACCGAGTACTAACCACTACAAAACCCAATTTTTCGCCTACTATGCAAACCGCAGTCCAAAATTGCTTCATCCTGCGCTGTCGATTCCGGAACGCGGAAAATGGGAACACGCGCTCCTCCGAAACCTTGAATGCCCTGCGCCGTCGTTAAGCGGCGGAAGGCTTGAATGGACTCGGCGGGATTTTCAACCCCGCCCGGCGACAAGCGCAAAAGCGCGCCGCACGGGTTTTTGAACCCGCGACCTCCTGCTTGCAAAGCAGGCGCGCTACCAGGCTGCGCCACGAGCCCATCTTGACTTTCTTTGAGGCTCTTCGATTTTTCGCGATGGATAATTGACAAGTGCAAAGTTAGTTGTTGAAACTTTGCTCCAAATTAGTTCTTTCGAACAATTGGAGGTGATCTAACCGCAGGTTCCCCTACGGTTACCTTGTTCACGTTTGTCTGCATGTCGCCATGCGGCGTGGACTATATCATCTTCTCGAGAATCTTTCGTTTTACGGGATGCCTCGAGCCAATCTTTTTGGCAAAGTCGGAGCGGGACTTCGAACTCACGAAGAACCTCCAATAATCCGGGTCCTTTCGTGCGCTCGGGTTGTGCGTTTTACCGCAGCAAATTCCCGCCTCTTCCAAGAACGCCTTCACTTCCTCCAAATCCTCTCGGTTTTTTTGGCAGAAGTAAACGTACGCCCTTGCGTCTTCCTTTACCGGCACGCTTCCTTCGGCGTCGAAATACCCCGCGGCGTAATCCAGCTTGTCCTGATTCGTTGTTATTTCGAATCCGGACAGGCTCGCCTTGGAGAATTCCACGACGAACACGTTTCGGCTGCCCTCCCTGTAAGTCCACGCGGAATACCCCGTTTGCTTTACGAGTTCAGCCAATTGCTTGACGTAATCCTCGTGCTTTTGGGATATCCTATACGTGTACTTGGTAGCGCAACCGTCGTGAAGCGCGCCTAAAAGATAGGCTTTAGACATGCACCATATCACTCGAGAGTCCGCGTGTAGTCTCTGAGGGGTCAATTCACTTTTAAGGCGTCGCAGACGTCCTTTCCGGTGAACGACTTCCCTGCTGATTGACCCCACCCGTGCCGTTGCCGGCGCGGGATGCTATCGGGTGTTTCCAGCATATAGCGGATTTTTACCGGTTCCTCGCGGAACCGGGTCGCAACAAATTTACGACTTAACCCCCCTCACAGAGTCTTAGCTCGAATCCGGCCGAAGCCGAAGCCTCACTAGAACCCCGCTTGGATGGCTTGACGGGCGGTGTGTGCAAGGAGCGGGGACATATTCACCGCGCGATGATGACGCGCGATTACTAGGGATTCCAACTTCATGGGGACGAGTTTCAGCCCCCAATCTGAACTGGGGCGCGTTTTAGGGGATTGACTTCGCCTTTCGGCGTTGTAACCCATTGTACGCGCCTTTGTATGCCACGTGTGGCCCAAGAGATTCGGGCCATACAGACCTAGCGTCGCCTCCTCCTTCCTCCCGCTTCACGCAGGCAGTCTCGACAAAGTGCGCGCGCCCTTGCGGACGCGTTGGCAACTGTCGACGGAGATCTCGTTCGTTGCAGGACTTAACCTGACACCTCACGGCACGAACTGACGCTGGCCATGCAACACCTCTCGGCTCGTTAGCCAAGGCCATTAACCTGGGCTTCATCCTGCCGTCTCTCTTGGTGAGCTTCCCGGCGTTGAGTCCAATTGAACCGCAGCATCCACCCCTTGTGGTGCTCCCCCGCCAATTCCTTTAAGTTTCAATCTTGCGACCGTACTCCCCAAGCGGCAGACTAAACGGTTTCCCTACGGCACTGCGCCGACACTAGGTCGACGCAACGCCAAGTCTGCATCATTTACTGCCAGGACTACTCGGGTTTTTAGTGCCCGAAGAAAGGAGGCACCAAGAAAATGCAGTCGTCGTAGTTTTTTACTGCAAAGACGACTGTTTTGCATACCCCCGTTTTGCTCCTTCGAACAAATCTAATCCGATTTGCTCCCCTGGCCTTCGTCCCTCACCGTCGGACGTGTTTTGGCAAGACGCCTTCGCCACCGTTGGTCCTCCAAGGATTAAAGCATTTTACCGCTCCCCCTAGAGTACCTCTTGCCTCCCCCACTCCCAAGCCCTGTAGTATTCCCTGCAAGCCTGCCGATTGAGTCGGCAGATTTCACAGAGAACTGGCAAAGCCGGCTACGGGCGCTTTAAGCTCAGTATTCGTGGATACCACTCGTGCTACCTGTGTTACCGCGGCGGCTGGCACAGGATTTGCCCAGCACTTATTCAACGAGCGTTTCAAGCTCGCTAAAAGCCGTCCGTTAGGACGGCACTCGGACTGCCCCCGTCACGCTTTCGCGCATTGCGGAAGTTTCGCGCCTGCTGCACCCCGTAGGGCTCGGGCCCTTGTCTCAGTGCCCGTCTCGGGGCTCCTACTCACATAGCCCCTACTGATTATCGGCTTGGTGAGCCGTTACCTCACCAACTACCTAATCAGCCGCAGTCCCATCCTAGGGCGCAAACGCCTGCGTTTATGCGCCGCCTCTTGGCCAGGAACCATTCCAGGTCTCCTGGCCTACCCCGCATTCCCCTCAGTTTCCCGAGGTTATACGAGTCCCTAGGGTAGGTTGACTACGTGTTACTGAGCCGTACGCCTTGGTTGGAAGCCCAACCAACGACTTGCATGGCTTAATCGCAGTCCGATAGCAGTACCCTCCAGCAGGATCAACTGGTGTCGCCCGCCCGCGAGTGCGGGCGAGCTTTCACGGATCGCAAGAACTAACCTTTCTGCTGTCTACTATCCATCTATCGAAGAACCTCAGTCGCAATGTCCAAGACGCGGTACCCTCGCATGGGGATGCAGGGACCTGTTCCTCGGAATGCCCATTTGCGCTACAGTGGAAAATGACGCGAGCCTTTCATAGCACCACCTGTCAAGGGTGCTCGGGTCTGCCGGGACTGTAGCTAAACCTATGAAATCGCGCAGCCGATTGACGAGCAACCGGCGGCATTTGCCAGCTCTATGCCAGCTCTATAATCTGCTCAACCAACCTTTATAAACCCTAACTCGCAAACCGCCGAGAGCCCCCGTTAGCCGAAAGGCGGCAGGAGATAACCCCTTTTTCAAAACCGCGCAACCCCCAAAACCCGTTAAATGACGAATTTCCATGCTTCCGGATTCATTAGAATTACTCGCTTTTTTTGTTGGTATGTACGCAATTTCACTGGAAGCGACCTCCCGCATACTTTTAATGCTCTCTTCTGTTTACTATGCGGGAGTCGTGTGTTGAAAGAAGCTAGACCGTTTGTTAAATGGGCTGGAGGTAAGCGGCAGCTTTTGGAAGAACTCACAAAAGGTTTGCCTAGATTTGAAAATTATCACGAACCATTTTTAGGCGGCGCAGCGTTTTTTTTCAGGATGGAAGCCGAAGGAAAAATAAAAACCGCATTTTTGAGCGATTCGAACGAAGAACTCATCAACGCTTATTCAGTAATCAAGAACGCTGTTTTTGACCTTATGGCCGAGTTAGCGCTGCCAATTTACGCCAACAGCGAAACCGCTTTTTACAAAATTCGCGCTTCAAAACCAACGTCGGAAATCGAAAGGGCCGCTCGCTTCATTTTCCTTAACAAAACCGCTTTCAACGGACTTTATCGGGTAAATTCCAAGGGTGGTTTCAATGTTCCTTTCGGCAGGTATACCAACCCCCGGATACTCGACAGTGAGAATCTTCTGCTGGTACACCGGGCGTTGCAGAAGGACGAGCTTTACTGCGGAGATTTCACAATTGTGCTGAAGAACGCTAGGCGCGGGGACCTGGTATACTTTGATCCGCCTTATTTTCCAATTTCTGACACTTCTAATTTCACTGGCTACACCAAGGTTTGCTTTTCGCAGGATGACCAAAAAGCACTCATGAAGACTTTCAAAACGTTAGATTCTAGAGGATGTTTTGTCCTACTCAGCAATTCGTATTCTGATTTCATAGCGGACCTTTATACCGAATTTGATCCGGAAGTAGTACACGCAAATAGGATGATCAACTGCAAAGGAAACCAGAGGGGCAAAATTAAGGAACTACTTGTTAGGAATTGGGAGCCCCAAGTAGCTCAAAGGAATCTCCTCAAAGAAATACTCGCAACCAACTGACTTGATATACGCCAGAACGTCGGCGTATTCCTTTTTTCGGAACCAGTCGTTAAGGACATATACATATTTGACATCTAAGCCTAATGGAGTTATCAGCTTTCGGTATTGTTTTAATTTGAAGTCGCAGGTTTGCAGTTTTTCATCAACTGAGCCCGCAACCGTCTGAAACTTTGTTTCTACTACGAACAGGGTTTTGTTTACTAAGACAAGCACGGCGTCGTCTGGCAGCAATTTTTTGGAAATCAATTTGCGGTAGTCTACGCCCGTCGTAGCCAGAAGTCCGGTATAGAGCTTGTTTTTCTTGTAAAGGCGGGCGACGTCCTTTCCTCCGAAAACCACGGTGTCGCCGACGACCGAATAGCCGGGTATTTTAGCAATAACCGTGGCAACGTCCGTTCGCTTCTCGAAATGGAGCCCGTGTTTGAGGGGCGTTCTACCGCCTTTACCGCCACGAATCATTCTTTCACCAAACGAATATGGCGAACAGGACTTAATATCTTCATTTTCACCGCATCCTGTGCTGTCGTTCGGCTTGTGCGTGGAGCATCATGTGGCGGCGGGTGTCGAACTCGTCGTCGCGCTTTCTGTTGCCGAACACGTCGGTCGCGCTCTTCTGCCACGGGTATCTGACCGAATCGCCTCTTGCCAGGCGCTCAACGTGATGCGTGGGTTGGTGGCTGCTTTCCGCGTGCAAGTGAATCACAGCTGTTGCGGGCTTGGGTTTGGCTTTCGTCAAGATCGCCTTGAACTGCTTGCCGTCGTACGAGGCGTTGTCCACGATTAGAGTCTTCTTGGTTATGGCCTTCGCGTCCAAAGTAACCGGCCTCTTGATTTGCGAGGAAAGCTTGGCCGCGAGTATCGCGCCCTGCGGGGACGCGGGGTAAATGTTCTCGGTTTTTTTCGCGTCGATTTTGGCGGCTAGCTTCTTGACGCTCGCCGCGTAAGCCGCCCAGGAGAGCTTCTTTTTCACGGTTTTTGTTAGAGCCTTTCGGTTGAAAAGCGTTGCCTGAGCATGGGGTCAAAGCAGATTTCTTTTTGGTTTTCCAGCAGACCTTTTATGCTGAGTTTGCCCACGTAGCTGGCCTTGGCTTTGGCCAGGTCCCGTTCCACTTTTTTTGGCGCGGCGAATTCGCGAATCACCGCCTCTTCCGCCTGTAGGGTGGACTTGCCGCGGCTGAGGTGGTACAAGTAACGGTAGGCTGCGGGCAAGCCGTATTTTTCGCGGATGCGCAGGCCGTACGACGCGAGGCGCTTGCCGAGGTGATACGCGCAAACGATTTGCTTGGGCGATTTTTTAGGCGTGATTTCCGGAAGCGCTTCGGGGAGGGCTAGTATGGTCTTGTTGTCTATGTCGAACTTGGTTATTTTCGGGAATTTTACCGCTTTCCAGTCCCTGGTCCAGTAAATCCAGTGCATCGCCGAAGCCAGCGCCTTGTGGAAAGAGTTCAGTTCGAGGTTTTTTTCGCCGAAGAACGCGTGCGTTACCTCGTGCACGGGCTCGACCGTTTCCCGGCTTATGTTCCTCAGCGCGATTATGTAACTCCTCAATTCGGGGAATTTTTTGTAGCCGCCGCCGGAATCATCGGGTATGCCCAGCTCTTCCCGGAGCCTTTTGCTCCTCATGGCGGACGGGAACAGGGTGGTGCCCAGCCAACGCTTTACGTTGGCTTTGTGTTCACTATCTGAGAGTTCGGGTGCGAAGGTTCGCGAGACCGTGTTGTAAGCGTCGAGTATGGCCCGCTTCCTGCGCTTGCTGAGGCGGTTCCACCCGCTTTCCCTGCGCGTGAATTGGTAGGTGATTACCTCTCCCTTTTCTGGCATGCTAGTATTTCCCGTTGCTCCCTGTTTTTTAAGCCGACGCTGCGCTAAAGGCTTCCATGCTCGGCCGCCAGCACCTGCTGTTGTCGCTTTCCACCGCCGCGGCGCTGGCTTTGCCGCTGTATTACGGCGGCCTTCTGGCTTTGCTGCCGCTCGCCCTGCTGCTGGCCGGAGTGTTCATCGGCTCGCTCGCGCCCGACGCGGACGCGGAGGATGCGGCGGTGTTCCACAAGGCGAAAGCGCCTTTTTTGAGGCGGTTCACGCGCGTTTTCGGGTGGATTCTGCCTTTGTTCGGTTACGCGTTGAAGTGGCTGGTTTACAAGCCGTTGGCGCTGGTTTTCGGGGGTGACGGGCACCGCGGCTTGATGCACTCGCTTTCGGGCTTGCTCGCGTCAAGCGTGCTGATTGGCATTTACGTCGCGATAGTGACGGTTGCCTTCCATTTTTTTGATTGGTTGGGCTTGGCCGTGTTTGTTGCCGGATTCGCGTTCGGATTCCTGCTGCACTTGCTGGAGGACGCGTGCACGGTTTCGGGCGTGGATTTCGGCTATCCGTTCCGTTCCCTGCGGTTTTACGGGAACGCGAGGACCGGCGAGGGCTTCAAGGTTGACTTGTTCGTTTTGCTGTTCGCGTTGCTCGCCGCTGGCGTTTGGTTCGGGTTTTCAATGGTTTCGTGGGGCTTGTGGCTGAAGGAAGCGGTTGTCTTCTGCGGGATGGCCCTCGCCTGGCTCTTGCTTTTCTCGGCTTGCGGAGTGCGGCGCAAATAAAAACCGCGGTAGGCAATAGTTTTTCCATGCCGCGCGCCGAACGCCTGTCCAAGAATTACGAGAGGCCGAACTTCAGGGATTACCTTTCGGGCCATTATGGCCGCCACCCGGCGCTGTTCGATTTCGTGGGCACGCGATTGAAGGGCCTGCTTTCCGAGAGGCACGGCGGGCTCACGGTTTGGGACGTTGGCATAGGCTGGGAGGGCGTTGAGCCGTTCGAGCTTGCCAGCCATCTGGAAGGCTCGGATTACAAAATAGTGGGCGTGGATTTCGTGAGGCGTGCGGTTCTTTCCGCGGCCGTGGCGCGTTCGCTTTCCATCCCTGTAGAGAATTTTTACGAGCGCGAGGCAATGCCGCAGTATCCGATGGGTTTTTTCTCTGAAGGGAAAGTGGAGGGGTTGGAAGTCCAAGTGCCGGTGCCCGAAGAAGTGCGCAGGCGTTTAAGCTTCATTCATGCGGACGCGTTGTTCGCCAATCCCAAGGAGCGGCCGAACCTGATTTTGGCGTTGAATTCGCTGCAATACCACTCGCCCGCCAGGCGGGCGGCGCTTCTTGAAAACTTCGCTTCGGCGCTCAAGCCGGGCGGCTTCCTCGTGACGGGCCCGTTCCCGCTCGAGCCCCTGTCAAAAACGGTCGGAAAGTCACAGCGGCTGGCGCCGTTGATAGACTTGGAGTCCACTTCGGTTCCGCCGGACTTGGCGAGGCGGCTCGGATTACGCGAGGTAAAAGAGCCGTTCGAGGGCAGCACTTTCAAGGAGTTCATCGCGGAGAAAATACTGCCGTTCCGCTACCAAGTGTTCGAGAAACTCGCGCAGCCTGATTTGAAAAAAATCAAATGAACAAAGGCGCGAGCACGAGCGTAACCGTCGCGAGCAGCTTAATCAAGACGTGGATTGACGGCCCGGCGGTGTCCTTGAACGGGTCGCCAACCGTGTCGCCCACGACCGCAGCCTTGTGCGCGTCGCTGCCCTTGCCGCCGTAAAGCCCGGTTTCGATGAGCTTCTTCGCGTTGTCCCACGCGCCGCCGCCGTTGTTCAGCACCAGCGCCATCAAGACGCCGGCAATCGTGCCGACCATCAGGAACGCGGCCATCGCCTCGTAACGCAGCGTGAAGCCCACGAACACGGGGAACGCGATGGCGACTATGCCCGGCAGAACCATGTTCTTGAGCGCGCCAACCGTAGTGATGTCAACGCATTTCGCGTAGTCCGGCTTCTTGGTGCCGAGCAGAACGCGCTTGTCCTTGAATTGGCGGCGGACTTCGGCGATTATGTATTGCGCCGTTTCGCTCACCGCGCGGATTGCGAGAGCGGCGAACAAGAACACGAGCATCGCGCCCAGCAGTGCTCCAACAAAGACGCTGACGTTGGCCAAGTTTACGGTTGTGAACGGCACGCCGCGCAGCTTCGTGACGTCGTCCATGTACGCCGAAAACAGCAGGAAGGCGGCCAACGCGGCGGAACCGATTGCGTAACCCTTGGTTAGAGCCTTTGTAGTGTTGCCAGCGGCATCAAGAGCTTCCGCGTGCTCGCGCATCTTCTTGGGCGAGCCGGACATCTCGACGATTCCGCCAGCGTTGTCCACGATTGGGCCGAAGGTGTCCATCGCCAGGATGTATGCGCAAGTGGCGAGCATTCCCATTGTCGCGATTGCGGTGCCGTAAATCCCGCCGTTGGGCAGCGCCTGCTCCCCGAAGTAGAACGAGAGTATCAGCGCCGCGGAAATGGCGAGCACGGGCAAGGCGGTGCACTCGAGTGCGACCGCGAAGCCGGTGATGATGTTGGTTGCGGGTCCCGTGAGCGAAGCTTTCGCGATGCTCTTGACCGGGCGGTACTTGCCTTCGGTGTAGTATTGCGTGAGGAACACGAACGCTAGTGACAACGCAATCCCGACGAGTCCTGCGTAGAAGAGCCAAACGCTGTTGAGCATCCACATCGTGGCAACGTAGAAGAGCAGCGTGGCGAGTATGGTCGTCACGTAATAGCCCCTGTTCAACGCCTTCATGGGCTCTTCGCCGTCCCTGCCTTTCACCGCGAAAATGCCAACGATGGTTGCGAGCAATCCGAACGCGCGCGCGACCAGGGGAAACAGGATTCCGTTGACGCCGAAGGCAGGGTAGAGTGCGACTCCGATTATCATGGCGCCGATGTTTTCGGCCGCCGTTGATTCAAAAAGGTCCGCGCCGCGTCCCGCGCAGTCGCCGACGTTGTCGCCCACCAAATCAGCGATTACCGCGGGGTTGCGCGGGTCGTCTTCGGGTATTCCCGCCTCGACTTTGCCCACCAAGTCCGCACCGACGTCGGCCGCTTTGGTGTAGATTCCGCCTCCGAGCTGGGCGAAAAGTGCGACAAAGCTTGCGCCGAAGGCGAATCCGATTATGAGGAACGGGGTTTCAAGCGGGTTGGCGCCGAACAAATAATAGGTTATGGAAACGCCGAGAAGCGAGAGCGCGACTATGGTTAATCCTGAAACCGCGCCTCCGCGGAGCGCGATTTCCATTCCGCGCGACGGCGAGTCCTTGAGCGCGGCTGCAGAGCGGATGTTGGTGCGCACGGAAATCCACATGCCCACGATGCCGGCGACTGCCGAGCACGCGGAGCCGAAGAGGAACGCGACGCCCGTGTGCCAGGCGTAATCGAATTTGCCGGCGACGGTATACGCGCCGAATATGATTATTGCGAGCGCGATTGCGAGGAGCGCGATGGTGGTGTACTGGCGCTTGACGAATGCTTCTGCGCCTTCGCGGATGGCGTCCGCGACCCCGCGCATCTTGTCCGTGCCCGTGCCCTGTTTGAGCACGTAGCGCGCCAGGTAAGCAGCGACGCAGAGCGCGAGGATGCTGATTGCGAAGACTATGGTCAAGTACTCGAATGCCGCCAAATTTCCCACCATCCGATAGTTAGTGTTGTATGATTTCGGCTGCCGCGTTTTTTAAAGGTTTTTACGGGCTTATTCGATGAATGCGCCGCTTTCCTTGAGCTCGCGGTCCTTGACGCTTCCGCGCTTGTTCAGCTTGAGCCGCTTGGTGTCAGGGTCGCGGCGGTAGGACAAGTCGAACTTTTCGAGGAGCATCCGGACCCCTTCGTCCTTGTCGTAGACGCCCTGCACCGTGCCGCGCTTTGCTGGCTCGCCGTCCATCACGAGCAGCCTATCAACCGTGTTAAGCAGGAATTCCAAATCATGGTCGACTACGAGCACGGCGCAGCCGGTGGCCGCCTTTTCGCGCAGCAGCTTCGAGAGCGCGATGCGGCCGTTGATGTCCATCATGTTCGTGGGCTCGTCGAGGATGTACAGCGCTTTCCCTTCCGCGGTGAGGCAGCGGAAGATTTGCAGCTTCTGGAGCTCGCCTCCGCTCAGTTCGGCAACGGGGTAATACTCCAGCCTCTGCAAATTCATCTGGCGGATGTAGCCCTCGTCGAACGGGTTCTTCTTTTCCAGGTAGGCGGCAACCAAGTCCGTGCCCCTGTCCAGGATTTGGGGTTTGAACGCGGTTTGCGCCGCGTGCGTTTCGTGAATGGTGCGGCACAAAGTGGATTTTCCGATGCCGTTCGGACCCGCGACGCCGATTACTTCGCCTTGCTTGAGGACAACGGGCGCCGTGTTCTCCACTGAGAAAGAGCCTAGCGTGACTTTGGCGGGCGTTATTGTGAATGCCGTTTCCTTCTTTTTTTCTTCCGCGTACTGCTTGTACGCGATTCCATGGTCGCGGAACCGCACGTTTTCCGGGTCGATGAACCCCGCGAGGAACATGTTGATTCCGCGGTCGGTTGCGTACGATTGCGACACGATGCCGCAGGCGCCGGGATGCCCGTAAAGGATGTGCGCCTGGCTGCACATGTAAGAAAGCAGGGAAATATCATGGTCCACGACTATCGCGCTTTGTTCCGCGAACTCGGTTTTCAGGTAGTCCACGAGGCGGATGCGGTAAACGTAGTCCAAAAACGCGAAGGGCTCGTCCAAGATGTAGACCTCCCGATTCTTGCAGAGCGTCGCGGTAAGCGCGACTTTTTGCAGCTCCCCGCCGCTCAATTCGGACAGCTTGCGTTTCCAGACTTTCTCCAAGTCGAACAACGCCTTGAGGCCGTCCAGCCGCCTGGTTTCGTCGGCTTTTTCCAGCGATGCCCCGACGGTCGCGTCTAGGCCCGCCGCGTGCAACTCCTGCGGCTTGACCGCGAGCGTCTTGGGCGCCTTGAAGTAGTCCTTGATCTCGACGGTCGGCTTGTTCTGCATCGCCAATTCTCCAGCCAGCAGTTTGACGTTGGTCGACTTTCCGCAGCCGTTCTCGCCGATTATCGCGATTACGCCCTTGCGCGGCAGCGCGAGGCCGTAAAGCTTGAACGCGTTCTCGCCGTAAGAGTAAACCAGCTTGTCCTCCACGGGCGCCACGAGGTTGATGACGTCGATTGCGTGGAACGGGCACTTTTTGACGCAAATGCTGCAGCCCGTGCACAGCCGCTCGTCGATGATTGCGGTGGCGCGCTGCGCGTCCTCCGGTAGGTAAACGCACTTTTGCCGCATTTTGTTGACAGGGCAGTTTTTGATGCATTCCAGCGCGCACTTGCGCGGGTTGCACAGCCTGCCGTCAACGATGGCTAGTCGGGTCATTTTGCCAGTATATGCGCGTCAGAGTATTTTAATATCTTCGAAGCGCACGCCGTAGCGCGGGCAGTAGACCCCCGGCTCGATTGTGAAAGCCATTCCATTGCGTAGCCGCGTTTCATCCAGCCTCTTGCCTTCGTGAACTTGCAACCCTAAATGGTGGCCCAGCGACAGGCCCGCCGCCTTGAACGAGGTCTTGCCGAAGCCGCGCTCTTTTAGCACGGCAAGCGCAGCTTTCGTCAGAACCGAGCCCTTGACGCCTGGTTTGGCCTTGCGTTCAGCCGACAGTTTGGCTTCCTTTACCGCGGAAATTGCTTCGCGGATTTCTTCATCCTTTCCGTAGTAAACCGTGGCGGAATAGTCGCCGCGGTAGTGCTTGTAAGACGCGCCAACGTCGAACAGCACCAAGTCGTTCCTCCCTATGCGCCTGCCGGAAGGCTCGCCGTGCGGCTTTGCCGCCGCTTCGTTGACGAGGACGATTGGCTCGAACGAGTTCAGCGCCGCGCCCATTTCGCGCGCCTCCAATTCGAGCAAACCCGCGACTTGGCTGTCCGTCTTCCCGGATATGCCGCGCTCCAGAACGCTTGAAACGCACTTCTTGGTTATCGCCTGCGCGGTTTTGATTTTTTTGAGTTCGCCCGCGTCCTTTACCAGCCGCAAGTCGGAGAGCGCCGCGCCGAACGGCTTCAGCTTCGCCTTTCCGACGAGCCGCAGGGCGGCGGGCGCGAGGCTCGAGTTGTCGTCGAACAACAGCGTCTTGATTTTGTGCTCGCGCACGAATTGCGGTAGCTGGCGCTTGCCGAACTTTTGCATTTTCACCCAGTTTTCGCCGAACGGCTCGCGCGTGTAGGCGAAGCAGTCGCCGCGCGTTACGAGGAACGCGCCGAAGTCCTCGAACCCGTAGTAGTAATACGAGTTCGCGTCGAACGCGCCCAGCGAGCCGAGGAGCAGCGCCTGGCCGCGGCCGATTTTGCGCTGCAGCCTTTCGAGCCGAGTCATTGGTAGTTTTTGAACGAGTCCGCGATTGCCGTGACGAGTCGGGCGGCTTCGCTTAGGTCCTTGAGCTGGAGCACTTCGCCCGTCGAGTGGAGGTAGCGCGACGGTATGCCTATGCTCGCCGTGAGGAAGCCCGTGCGCGAGTACTGCATGCGGGACGCGTCGGTCGCGCCGCGCTCGGAGACCTCGATTTGGTACTTGATGCCCTTGCGTTTCGCCAAGCCCTCAATCCATTCCACGAGCTTGGCGTCCATTATCAGCCCGCGGCCGCCGGCCTCCAACACGCCGAGCGACGGCCCGCCGCCCATCAGCACCGGAACCTTCTCTTCTGAAACGTCGGGAGTGCCGGAAGTCAGGCAGACGTCCAGCGCGATTGCCAAGTCGGGTTCGATGCCGAACACGCTGGTTCCAGCGCCCCACAATCCGGTTTCCTCGCGGACGGTTCCGACCAGTATCAATTCGCAGCCGCCTGCATGCGCCTCTTCAGCGACCTTCACAAGTGCTGCACAACCCGCGCGGTTGTCTAAGGCTTTTCCGAGGACCTTGTCGTTTGCCAGCTCGACGAAGGGCGCGTCGAAGGTGACGTTGACTCCTGGTCTGATGCCCATCGCCTCCGCGTCCTTCTTGTCCTTCGCTCCAACGTCGATGAACATGTCCTCGTGCTTTTGCAGCTGCTTGAGCTCTTCCTCCTGCATGAGGTGCGGCGCCTTGAGCGCCACGATTCCGCGGACGGGCTTCTTGGCGTGCACCCAGACGCGCTGCGCGGCGAGCGAGCCGTCGTAGAGCCCGCCGACCTTGACGAACCTGAGGAATCCCTTGTCTGTTATGCTGAGCACGCTGAGGTTGACTTCATCCATGTGCGCGGCAATCATGACCTTGCGGCCCTTCCCCTTGCGGGCTATCACGTTGCCCAGCATGTCGCGCACGACCTTGAAGCCGTTTTTCCTGAACTGCGCCTCAAGGTAGTCGGCGACGGCTTTCTCCTGCCCGGTCGGGGCGTGCAATTCGCTCAATTCGCGCAACAGTTCCTTCAACGACTTGCCCATTCGAGTTCACCTTTCAAAAGCCTTTTATTGGTTCCACTTCAAAAGCGGTTACATTAAAGTGTCAGCTCTTTTTAAGACGCTGTTTTTTGGTGGTGTTAAAGTGAAGATAAGCGAACTGGCTCCCGGAACGGGAAACGTGGAATTGGAAGCGGAAGTAGTCGGCGTGGAAGAGCCGCGCGAAATCAACAAGATGGGCAGGCAGCTGCGCGTTGCCAACGTGACCATCCGCGACGACTCGGGCACGATAACGCTCGTTTTGTGGAATGACGCCATCGAAAAGGTAAAGGAAGGCGACAAGATTTCCATCAAGAACGGCTACGTGAACACCTGGCAGGACAAGGCTCAGCTCACGCTCGGCAAGTTCGGCAAGATGGAAGTCCTCGGCTGAAGTCGCGTTCTCGTCCGCGGTTTTTTCGGCGTGCCTGCGAATGGAATTTATATTAATCGGCCCGTTCATAATCCCTGTTGCAGCCCCGTCGTCTAGTGGTCAAGGATATGGGCCTCTGGAGCCTAGGACGGCAGTTCGAATCTGCCCGGGGCTATTTTTCTTCTTTGAGTTTTCTTGATGAACCTTCTTTTTCAAAGAAGGTTCGTTCTGACTCTGCCCGGGGCTTTTTTATTTTTTTCTTCGAATTGTCATTTGTCAACAATATTGGCGACGTGCAGGATCCGTTCTATCAGCTCGCGGGCTTCCTTGGAGTTCGGTTCCTTCCTTTTCAGCCGTTCTATCTTAATCATGAGCTCTCGCGTCAGCGGCAGGTATTCCTCATTTAGCGGCGCCATTTCCTTGAGCACCCTGTTGCCGCTCTTGCCGGCGCGCAGTTCGTCGCGCAGTTTTTCGCGGCGGCGTATTATTTCCCGGCGGAGCTCTTCGGCGCGAACCAGTTGTTCGAGGATTTTCGCGTGCGGCTCGTCCTCTTCGGGGTGCTTGATGAGCGACGCCCATTTTTCGCTTTTTCGCCCTTCGGTCTTGTACGTTTTTACGGCCGCGGTTATTTCCTCGAGGCGGCTCTGGTCAAGCCAGCCGCGCGGCGGGTGGCCTATGCTTTCGAGGATGTAACTCAATTCGTCAAAGTCAAGGCCGTGCTCGTTGCACAGCACGGTTTTGGTTACGCCCGAATTTTTAATACGTTAGGCTGAGAAATCCCACGAGTTTAGTCGTGGGATGAATCAGCCCTAATTACTTCGCTTCAGTCACCTGTTTAGCGGCCGCGCGGGCCCGCTGCCGCGGGCCCTTCGATTTGCGCGGA
>Ga0210057_1000666_pt1 | contig 56090 bp, 75 predicted proteins | sample CryGeyCG2114_010_2_FD_183968 | JGI IMG/M metagenome (GOLD analysis project Ga0210057, IMG submission 183968) | Groundwater microbial communities from aquifer - Crystal Geyser CG10_big_fil_rev_8/21/14_0.10 (SPAdes) (version 2) | ecosystem: Environmental > Aquatic > Deep subsurface > Groundwater ...
CAAATTATGCTTGGTGTAATAGGCATATGATTGGACATAATGTTAGAGAAGCTATGAAAAGAGTATTTAAAAATTTTAAAGGGGATACAATCTATGATGTTGCTCACAATATTGCTAAAATTGAAGAACATGAAATAGATGGTAAAAAGGTTAAAGTTTATATGCATAGAAAAGGTGCAACAAGAGCATTTCCTCCTGGACATAAAGAAGTTTCAAAATTATACAGGGAAGTTGGACAACCTGTGATTATTCCTGGAAGCATGGGTACTGCAAGTTATATTTTGGTTGGTGCTAAAAGCGGTAGCGAGACATTTTATAGTACTGCACATGGGGCCGGAAGATTGATGAGCAGAATGCAGGCTAAAAAACAATTTTGGGGGGAAACTATTAAGAAAGAATTAGAGAGCAGGCAGATATTTATTAAAACTGCAAGCTGGAAAGGTGTTTCAGAGGAAGCTCCAGGGGCATATAAGGATATAGATGAAGTAGTAAAGGTAAGCCATGATGCAGGTATAGCAAACTTAGTTGCTAAAGTAAGACCCCTAGCTGTTGTTAAAGGTTAATAGAATAGATATACTAAAGCAACGAAACCTTTATTAATAAAATGTTATCTTAAAAAGATAAATAGGGGAATTAAATTGATAAGAATTATTAGAGATTTTATATCGCGAATGTTGCATCAAATCTTTGCAACTAAGAAAGATATAAAATTGGGTTTATATGGCCCACCAAATGCTGGTAAGACCACATTAGCAAATAAAATTTGTAAAGATTGGCTTGGTAAAGAAATGGGTAAGGTTTCTAATATACCTCATGAGACTAGACATGTTAAAGTTAAAGATAAAATAGAGATTAAACATAAAAATAAAAGTTTAACTTTTAACTTAGTTGATACCCCGGGTATTGCTACTAAGATTGATTATGAAAATTTCATGAAATTTAAAATGTCAAAAGATGTTGCTAAGAAAAGAGCAAGAGAAGCGACAAAAGGGGTTATAGAATCTATTAAATGGTTAGATGAAATGGATGCAGTTGTAGTTGTTTTAGACGCAGCTGATAACCCATATTCACAAGTTAATATTACTATTATTGGTAATTTAGCTGCAAGAGACATACCAGTTCTTGTAGTTGGTAATAAAATTGATTTAAGGAGGGCGAACATAAAAAAAATTGAGTCCGCATTCCCACAATATGATGTTGTAGGAATTTCGGCTAAGAGGGGGAAAAATATGGAAGAGTTTTATGAATCTCTCTTCCGGGTGGTGAAATAATAATGTTAACCTTACAGTTCGTACCTTATAGTGATGTAGAAGATCTAAATTCTGATGAAAGAATTGACAAATTATTAGGTATTGTTAAAGAGGAAAATATAGTTCTTATGCAGGGAAGATTAAAACCAGATGAAGAAACTCTGTTAATACAAAAGACAATGGAAATGATTAGCAAGAAGTTTAAGGGTATTGAAATCTGTACTATTTATCCTGAAGATAAGAATTTACAAATATTCAAGAAGTTTAGCAGAGGAATGTTAAAATTCTTTATGGGCCATAGAGAAGGAATTACTGTAATTGGTCCTGCTACTGTTGTTAAGGAAATAAAAAGAGATCCTAATAAGATACAACTTTTAACATTAGATAGTCCTAAGAGAAGGAAGAAATAATGCCTCATCAATGTGTTAGATGTAATAAGACTTATGAAGATGGTAGTAAAGAATTATTAGAAGGTTGTAGTTGTGGTGGCAAGTTTTTCTTTTTTATTAAAAAGGATAAGATAAAAGAAGCTAGAAAGATAACAGATAAGTTAACAGAAAAAGATAAAGATCAGATGGTTAAAGATGTTATGGATATTGTTGGAGTAGAAGATGATAAACCTGTTGTGCTAAGTTTAGAAAATATTAGAGTTCTAAAACCCGGTAAATATGAAATAGACTTAGTTGATTTGTTTAAAGGTAAACCTTTGGTATATAAGATTGAGGATGGGAAGTATATAATTGATGTTGCGAGCACTTTCCAAGCCAAAGATTTGGAAGAAGAAGAGAATTCTTGAGTAAAAGTTATAAAGATAGACTGTTTTTTAATTAGAAAGAGGTGTATCATGGAAGATAGAGTTAAAACAGATATTCTTAATGTTTTAAAGAATAGTTTAGAGGCTATTAGAAAAGAGGATATTACTGAGTTAAAAAATATGAGTGACCATGTGATTCATGATGCAAGTGTTTATCAGGATGAGTATTCTATCTCCATTGCAGTTATCATTTATGGTATTGCCAAAATTTTTGAAAGGGTTCGATATCGGGAGTATAAGGATTGGAATAAATTTTATAGGGCTATTTTTGAAAATTTAACTAAGGCTTATAATACTTTAAAGAAAGGGGATATAGATGATTATGAGTATAATATACATAAGATTATACAAGATTTAAATAAATTAGATGTTAGATTTAAGAAAAATATTTCTGAGGTTATTGAAAGAGCTAAGATAAGCAAAGCTTCTAGATTATATGAACATGGTATTTCTACTGGTAGGACTGCTGAATTGTTAGGGATATCTGAATGGGAATTAATGGAATATGTTGGAGGAACGGGGATATCTGATGTTAGATTTAATATCTCCAAACCTATTAATCAAAGAATTAAGTTAATTAGGAGTTTGTTTAAATGAAAAGCATAGTTTTTGATTCAAGTACAATAATAAGTTTAGCTATGCAGGATCTTTTGTGGGTTTTGAAACCATTAAAATCTGCTTTGGATGGAGAGTTCTATATCAGTGAATCAGTAAAACGAGAGTTAGTTGATAAACCATTGTTAAGCAAGAAGTTTAAGTATGAAGCTTTGTCTATTATGTATTTACTAGAACAAGGGGATTTAAAACAATATTCAGATGATTTAGATGTTCATACCAATAAATTAATGTTTTTAGCTAATCATTCTTTTAAGGCTCAGGATTGGATAAAATTAGTACATGAAGGAGAAATGGAAGCTCTAGCTCTAGCTTTGAAATTAAAATCTGATGCTTATTTTGTTGATGAAAGAACTACTAGATTATTGATAGAAAGTCCTGATTTATTATCTGATTTGTTAAAAATAAAATTACACACCAGAATAACTAGGAATAGGGAAAATATTCTAGCTTTTCAAAAAATTGTTAAAAACATACAAGTTCTTAGAAGCTCTGAACTTCTTATAAGGGGCTATGAATTAGGGGTATTTGATAAGTTTATAATCAGAAAGGATTTAAGAAAAACTTTACTTGATGGATTATTATGGGGTACTAGACTAAGGGGATGCAGTATTTCTTCTAAAGAGATTTCTGACGCTCTAAAAATAGAGAAATTGTAGTATAGATAAATTTATTAACGAAATTTGGGTCTTTTTTATTGCGGGGACATAGCATAATCTGGTAGTGTGATTGGCTCCAGACCAATTGATTTGGGTTCGAATCCCAATGTCCCCATTTTACTACTGCTCTTAGTGATTGTCACCATATGTAGTGAATTTCTGTTTTGTTACCACCATAAGGTTTATATATCGTTATTCTTGGAAACTATACATCAAAATGCCATCTTTATGGTGGTATCTTATAGAGATCTATAAGGAGGAATTAAAAAAATGAAAGGATTAAAACTGTTAAGTTTGATTTTAGTTATGTTAGTTTCCTTTTCAGGAATAGCTAATGTAGCTTTAGCAGGTTCCCCTTCAGATGTTCAATTCATTGGCTTAAAAGTTGATGGAAATGATGTTTCAAGCGGTGAAACTGTTTATGTAGAGAGAGGAGACGATGTTGATGTTTCTGTTAATCTAAAAGCTTACAGTGTTGATGATGTTGAAGACCTAAAGATTAAAGCATGGTTAGGTGGATATGAGGATGAAGTTGAAGACATTACTGGTCTTTTTGACTTAACTCCAAATGTTGCACGTGCTTTTGGTCTAAGTTTACAACTTCCTTCAGACATGGACGCTTCAAAAGCATACAATTTGCATGTTGAAGTATACAATTCTGATGGTGAAAAACAATACACTGAAGACTTAGGATTAGTTAAGTTTCAAATAGAAGAAACAAGACACGACCTTGAAGTTCAAGATGTTATCTACAGTAGCTCAGTTAATGCTGGTAGCATTCTTTACACTAAAGTAAGAGTAGAAAATACTGGTGCAAAGGATGAGAAAGACGTTAAAGTTAGCGTAAGTATACCAGAACTTGGTGTTTCTGCAAGAGATTACATTGATGAGTTAGTCTATGAAGAAAATAACGATGATGATTCAACTACTGAATCTATTGGTATTGCTTTAAGATTACCTGACAATGCTGTAACTGGTGATTACGAGTTACAAATTGATGTAGAATACAACAGGGAAAGAGAGCTTACATCTGTTACAAGGATGGTTCATGTAAATGGTATTGCAGCTGGTGCCAAAGATATGGTTATTAGCATAGATACTACAACTCAAGAAGTTGCTAAAGGCGATGAAGTTGCTTACAAATTAATGTTTGCTAACTTAGGAACTGGAAGCGCTGTTTATTCAGTTGAAGTTGCTGGTGAGGAAGCTTGGGCAGACGCAAAAGTTAACCCAGGATTTGTTACTTTAGCTCCAGGTCAAGCTGGAGAAGTTATCGTTAGTTTAGAAGCTAAAGATGATGCTGCTATTGGTAGCCACATGTTTAGTTTAAGAGTTAAAGCTGGCGAAGCAACTGTTGAAGACCTAACTTTAAATGCAGATGTTGTTAAAGCATCTAGCTTAGGTTCATTAAAAACAGGATTAGAAATAGGATTTGCTATTGCAGTTATCTTATTGATTATCTTAGGTTTAGTTGTTGCTTTCTACAAGATTGGTGGAAAGAAAACTGGTAAACCAAGTGAACCTGAAGGATTGACAGAAGAAACTTACTACTAAGTTTCTTTCTTTTTTTCTTTTTTTAGTAATATTTATTAATAAGCTAGAGTTATCATAATTAAACAGGGTGATATAGATTAAGAAAAAACTTACACAGATATTAATTGTATTAGCTATTTTGTTTTCTATTATTAGTGTAATAAGCAGAGGTTCTAGATTAGATCAAGTGACTAGTTTAACAGTTTTAGAAACTGGAACTTCAACTTGGTTTTCATTTTTTACTTTATTATTAATTATAATTATTATTTCTGTAATCGCTTTAGATATCAGATCTTCAAAGAAATTACTTTAGAAATTCCATTTTTCTGCATAGATACACCATATATTTGGTCTGCTTCTGTGATTATTTGGTCGTTATGGGAGATTATAATATACTGTGCTTTACCTGCATACTTACTTATGAATTTTGATAATAACATAGAGTTTGTTTTATCCAAAGCTGCGTCTACTTCGTCTAATAAATAGAATGATGCTGGTTTATATTCCTGTATTGCAAAAATTAAAGCCAAAGCAGTCATTGTTTTTTCTCCACCAGACAGAGATTTTATGTCTAAGAATTTTGTTCCAGCTAATCTAACTTTTATGAAAATTCCTCCTTCTAATGGATTTTCTTTATTTTCTAATTCTAAGAATGCATCTCCTTTTGCAGATAATTGTATAAATATATTTTTGAAGTTTTCCGCTATTGTTTTATATGTTTTAAGGAAAATAGATTTTTTCTTTCCTTCTATTTCCTGCATAGTCTGCATTACAGCTTCTTTTTCTACCCTTAACTTATCAACTTTAGATAATAACTCTTGATATTCTTTTTCTATATCTTCACATATCTCTAAGGCTTTCATATTAACATTACCCATATTTCTTAGAAGACTTTCATATTTTTGTATTTCATATTTTAGTTCTTCTCTTGAAATATTGTTCCTTAACTTTACGCCTTTGAATTCTTCAAATTCCATATTTAGGCCTTCTAATTCTGCTGTTACCTTTGCCCTCTTGATAGAAGTATCATTAATCTTTTTTTCAAATTCTTTAGTTTTGAATTCTTCTGTAGATATTTTTGATTCTAGTTTTTGCACCTCTTCACTTAGTTTGTTTCTCTTTGAGAATAGATTTTTATAATCACTGTAGAATTTTGTTTCTTGTTTTCGCTTTTCTTCTAAGTACTTCTCTTGTTTTTGTGAGTTAGAAGACAGGCCAGCTAATTCTTCTTCAAATGTTATTAATTCTTTATCATGCTGTTTAATAATCTGAGCTATTTTCTCTTTTTCTGGCAAGTGTATTCTGCTTATTTGCTCTGAAATGTTTTTAATATCAGATTCTGTCTGGATTATTCTTGTTCTTAATTCACCATATTCTTCCTCTGCTCCGCCTTTTGCTTTTAAAGTTTTAAAGAAGAAGGATCTTATTTTTCTGAATCCTCCTACAATTACTCCTGATTGTTCAAATATATCTCCATCTAGAGTTACCATTCTCGCATTTCCTATACCTATTTTTCTTGCTGTTTCTACATCTTTTACAACTAATGTGGAACCGAAGATGTAATTGAAAGCTTTTTCATATTTTTTATCAAAGTTTATTAAATCAGAAGCTAAACCTATTACTCCTGGGTTTTTTAGAAGGTGTTTATTCAAGAATGGCCTTGGTCTTAATTTGTTTAATGGTAAAAATGTAGCTATACCAAACTTGTTCTGTTTTAAATATCTAATACATTGAGCTGCTACTTGATCATCTTCTACCACAAAACTTTTAATTTTTCCACCAGAAATAATCCCTATAGCGGTTTGATATTTTTTATCTACAGAACCTAACTGGGCTATTATTCCATGAACTCCTTTAATTTTAGATTCTAATATTTTATTTACTGCGGTATCATAACTTAAACTGTCTTGGAAAGAATCTTTGGTGTCTTCTAATGATTTTTCCAGTAATTTTTCTTGTTTTTTACTCTGTTCTAATTCATTTTCTAATGTAGACTTTTTTCCACTTAGAGAAAGAACTTTGTTGCTTATTTCTTCTAGATCTTTTTGTAATTGAATTTTTCTTTCCTTAATTTTTGCTATTTCTGATTTTAGTGAATCTGCCCTTGCTGAGCTTTTGACAACTGTGGTACTTATCTCTTCAATTTCTTTTTGAAGATTTATTTGAGTTATTTCCCCTTTTTCTTCTATTTCTTTGTTAACTTTTTGTATTTCTAGTTTTTTAGAATTAATTATTTCTTTAACATCTTTAATTTGTTTATCGATTTTATCTAATTGTTGCTGTATTATATCTTTTTGAGATTCTATGCTCTCCTTTATTTTATTTTTATCTTTTATTTGTACAAATAAATCAGTAGCCTTATTTGATTTAACTCTAGATTCATATTGTTTGAATTTTAATGCTTGGTCTCTTTCTTTTTTTAATTCTTTTAGATAAGTTCCTCTCTCGGTTAGAACTATACTTACTTCTCTTAGCTTTGTTTCAGTTCTTTCTAATTCATTTAGTGCCTGGTGTTTCTTTTCATCATAAACTGAGATACCTGCAATATCTTCTATAATCTCCCTTCTTTCATCAGCTTTCATCTCCATGAATCTTGTTATGTCTCCCTGAAGAACGATATTATGATTTCCTGCATCTATTTTAGCTGTTGAAAGTAAATCTAGAATTTGTTGCCTTGTTCTTTTTTCATCATTTATTTTATATGTGGATAATCCCTTTTGTTTTACTATTCTTGTTATTTTTACCTCTTTAGTATCTACTGGAAACTCTTTATTTTTATTATCAAAATGAATAGAAACTTCAGCTTCTCTTGCTGGGCTTCCTATTTTTCCACCATTAAAAATTAGATTAGAAGATTTTTCTGCTCTCATAGATTTTGCAGATATTTCCCCAAATACAAAACACAATGCATCCATAACATTTGATTTACCAGAGCCGTTTGGACCTAGGATACAATTGAAGTTATTTCCAAATTCTAAATCTATGGGTTTTGCAAATGACTTAAACCCTTTAAGACGCATCTTTTTTATTATAGTCATACTTCACCTATTTTAATAAAGAAATAAGGTGTTTTTAAATATTTTGGGGCTATGTAAATTTCTTTAGGGAAGACTGATTTTTGCTTTCTATTATCTTTTTGTAAGGTGCCCAAGTTTTTCTGAAGATTTCAGGGTATTTTTCGTGATATTTTAATAGAAATTCTTTAGTTACTGGATCTGCAGGGTATCCAGAACCTATCTTTTCGGGTATCTTCTTTTGTAATTCTGCTATCTCTTTATCTCTAGTTACTTTAGCCAAGATAGAAGCAGCAGAAACTATTTTATAAGTTATATCTGCTTTATGCTCACATATGAGATTTGTAGGTGAAGTTAGTAAATATTTTAGATACTCACTGTAATTTTCTATATTTGGGGAAGGGCAATCTAAATATGCCTGGTCTATTCCTAAACCATTTATTAATTCTGCAGTTTTTTTAGCTTCTAACCAGTTTAAATTTGAAGAATCTGAGTTAAGTTCATCATCTATTTCTGATGGCTCTATGGTTATGATCCTATATGCTTTGACTATTTTAATTATCCTCGCATAAGCCTCATTTCTTTGTTTTGGGCTTAATAACTTAGAATCTTTTAGGTTTAGAGCTTCTAATAGGTATAAATGCTTGTCTTCTATTGCTACAATTGCTAGAACTAATGGGCCTATTACTGGACCTCTTCCTGCTTCATCTATTCCTGCTATTAACATATTAAGTAGCGGGAGGTGGATTTGAACCACCGACCTTCGGGTTATGAGCCCGACGAACACTCCTAGCTGTTCTATCCCGCTATAAGTGATAGAAAAGGTTAAGTATTTTTAAAGCTTTTTATTGCCTATGAGTGGTCCTGGTTATGGCAAAAGTAAGTTTAAATCAAGGGTTTATATACATGAAAAAGGAAAATCTAATGCAAGAATCACCCATATAGACCTTGAAGGGGATATAGCGAAAATAATAAAACCCGGAGAAACTACTTTTGTAAGAGGAAAACCAGGTGGATGTTTTATTGCGTTAAAAAAAGAGATGATAAAAAGAGCTGAAAAGTTGATAAAATGAAAAATAATTCTAAACTTGTAGAGATATTTGAGGATATGTCTAGTATTTATTCTATGAAGAAAGTTCAATGGAAACCTCAGGCTTATAGAATTGCTGCTAAGAGTATTGAACAATTAAGAGTTGATGTTTCTCAAATTTATAAGAAGCAAGGAGTAAAAGGTTTAATGAAAATTTCTGGCGTTGGTGAAAGGATATCAGAGCATATTGTAGAATTTTTGAAAACTAAGAAAATAAAAATTTATGAGAAATTAAAGAAAAATTTAGATGGAGGTATTCTTCAGATTGTTAGGGTTCCCGGTATGGGGCCTAGAAGAGCCCAAAAATTATATGATAAATTAAAAATTAGAACCGTTGAACAATTAGAAAAAGCTTGCAAAGCGGGTAAGATTAGAAAAATAGAAGGTTTTGGAAAAAAAGCTGAGCAAGATATTTTAGAAAATATAAAAGTGTATAGAGGTCATAGGGGAAGAATGCCTTTGAATCTTGCTTTGAAAGAAGCAAAAAGAATTTTAAAAATCTTGAAAAAAGTTCCTGGTGTTAAAAGAGTTTCAGAAGCTGGAAGTACTAGGAGAAGACAAGCCACTATAGGCGATTTAGATTTAGTTGTTTCTTCAAGTAACCCTGTTAAAGTAATTGATAAGTTTGTTAGTTTGAAAGGAGTTAAGAAAATAGTTGCTAGAGGTGGAACAAAAGCTAGTATTAGACTGGAAAATAATCTACAAGTTGATATAAGGGTTGTTCCTGATTCTGAATTTGGTGCTGCTTTACAATATTCTACTGGGAATAAAGCACATAATATTGCTTTACGTAAGATTGCAATGAAAAAAGGAATGAAGTTAAATGAATATGGTTTGTTTAAAAACGGAAAAAGAATTGCCAGTAAAAATGAAGCTGATATTTATAGAAAATTAGGCATTAAAATGGTTAGACCAGAAGAAAGAATAGGTAGAGGCGAATTTTAGAAAGGTTTAAAAATTCTTTTGATTGTGAAATTGTTATGGAAGATCCATTACCAAAAGAGTTATTTGATATTTTAGCTTGTCCTATGTGCAAGTCTGATTTAAAGTATAATAAAAACAAAACTAAATTGGTTTGTACTAAGTGTAAAAAAGAGTATGAAATCAAAGATGGGATCCCAGTTTTGTTACCAAAGTAAAGCTTAAAAAGCATTTTGTTCTCTTATTCTTTATGCCGAGATCGCATAACCTGGTATTGCACAGGATTGCTAATCCTGACCCTTCGGGGTATCTGGGTTCAAATCCCAGTCTCGGCGTAAGCTTTATAAGACAGAACCGCGTATGCGATTTAAGGGGGTTACAATGAAATACAGAAAAGCAAAAGAGACAGATTATGAACAAATAGGAGAAGTTCTTTTAAAAAATTATAATCTTAAAAATATAACTGAAGCAATTCAAGTTGCTAAGGATGAATTAGAAATGTTTAATTGTATTGTTGCTGAGCATAAAGGACAAGTAGTTGGAGTCTCTTTTTGGAGAGTGCAAGGATTGCCTAAACATAGGTTAGTGGAGAGCGTAAGACTTGCTGTATTACCCGAATATAGGGGCAGAGGAGTTGCCAGAACTTTATTTAAAGATATGATACAAGATGCCCATAAATATTATAGAGCCCATAACTTAAAAATAAGAAAATTATATGTGCATGCTCATGCTAATAACAAGAAAGCTATAGAGTTTTATAAAAGAAGAGGAATGATTCATGAAGCTACTTTAAAAAACCATTTTTATGATGGTGAAGATGAACATATCTTTAGTATGTTTTTTGGATAAAAAATGAAATATTTTATTCCTATAATTGCTTTTGCTGGTTTGTTATTTGGTTTATTATTAAGAAAGGTTGCTCTTGAAGAAGTACTTTCTGGGAAAAAATATTTGAAATTTCTAAAAAGAGTTTTATTTTTTGTTTTGTTATTAGGACTCTTATATTATTCTAAAGGAATTTATTTTTATTTGGTATTAGGAGTCTTATTTGGTTTTTTAATGGGTCTTTATGTTGATCCTTATGTTTTTATGGGATTAAGTATGGTAACAGCATTTTTATTGGATAATCAAGCAATGTTTTTTATTTCAATTGTAATCTTTATTTATGGTTTAGCCTATGGAAGTTTGTATAGTAAAAAAAGTCAAATGGGCTTTGTGATTAAGAACTTAATTTATTTTTCTGCTCCTTTTTTGATTTTGTATTATTTTTATGATTACTTTGTTGCTTTAGACATCATGAAAGAATTTCTTATTGGAGTTGTTTCTGGTGGATTATTTAGTTTATTAGCCCAAAGACAATAAACTTATAAATTAAATTAGATTATTATAATCATGCTATATTTAATTGGTTTAGGATTAGGCAGCGAAAAAGATCTGACTTTGAATGCTGTAGAAATTTGTAAAAAATGCAAAGCAGTTTATTTAGAAAGTTATACTTCTAGGCTAGGTTTTAATGTTGATAACTTAAATAAAATAATTGGTAAACCTTTAATTTTAGCTGATAGAGAAATGATAGAAACCAAAGCTGATGAAGTTATTTTAAAAGATGCTATAAAAGGTAAAGTAGCTGTTTTAGTTTTAGGCGATGTATTTGCTGCTACTACCCATTATGACTTATATTTGAGAGCTAAGAAACTTGGAATTAAAGTTAAAGTTTTACATAATGCAAGTATTTTTACTGCAATTGGAATAACTGGTTTAAGTTTGTACAAGTTTGGGGGTGTAACTAGTATTCCTTTTGAAAATGAGAACATTAAGGCTCCTATCCAGGTGATTAATAAAAATCTTAGAGCAGGATACCACACTTTAGTTTTGTTTGATTTAAATCCAGAAGAAAATCGATTTATGAGTATTAATGAGGCTTTGCTTTATTTATTACAAGGTGGAATGGGCAATTTAGGTTGTGTTGGTGTGGGTGCTTTAGGCAGTGATAGTCCAGAAATTAAATTTGGAAAAGCAGAGAAATTAAGAAAGTATAATTTTAAAAAATATCCACAGAGTTTAATTGTTATTGGTAAAACAAATTTTGTTGAAGATGAAGCTTTAAATCAATGGAAATTAAAGTAAAAGCTGGTTCTAAGAAAGAAAAGGTTGAGAAAAAGAATGGATACTATCTGGTTTCTGTCAAAGCTAAAGCTATAGAAGGAAAAGCAAATTTAGCTGTTCTGAAATTATTGAAGAAACATTTTAAGAGAGAAGTTAGGATAATAAAAGGAAAAATGAGCAAACATAAAATAGTAAGCTTTATATAGAGGAATTTTATCATAACATTGTAAACTTTCCTTGTAAGTTTTTAATTTTTGAACAGGAAGTTTCTAGATTTTTTCATAAGAAAAATGACAGAAAAAGCTATTTTAGAAGGAGAAGAAGTAATGGAAAACGATAGTATAGATGAATTTATAGAGAAAACTATGCCTATAAATCAGGTAACCCATGAAAACATCTTAGATATAACTACTATCACTCATGATTTTGAGATTAATAAAAGAGGGTTTTTGGAAGTTTTTCATCCTAGCTTTGATAAACATCTAAGGGTTGATCAAGAAGTGCTTAAAGATCCAATGTTAACTTATAAAAATGAGATCCAATTTAGAGCAAGTGGCTTCAATGGAGACTTATTGCTTGAAGAAATAGAGTGTATCTTTAATGGATTTTATAAACTTCATAAAAATAAACTTTAGTAAGCTTCTTTCTTTAACTTCGTTTAAAGTTTAATATAGATTCCTTAATCTCTTCTAATATTTTCCCAGTTTCTGCATTTATTTTAATATTGATTATGTTAAATGAGGACGTTATTGAAGAAATATTCCATAAGGGGAATTTATTTTGTTGTAAAATTATTATTTGCTTTGTAGTAGTTTCTTTATGTTTTTTAACAGAGTTACCTACTCTTTCCAAAGCTTTTTCCAAGTCTATTTTTACCTTTTCTAATCTTAGTTCTTCTAAATCTTTTTTCTCTTTTTGGAAAATTTTTTCTTCTTTATTTAAAATATTTACTTCATTATCTTCCACTATAAAAGAGGTTACTAACTTGCTTTTTTTGGAATAAAAGTCAAATTGGGTTTTATTATTGAAAATAAATATAGAACATAAATATAAGTCTGGTTTAAATAATTTTGATTCTTTTATTAATTTCAATTCTTTTTCAAACATTAATATGCCCTCTTAGTTCTTTCCTCTTCTAAATCTTTTACGAATTTTTCTAATTTTACCCCAAATGTAACATTACCTCTTCTAGTTCTTATTGCTAGAGTTTTACTTGATAGTTCTTTATCTCCTATAGTTATCATATAATTAGCTTTTTTCAATTGAGCTTCTCTTACTTTTTTATTTATTGTTTCTGATCTATCATCTATTTCTACTCTGAAATTATATTTTTCTAATTCTTGTTTTACTTTTTGCGCAAATGGTAGGTGTTTATCTGCTACTGTTAGTAAAATTATTTGTATTGGAGACAACCAGAAGGGTAAATTACCTGCATAATGTTCTAATAGAACCCCAATAAATCTTTCTAGAGAACCATAAACCACCCTGTGGAGCATTAATGGTCTATGTTTTTGACCATCTTTTCCTTCATAGGTAATATTAAATCTATCTGGTAAATTGAAATCTACTTGGATTGTTCCACATTGCCATTCTCTTTTCAATGAATCTTCTATTAGTATATCTAGTGAAGGACCATAGAATTTAGCTTCTCCTCCTAAAATTTCATAATCTATTTTTAATTTTTTTAATGCATCTGCTAAAGCTTGTTCTGCATCTTTCCATCCTTTATCTGTTCCTAAATATTTGTCGCTTTTTTGTTCTCTAACTGAAATTGCAAATCTATAATTTTTAAATCCACAAGTTTTAAGCATCTCTTTTGTTAAATTGATATAATTTATTATTTCAGATTCTAATTGTTGTTCTGTACAAAAAATGTGAGCATCATCTTGAGTAAAGGCCCTTACCCTAAATAAACCATTTAGAACCCCGGATAATTCATGCCTGTGTACAAATCCTAGTTCCCCTACTCTTAATGGAAGCTCTCTGTATGAGTGAAGTTGGTTTTTATATATTAACATCCCTCCTGGACAATTCATTGGTTTAATTGCAAAATCTTTTTCATCTATTTTAGTGGTATACATACTTTCTTTGTATAATTTCCAATGACCTGAGGTTTCCCATAAGTTCCTGCTTAACATAGTTGGAGTTGATATTTCTGTATACCCTGCCTTTTTATGCATCTCTCTCCAGTATTTTATTAACTCATTTCTTAAAATCATACCGTTATTATGCCAGAAAATAAATCCTGGACCTTCTAGATGTATAGAAAATAAATCTAATTGCTTGCCTAGTTTGATATGATTTCTTTTTTCTGCTTCTTGTAATAAATTAATATATTCTTTTAATTGTTCTTTTGTTTCAAATGCTGTTCCATATATTCTCTGTAATTGTTTATTTTTTGAATCTCCTTTCCAATATGCTCCAGCCACCTTTAGAAGTTTGAAAGATTTTATTTCCCCTGTAGATTTTATATGTGGTCCTTTACATAAATCTGTAAAGTCCCCATCTTGATAAAAAGTTACTTTTTGTTTTTCTTTTTGTAAATCTTTACTTAATTCTTTTTTATATGGTTCATTTTTTAGTAAATCTTTTGGTTTTTTAACTTCTTTGAATGGATAGTTTTCTTTTATTATTTTGTTCATTTCTTCTTCTATTTTTTTTAGATCTTCTGGTGTAAATGGAGTTTCTTTATCAAAATCATAATAGAATCCATTATCGATTACTGGCCCTATACCTAATTTTACTTTAGGAAATAAACGTTTTACTGCTTGAGCTAAAACATGCGCAGTAGAATGCCTTAATACTTTAATATCCATAATCTTAAGGTTCTGAAGAGAGTATTTAAATTTTATTATTTAGTTAGCTGTGTAAAGTTATTGAAGTATTTTCTTAGTTGAGATTTGTGCTTTTTCTTTAATTTAGTTATCTCTCCTTTTCTTTTAACTATCTTGTTTAGTATTGTAGAAATCATCTCTCCTGTTAAGATATGGGGTAAGATTACATAAGATGCCCCTTCTTTGTAAAGTGTTCTTGCTTCGTGCATGTGAATTGCAGTTACAAAGATTGGCACTTTTTTGTTTATAGCTCTAATATTTTTAATTAAAAATAAGTTATCTTCTAAACGAGGTATTGTAGAAATCACTAATGGAGCCTCTTTTATTGTTGCCCTTTGTATCACCTTTGGGTTTGATACATCACCATAGATGCATGGAATCCCTTTATTCATTAAAATTTTAATAATATCAGGATTAAAATCTATTACTACTATCTCTTTTTTTAATTTTTTTAGAGAATCTATAATAACTCTCCCTGTTCTGTGCCCTCCGAAAAGGATTATTGGTCTTTTTAGTTTTTTAGTCTTATATTCTACTGTTTCTTTTGATGAGGGTATTTTATCTAATATTCTAGTAATTGGAACAAATAAATTATAGATTTGATCCTTGTGTTTCATTATATAAGATGTTGAAATCATTGTTGTAACTAATAAAAATAAAGTTAATGTAAACATTTCTTGAGATATATGGCCTAAGACTAAACCTGCTGATATAATAATCAAAGCAAATTCACCTATTTGGGTTAAAGAAATGCCTGTTAAGAATGAAGTTCTTATTGTGTATCCTTGAGATTTTACTAATAAGGTTAGTATAATTGGTTTAGCTATTAGCACTATACCTAACAAAATTAAAAAAGGTCTTATTATACTCGAGAAGTTTGTAAATGTTAAAAGCATACCTATAGATACAAAAAATAAGGTTAAGAAAAAATCTTTTAGCGGTTTAATTTTCCAAATAATCTCTGTGCTATATGGCAAAGTACCTATAGCTACTCCTGCTATAAATGCACCAATAATTATAGAGAAATTTAGATAATAACAAAATAATGAAAATCCAAAACAAGTTGAAATTGAGGCTAAAAACAATAATTCTTGGGATTTTGCTGCAAATTTAAATATTGGAGGCAAGAATACTTTTCCGATTAGTAAACCTATTAATAATATAGCCACTCCCTTTATTAAATATAATAGAAGTAAGTTTAAGGTAAATTCTGGTGAAGAAAACATAGAGATTGCTAATATTGCTAATAAATCTTCTAGCAATAACACTCCAATTATAACTCTTCCATGCAATGTATCTAGTTCTTCTTTATCTGATAAAAGTTTTAAAACAAGCATTGTAGATGAAAATGCAATTATTATTCCAAAGTAAAATGGTTCTAGTTTAGTAAATCCTAATAAATGAGCTATTAAGAAACCTGTTGAGAATAAGATTGCTGAATTAATTAATCCTGTAATAGTTGCGGGTATAGAAACATGTTTTAGTTTTGAAAAATTAATTTCCATCCCTACTATAAACAATAAAAAGGCTATACCTATTTCTGAAAAAGATTGGATTATTAATGCTTCAGATATTAAATTAAGACCAATTGGTCCAATAACAACTCCAGCAACTATGTATGCTAAAATTAATGGCTGTCTAAATAATTTTGATACAAATGCCAAGATAGTTGCAAATAGTATAATCAAGCCTATATCTACAAGTAACATAAATAGAATATATTCTTTATCCACTATTAAAGTTTAGTAAACTATATAAAGTAGTAACAGTTTAGGATGAATATGAAACGATGGTGGGTTTTATTATTAGTATTAATTGTAATTCCAAGTGTTTCTGCTATAATTAACATAGATGGACCTTCTAAAGAAGTTTTTAATTTAGGGGATATAATCTCTGTTAAAGGTTATATTTTGGAAACAGAGGATATGTGGGGACTTTTTAAGTTAAATTTGAATTGTGATACTGACATACCTTTGATTACTAGAACTATAAGCCTAAAAAAGGATGAAAAATTTATTTTTGATGAAAGTTTAACCCTGCCTTTTTATTTGTCTGGACAATGTACTTTAGAAGCTACTGTTGACTCTGATGGAAATATAATTGAGCAGATTATGTCAAGACCTTTTACTATCACAAAAGATTTAGAAGGTAAATTTAGTGTTAAAGATAATCTTGTTCAATTAGGTAAAGATGTTGTTCTCGAGGGTAATGTGTATAAAAAAGATGGTACTAATGTCAATGGTTTAGCAACTTTGTATTTTAAATTAGGTGGAAAGGTTTCTTTTGTTGACATGGTTAATGTTATTAATGGAAAATTAAATTATATTCAAAGTTCTACAGCTCATCAAGCAGGAATTTATGATTTAGAGATTAGTGTTTTTGATAATTATGGCAATAGCCAAATCTTTGCTAACGCAGTTCAATTTACGCTAGTAGACGAAATTTATGTTTTTGCTAAACCAACAAGAGAACAAGTAGTTCCTGGCTCTACTGTACATTTAATTGGAGAAGCTAAAACTATATTACAAGCTGATGTTGATGAAGGTAATGTTTTAATTGCTTTTGATGAAGAAGAGTATAAAACTACTTTTAAGAATAGTAAATTTAGCTATGATATTTCTTTACCTGATAATATTAAATCTGGTAAACATCTGATTGAAGTTTTTGTTGAAGATAGTTTAGGGAATAAAGGAAGCACTGAAACTGGGTTTGAAGTTACCCCTGTTCCTACTACTTTGAAAGCAGAAATTTCAGAAGGAGTTCCTGTTCCTGGAAGCACTATTACTATAAAACCAATTTTAATTGATCAAGGTGATGATTTAATTATTGAAGATATAAGCGTTGAGGTGATTAGTGCTGGAGGAGATATAGAATATTCTACTGTTGTTAAAACTGATGAAGCAATTGTTTATGAATTTTCACAATATGCTAAACCTGGTAATTGGGAAATAAGAACTTATGCTACTGGTTTGAAAAGTGAAAATAGTTTTTCGCTTGGAGAAACTATTTCAGCTGATTTTGATTTAGAAAACCAAACTTTGGTTGTTGTGAACACTGGAAATATTAAATATAAAAAACCTCTTGAGATTATATTTTCTTCTGGAACTTTAACTGAAACTGTAATCGCTAAGGTTAGTCTAGGACCAGGAGAAAGCGAATCAATAAATTTAGGACACTATGTTGAATCTGGAGTTTATGATATTACTATTGGTGATAATTCTTATAGCGGTGTTTCTATAACTGGAGCTAAAAAAATAAATTACGACTGGATTTTTTGGGTAATAATTATTGCTTTCTTATCCTTGTTAGTGTATCTATTTTTATTTAGAGGAAAAAGATTAAGAAATTTGATTAGAAGAAAAAAAGAAGAAAAAAGTCATATTGAAATTATACGAGAAGAAATTAAAAGAGAAAAATCAGAGCCAAAATTGAGTACTTTTGAACAAGAGGCAAATAAGAAAAAATATGCTAAAGAGTTTAGAGATAAAATCCTTAAAGAACTAGAAAAAAGAAAGCCTCATCTGAAAGTATTTAGAGAAAAAGAAGAAAATAAACCTTCTCCTGTCCGAGCTTCAGATTTAGTTAAACGAAATTAGTAAACTTTATAAATAATAAACAATTGTTAAGTTCTATGAAAATAAGTACTCCTCAAGAAATAGAAGCATTTCATGTAATCCCTGCAATAAGAAGAGAAGTTGCAGCTAATTTGAAAAAGAGAGGGCATAATCAAAGGGTTATTGCCAAAAAATTAGGCTTAACTGAAGCTGCTGTATCTTATTATTTGAAAGGTAAAAGGGGTACTGAAGTTAAATTTGATGAAGATTCAATAAAACAAATTGAAAAAGCGAGTGAAAGATTAGATCAAGGCTCTCAGTTTGTTAAGGAAATTACTTATTTATGCAATTTTTTGAGAAAATCAAAGAAGTTCTGTAAAATTTCTCATCAATTAGGATATGCTCCTGAAAACTGTTGCGCGTGTTACAAATGAAAACAATATACTTAGATAGTGCTGCAACCACTATGGTGGATTCTAAAGTAGTGAGAGTTATGGAACCTTATCTTACTGAAAAGTATGGTAACGCTTCAAGTTTACATCATAAAGGTCAAGAAGCTAAAATGGCTTTAGATGAATCCAGAGAAATTATTGCTAAATCTATTGGAGCAAGATTTGATGAAATTATTTTTACTTCTGGCGGTACTGAAGCAAATAATTTAGCTTTGAAAGGTTCTGCTTTTATAGCTGGGAAAGGGCATGTAATTGTAACTAAAATTGAGCATGATTGTGTTTTAAATACAGCTAAGTTTTTGGAAGCTCATGGTTTTGATGTAGATTATATTAATGTTGATGAAAAAGGTTATGTTGATTTGAAAGAGTTAGAAAATAAAATTAGAAAAGAGACTATTATTGTTTCTGTAATTCATGGAAATAATGAAACAGGAACTGTACAAGATTTAGAAGCTATTGGTAAAATTTGTAAAAAAAATAATATTTTATTCCATACTGATGCTTGTCAAAGTTATACAAAAATTCCTCTTAATGTTAATAAAATGAATTTAGATTTAGTAACTCTAAATGCCCATAAAATTCATGGACCAAAAGGTGTTGGTGCTTTATATGTTAGAAAAGGAACTAAATTAGCTTATTTAGCTCATGGTGGCGGACAAGAATTTGGAATTAGATCAGGAACTGAAAATATTTCTGGTATAGTTGGATTTAGTATGGCTGTTAAGTTAGCCAAAAGTAAGCATGTTAAATACATGAATAAGTTGAAAAATAAATTGATTGATGGTGTTTTAAAAATTCCTAATGTTAAATTAAATGGCGGAGGTTTACCTAATATTGCTAATTTTAGTTTTAAATATATAGAAGGAGAAGCTATTGGTGCATATTTAGATGTTAAAGGAATCTGTACAAGTACGGGTAGTGCATGCAGTTCTACGAAAGTAGAAGCTAGTCATGTTTTGAAAGCTATGGGTTTAACTGATGAAGAAGCTCATGGAAGTTTGAGAGTTAGTTTAAGCAGATTTAATACTGAGGAAGAGATTGATTATTTTTTAGAGGTTTTACCTAGTATTGTTGAAAAATTAAGAAAGATTAGTGGAGGGAAAAAATGATATGCAAAGATTGTAAATGTGAGCCATGTGAGTGCAAATGTACTTGTGGCTGTGAATGTGTAGAAAATGTACAATAAGAAAGTTTTGAACTATTTTAAGAATCCAAAACATGCAGGTAGTCTGAAGAATCCTGATGGTGTAGGAGAAGTAATTAATAAGACCTGTGGAGATTCTATGAGAGTTTATATTAAAGTTAAAGGTGAGAAGATTGAAAAAGTTAGAATAGAGACTCTTGGTTGTGTAGCTGCTATTGCTAGTTCAGAAGCTTTAGCTGAAATAGCTGAAGGTAAGAAATTAAAAGATGCTTTAAAAATTAGTAAATTAGATATTGTTAAAAAATTAGGAGGAATGACTCCTGGAAAAGTCCATTGTTCTGTATTAGCACAACAAGGACTGAAAAAAGCTATTAAGGATTTTAAAAGTGGTTAGCTATCAACAAAGATGCAGCAGATGTAAGAAAAATTTTGTTTTAGTTTCTGGTAAACAGAGATTTGTTCAATGTTATGAATGCCAGAAAGGTCAGTTAGAAGGAGAGATTAAGAATTCTGCTTATAAAAAAATGTTTGATATACCTGAAAAATGTTATAAAGAAAATGCTTTTTTGAGAAATATTAAAAGTTATTATATAAAATTTGGAAAATTAAGTGGAAATCAAGTAAAAGCTTTTAAGAAAACCATTAAAGATATGAAGAAATGATTAGATATATACCCTTTTGAATTTATTACTTTCTTTAATTTTTATTTCTGGGTTATAACTTGATAATTTATTCTTCTTAAATACAAATTCTTGTACCCTCATATTTTCAAACATATAATTTTTGAAATTGGCGTGATACAAATCTTCTACAAAATGTATACCTGGTTTTACTTTATCAAAAATAAGAGTTAATAATGCAGCAAAAATACCAATAGCAACTTGGGTATAAGTAGCACTTGTTCCTATTACCGCTATGTTGGGGATGGTGTTAAAGTAATAGACCTTTTTGTTAGGATATTTTAATAAAACCCCAATACTATCTGAACCCTCTAATATCCTATTTGTGTTATCCCCTAAAATTAGATTTTTCTTAAGTATATTTTTCTTCTTTTTGTATATTTTATCTAGAATATCCATAGTTTTTATATTAACTGCATAAATAAATTTAGAAGGAATATTATATTTGTGAGCTATGGTTAAATTTTCTTCATGCAATACTCTATGACCCACAGCTTGTATATCTTTTGGTAATTTATTAAGTATAGATTTAATTGCTTTTTTATAATTCTTTTTTTCTATTCTCCCTATTTTTCCTTTGATTATTTTATTTCCAAATAGTTTATATTTAATTGAAGAACTTCCACAGTTTAATACCAGTATTTTCATATATTAATAAAAGAAGTTTTAGTTTATAAGTTTTATTTATAGAAAAGATTAAAAATGAAAATGATATACTATTAAATATGGGAAAAAGAGGTAGATCTAAAAAGAAGAATACAAGACTTCCTGAAGTTGCTATGTGGATAGATAGATATGGGGATTTGTTTTCTGATTTTGATCCAAGGCCTTACTCTCAAAAACGCTTATCATTCGATTTTTTAGTTGAATTAAAAAGAGCAACTAAAGATCAATATGGTGCTGTTAATCTTAATCTTTTAATACCCAAGGATAAGAGAAGATTAAAAGATGAAAAGGACATTGAGACTAGACTTAATGATTATTTTATTAAACATTCTAACCATATACAACAAAAAAATAAAAATATCTTGAAAAATGGCCTTTTATTTTGTTCTGCAGGAACGATTTTAATGTTTATAGCTTCATTTTTATTATTTTTTGAAGCAAGAACTTTTATTCTTAATTTTTTAATTGTTTTAATGGAACCTGGTGGATGGTTCTTGTTTTGGCAAGGATTGGATTTAGCTATTTTTGAATCTAGAAAAGAAAAGCCTGACTTTGAATTTTATAATAAGTTATCAAAATCTAGGATAAGTTTTTCATCTTATTAGGTTATAAAAAAAATACTAGGAATTCTTCTACTAATCTTGGATATTCTTGTTTAAGATATTCTAAGATATATTGATTATAGCATTTAGAGCAGACATCAACTTGTTTTCTACATTTTTTACACTTTAGTCCTGGGTTTATTCTATCTTTGAAACCTTCTGTTTTATCATAAAAGAATAGAGATTTTAATGGTCTCCAATCTACCAAATTCTGTTGTAAGCAATCTAAGCAGACTGCTTCAGGTTTTCCTTTACACTTTTCACAATTATTTTCTGACATTTTTTTAGAATTTTTTGGTGCCAGAAGATTGTTTGTGGTTAATAAGGCGTAAAAATAGGTTTGCCTAAAATAATCAGACTACAATGTAACCACAAGTAAAGTCTTCTTAACATGACTTTTATTATGTAACTTAAATATAAAAACCTTTTTATGTTTCAATTTATATGCTTAATATATATGGAATGCGCATGTACTTATCCTGGATGTTCAAGACACGGAAAATGTAAAGAAGGTGTAAAGTATCATAGAGACAGAAAAAAGTTCCCTGCTTGTTTCTTTTCTAAAGCCGCTGAGAAGACTTATGATAGAAGTTTTGAGAAATTGAAAGAAAGTTTTTAATGTGGCATCCGAAGCTCACCTCCAATCCTGAAGGATTGAAACTAAATTCTTCTGCCACAGCACTAACATCCGAAGTTCGAAAAACAAAATCCGAAGATTTCGTTAATAAAATACCTCTATTAGCACATAATATATACTCAATTTTAGTTATTTAAGTTTTATTATCTTAAATTATATAGAAAGGTTTATTTAGTAGTAATCTAAAATTTAAATTATGATAGAAATTAGGATTAATGGAAGGGGTGGACAGGGTGTTAAGACTACTTCTGAATTAATTGCAGAGACTGCATTAGATGAAGATAAATTTATTCAAGCTTTTCCTGAATATGGTCCTGAAAGAAGTGGAGCTCCTGTAGCAGCTTTTGTAAAAATATCTGATAAAAAAATCTTAAGTCATTCACCTATTAAACATGCTGAAGTGGTTTTGGTAATAGATGATAGCTTATTAAATGAAGGTATAGTGAAAAATATTGCTCATACTTGTATTATAATTATTAATACAAATAAAAGTCAAAATGAAGTTTTAAAGAAATTAGGATTCAAAGGAAAGGTGTACTTAATTGATGCTACTAAGATTTCTTTAGAAGAAATGGGAAAGAATTTACCGGGTTTAGTTTTAATTGGGAGTTTAATCAAAGTTAGTAAAGGAATGATTAAATTAAATCATTTTGAAAAAAGAGTTAAGGAAATTTTTGGAAGAAAAGGAAAAGATGTAGTTGATGCTAATCTGAAAGCAATTAAAAGAGGTTATGATGAAATCAAAGATTAATCAGGGAGGAGTAGTTGATGCAGGTACTAGTAAGAATTTTAAAACTGGAGGCTGGAAAGTTTTTAAGCCTGAAGTTGATTTTAAGAAGTGTATTCACTGTATGAGGTGTGTTGCTTTTTGTCCTGATATGTGTATTGAACATAAAGAAGGTAAAAGAGGAAAAACTAATTTAGATTTTTGTAAAGGGTGTGGAATTTGTGTACAAGTTTGCCCTGTAAAAGCTATAAGGATGATAAAAGATGATTAGATTTTGTCCAAAATGTAAAAGTAAAGATATTAAATTATTTGCTGGAGGACATGTTGGAATGTATGAATGCAAAAAATGCGGATTTAGAGGTCCAAGTTTCCTTGAAAAAGATGAAGAATAAGGCATTAACTGGAAATGAAGCTGCAGCAGAAGCAATGAGACAGATTAATCCAGATGTAGTTGCTGCATACCCTATTACTCCTAGCACTCAGATTATGCAAAAGTTTGCTGATTTTCATGCTGATGGTTTAGTTAATACTGAATTAATTAGAGTTGAAAGCGAGCATAGTGCTTTAAGCGCTTGCGTTGGTGCTTCAGCAGCTGGAGCAAGGACAATTACTGCTACTAGTTCTGCTGGTTTAGCTTTAATGTGGGAAATTTTAGGTGTTGCTTCAGGTTTGAGATTACCTATTGTTATGGATGTTGTTAATAGAGCTTTAAGTTCTCCTTTGAATATACATTGTGATCACTCTGATTCTATGGGCTGCAGAGATCATGGATGGATTCAAATTTATTCTGAAAATGCTCAAGAAGTTTATTATAATACTATTTTAGGCGTTAGATTAGCTGAAAAAGTTAGTATACCTGTTATGATAATGCAAGATGGTTTTGTTATTTCTCATGGTGTTGAGGGTGTTAAAGTATTAGATGATGCTAAAGTTAAGAAATTTTTAGGAAAATATAATCCTAAATATAATTTGTTAAGAGATAATGTTACTATAGGAAGTTTAGCTCTACCTGATTCTTATTTTGAAATTAAAAAGCAACAAATTGATGCTATGAATAATGTTAAAAAAGAATATTTGGCTGTTTGTAAAGAAATGGAAAAATTAACTGGAGAGAAATTTGATTTATTTGAATATAAAAAAGATAAAACTATGTTTATTGTTTTAAATTCTACTGCAGGGATTTTAAAAGAAATTGGTGCCGGTTTTTTGAAGTTGAAATTATTTAGACCGTTTCCTTATAAAGAGGTTAGAGAAGTTTTGAAAGATTGTGAAAATGTAATTGTTTTAGATAAAAGTGTAAGTTATGGTGCAGATGCTCCATTATTTTCTGAAATTAAAAATACTCTACATGGTACAAATGTGAAATTACATAGTTGTATATTTGGATTAGGTGGAAGAGATATTTACGAAGAAGATATTGAAAATATTTTAAAGAGATTAAAAGATAATAAATTAGGAGAGTTAGAATATATTGGATTAAAATGAATATCCCAGAAATAGTTGCAAAAAAAGAAAGATTTGTATCAGGCCATAGAGCTTGTGCTGGATGCGGTTTTCCACAAATAGTTAGAGCTGTTTTAGCTGGAACTGATAAACAAGTTGTTGTTGCAAATGCTACTGGATGTTTAGAAGTTGTTTCTACTATCTATCCATATTCTGCTTGGAAAGTTCCTTATATTCATTCTGCTTTTGAAAATGTAGCAGCTACTATATCTGGTGTTGAAGCTGCTGCTAAGGCTTTGAAGAAAAAAGATATTAAATTTTTAGCTTTTGGCGGTGATGGCGGAACAACTGATATTGGTTTGCAATCTTTATCAGGGGCTTTAGAAAGGAGACATAATATTGTTTATGTTCAATATGATAATGAAGCTTATCAAAATACAGGTGTACAAAGAAGTGGAGCTACTCCTTATGGTGCTGCAACTACAACAACACCTGTAGGTAAAGTGCATAAAGGTAAAGAATTATTCAAGAAAGATATTATGAAAATTGTTATTGCCCATGATATACCTTATGTTGCTCAAGCTAGTTTAAGTAATTTAGAAGATTTAAGTGAAAAAGCTAGGAAAGCATTTGAAGTTGAGGGTCCTGCTTTTATTAATGTTTTACAACCTTGTACTCTTGGATGGAAATTTCCTATGAGTATGGCTGTTGAAATTGCTAAAAAGGCTGTTGATAGTTGTTTCTGGCCATTATATGAAGTTGAAAAAGGAAAATATAAGTTAAATTATAGACCTAATAAGAAAATCCCAGTTTTAGATTTTATTAAATTGCAAGGAAGATATAAACATGCTTTGAAGAATAAAGCTATTTTAGATAAATTACAAAAACATGTTGATGATAAATGGGAAGAATTACTTGGACTTTGTAAACAACCTGCATAAGCAGTGACCAAATTTCTTTATTTCTTGTTTGTGCCAAAAACATGGACATATTTTCTTTTTATCTTCTGCTTTATTTCCCGTTACAACCCTACATGGGCAATATACTTCTCCATACTTCTTTTCATTTTCTAATAAACCATTTAAAATTAAATTTAAATGACTTTTATCTGGATTTAATTTGAACTTATTCTTTTTAGCGTGTTTTTCTGATAATTCTAGAAGTTGTTTTTTATTCATTTGCGTTTTTTGATTAATTTGTCTAATTTTCTCTCTATTCTCTCTAATCTCTTTTTTATTTTTTTAAACTCAAGAATCCTTAATATTAATAGGATCACATACAGTCCAAATATTCCACCTAAGAACCATTGAATAGTACCCATTAAATCTCTAACAAGTGTTGCTATAGGTTCTAAAGCTGCGGGTATTTCTATCATATTTTGAGTGCCTCATTAATTTTATTCTTATCAAAACCAAGTATTACTTTTTTATTAATGATTATTACCGGAACTCCTGTTTGTCCTGATATTTTAATTAATTCTACTGCTTTTTCTGGTTTTGATGCATCTATTTCTTCGAATCGCAACCCCTTTGATTTAAAGTATTCTTTAGCATCTACACAATAGGGGCAGTTAGTTAGGGTATATATTTTTATTTCCATATTAATAATAAAATAAGGATTATTATAAAGTTTTTGGAAAAGTAAAGATTTAAATAGTTTTCAACTTTATAATAATTTAATATTAATCTAAAAAATTAACGGGGTGAGTCTATGGCAAAGTTGAATGCATTGGGTTGGATCGTATTAATATTGATTACTGTAGGAACAGTTAACCTTGGTTTAGTAGCATTAGGTTTTGATGTTGTTGGAATGATCTTAAGCGGTTCCTTACTAACTGTATTAAATGTATTAATCGGTGTAGCTGGTTTATACAACCTATACAACGTTTTGAAATAAAAACCCTTTTTCTTTTTCTTTTTTTTAAAGCAAAAGCTTTAAAACTATATCTATTTTAATATATATATGAAATTATCTATTTTAGCAGGTAAAATAAGAAAATGTAGAAAATGTGAATTATGGAAGACTAGAAAGAATGCTGTCCCTGGAGTTGGACCTAAAAGTGCTAAAATTATGCTTATTGGGCTTGCTCCTGGTGAAAAGGAAAATGTTTCTGGCAAACCTTTTGTTGGTAAATCTGGCAAATTTTTAGATAATTTATTAAAAAAGTATAAAATTGATAGAAAAAAGGTGTTTATTACATCTGTTTTAAAGTGTTATTTACAGGATAATATACCAAAAAAGAGGTATATTGTTTCTTGTAAACCTTATTTAGTGGATCAAATTAAGGCTATAAATCCTGAAGTTGTTGTTCTTTTAGGTGATGTGGCTAGAAATGTGTTAAATAGGAATCCAATATTAAAAGAGAGAAAGGTTATTGCTACTTTTCATCCTTCTGCTGGTATGAGGTTTCCAAAAATAAAGAAAAAAATAGAAAAAGATTTTAGCAAGATCCTGAACTAGTTTCTCCTGAGTATGCTACTGAGAATCCTGTTGCAGCTGATGCTGTTTCTAATGTTTCTGAACATCCAGAAAGTTCTTTACTAGATCCACAGCAAATTAGAGTTTTCAATGCTTCTGCATTTCTTCCACCAAAATCAAATTCACTAACTCTTTCTCCGTTAAGTATTAATGTTGGTGAACCTGAAACTTGATATTTATTTGCTAAAGCAAAGTCCTCTTTTGCATAATCAATTCCAGTACTTGTCATACAGTTATCTAGTTTTGAAGTATCTATACTTGCTTCTACTAAACAAGATGCTGAATCTCCTGCTTTTATGAAACAACTTACATAATCCCAGAATTTGTCAGACTGCTCTTCTCTAATACAAATTTGTTTTAGATTTTCTTGAGCTTCTTGTTCTCCATGCATAGATGTTACTTGATTATCAGCCATAGAACCAATGTATCTTACTTTGATGTTATCTTTTAATGGAACCTCTGCTAGAATTCTTTGCATTTGAGTACCATATGGGCAATATGAAACTACGAATGCTTCTATTAATGGTTCATCTTGTTTTGTAAGATCATCACAAGTTTTTGGCACTTCTTCTTGTGTGGTTGCACCTGTAATTGGAGGCACTGTTAAATCTATTGGAGAGGTAAACATAATTTCTCCATCTTTGGTTACATAAGTCTCTATTATTTCACCTTGTATGTTAACATCAACCTTGAATAGATCATGTTCTTTAGCTACACTTTCTGCTATTGCACTTCCAGCTATTGGAAGAGAGTCTAAGTAATCTTGAACTTTTGTTTGAGCTTCTGTTTCTGACACACCAAATAAATTTGCCCAAGAAACTATAAGTAGAATACCCAAAACAATAGTCATAATTTTCCAAACCTTTTGTTTTTCCATTATATCACCGAAATTTAGAAAATCTGTTTAGTTTATAAATTTATTTATTTACCTTGTTAAGGTAAATTTATATAGTAAGAATTTAGAATTAATAAATATGAAGAAGCTAAGCATTTTAGCTGTATTAGTCTTATTATTTTTAATACTGGGATGTTTTTATTTTGTTAATAAAGATATTACTGGACAAGTTGTCAGAGGAAAGGAAGTAGTTTTATATGAATTTTATGGAGCTGGTTGCCCTCATTGTGCTAGATTAACTTTATTTCTTGATGATGTAAAAGAAAAATATCCTGATTTAGTTATTAAACAGTATGAAACTTATTTTAATAAGGAGGGAAGAAAGTTTTTTGAAGAAATTGCTGAGAGTTTTGGCCATAAAATAGAGGGTGTTCCTACTGTTTTTATTGATGATAAAGTCATTGTTGGGTTTAATGATGCTATAGGTAACTCTATTGAACAAGAAGTTTTACATTGTTTGGAATATGGATGTATAGATCCTGCTAAAAAAGTTGGTGAAGCTGTAGAAATAATTGGGGATAGTTCTCCTTTAGAAAGTCCTGAAAAAGAGAAATTTATTAAGGGTTTAACACTTCCTGTTGTTTTAGGTGCTGCAGCTGTTGATGCAATTAATCCTTGTGCATTTGCAGTTTTGATAATCTTATTAGCTACTTTATTAGCTGCTGGTGCTAAGAAAAAAGTTTTATTTGCTGGATTGGCTTTTTCTTTAGCTATTTATATCTCTTATTTTTTAATGGGTTTAGGTTTATTTAGTGCTATACAAGCTGCTGGTTTGACTTATACTTTTTATTGGATTGTTGCTATTTTAGCTATTTTAATTGGTTTGTTTAATCTTAAGGATTATTTATGGTATGGTAAATGGTTTGTTATGGAAGTTCCTTTATCTTGGAGACCTAAAATGAAGATGTTAATTAAGGAGGTAACTTCTATTCCTGGCGCATTTTTGATTGGATTTGTAGTAAGTTTATTTTTATTACCCTGTACTTCTGGACCTTACATTGTTATTTTGGGTTTATTAGCAAAAGCGGCTACTAGAAATTATGCTTTAATCTTATTATTGATTTATAACTTAATATTTATTTTACCTATGTTGATTATTACCTTAGGAATTTACTTTGGATTTACAACTACTGAAAAAGCTGATGAATGGAGAAAAAGAAAATTGAAGATTTTACATTTAATAACAGGAATTATAATCCTGTTATTGGGTATTGGAATGATTTTGAGTATATTAATTGGATGGATATAAATGATATTAACAAAATTAAAATCTTATAAATGGATTAAATCAAAATTAAATAAAAAAGATAAGATTGGAATTGTTTCCTGTAATGCTTGTGCTAGAATGTGTGGTACTGGAGGAGAAAAAGAGTTGAAGATTTTATCTAATAGATTAAGAAAGGATGGATATACTGTTGTAGATGAGGATTTAATTGGTGCTCCTTGTATGATAAGTCAATTAAAAAAAGATGAATTACATGGAAATAAAACTATAGTTTTAGCATGTGTTTCTGGAGTCTATAATTTAAATAAATTATTCCCAAAAAGAAAAATAATACCTGCTTTAGACACTATTGGTTTAGCCGCAGTAGATAATAAAGGAAAACCTAAGTTAGTCAAAAAATTAGCTTAATTAAGTATAATAATCTTTAAATATAGCCGAATAATCGTGTTATTTAGAGGTGATGGCTAGATGGGGGCAAACTATGTTTTTTGGAAGTAGAATATTGTATTTTCCTGGATGTTATAGTAAATATAAATTGAAAGATATTGCTTCAAATTATGCTAAAATCCTTTCTAAATTAGGTATTAAATTTGAAATAGCTAATGAGGAAGCTTGTTGTGGAAGTCCTTTATTTAATGCAGGCTACCAATTAGATTTTCAAGATATTAAAAATAAAAATTTAGAAATATTTAGAAGCAAAAAAATTGATAAAATAGTAACTAATTGTCCTTCTTGCTATAGAGTGTTTATCAAATTGTATGGACTTAAAACAGAGCATATTACCCAAACTTTGGCTAAACATTTGAAAAAAATACCTGTAAAATATGAAGAAGAAATAACTTATTTTGATCCTTGTAATTTAGGAAGAAAATCAGGAATTTATGAAGAACCAAGATTAATTTTAGAATCTTTAGGTTTTGATGTTAAAGAAATGCCCCAAAATAGAGCTAATGGATTATGCTGTGGCGCTTGTGGCGGGTTAAAAGAAAATTTACCTGGATTAGCTAATAAAATTGCTAAAGAAGTTTTAAGCAAATGTAAAACTAAAAAATTAATTACCTGTTGCCCTTTATGCTATTTACATTTAAAAGAAAATGCTAAAGAGGTACAAGTTTTAGAATTATCTCAGGTGCTAATATGACAGATTTTTTTGAGGAAGTAGTTGGAAAGGAGAATGTCTCTGAAGAAATTGGAGACAAAGAAGTTTACAGTACTGATGCCTCTTGTATTCAAGGTAAAACTAGACAAGTTGTTTGGGTTGAAGAAGCAAAACAGGTACATCAGATTGTCCTTTATGCTAAAAGAACTAAAATGAATATAGTTCCAAGGGGCGGTGGAACTGGTTTAGTTGGCGGTTGTGTTCCGAATGAAAGCTTAGTTATGGATTTTTCTAAAATGAATAAAATTATAGAAAGAGATAAAGAATATGTTGTTGTAGAACCTGGAATAACTACAGATGAATTAAATAAGAAACTGGGAAGCATTAAGTTCCCTATTGTTCCTGGAAACTCTAAGATTTCAACTATTGGAGGAATGATAGCAAAAAATTCTCTCGGTTTGCAATCTTATAGATATGGAAGAATGAGGGACTGGGTTGTCGGCGTTAAAATTTTGGATGGAACTGGTAAAACAAAGAATTTGAAAGGTTCGGAATTAGATGAGATTTGCGGCAGTGAAGGTTGTTTTGGTATAATTTTAGAAGCTAGATTAAAACTTATCAATAAAATTGAAAAGAGAAGTTTAGAAGTTTTCAAATTAGAAGATATAGAGAGTTTAATTGATAGAATATATGGATTGAGAACTGATAAGGAAATAATTGGTATGCATTTTATGAATAGTATTGCTGCTAAATTATCTGGATTCTCTGATATAAATTATATTATTGTAGAGTATGAAGGGTATAAAGGGAGCATTAAGGATGAAGCTAGGATTAATAAAATACTTGATTTAGTTGGAAATCTAAATGTTTCTTTAGCTTCTTATGATTATAGAATTGTTCAAGATCCTAAATTAGATTTAGAAAACATCGCAGAATTTTTGTATTGGTTAAAGAATAATAATATTCCTTGCTATGGCCAAATTGGATTAGGTGTTTTACATCCATGTTTTAAGCATTTGGATCAAATTAAAGAGATGTTTTTATTTATTGATAAGTATAATCCGGAAGTAACAAGTGGACATGGTATTGGTTTGTTGAAGAAAGATTATGTTAAGGAAATTGATAAAGTTAAGTTTAATAAAATGAAAGAAAAATATGATCCAGATAAATTATTGAATAGGGGGAAAGTTGCATAATGGAATGCGTGTTTTGTGGATTATGTAAAGTTGAATGTCCTGTGTTTAAGGCTACTAAAAAAGAAATAGTTAGCCCAAGAGGAAAAGCTATTTTGAAAAAGAAAAATTTACCTGATAGAGTTTTTTATATTTGCACCTTATGTGATGCTTGTAAAGAAGCTTGTCCTATTAATGCAGGTATTGGAGTAAGAAAGATGAGAGAAATTTTAGTAGACAAAGGTGTGGAAACTAAAGCTAATAAAAAGATGAAAGAAAGCATTAAAAGATTCGGACATCCTTTTGAGGACGTGGAATGAAGTATTCTAAATATCGTTGTAATACCGGTGAAACTGAACCAATATATAAAAATATAGAAGATTTCTTTAAAGAAGTTAAAGAAGAAATTGGGGATAGAAAAGATGGTCCTACTTTTTTTAAAAAACTTATTTTTGCTCATTGCTCCCCATTTGAACCATTTCCGAGAGCATTAGATGGAAATACTCAAGTACTTTGTTATAAAGATCATCCTGTAGCAACTGTAATAGAAATAAGGGATGATTCTAATTGGCATACTTTTACTTTTTTTAAAAATCTGGATAATCTTATTTATTAAGATTCTAGAATTGTTGCCCTAACTCCTAAACTATTTGCCAAGGTTTTAAATTCCTGTGCATTTTCTTTTGTCCCTATTATACTTCCATAATGCATTGGAATAGCATGTTTTACCTTCATTTTTTGGGCTGCATGCGCTGCTTCTTTGAAATCCATTGTGTATTTTCCACCTATTGGCAGTAATGCTATATTTGCTTGTATATTACTCATTTCTGGGATTATATCTGTGTCACCTGCATGGTATATCTTATCCCCATTTGCTTCTATAATATAGCCCACCCAATCATTTGCTTTTGGATGAAATTGTTTATTTATATTATAAGCTGGAACTGTTTTAATTTTTATATCATTGATATTAAAAATAGAATTTGGTTCTACCATTTTTAATTTTACATTTTCAAATTGTCTTAATTTACTCAGACAATCAGGCGGAGCTAAAATTACTGTTTCTGAGGTTACTATTTTTGCTATATCCTGAGTACTACAGTGGTCAAAGTGTGAATGAGTAATAAGAATTATTTTAGCTGGATCTATTGATTTAATTTGATAAGGATCTATGTAAATATTTTTATTTATCCTAAAAGAGGCGTGCCCTAACCACTCTATATAACTATTTTCTATGTTCATAAAAAAAATGTAATCAACCTAGTTTAAATAGATTGTTATAAATAAACTTATAAATTACTAAACTATTTCTTATGTTATGGAGTTTTATAATCTTAAAAAACAAGAGGTATTAGAGAAACTTCATACTTCTAATAAGGGATTAGGTAAAGATGAAGCAAATAGAAGATTAAAAAAGTATGGACATAACGAATTAAAGAAAACAGAAAAATTATCTGTTATTAAAATATTTGCAAATCAGTTTACAGATCTGTTAATTCTTATATTAATTGCTGCAGCGGTTATTAGTTTTTTACTAGGACAAGTTTTGGATGCAGTGGTTATTGGTGCCATCCTGCTGTTGAATGCTATATTAGGATTTGTCCAAGAGTTTAAAGCTGAAAGATCTTTAGCTTTATTAAAAAAATTAAGTGCTATAAAGTCCAGAGTTGTAAGAGCTGGAAGAAAAATTATTATCGATTCCAATGATTTAGTTCCTGGGGATATTTTGTTATTGGAAACAGGAGATAAAATAACTGCTGATGCTAGATTATTAGAAGTATATGAATTACAAACTGATGAATCTACTTTAACTGGAGAAAGTACATCTGTAATAAAGCAGGTTAAGCCTTTATCTGGAAAAATCACTTTAGCTGAACAAGTTAATATGGTTTTTAGAGGAACAATTATTACAGCTGGAAGAGGAATAGCTGTTGTAACTTCTACTGGTATGGATACTTCTTTAGGTAAAGTTGCTAAATTAGTACAAACTGCGAAAGAAGAAAAAACTCCATTGGAATTAAGATTGAGAAAGCTAGGAGTTGTGCTTGGTATAATTGTTGTTGCTATAAGTTTGTTAATACTCATTGTTGGATTATTAGAACATATTGATTTTTTAACTGCCTTCTTAACTTCGGTTAGTTTAGCTGTGTCTGCTATACCAGAAGGTCTACCTGCTGTTGTAACTATTTGTTTAGCTATTGGTGTGCAAAAAATGCTAAAGAAAAACGCCTTGATTAGAAGATTGAGAGCAGTAGAGACTTTAGGAAGTACGCAAATAATTTGTGCTGATAAAACAGGGACTATGACAAAAAATGAAATGGAAGTTAAAAAGATATTTGTTAATAATAAATTAATTGATGCAAATGAGGCATTTTATTTTAATAAGAAAAAAATTGATTCTAAAAACTTTGAATTAATCTTGGATATAGGTGCTTCTTGTAATGATTCTGAATTAGAAATTGGAGATCCTACTGAAATTGCTTTATTAAAAGTAGCTAAAAAAGCAAAAATTAACAAAAGAGAAGATAGAATTCACGAGATTCCATTTAGTTCTGAAAGAAAATATATGACTACAACGCATATTATTGGAGGTGAAGAGATAACTTATATTAAAGGTGCTCCAGAGAAAGTTTTGGAATTGTGCAAATATATTAATCAGAATGGCAGAGAAAGAAGAATGATTGCAACTGATTTTGATGTTCTATTAAAACAAAATGAAGAGATGGCTAATGAGGCACTAAGAGTTATAGGCATGGCTTATAAAAAGAATAGTAAAACCGTTTTCGTTGGTTTAATGGGAATGATTGATCCTCCAAGAAAAGAAGTAAAAAATTCTATAAAATTATGTGAAGAAGCAGGAATAAGAGTTGTTATGATTACTGGAGATCATAAATTAACTGCTCAGGCTATTGCGAAACAAGTGGGCATTGATGGAAATGTTGTAACTGGCAAAGAATTGGATAAGATGAGTGATGGAGAGTTATCAAAGATAGTGGACAATGTAAACATTTACGCTAGAGTTGATCCTGCTCATAAAGTTAGGATTTTGGAAATGCTGCAAAAAAAAGGTAATGTAGTTGCAATGACTGGTGATGGGGTAAATGATGCTCCTGCTTTGAAAAAAGCTGATGTTGGAATTGCGATGAATATCAAAGGCACTGATGTCAGCAGAGATGCAGCGGATATGGTTCTTATGGATGATAATTTTGCAACCATCGTAAGTGCTGTAAGAGAAGGAAGAGTTATTTATGATAATATAAAGAAGTTTGTTAAGTTTTTATTAAGTGCTAATTTTGATGAAATTTTGTTGATTTTAATTACTTTATTATTTAAGTTACCTTTACCCCTTTTACCTTTGCAGATTTTATGGATTAATTTAATTACAGATGGCTTTCCTGCTCTAGCTTTAAGTATTGATCATCCTGAAAGGAACATTATGCAAAGAAAACCTAGAAATAAAAAAGAAGGAATATTAAAAGGTATAATTCCATATATCATTGGTGCTGGTCTTTTAGCTGCTGCAGTAAGTTTAATTGGTTATTTTAAATTTTATAATCTTGATTTGGATAAAGCTAGAACAATGGTTTTAACTATCTCTGTTATGTTTGAAATGTTTTGGGTATTTAGTTGTAGAAGTGCTAAGTCTACTATATTTGAATTAAAAAGTAATAATTGGTTGTATTTAGCTGTTTTATTTGGTATCCTACTTCATATGGGTATGATGTATACTCCTTTGGCTTCTTTGTTTAAAGTAGTTCCTTTAAATGGAATAGAATGGCTAATGGTAATTGGTTTAAGCTGTGTTGGTTTTGTAGTATTTGAAGGTTTAAAGTTGATTAGAAAAGTTTATGTAAGATAATTAATTCTTAATTAAAAATGTGGTGGACTAATTTATTACTTTTTTCATTGGCAATAGGAGCTCTAGTTTATTCTTCTATATGGATAGTAAGAAGTTTAACTAAAATTGCTATTTTTTTAAAAGTTAGTGAGTTTGCTATAGCTTTTATTTTAATGGCTTTTGCTACTTCTTTACCTGAATTATTTGTTGGCATTATGTCTGCTGTTTCTGGTAAAGTGACATTATCTCTTGGAAATCTTATTGGAGCAAATATAGCAAATATTACTTTAGTAATTGGTATACCAGTTTTATTAGCTAAGGGTCTAAGAGTAGAAAGTAAGGTAGCTCAGAAAGATACGTTTCATATGTTCTTGGTTATGATACTACCACTTTTGTTAATGCTAGACCAAGTTCTTTCTAGATTAGATGGAATTATTTTAATTGGAGTATTTATTCTATATCTAATAAAACTATGGAGAAGTAAAGAAATATTTGAAAAAAAGGCAGACAATGTAAAGTTTACTCAATTTTTTAATAATCTGGTTATCTTCTTTTTGGCTTTTATAGTTTTAATTTTAAGCAGCAGATTTGTTGTTAAATTTGCCGGAAATTTAGCTGCTGATTCTAATCTTCCTATAATCTTAATCGGATTATTATTAGTTGCTGTTGGTACAACTTTGCCAGAATTGACTTTTGGTATTATTGCTGTACTAAGCAAACATAAAGATATGGCTCTTGGTAATATTCTAGGAAGTATGGTTGTAAATGTTACTTTAATTTTAGGATTAGTTTCTTTAATAAGCCCTATAAATGTGGGTTTTACTTTTGCTTTAACAAGCGCATTTTATATGATTATAGCAGCTTTCTTATTTTTAACTTTTGTACATAGTGAAAGAAAAGTTAATTGGCAAGAAGGTATAGCCCTAATTTTACTCTATATCTTTTTTGTGATAATGCAGTTTGTTATGAGGGGAATTTCAGCTTAATTTTAATAATTCCTTGATTTTTTCTCTGTCAAAGCCACAGAATACTTTTCCATTAACTTCGATTACTGGGGTTTTGTCCTGGCCTGAGATATTTATTAATTTTTGTTTGTCTTCTTCTGTCCTTATAGAAATACATTCAAATTCAGTATTATAATATTTCAAAAGATTTTTTACCATATCAGAATAAGGGTCATTTCCTGCATATACCTTTACATCCATTTTATTCACACAAAATTTCCTCTATTGTCCTAGTAAATTTTCTTTTTATATCTTTACAACCTTTATCAGAATGCATTTGAATATAAGTAGAAAATTGTTTATCAGTTGATAATATATCTTCTTCTGTCTCATTTAAACTACAATATGCATGATGTTCATCTGGTGCAGTATGAAAAGAGATTCCATATCTACATGATTTACATCCTCCTTCTGAATTCGCTCTGTAATACTCTACTAATTCTTTTGCTTTTGATAGGTCAATATTTAGTTCTGCTATTCTTTCATGTAATCTATAGCCCCCGCTCTCTACTAGTTTTAGTGTTGCTATCTTACTTTTTAGAAAATTAAGACTATCCACTTCTTCTATGCTTGTCATAACATCTTTGATTAATCTAGAAATATCTTCTTCTGATTCTATAGTGCACATTGATGGTTCATATACTCTTTTAGTTATAATTGGCATAATCAGTAAGCTTTTTAAAGGGTATAAATATTTTTGTATACTATGGAATTAGATAAAAAGTATGAGAAATATTTGAAATTAACAGAAAAAGCTTTAGAAAAAGTAAAAATAATCGACGAAAAAGGAAAAGAATTAGTTAAATTATCAAGATGTTATTTTGAAGATGCTAAGCATTTTAAAAATAAAGGAGATTTAGTAAATGCTTTTTCTGCTGTTAATTATGCTCACGCATTTTTAGATGCTGGTGTAAGAATCGGTGTTCTAGAAGGCAAAGATAGTACGTTATTTATGAGTGAATAGGAAAATTTATTAATCATAGGAGGTTTAAACTAATAAAATGGTAGTTTTATATAAAGAACAAAGAGTTGGAGTTTTTATAGATATCCAGAATATGTATTATTCTGCTAGAAATTTATATAATTCTAGAGTAAATTTTGATAGAATTTTAAAAACAGCTATAGACAACAGAACTTTGGTTAGAGCTATTGCTTATGTTATCGAGGCTAAAGAAATAACTGAGCAAAAAACATTCTTTACTGCTTTAAAGAAAATTGGTTTTGAAGTTAAAATGAAGCAATTGCAAACGTTTATTGGTGGTCATAAGAAAGGTGACTGGGATATTGGTATTGCAATGGATATGGTAAGAATGGCTCCTAAGTTAGATGTTGCTGTTTTAGTTAGCGGTGATGGGGATTTTAGCGATTTAGTAGAGTATATGAAAGCAAATGGGTGTAGAGTAGAAGTTATTGCTTTTGGTAAGACTGGATCTATTAAATTAAAAACTGCTGCTGATAAATTTACTGACTTAGACGAAAGTCATAGCAAGTATTTAATCAAAGGAACTAGAACTTCAAGTACGACTAGAAACCCAACTGCAATCACAACTAAAAAATAGTTTACTAACATTTATAAAATAGTAATACTTATTTCTTAGTATGAAACCTGTGGTGATGAGTCTAGGTGGAAGTATAGTAGCACCTGGTAAAATAGATTATAAATTTGTTAAAGAATTTAAGAAAGTTATCAGTAAAATAAATAGGAAGTTTGTTATTATTGTTGGTGGTGGACAAACTGCTAGAACTTATATTGAACCTTTAGCAAAAGAGAAAGCTAGTTATAGAGAACAAAGTTTAATTGGTATAAGAGTTACAAGACTGAATGCTTGGTTTTTAACTAATTTCTTTGGTAAAATTGCAAGCCAAAAAATACCAAAAGATATGAAGGAAGTTAAAAGTTTATTAAGAAAAAATAAAGTTGTGTTTGCTGGTGGACTGAGATATGTTCCTGATAATACTTCTGATGGTACTGCTGCTAGTTTGGCTAGTTATTTTAAAACTGATTTGGTAAATATGACTAATGTTAAAGGTTTGTATGATAAAAATCCTAAAAAATATAAGGATGCTAAATTTATTCCTAGCATAAGTTTGAATGAATTTTATAAAATGGCCAATAAAATAAAATATAAACCAGGCCAGCATTTTGTTTTAGATCAGCATGCTTCAGATATTATCAAAAAAAATAAAGTTAAAACTGTAATTCTTGGACAGAGTTTAAAGAACTTTGAAAATTATTTGAAAAATAAAAAGTTTATAGGGACAATAATTAAATAATCATTGCCCCGTTTTCCCCAGAAGAAAACTTCTTAATGAGTTTAGAGTTAATTAATTTATAAGTATATAGGTTATCTAACTATGTTATTTGAAAAGGAAGTATTATAAGTTAGTTTTTTGTATTATCTCTTTATGAAAGTAATAATTGTTACAGGAAGCGTTTGTAGTGGTAAAAGTACTGTGGCTAAAAAGTTAGCTAAAGAGAAGAATGCTAAATATATAGATGTTAAGAAGATAATTTCTAAGAATAAGGGGGTTGTAAAAGGGTATGATAAGATTAGGAAGTGCAAGATTATTGATATAAAGAAGCTGAATAAAAAATTAATTGATTTAATTAAGAAAAGCAAAGAAGATTTAGTTATTGATTCTCACTTGAGTCATTATTTGCCTAAAAAATATGTTGATTTATGTGTTGTAGTCAAATGTGATTTGAAAGTTTTGAAAAAAAGATTGAAAAAAAGAAGATATAGTGAGAAAAAGATTAGAGAAAATTTAGACGTAGAAATATTTGATATTTGTTTGAATGAAGCTAAAGAATTAGGGCATAAAATTAAGATTATAGATACTACAAAGTTTTAAAAATCATAAATGCTGTATTAGTTCTATGGAATATGCAATTATCAGAACAAAGAATGTGAATGAATTAAGAAAAAGTATAGATAGGGCTAAAGATATAATTGTGGTAGAAGGCGGAGATGATAAGATCAATAGAGTTGCTTTAGAAAATAAAAAAGTTGATATTTTATTAAGTCCAGAAAAAGGAAGAGGACCAGATAAGACTCATTATAGAAATTCTGGATTAAATCAAGTTTTATGTAAATTAGCTGCTAAAAATAAAATTGCTATTGGATTTAATTTTGATGATATTATAGATAGTAAAGATAGAAGTATTTTGATGGGTAGAATGATGCAAAATGTTAGGTTTTGCAGAAAGTATAAAGTAAGAATAGTCTTAGATTGTTTTGGAAAATATAAGAAGGATAAAAAAGATTTAGCTATATTTGCTCAAACTTTAGGTATGACTCCTGGAGAAGCTAAGCAAGCTGTAAATTTTAAAAAAATTAATGAAGAAATAGTGAAAATTATAGAATAGAAATCTTTATATTTGTAGTTAATTTGATATTATACAACAGGGTGATTATGTTTAATAAGAAATTAATCTTAGGTCTATTTGTATTTGTTCTAATAGCTAGTGTAGTTGCTGGTTTTGAGACTCAGGATTCTTCTTGGAGTATAGTAAGGCACTTTCCTGTTCCTGACACTTGGTATAATTATAATATAGAAAATTTTAATTTTACAATCTCCACTTCTAATACTTTAACTAATTGTGATTATTCTATTAATGGTGCACCTAAAGTCGATATTAGTTGTGCTGGAGTATCTTCTTATTTTGATGATATTGCTATTGCTCCATTGAGTGATGGAAATCATAATATTCGTTTATGCGCTGAAGATGATAGCTTTAGTTTAACTTGTGATAATGAATTATTCTATGTAGATACTACTCCCCCTACTATAACAGATGATTTTGTAAATGATGGAATTTGGGTAAATGTAGATCAAATAGTTACTTTAGATCCACAAGATGGAAGTGGCAGTGGCATATCTGAAGTACGATATTGTGAGGGTATAGGTTGTGCTCCTAATTTAGTTTTAATATCCCCCTATCAATTAAATTATAATACTGATCAAGATACTATTGTAAGATATCAAGCTTGGGATAATGTTGGAAGTCCTAGTATTATTGGAGAATTTAATGTTAAAATAGATAAAACTACTCCTATTGTTGATGCTGGTATTGATGTAATAACAAATGTTCAAGTGTTACAAGATGCAACTGTTGATGGTTCTGTTTCCGGAGTTGCTTCATACTTATGGAGCGGAGCACCAGAAATAAATTTTGGTACATCTGATGCTGAAGATACAACAATTGATTCTATTGCAGATGGAGATTATGTAATTAGATTAACTGTTGTTGATAATGCAGGAAATAATGCTTCTGATGAAATTAATTTTATATGGGATACTACTGCTCCTATTACAACTGATGATGCCCCAATAGGTTGGCAATCAGCTGATGCAACTGTTACACTAACTCCAATAGATGGTTTAAGTGGAGTAGCTGATACATTATATTGTGTAGACCAAATTGATGCATGTTTACCTGGAACTTCTGGAACCAGTATTTTAGTTTCTGATGAAGGAGTAAATTATGTAAGATATTATTCTTCAGATGTAGCAGGTAATGATGAACTTGTTAATTCTGTAAGTGTAAGTGTTGATAAAAGTGTTCCAACTATAACAGATGATTTTGTAAATGATGGAATTTGGGTAAATGTAGATCAAATAGTTACTTTAGATCCACAAGATGTTGTAAGTGGAATTAAAGAAGTTAAATATTGTGAAGGTGTTGCCTGTGTTCCTGCTTTTGTTTTAAATTCCCCATATGAATTAAATTATATTTTAGATCAGGATACTATTATTAGATATCAAGCTTTTGATAATGCAGATAATCCAAGTTTAATTGGAGAATATAATGTCCTGCTTGATAAAAGTGAACCAACAACTTCTGATGATTATACTAGTGATGGATTTTGGGTTAATATAGACCAAACAATAAATTTAACAGAAAATTGTGATATCTCTGGTTGTGCATGGACAAGATACTGCACTGATGCAATTGATTGTGATCCTTCAACTGGAATAGATTATGTCATTCCTGTAGTAATTAATACAGAAGGAATAACTTATTTTAGATATGCTTCTCAAGATAAGGCAGGCAATATTCAAACTACAGTTTCAAGAGAGATTAAGATTGATAAAATTGCCCCAGTAACAACTGCTTCAGCAATAAGTGAAACTGTGTATACTTCTCCTGTTGAAGTAACCTTAACTTGTGTTGATGGTGGAAGCGGATGTGATATCACTTCATATTGTTATGCTACAACAAATGACTGTATCCCTATTAGTACTTATTCAAATAAAATAACAATTTCAGAAAATGGAGTTTGGTTTGTAAGATTTAGATCCATTGATACTGTAGGAAATTTAGAGAATATACAAGATGCAAGTAATAATGCTACAATTAATATTCCGCCTCCTTCAGGAAGTCCTAGCAGTGGAGGTGGTAGTTATACCCCTTCTGCACCTATAATTGTTCAAAATACCACTATTGTTGAAGAAGAGGAAGAATTTAGTGCTGAATCTGGAGAAGTAGTAGAACCTGAAGTTTCTGGTATTACTGGTGCAGTAGTTGGTGGCGGAGATAGTAATGCTGTTAAGGATATTTTATCTACCATCGCTATTTTGGCTGCAGCAGGATTATGTATTTTCTTATATAGAAGATGGTGGATTGTTCAGAATAAGCTACCTGGTTCTAAAAAGTAAACTTTAAAAGTTTAGAAATTACTTTAATACCAAATGAGGCGAGTATTATTTATATTTTTTATATTGATTTTAGTTAGTTCTGTATCTGCTGTTAGATTTGATGCTCAAATAGAGAAAACATTGGAAAAAGAGGATTATGTTGATGTTATTATTAATTTAAAAAATCAAGAATTCAAAGGTTTGAGTAAAACAAGCTCTAGTTCTATTATGCAAGATAAAGTTATTACTGATGTCTCTAATGTTAAAAGAAGATACAAAACTATTAATGCATTTTCTGCAAGAATTTCCAAAGAAGAATTTGAAAGATTAAAAAATAATTATAATATTGAATCTATAGAAGAAGATAAAATTTTTGAAATAAGTTTAAGTTCTAGTATACCTCATATAAATGGAGATATAGTGGGTAATAAAGATTTGAAAGGTAAAGGTGAAACCGTTTGTGTGTTAGATACTGGTGTTGATTATAATCATGTAGCTATAAAAAATAGACTTGTTGGACAATATTGTTATTGTTTACTTCCTGAAGGAGTAAACCCAGATTGTTGTTATGATGGTACTGATGAAGATACAGATGCTATGGATAATCATGGACATGGTACACATGTTTCTGGTATTATTGCTTCTAATGATACTATCTATGGGGGTGTTGCTCCTGAATCAGGTTTAGCTGTTGTAAAAGTTATGAATTCTAGTGGTAGTGCTACTGGTGCAGATATAATTGCAGGAATTGAGTGGTGTATTACTAATAGAGGTTTGTATAATATTTCTGTTATAAGTATAAGTATTGGTGGTGGAAGATATTATGATTATTGTGATGGTAGTTCTGTGGCTAGTGCAGCTAATATAGCTGTTGATAATGGTCTTTTTGTATCTGTTTCTTCTGGAAATTACTATTGGAGTGATAGTTTAAGTGAGCCTGCATGTGCTTCTAAAGTTTCTTCTGTAGGTAATGTTGATAATAGTGATAATATACAATCTCATTCAAATTCTGCTTTCTTTTTAGATTTATTAGCTCCTGGTACAAGTATCAATTCTGCTAAACTTGGAGGTGGTTTTATACCAATGACTGGGACTAGTATGTCTGCTCCACATGTTGCTGGTGCTGCAGTTTTGTTGAAACAATACGCAAAGTTACAAGGTTATGATTTAACTCCTGCTGAAATTGAAAATACTTTGAAAAATACAGGAAAACTTATTACTGATTCAAGAAATGGGTTAGATTTTCCAAGAATTGATTTGTTAAAAGCCATTCATTCTTTAGATATTGTAAATCCTAATTTGAATTTAGACTCACCAATCTCTAAATTTTACAATAAAAATATAATTAATTTAAATTATTCTGCTAAAGATTTAAATTTAGATTCTGTTTGGTATGAGTTTGAAGGAGTTAATACTTCCTTATCTGATAATATTAGTTTGAATCTAGATAAGGGTTATCATACATTAAAGATTTATACTAATGATTCTAATAATAACCTTAATTTTACTTCTTTGGATTTTGGTATTAATATTTATGCAAACCAAATTTTTCCAGAAAATGATACCTTGAGTGATATTAGAGATGTAGAATTTAATTGTTCGGCCGTAACACACGATTTAGCTGAATTATCAAATATAAGTTTATATGTTAAACAAGGAGAAGAATTAGTTTTAAATCAAACTAATGATGTAACTGGTATTGAAAATTCAACAGTGTTTTTGATAAACAACATTCCTTATAATACTAGTTTGATATGGAGTTGTAGAACTGATAATACTGAAAGTCAATTTTATGTTACAGAAAATAAAACTTTGAAAATTAGAATTAATTATATTCCTAGTTTTACTGGATATATTAAAAATCAAAGCTGGAATGAAGATATACCTTTAGTTTTACATTTAGATGGTAATTTTTCTGATAAAGATGGTAATGGCTTAACATATAATTCAAGTAGGGTAAACAATATTAGTGTTAGTTTTGCTGGTAGCGTTGTTACATTAACTCCTGATCAAGATTGGTTTGGTGAAAGAAATATAACCTTTAGTGTTTTGGATAAAGAATTAGAAATAGCTGAAAGTAATTTAGTTAATTTAGTTGTAAATAGTATGCCTGATTGCGGAGATGGGGTAATAGAAGGCAGCGAACAATGCGAAGTTGGTAATTTAGATGGTCAAACTTGTATTACCAAAGGTTTTGATAAAGGAACTTTGATTTGTAGTAGTTGTTCTTTTGATACTAGTGGATGTAGTAATAATGTAAATAGCCCTCCTGGTAGTCCAAGTGGTGGTGGAGGAAGTCCTACAGATGATGAAGAATCAGCACCAGTTGTTGAAGAAGAAGAGGAAGTTAGTGAACCTGTTGAAGCTGGAGAACCTGCTGAAGAAGTTAAAGAGCCTGAAATAACAGGAAGTTCTATTAAAAAGGTTAAAGAAGAGAGCTTTTTGAAGAGTTTATGGCAGTGGATTAAAGAGTTATTTAGGAAAATAATAGATTTCTTTAGTAGTGTTAAATTTAAATAAAGCTTATAAATAAAGTCTTTATCTGATAATTATGATATCATTAAAAAGAATAGGATTAACTGTAATTTTAGGAGCCACTACTTTATTTGGTTGTATGGAATCTACAAAACCAATTATGAGAAATTATGGATCAAATACTATAGAATCTCATTTTGAAGTTGATGATAGAACTGCTATTTATTATCCGGCAATAACCCAAATTGTACCTGTGGATGAAGACAGTGATGGAAGAATTGATTATATCTTATATGGCACTGATGATGGAAGAGTTTTTAAAGAATATATTGGTAACTAGAGTAAGCTTTATAAATACTAAATTCTTGTAAATTGTTTGAAGAGAGAAGAAGATAGGCTATTTTTTAAGCTATTTTCTTAGAAAGGTGGTTAAAATTAAACCTTTATTGTCAAGTTTAAGAGAAAAGAAACGATACATATTGTATGAAGGAGCAAATAATAACGAAGTTAGTAGTGCTCTAAGGGAATTTTTAGGTACTTTAGGGTTGGCTAGAGGTGGAGTAAGAATACTCGCTAAAACTGCAAATAAGGGAGTTGTAAGAACTAATAATAAATTTTTAAATGATACTAGAAGCGCCTTAACTTTAGTTAAAAATTTAAAAGTTACCAAAGTATCTGGGGTTTTAAATAAAGTTATGGGCAGCTTAAATGGAGGATTAAAATGACACAACATCAACAATTATCCAATCAAGCAATGGGCTATGACAGAACAAGTATTATGTTTAGTCCTGATGGAAGATTATTACAGGTAGAATATGCTAAAAAAACTGTTAAACAAGGTACAAGTGCTCTTGGACTTGTATGTGGGGATGGAGTTTTGTTAGTAGCAGATAAAAGAATTTTTGATAAATTAATGGTAGCTAAGACTGTTGAAAAAGTATTTCAAATAGATAATCATATTGCAGCTACAGCTTCTGGTATTATAAGTGACGGAAGAGTTTTAGTTGAAAGAGCTCAAATTTTAGCTCAGCAACATAATGTTACTTTTGATAGCCCTATTGATGTTCAAACTTTAGTAAAAGAGATATGCAATGTTAAACAAATGTATACTCAAGTTGGTGGAGCAAGACCATTTGGTGTTTCTCTATTATTTGCAGGTGTAGAAGAAGATGGATCACAAAAATTATTTGTTACAGATCCAACAGGAATTTTCTTTGAGTTTAAAGCTACTGCTATTGGAGAAGCTGATACAGAATTAAAAGATATTTTGGAAAGCGAATATAAAGAAGGTATGAGTATTAACGATGGAATTAAATTATGTACCAGAGCTTTAAAGAAAGTTTTAGGTAAAGAATTTGATGTAGGAAGATTAGATGGAGGTTATGTTTCTTTAAAAGATAGAAAGTTTAAGAGATTAACCCCGAATGATTTTAAAGTAAAATGACTGATATAAATAAAGCAAGTAAAGTTAAATTGAATAGAAAAGGGAAAGATTTTATTATTTTAGTTGACCCTAATAAGGCTTTAGAATTTAAAAAAGGTAAACTAAAGGATATCAGAGAAGCTTTAGTTGCTGATACAATTTTTAAAGATGTAGCCAAAGCTGAAAAAGCTTCTGAACATGATATGCAAAATCTTTTCAAAACCGAGGATATATACCAAGTTGCAGAAATAATTCTTAAGCAAGGCAAATTAGAATTAACTACAGGACAAAAAAATAAAGAAAGAGAAGAATTGAAAAAAAGAATTACGTCTATAATTGCAAGGAATGCAGTTGATCCTAGAACTGGTTTACCACATCCATTACAAAGAATAGAAAGTGCGATGGAGGAAGCTAAAGTAAATATCCAAGAAGGCAAAGAAGCTGAGGAGCAAGTTAATGATATTGTAAGTCAATTAGCACCAGTTTTACCAATTAAATTTGAGAAAAGAAGAATAGAAATTATCATTCCATCAAGCTTTGCTGGACAATCATTCAGAATTTTGAAAAATTATTCAGATGTTATCAAAAATGAGTATCTTGGAGATGGAAGTTTAAGAGCTGTTGTTGAAATTGCTGCAGGAATGCAAGATGAATTTTTTTCAGAATTAAATAAATTATGTCATGGACAAGTTGAGAGCAAGCTATTGGAGAAATTATAATGGGAAAATTGTTAGTTAAAGATAAAGATATTGTAACTCCAGGAGAAGAATTAGCTGTTGGTATGGATTTTTTACCAGCTACTGGTGTATTTAGAGAAAAAGAACAATTAATTGCTTCTAGAATGGGTATTGTTAATGTAAGCGGAAGGCTTGTTAAATTAATTCCTTTATCTGGAAGGTATGCACCTAAAAGAGATGATATTGTTATTGGAAGAATTATGGATATGACTATGAGCAGCTGGTTTGTTGACATTAATCATTTTTCTGATGCGGTTATGAGTTTAAGAGAAGTTAAAGATTTTATCCCAAGAGGAGCAGATCTTTCTGGGTATTATAGTTATGGGCAATGGATTTTAGCTAAAATTACTAATGTAACAAAATCAAACTCAGTTGAGATCGGTATGAAAAGTCCTGGATTAGGAAAATTAGGTAATGGTAGAATAATAAAATTAAATCCTGCTAAAATCCCAAGAGTTATTGGAAGACAAGGAAGTATGATCGGTTTGATTAAAGAAAAAACAAACTGTAAGATTTCTGTTGGGCAAAATGGTTATATCTGGTTAAAAGGAGAAGATCCTGAAAAAGAAAGATTAGCTGTTGAAACTTTATATTATATTGAAAAAGAGGCTCATAAATCTGGTTTAACAGATAAAGTTGGAGAGTTCTTGAATGGTAGACTTGGAGGAAAAGATGTTCACAAAAAGAAGTGATGGAAGAAAATTTGGAGAAATGAGGCCTATGGAGGCTAAAGTTGGAGTGATTAAGAGAGCAGATGGCAGTGCAATGTTTAAAATAGGTAAGACTATTGCTTATGCTGCTGTCTACGGTCCAAGATCATTATATCCTAAATTTTTACAAAATAAAGATAGAGCAGTTTTAAGATGTAATTATAATATGATTGCTTTTTCAGGTTCTGGTGATAGAATCAGGCCAGGTCCAAACAGAAGAAGTAAAGAAATTTCTTTAATTACAGAAAAAGCATTATTCCCTTCTATTGATTTGAAAGCTTATCCTGGATCTGTGATAGATGTTTTTATTGAATTAGTTCAAACTGATTCTGGTACAAGATGTGCTGGAATATGTGCTGCTGCTATGGCTTTGGCTGATGCTGGTTTTGTTATGAAAGATTTGGTTAGTGCTATAGCCTTAGGAAGAGTTGAAGATAAAATTATTGTTGATGCTACAAAAGAAGAAGAAGATTATCCTGATGGTATGGCAGATGTTCCTGTTGCTATGATGCCAAGAAAAGGAGAAATTACATTGTTACAAGATGATGGATTTTTAACTAAAGAACAATTAAAAGAGATTTTGGAATTAGCTAGTAAAGCTTGTAAAGAAATAAATAAAATTCAAAGAGAAGCACTAAAGGAGAAATATAAAGAATGAATATACTAACTGATCACCTTAAGGAATTATTGGATAAAGATATAAGATTAGATGGAAGAAGATTAGATGAATATAGAGAAATTAAAATTGAAAAAGGAATTAGCTCTAAATCTGCAGAAGGCAGCGCAAAAGTAACTATTGGAAATACTACTGTTATTGCAGGTGTTAAACTGGAAATGGCAAAACCTTATCCTGATATGCCTGATAAAGGTACTATGATGGTTGGTGTAGAATTACTCCCTCTAAGTTCACCTGATTTTGAGTCAGGTCCACCTTCTATACAATCTATTGAACTAGCAAGAGCTGGTATCGATAGGGGCATTAGGGAAAGTGGATCTATTGATTTTAAGAAATTATGTTTAGTAGAAGGAGAAAAAGTTTGGAATGTATTAATTGATGTTTATAGTTTTGATGATAATGGTAATTTATTTGATGCTTTAGGTTTAGCTGCAGCTGCAGCTTTACAGGATGCAAGATTCCCTAAATACGATGAAGAAAATGATAAAGTATTATATGAAGAAAGAACTAGCAAGGGTTTACCATTAAAAGAAATACCAGTAACTATTACTATTTTAAAAATTAAAGATAAATTTATAGTAGATCCTACTAATGAAGAAGAAGAAGCTGCAGATGCTAGATTAACTATTTCTTCTTTAGAGGATGGAAGAATTTGTGCTATGCAAAAAGGTGGGGAAGAAGCTTTAAGCCCATCAGATATATCAAAAATGATAGACATAAGCTTTAAAAAGAGTAAGGAGCTTAGGAAATTATTAAAATGAAGCAGTTTAAATTTACTAAATATGAGAAAGCAAGAGTAATAGGGGCAAGAGCATTACAACTTTCTATGAATGCACCTTTATTGATTAAATTAGAAAAAAGTGAATTTGAAAAGATAAAATATAGTCCTATAGAAGTTGCTAAATTAGAGTTTGAAAAAGAGGTTCTACCTATAACTGTTAAAAGACCTTTACCTAAAAGAAAGGAATAACGAAAACTATTTATACCGTATTAATTTATTTCTATTTTAATGAAAATAAAGAGGTTGAAGGCACAAACAATTCTTAGTTCTAATGGTACAAAAACCATAGAGATTACAGTTAATGGAAAGTATACAGCAAGTGCTCCTAGCGGAACTTCTAAAGGGAAATACGAAGTCAGATCTTTTCCAAGCACAGGGGTTCCTACTTCTGTTGTAAATAGAACCCTATCTAAAAAATTAATTGGAATCAAAATAGGGGAATTTAATGACTTAGAACAAGTTGAAGGGGTTTTAAATGAATATGGCTTTAATAAAGTAGGAGGAAACACAGTTGTAGCAATTGAATTTGCCTTGTTAAAAGCCATAAGTAATAATGAGCTTTGGAGTTATCTTAATAATTCTGTTGATATTATGCCAAAACTATTAGGTAATTGCGTTGGAGGCGGGGCACATTTTAAAGGAGAAAGTACAGATTTCCAAGAATTTTTAATACAGCCTGAAGTTAGCAGTGTAAGAGATGCTGATATAATTAATAAGAAGATTTATTCTAAAATTGGAGAAGTTTCTAAAGCCAAACAAAAAACTCTTGAGGGTGCATGGGTCTTGCAGCAGAATTCAGAAGATGTTTTTAAGATGATAGATAAAATTTCTTATGATATTGCCAATAGATTTGGAATTAGAGTGCATATGGGTGCTGATATAGCTGCAAATACTTTGTTTAAAAATAATTTATACCATTATAAAAATAAGATGAGATCAAAAGATGAGCAACTTGAATATGTAAATGGATTAGTTGACAGATTTAATTTGAAGTATATTGAAGATCCTGTAATGGAAGAAGACTTTGAAGGTTATGGTGAGATAAAAGCTAAACTGGTTTGCGGTGATGATTTGGTCTGTACTAACTTGAAAAGATTAGAAAGTGCAAAAGAGTATATTAGCGCTGTGATTGTTAAGCCAAATCAGGTCGGAAGTTTAATTGAAACTAAAAAATTAGTAGATTATGCTAAAGCAAATGGAATTGTAACTGTAATGTCCCATAGATCTGGCGAAACAATGGATACAACTATTGCAGATTTAGCTGTTGGTTGGGAAATTCCTTATATAAAATGTGGAATTGTTGGAAAAGAAAGAGTTGTTAAGTTAAATAGACTAAAAAATATTGAAAAAAATATAAAGTAAGAAGATTTTTATTTATTGTCATTCTAAAATGATTATAAAACTATTTAAACCAAAAATCCCAAAGTTAATATAATTATATTAATATAATTAGGAAATGGAGGTGAAATAGAGTGGTTAACATGGTTGGTGAAACTACAGTAGCAATCTTAAATCCATTACAAGCGATTTGGTTAAAAATTGTTGAAGTATTACCAGGTTTAATTGCAGCAGTTCTAGTATTAATAGTTGGTTCATTTATTGCTGTAATCTTAGGTCATGCTTTAAGAGTTGTTCTAGAGAAAACAAAGTTAGATAATGCATTAAGAAAAGCTAAATTAACAAAGTTAGTCGGTCACACAAACGTACCAGCATTGTTAGGGGAATTATTAAAATGGTACATTATAATAATCTTCTTACAAGCAGCAGCTTCTTTAGTTAATTTGGGAACACTTTCAACATTATTGAATAGCTTTGTTCTATGGCTACCAAATCTATTAATTGCAGTTATCGTTATGCTATTAGGTCTTGCCGCAGCATACTATATTCAAGTCAAGGTTGAGGAGCACACTAAACTTAAAGGAATGAGATTATCCGCAGTAGTTATGAAGTGGGTAGTAATTATCCTTGTTGCTTTAATTGCATTAAGGCAAATTGGTGTTGAGACTGGAATACTAGAAAATACATTTTTACTAGTAATAGGTGCTTTAGCTGGTGGATTAGCATTAGCTTTAGGAATCTCTTTAGGTTTAAGCTTAAAGAAAGACGCTGAAGGATTAATTAAAGACATTAAAAAGAGTCTTTAATTTTTTTATTTTTTTTATTTGTATTTTTTAAAGAGTTAGTTTTTTAAAGTGCTGATTTCTTTTTATTATATATGAGAGTAGGATGTTTAATATCTGGTGGAAAAGATGGATTATATGCTTCTTATTTAGCTAGTAAAAAGAATAAACTGGTTTGTATTATCTCTTTGAGAGCTAAAGAAGGTTCTTATATGTTTCATGTTCCAAATGTTGAATTGGTTGAAAAACAATCAGAAGTTATGAATTTACCTTTGATTACTATGGAGACAGAAGGTAAGAAAGAAGAAGAACTAGAATATTTAAAAGAAGCAATTAAGATAGCTGTTAAGAAATATAAAATTGAAGGTCTAGTTAGTGGTGCTTTAGCAAGTAATTATCAAAAAACAAGAATAGATAAAATTTGTAAAGAATTAGGGATAGAATCTATTTCTCCAATGTGGCAAAAAGATCCTAAAGAGTATATGCATGAACTATTGTTAGATAAATTTAAAGTTGTAATTGTTGGTGTTTATGCTGATGGTTTAGATAAAAGCTGGTTAGGAAGAATAATTGATTCTAAATGTATAAAAGATCTTGAGAAAATGAGAGAAAAGTATAAAATTCATTTAGGTTTTGAAGGAGGAGAAATGGAATCATTTGTGATGGATTGTCCTTTATTCAAGAAAAAGATTAATATTTTAGATTCTGAGAAAATAATGGATAGTAAGTGTTCTGGATATCTGAAGATAAAGAAAATTGAGTTAGTTGAGAAAAATTGAACTTAATTCCTGTTAGGCGAGGGTGAGCGAAGCGAAAGCGTTTAGAGTCCCAAAAATATGAAATATTTTGTGTATCCACGCAGGTGGGCTCGAAAGTATCTTTTGGGTTTTAGGGGGTCGGCGAGAATTTTTTGCTTATTTTTTCTTAAAAAAGAAGATGGGAATTTCCGTCTTTTTGCTTCTTTTTTCTAAAAAGAAGAATTAATTTCTTATTTTTTCTGCAAGTTTCTTCAACTTTTCGTCATCTTCTCTTTTATAGTCATGTGAGGAGATATATCCTTCATACTTTTCAAAAAATTTATCTACATTTGATTTAATCTCTTTCCATTTTTCCATATCTGAAGTACCATGCATCGGAAAAAGCTTTGTATGAACATGGTCTACTCCAAATCCTTCAAAAATCATTCCAGTTCTTCCAACATCTTCTAGTTTAGAATCTATTAATTTAGCAACTTTTTTAGAAGCAATAACTAACTCCGAAAGGATTTCATCAGATAAATCGAAAGCATAACTAGAAAAATGTTTTTTGGGGATAACTACAGAAAAACCTTCTGTGTTTGGGAAAATTGATAAAAAAGCCAAATGTTTTTCATCTTCCCAAATTTTATGACAAGGTATTTCTCCTTTTACTATCTTACAAAAGATGCAATTATTTTCTTTTTCCATAATTTAACAATTTGATTGATATTTATAAATTTGTCTATTTTAGCTCGTATTTTTGAACCAACCTTTCTAATTCTTCATTACCATAAGTGTTTAGACTATTGTTTTCAGGAGTTACAATTTTTCTATCAGGATATCTTGGCCATGGCTTTGTTAATCTAATATGATCTAAACCTAATAATCCATAAAGAATTCTTTCAGGTGCGGCACCAATTCCCCCATGAGGAGGTAAACCTTGCTGTCTTAAGGCAATATAGTTCCAATAGTGTCTTATGTTGTGTTTTTGTCCTTTCTCGATCAGATTCTCAACTAGTTCTTCAGCACTCGTAATTTTTTCTGCCACTCCAACCATTTCCCCAGCACCATGGGGGGCAATAAGATCACAAGTCATAGAAAGTCTTCTATCTTCAGGAAGTCTTCTGTAAGGAAATCCTTCAGAGCAAAAAGGAGGAAAATTAACCTTGTCCAATTTGAACAAATATTGGAAGGAAGCACCAACTCGCAATTAGACATAACAGTACATATAAGCAAAATGTTGAATTTTGGTTATATGTTGGTTATATTCAATGAATTTTTAGACTCGTAAGCAAACTCTCTCTAATTTTATTAAAAAGTTAAATTTATAAAGCCCTATTTTCTAAGAAGTGCTATGGCAGAAATACAACAAGTAGAAGAAGAGAAATTTTTGGTTCCATTAGCCTTGTATATGAAAGTTGGTGTACATATAGGAACTAAATTTAAGACTAAATATATGGAGCCATTTATCTATAAGGTTAGACCAGATGGGTTATCTGTTTTAAATATACAAAAGATAAATCAAAGATTGTCTCTGGTAGCTAAATTTTTGTCACAATATGCTCCAGAAGATATAATTATTGCTGGCAAAAGAGAAAATGGTTGGAGTGTATTAGAGTTATTTTCAAAATTAACTGGAATAAGAGTTTTTACTAAATATCCTGCAGGAACATTGACTAACCCTGCTTTAGAGACTTTTATGGAAGCTAAAGTTTTACTTGTAGTGGATCCATGGCCAGATAGAAATATAATAAAAGATGCAGTTAAAGTTGGCATCCCTGTAATTGCATTATGTGATACTAATAATAACTCAAATTTGATTGATTTAGTTATGCCTTGTAATAATAAAGGTAAGAAAAGTTTAGGTTTAGTTTTCTATATTCTTGCTCGTGAATACTTGTTAAATAGGAAAATGATTAAAAGCGAAAAAGATATGAGCATAAAAGTTGATAAGTTTATTGAAGAGTAAACTTTATAAATCCGTACTTTTTCTAAATATATGCATTATATATATTATATACACTTGGAGGGATTAATATGGTGATTAGAGACATTATTGATTTAAGGAAAGAGATTCTTAGAAATTGGGAAGCAATATGCGAAGGAAATTATGGAGTCCATGTTCTTAATTCTAGTGCTTATAGACAATTTGTTAATAAAATAAAGGCAGACACAGATTGTGCCCATCTATTAATGGTTGGGGGATGGAATTTATATAATAAGGCTACAGAAGTATCAAAAAAAGCTAATCACGAGTTTATATATAAAGGACTTAAAGAGACCAAAGGTCCAAGTTTTAACCTTATTGCTTGTTGTGCTGGAACTTCCACTGATGTTGAAGAAGAAGCTGATTTAGGAACTGCTGGAGAAACAATAGAAGAAAAATTAGATTACAGACAAAATAGGAATGATATTGGTGTGAGGGCATTAGAAGAAGCTAATGGAATGGAACCTGTAATAGAAGTTATACCTAGATTAAATTATTAATTTATTATTTCTATTTTTAATTTATTTTTTATTCCTTTATGATAATAGGCATATCCTACTAAAGTTAATAAACTAAATAAGAAAATGTTTCCATAAAGTTTTATTGGGATATCTTCTTCTATTACTTCTGTTTCTTCTATAACTTCTCCGCTAACTTTTGGAAGTTCTATTTGTTGTGTAACTGTTTGTTCTGTTGTTTCTGTTTTAGCATTTTCTACTGGTGCAGGTGAAGAGGATTTAAATCTTGTAGCTGAGTATTCTCCTGAATTAGATGAAGATTCTTCATCAGATTCTGCTACACATTCTTGAATCTCTGCTGGTTTATTTTCTTCAGTTCCACATACATTAAGGTCTGCACAATTTCTTGATTGAGAATCCTCTATACAACTAGACCAACCACTACATTCCCAATTCTCAATACAAGGTTCTATTATGTAACTAATTGATAAATTATGAATTATAGGTGTTGATGAATTATCTGATAATAATGCTAATTTGAATTTTAAATTTGATGAATTTATCTCACTAAAATTATATGGGGGAGTAAATTCTATATAATCTTCATTTGGGGTGTAATAGAAATTTATTGTTTGATTATTTAATGTGTAATCTACTGTAAATAAATCCCATTTTAGTAAACTTTCTGGCTGGATTATTTCTGTTTCTATCTCTGCTGAGTTATAATAATAAGTTGTATCAGAATGATGTATTATCTCTGTATGTGAAGCGTTTATGTAATCTATTTTTGCTTTCCTTGTTATTGGATCTATGGTTATTCCATCTACTTGGTTTTGTAATGACAGAGTAATTTGATAATTTCCATTTTGTCCTGGATAACTTATAGTAGCATATGTTTCGTTGCACAATTCAAAATCACATATATTAATGATATTTTCCTCGTTCCCTTTTATATAGAAATTAAGAATATCAAGATCTTGTAAGTTGTTATTAAATTTAATCTTTAAGAGGTTATTTTTTTCTATTTCTACTAGATTCTTATCTATTGCTATTAGTTTGTTTAATCTATCATTTCCATTTTCTTCTGCAAATATTAAAGTATAATGAGATATTTCTTCTGTTGTCCAATTTACAGTATAGGAGTGTTGTTTAAGTTGAATTCCCCCTTCTGTGATTATATCCTCATTTGGTGTAATTGAGAATTCATATATAGCAAATCCTGTAGTTGAGGGTTTTATAACTATGGATATAGCTATAAATATAATTATAGCTAGTGCTATAAGCAGGAATTCCTCTGTTTTATGTTTCATAATTCTCTTTCTTTGAACAAATGGTTAGCTTCTTGTATAGTTGTACCCATTATTTCTGCAGCTCTACCTAACGAAATCTTCTTGCTTTTATGAAGTTCATAGGCGATTGCTATCCTTATATCCTGATTCTTATTTAGCTGATTTCTTATAGCATCTCTTAGGAACTCTGATAATGAATCATAGTATCCTATTTTAGTTACTGCCTCTAGCTTAAGTTTAATGTCATGAGGTACAGTAAAGCTTAACACATTAGATTTTTGTACCATATTATCACAGTATTATTAGGGTAATATTATATAAAAAGAAGCGTTTAAACTTTTGAGTGGTAGAACCTACTTTAAAGGCTATTAAGGGGTAATATTAGAATAATATTGGAATAATACTATAAAGGTAAGATTGATTACAATAATCTTTAAATATGCTAATATCGGCGTTAAATACTATAAAAGTGGGGGAAATATGTTAGACATACTACTAACTGCGCAGATTAATTTAATAATAGTCATTTTAGTGTTAACCTGTATTTTATGGTTTTCATGCTGGAGAAAGGGCATTTTTCCTATTTTCAGAAAATCCTATATAAT
>Ga0210057_1000668_pt1 | contig 55967 bp, 61 predicted proteins | sample CryGeyCG2114_010_2_FD_183968 | JGI IMG/M metagenome (GOLD analysis project Ga0210057, IMG submission 183968) | Groundwater microbial communities from aquifer - Crystal Geyser CG10_big_fil_rev_8/21/14_0.10 (SPAdes) (version 2) | ecosystem: Environmental > Aquatic > Deep subsurface > Groundwater ...
TTAACTTTTAACGTTTTGCTCTGCCAAGCTAAAGTAAAAAGATAAAAGGTTGCAAACATTAAAAGTAAACCTAAGGGTTCTTTTTCTGAAAAACCTGCCATTGTTCTGTATAAAAAATCAGGAAGAACCACTAAAAATGCTGTGGATAATAAAGCTACTTTATAGTTAAATAGGTTCTTAACAAGAAGATAAAAAATGATCATTGTTGGTATAAAAACTATAACTGGGTATAGTATATCAAATTTAATTAGTGTTAAACTAGGCATGAAGATATTAACAAATTTGTAGGCGTAAGCAACAAGGTAAGAAACAAATGAACCTCCTTCTGCTGCAGGATTATACCCCAGAGGAACATAACGCATTAAATCTAACGTCATTAACTTACCATGTTCTGCAATATATTCTGCATATCTATAAAATAAGTAGGGGTCTAGAGCTAATAGGAATTTGTCTTTTAGTAATTTAAGATTTGATAGTCTAATATATGTTCCAATAAGAATTATTAAAGCTAGGACTGTATAAGATACTTTATTCTTATTTTCTTTTAAGAAAGTCAAAACCTTTGTTTTTCTTTCCTCTAGTTCTGTCATCTGTAAATTAGCCTATGATTGGTTATATAAAAGTTTTGGGTTTAGAAAAAGATAGGAGTTACATACACTTCAATAAGTGCTGCAAATACTATTGTTAAAACAGCTAAGACTAGTAAATCTATTGAGTCATATAAAACATGTTTGAAACTTTCTGTTCCAAAATCGTGACGTATTACTGCTACAGATATAATCCCTCCTGCTAAACCCCCTATGAAATAAGCTAATATCTCTGGAACTCCATGTATAAAATATCTTAGGAGACCTGCAGAGAATACGTGGAAATAGGATGCTACTTGTGCAAACCCCATAAGCCCTGCGTATTTTGCAATGTTTCTTCTAAAGAAGGTACCAATCGCTGCACTGATTACTGAAGCATTCCATGTTAATATGAAGATTGCTCCTGCACCATAGAAAAATGAAAAGAAGATACAAAAGAATAAAACTTTGAAATTATTGAATAAAATTTGAGAGAAAATATTACTTCTTGATAAACCTGCCATGTTAATTGTGCTTCCTAAAAATACTCTGCTATTGATTGCTTTTATTGTTGCAATTTGTGTGTTGAAAGTTGTCTGAACCAAATTTTCTGGTAATAAAATGTACCATAATGAGAAAGCAATCGTAATCCCTAAGAACAAAAACATAAAGAAAGCGAGTGCTTTGGAGTGTTCTTTTAATAGAAATACTTCTTTAACATTTTTTCTTGCATCCTTTTTTTCTTCATAACTTAGAGTATTGTATATTAAAGGTATACAAGCTACAACCGTCAGAAAGACCATAATTAAACTTGCTTGATCTCTGAAGATCCATAAGCTCAAAAATATTGCTACTGAAGCAAACAGAAGACCAACAAAAAACATTTTCCATGGCCTTTGCTCTGCTGCCTCTGATTTTATTAAAGACTCTAATACCATTTAAAGAGATTTAGTGATTTTTAGTATTTATATCTTTTTATTTGAGAAACTTTAAATAGAATAGAGTCACAAAAAATTTATGGCTAAACTTGCTTTTCTTCAAAATAGCTGGATAGAATTAATTGGACCAATGATCATCTCCGCTGTTTTAAAGAAAAATGGTCATAGTTGTGAAGTATTTATTGGTAATAAAAAAAATATTTTTAAGGATATTTTAAATTACAATCCAGATGTAATTGCATTTTCTTGTACCACTGGACAGCATAAGTGGGCTGTAAAAATGTCTAGAGCAATTAGAAATGAATTAAATTTTAGTGGAAAGATTTTAATTGGTGGACCTCATCCAACTTTTTTTCCTGAAGTGATTAATCAAGATAGCATTGATATTATCTGTAGGGGAGAGGGAGAAGGGGCTATTCTAGATTTAATGAATAATCTAGGAGGGAATATAACTAAAATAAAAAATCTTTGGGTAAAAGAAAATGGAAAAATTCACAAAAATGAATTAAGGCCATTAGTAGAAAATCTTGATGAATTGCCAATTGCTGATAGAAGTATTTACTATAAGTACAAGTTTTTAGGGGATAATCCAGTTAAAACTATAATGGCTTCTAGGGGTTGCCCATATAATTGCAGTTTTTGTTTTAATCATACTCTTAAAAAGATGTATGAAGGAAAAGGGAGATATTTAAGATGCAGAAGTGTTGAAAATGTAATAAAGGAATTAAAACACTTAAAAGAAAATTATAAAGTAAAGATTATAAAATTTTATGATGATACTTTTACGCTCCATAGAAAATGGTTATTTGAGTTTTTAGATGAGTATAAAAGAGAAATAGGCCTTCCTTTTATTTGTCTTATAAGATTAGATTTAGAGGATGAAGAAGTGATAAGTAAACTTAAAGAAGCTGGATGTTTTATGGTGATGGTTGGGCTTGAATCTGGTTGTGAAAAGATTAGAAATGAAGTTTTAAGAAAAAATTTAACTGATGAACAGATATTTAATACCTCTAGATTATTAAAAAAATACAAATTAAAATTTTGTTCGGGGGTTATGGTTGGTGTTCCTGGTGAAACCTTAGATGATGTTTACAAAACTATAAGATTAAATCAAAGAATTAAAGCAGATGATGTTTATTGTTCTGTATTTCAACCTTATCCAAGGACGGATTTAGCTGAATATTCTGTTAAACTTGGTTATGTTGACAAAATAGATGTTGAAAACATTGGAGGATCTTATCAAAATAGTGTATTAAAAAATAAGGATATGAATAAGATAATTAATCTAAGCTATTTTTTCTATCTGGCGGTTAAATTACCTTTCTTAATGCCTGTCATAAATTTATTGATTAAATTCCCCCCAAATAGGTTATTCTTTTTTATCCAAAATCTGGCTTTTTCTTATTCTTACTACAAAAGATCTAATATTAGTTTTTTTAGATTATTAAGGGAAATTCTTTATCACCATAAATACCATCTTGGGGACTCTGAATAAACTTTAAATATAAGAGCAATTCAAGGAAACCTATGAAACAGCGAATATCTGATAGGTGGTTATATTTTCCGATCATCTCGATGGGGCCATATCTAATATTTAGATTAATAAATCAATCAAAATTAATTTTTACTTTTCCATTAGATATCACAAATGATCTTAGTACCTATATGGCCCAATTATTCTTTTTAGCAGAATGTGGATTCCATAAACTTTGTCCCTATTGGTATAATGGCTTTATTAATTTTCAATTTAATCAGCCTGGATGGTATTTTTTTACATTACCAATTTATTGGTTAACAAAAAGTATCACTGCTTCAACTTATATTTCATTAATTTTGATTTTAATTATTTGTTTTTTAGCAATTTACTATTTTGGTAAATTACATAGATTTTCTATTTTATCACGCATTGCTTTTTTCTTATTTTTTATAGCTAATGCTGTTTCTATTGGGAACTTTATAAAACTTGGGAGAATTCATGAATTATTTGCTTGGGTTAATTTTGTTATCCTTGCATTTTCAATCTTATGGTATAAAAATAATAAAATAAACAAGAAGTTTTTGCTTTTAATTCCTATACTCTCTATAATTATTTTATCTCATCAGATCGTAACCTTATTTGCTTTTTTAATGTTATTTAGTTTATTTTTAGTAAAAGACTTTAGAGAAAAGGGGGCTATTATCTTTGTTTGGTTAGTTTCTTTAACCTTAACTTCTTTTTGGTGGATTCCTTACGTTAGAGATTTCAATAAAACTTATGCGGTGAATATAACAAAGAGTGGGCTTCTTTTAATTTTTGATAAAGCCCACCTTTTAGATAATTTTCTTTCTTTTTTAATTCCTCTTATTTTATTAATTGTATTTTATTTTTATTGGGAATCTCATTATAAGGCTAAGAAGGAGTTTATATTTTTCTTACCAATATTAATCACTGGAGGGCTTTTATTTTTTAGAATCATTGCTTTTTTACCAATTCTAAAACATACATATATAGATCCCTATGTAACCTTTTTTACTTTTATGATTTTGTTTATGTTCTTTAAGCTAGATTTTAAGATAATCCCAAAGATAATAAAAAAGGCAATTTACATTTCTTTAATCTTACTTTCTATATCCAGTATTTTGGTAAGCCACTATTATACCCCTTATTTTGTTCCTCATACAGCGCTTGAAGAGGATACAATTTCTTTATTTCCTTATGTTGAAGACAATTTTTTAATTTACAAAAGTCCTTCTTATACTTCTTATGATAAAGCGTATTATTCTTATGCTCCAATTTACTATAATCTTTCTACTCCAAGTGGATGGTACTATGAAGTAAAAGAAGAAGAATACCTAAAAGCGCTATTCAAGATGGATGGTTACATAGATGATAAGGATTGTTCTAAAATTCTTAGCTTAATGAATTATCTAAATTCAACTAGCATTATTACCTATAAAGAATATTGTGATTTTTTTGATGGGTGTGGATTGTATAGAAAAATTAAAAAAGGTCCTGCTTGTTTGTTGGTAAAAAGATGAAATTATTATTAATCCATCCTTCACAAAGAGTAGCTTACGGAGATATGACTCCTCCATCTTGTCCTCCATTTGGTATTGCTTATATTGCTTCTTTTTTGGAGAGAGAAGGTCGTGAAGTTTCTATAATTGATGTAGATGCTGAAGGTTTGAATATGGAAGGGCTTGGAAAAGAAATTGAAAAATTATCTCCTGATTTAGTTGGAATAACTGCTACAACTCCGTTAATTAAGAATGCTTTTGAAATTGCAAGGATAGCCAAATCTCAAGGAAGAAAAGTTGTTCTTGGAGGGATACACCCAACAGTAAATCCAGAAGAATGTATGCTTTCTGAATACGTTGATTTTGTGGTTGTTGGTGAAGGGGAATTAACAACCTTAGAATTGCTTAAAGCTCTGGAAGAAAATGGAAATTTTTCTAATATAGACGGCCTAGTTTACAAAGAAAATGGAGAAATAATTGCTAACCCACCAAGAAGACTAATAAAAGATCTGGACATAATTCCATTTCCAGCAAGACATTTATTTAAAAATTTTAAGTATAGTTACCCTGATACACTAAAAACTCCTGCTATCCCGATTATGACAAGTAGAGGTTGTCCTGGTCAGTGTACTTATTGCTGTACAAAGCAAATTTGTGGATTAAGTTATAGATTCAGAAGCGCTGAAAATGTTATTGCAGAAATTGAAGAGTTGATTGAAAAGTATGGTGCAAAAGAGATTCATTTTTCTGATGATAATTTTGTTGTAAACAAAGAAAGAATCTTAGAGTTGTGCAAAAAAATAAAGGAGAGAGGATTACACGAAAAAGTTTTATTTGCGGTTCCCCAGGGATTAAGAGTTGATCAAGTTGATGAAGAAGTTTTAAGAGCTTTAAGAGGAATTAATGTTTATAGTTTAGGTTTTGGTGTTGAATCTGGTAATGAAAATGTGCTCAAAACAATAAAGAAAAATACTAGTTTAGAGCAAGCAAGAAAAGCTATCGCTTTATCTAAAAAATTAGGATTTGAAGTTTGGACTTTTTTTATAATCGGATTGCCTGGAGATAATGAAGAGACAATTAAAGATACAGTTGATTTTGCATTAGAGCTTGATACTGACTTGGCTAAGTTTTTAATTCTAAAGCCTTTTCCAGGAACAGAAGCTTTCAAATGGTTGGATGAAAGAGGATTAATTGTAGATAAGGATTATGATAAATATGGAGTTTATGGAAAACCTTCTCATAAATTACCAGAAGTATCTCAAGAGAGAATGGTTGAAATACAAAGAAAAGCCTATAAGAAATTTTATTTAAGACCTAAAAAGATAATTCAGCATGTACTTAGGATTAAATCTTTTCGCAGATTAAAATTAAATGCAGAAGCAGCTATTTCTCTGTTTAAATTAACAAGAAATTAATTAACCCAAGGGAGTAATTTAACTATATCATACAGCAATCTTTCATAACTAAATTTAAAGAATTTATGCTTCCATCTCCATAAAGCAATTTTATGAGGAATATAGAATATTTTGCTTTTGAAAAACTCTTTATTTCTAAATGCGAATACAGAAATGACATATAAATTTCTTAATAATTTTCTATCTTTTTTATTTACCCAAGGAACATGAACTTCATCCATAACCATATCTGCCCATTCTTCTAATTTTTGAGGTTCTTTGAAACCATTTTCTAAAGCATATTTGTATAAGTCTGTTCCAGGAAATGGAGTATAAACCTGTAATTGTATTTCCGCTTTTTGATCTTTTTCAATAATATAATCGATTAAGTCAAAAGTTTGTTTTCTATCTTCTTCTGTCTCATTTGGAAATCCAAAAATAAAAGAGTACATAGGTATAATAGGGGAATCTGCAAGAAGATCTATTCCTTTTTTCATTTGTTCATTGGTAGTATGTTTGTTAATCGATTTTAATATTTTTGGAGATGCGGATTCTAATCCAAATAGTAAGTATTCACATCCACTTTCTTCTAAGTTTTTTACTAATTCCTGATTGATTAAATTAATAGTTATACAACCACACCATTTAAGGTTTAGTTCCCTTGTGAGGTTGTATATCCCTTCTAAGTGACTTAGTTTTCCTGCCATATTATCATCTGAGAAGAAAACATTTTTAACACCTAAATTTTTTATTTGCTCTAATTCTTTTCTTATTATATTTATATCTCTACCTCTCCATTTATTTTTGTGATAGTAATGATTATAACAAAATGCACAATTGTTTGGGCAACCTCTTGAACTTATGTAGATAAATGGTTGCCTTGCTGTAATTTTTTCATCTCTTTTGAAATAATTATGCAGGAATTTTTCTGTTTCTGGGTTTATGGGCGAAGGAACTTCATTATAATCCATGAACTCTCTTGGCTCATTTTTTATTATTTCACCTTCATTTTTCCAAACTAAACCTTTGATATTTTCAAATGAATCTTGATTTCTATTCAAAGCGGTTGCAAGCTCTGTGATAGTTTTTTCTCCTTCTCCGAAAACTACAAAGTCTACTAGTTCTGACTCTGCTGTTTGTTCTGGAAGCATACTCGGGTGAACCCCTCCAAAAACAAGTGGCACTACTTTGTTATATTTTCTTGTAAGTTTTGCTAATCTAACTGCGCTAGTTATTTGATATGAAGTCATACAACTTAAACCAACAAATAATAATTCTTGTTTAAGATAGGTTTTTAGGACTGATTTTTTTTCTACTCTCTCGTCAAAATAGATTACCTCAAAACCTTGTTTAGACAAATAATTTCCCAAAGTAAATGTAGCTAAAGGGATTTCCACACTATGTGGAAATGGGCTATGCTTTGGGAATATTAATAAAATTGGGTCTTTCATCTTTGTTGCGTAAATTGGGTCGTATATTAATTTTTCGAGAATATAACAGCTAATAATTCGGAAATTGCTGAGATGCTAACAACCAAAGATAAGGTATAAAAAGTGGATATAGAGTATAGGCTAAAGATAAACCCTTTCTCTTTTCTTATGTAAAAAAACATTTTGCTGTTTAATAAAAGATAAATAAGCAAGAGTATTGCTGGAAGCAATATGAACATTTTATTAAGTAATATAAGAGGTAAAAATAATAAAGCAAAAAAACAGGATAAACTGCTAATAGCTCCTCCTTTTGTAGAACCAAAATTATCAAATTTTTTTCTCTTTAAAAATAGCCTAACCCACATTCTACATCTTTTGTAATAATCTTTGACACATTTTCTGAAATTTGGGAAATTGTGTTTGACTTGCATGGATTTGTTTAAATAAATTTTAGTTGTTTTAGAAATCCTATAACCAAATTCAAAGTCTTCTATATCTGCTCCTTTATAATAAGTACTAAATCCTCCTGCTTTATTAAATAATTTTTTGGTAACTGCACCACAGGCAGGCATAAAGTAACTGCAGTCATTTAAATCTTTTATCCAAAAATATTCCATAATCGCTTTAAACTTTTGGAACTTTCCGGGGTTTGCTGGTTCTTTAGAATAAACACCAACAACACACTCTTTATCCTTAAGAGATCTTATAGCTTCTTCTAAATATCCTTTTTCTAATACAACATCTGAATCAAAAAATAAAATTAAATTTGATTTTGCGTTTTCAACCCCAATATTTCTTGCATTTGCTGCTCCAGCATTTTTTTCCAATTCAATTAGTTTTACTGGATATTTTTTTATTATTTCTTTAGAAAAATCTGTTGAGCAATCATCAACTACTATTACCTCAAATCCTTTTAGATTCTGAGAAATAATAGAATCTAGTAATTTTCCTATAGTTCTTTCTGCATTATAATTTGGAATGATTATTGAAGCTTTCATTTTTTATAATGATTGATTATTTTTTTAACAGCTTTTATAACATCATCTACATCCTGCATAGTTAGTTTAGCAGATATAGGCAAGGATAAAATCCTATCTGATACCTCCCCTGCATTTGGTAAACTTCCTGCAGGAAGGTTTAGAAGCTTTTTGTAGAAAGATGACTTATGCAAGGAAATAAAATGTATCCCTATTCCAATATTTTCTGCCTGTAATGCTGCACAGAATTCATTTCTATCTATTTTTAGATATTTTGGATTTATTTTTATAGTATAAAGATGTCTTGCATGCCTGATATTTTTTTCTTCTATTGGAGTGCTAATTCCTTTTAAATCTGTAAAGGCTTCATTATAAAGTTTGAAGTAATAGTCTCTTAATTTCCAATTTTCTTCTAATCTAGCTAATTGATGCAAACCAACTGATGCTTGAATATCTGTCATGTTGAATTTATATCCAGGAGAAAGGGTATCATAAATTTTAAAACCGCTTTCTGTATATCTTTTCCAAGCATCCTTGCTTATGCCATGCAAACTAAGAATTCTCATTTTTTCTTCTAATTCTTTATCATTAGTTGTAACCATTCCACCTTCTATAGTTGTAAGATTTTTAGTTGGATAAAAAGAAAAAGCAGAAACATGTCCAATATTTCCAATTTTTTTATTTTTGTAAATGGCTTCTATAGCATGAGCCGCATCTTCAATTACGTGAAGATTATTTTCCTCAGCAATGCGCATAATCTCATCCATCTCGCAAGGTCTTCCTGCCATGTGAACTGGAAGGATTGCTTTTGTTTTTTCTGTTATTTTTTCTTGAATTTTTTCTGGATCTATGTTTAAGGTTTCTTTATTTATATCTACAAAAATTGGTTTAGCATTCTGATGAACTATAACATTAGCTGTTGCTGAAAATGTGAGTGGAGTAGTTATAACCTCGTCTCCTTGTTTGATATCAAATGCCTTTAATGCTAAAGCCATTCCTGCTGTGCAAGAATTTAATGCTAAAGCGTATTTAGATCCAATATAATCTCTAAAGTTTTCTTCAAATTGTTTTGTTTTTGGACCTGTTCCTATCCATCCAGATTTTAAAGTTGCCACTACCTCATCTATTTCTTCTTGATTAATTTGTGGAGCTCCAAATATCAAAAAGTTTTTTCTTACTGGTGTTCCACCATTTATTGCAAGTTTTTCTTCCATTCGGACCTCAATCTTTTTGCCTCTGGCATAAATTTAATTAATTTGTTAAAATACCTGTAGCTATCTCTAAAAAATTTTAAAGAAGTTCCTGTTTCTGGCTTTCTTAAAAATAGTGAAGGCACTTCCTTTATTTTTAATCCTCTATAATAAGATCTAATCATAATTTCTGTGTCCCAAAACCATTGTTTATCTTTTATTTCATCTAAAACAGGCAAAATCTTTTCTTTTTTGAAAAATTTACAGCCTACTTCTGTATCTTTTAATTTTGTTCTTAAAAGTAGTTTTACTAAAAGTTTGTAACCTTTATGTGCAATCCATCTGTGGGCTACTAAAAAATCTTTTATGTGTAAATTATAAAGTCTTTGTGCTGTTGCTACATCTGCACCATTTTCTATTTCCATAGCTAATTGAGGAATATAATTAGCTGGAGTTTCTAAATCAAAATCTATAAAACCAACTATATGCCCTGTTGCTGTTTTAATCCCATCTGTTACTGTTTGCCCTCTTCCGGTGTTAGCTTCGTGAAATAGAAATTTAAGATTTTTATTTTCTTTTACTGCTTGTTTTATTAAATCTCTTGTACCATCTTTTGAGCAATCGTCTACAAAAATTATTTCATAGTTGTATTTGCTTTTTTCAAGAATTTTCTGAATCTCTTTATAATTATCAAAAACTTTAGATTCATTATAGCATGCTAAAATAATACTAATATCCACATAATCACCTTTTAACAAGATATTTTAAAAGACCTATGCCCCCTTTAACAAGAAATAGGGCTTGTTTAGGGTTTTTTAATCTTTTTATATAGTTGAACATAACCTTTGGTTTAAAGTAAAAGCTTCTATAAGCTCTTTTTGAGTAGGAATAAAGCTGTTTTTTTGTAAATCCATTTGGTATAAAAACAGGTTCAAATGCATTCATTTTATCCCAATCTTCATCAACTTCTCCATAAGCATGTATAGCGGTATAGATTTCGCTTCCTGGAAATGGAGTAAAAAAACTTACACTAAAATCATCCAGCTGAGATTTTTTAATGAAATTCAAAGTTTGTTCTATGCTCTCTTTTGTTTCTGTTGGATGTCCAAGAATGAAGAAACCTTTAGCATGAAGTCCTGCTTCTTTTGTTAATTTTATCGCTTTAGTTACTTGCTCTAAGGTAATCTTCTTTTTAATAAAGTCTAAAACTCTTTGGGAGCCAGATTCTATCCCATAAAGTATTTGCCAGCATCCTGCTTGTTTCATTTCTTTTAAGATTTCCGGATTAACTGTGTCTACTCTAGAACATACTGACCAGCTTATTTCTAAATTATTTTTTTTAATTAATTCTGATAATTTATTTATTCTTTCTCTAAATATAGTAAAAAGATCATCTTCAAAAATTATATTTTTAATTCCATAATTTTCATTTAAAGTTTGCATCATTTTGAAAACATATTCTGCACTGTGCGCCCTGCATTGATTACCAAATATTGCTCTATCACAAAAGATGCACTGACCTATGCAACCTCTAGAAGTTATAACCGAGAAAGAAGGAAATTTATCTGCACTTTGGGCATATGCACGATAGTGTTTTTTTATTTCTGGAAGTAGATCCCAAGCAGGCATTGGTAAAATATCTAAATCATGTATTAATGGTCTTGGTTCGGTTTTTATTATGTGATTATCTTTTATGAATATTAATCCGCGTATTTCATCTAATTCTTCATTATTGTCTAAAGCAGACAATAAATCAATCAAAGTTATTTCTCCTTCTCCAATAACTCCAATATCAAAAGAAGAATTCTCCATAGTCTTTTCTGGAAGTGCTGTTAAGTGAGCTCCTCCAATTAAAATTTTTATATCTTTATTTTTTTGTTTTATTTTTTCTGCTATTTTTTGTGCATTTTTGATAAAAATGGTTGTCGCTGTAATACCCACATAATTTGGTGAAGAATTAAGTATTTTTTCCACAGCTGTGTCTACATCTAATCCTAGAGCTTCTGCATCCAAAATAGAAGTTTCATATCCACTTTCTCTTGTGATAGCTGCTAAATTCAAAAGACCTAATGGAGGTGTTTTTGGTCCTGCACTTTCCCAAAGCTCATTTTCTCCTTTTGGAGGAGGTGGGTTCACAAAGACTATTTTTTTCATTTTAATGTGATATGGGCAATTAAGGGAGTTATATAAAGTTTTGTTTGAAGGAAAGATATATTAATTATAAATACTAAATTAGTCTTATGAGCTTTAAACAGGTGTGTAAACGGATTAAAGATTTAAAAATTCAAAGTGCTAGGGGTGTTGCTGAGGCTGGAATTAAAGCAACTAAATTAAAAGGGTTTTCTAAGAAAAAGATTTTGAACCTAAGGCCTACTGAACCTACTTTAAAACATGGAATAGAATATGCTGAAAGGTATGGTATTGAAAAGGCTATACATTATTTTAATGAGACTCAGGATAGGATAAATAAATTTGGTTATAAAAAAGTAAAGGGGGTTGTTTTTACCCATTGTCATTCTACAACTGTTGTAAATCTTTTGAAATATGCTAAGAAAAGGGGACAGAAGTTTGAAGTATTTAATACCGAAACTAGACCCATGTATCAAGGAAGAAAAACTTCAAAAGAGCTAGCTAGAGCTGGAATTAAAGTAACTGAGATTGTGGATGCTGCGGCTGGAAGTATTTTAGATAAAGCAGATGTAATGTTCTTGGGTGCTGATGCTATTTTGAAAAATGGAGATGTAATAAATAAAATTGGGAGTAATATGTTTTCTGAAATTGCTTATACAGATAAAGTTCCAGTGTATATCGTAACACAGGGTTGGAAATTTAGTAATAGACCAGTTAAAATTGAAGAAAGAGAAAGAGAAGAAGTCTGGAAGAAAATTCCAAAGGGAGTTAAACTTAAAAATCCTGCTTTTGAAATTATTAATTCAAAATTTATTAATGGAATTATTTCTGAATTTGGAATATTAAAACCAAACGTATTTGTTAAAAAGGTTAAAGCAAATTACAAATGGATATGATAACTTTTGATCTGGATGAAACTTTAGTTAAAGCGAAGAAATGCCATTGGTATGCATTCAATGATGCGTTTGAAAGATACAATTTACCAAGGATAACTTACAGAAAATTGATTCCTTATCTAAACGGAAGACATGCCCATCAGATTGTTTCAGAATTATTTCCAAAACTTTCTAAAAAACAAATAGATAATGTTGTAAAAGTACATCATAGTTTGATTGGAAGTAAATATGGAAAATATGCTAAGAAAGTTCCAGGAGTTATTTCTGCTTTGAAGAAGGTTAAGAAACAATACACGCTCGGTATGATAAGCAACTGCACTCATAAAGAAATTAATGGATTATTAAAGGGGGCTAAGATTGATAAGAAATTATTTGATATAATCATAGGCAAGGATGATGTTAATAAATCCAAGCCGTATCCAAATGAGATGTTTAAAGCTGAAAGATTAATGCATAAAAATATAAAATTTCATATTGGAGATAGCCCTTTTGATATAATTGCTGCAAGAAGAAGCAAAACAAAAGCTATTGCTGTTTTAACTGGGGTTTCTTCTAGAAAAAGGTTAGCAAAAGAAAAACCATTTATGATTGTTAGAAGTGTTGCCGATGTTCCTAAAATAGTTTTAAAGAAAGATTAATAAAGAATTTTATCTTAAAACTTATTATGCAGTTTATTAATTTAAAATATAAACCGTCTAAAGAAGATTTAGTTGTAGAATTTTATGTAGAACCAAATGTTAGCATGGAAAAAGCTGCTAATGCAATTGCTGGTGAGAGTTCTATTGGCACTTGGACTAAAGTAACCACTATGGAAAGATATATTGCTGAAAACTTAAGGCCAACTGTGTTTAGTATCAAGGGCAAGTATATCCGAATTGCTTATCCAACAAAATTATTTGAATTAAATAATATGTCTGGAATTCTTAGTGCTATTGCTGGAAATATTTTTGGTATGAAAGATTTGAATAATTTGAAATTGATTGGTATTGATTGGCCTGATAAAATAATAAAAAGTTTCAAAGGGCCAAAGTATGGTATTGATGGTATAAGAAAATTATTGAAAGTTAAAAAAAGACCTTTAATTGGAACCATAATAAAACCAAAAATTGGGTTGAGTTATAAAAAACATGCTAAAGTTGCTTATGAAGCTTGGATTGGTGGTTGTGATATTGTAAAAGATGATGAAAATCTAACTAACCAATTATTTAATCCTTTTAATAAAAGAGTTGTTGAAACTCTAAAGATGAGAGATAAAGCTGAAAAAGAAACTGGAGAAGTAAAAGTTTACATACCCAATGTAACTGCAGAGGTTGATGAAATGAAAAAGAGAGCCCACTTTATTAAGAAACATGGCGGAAGATATATGATGATTGATGTTGTGACAGTAGGCTTTGCTGGTTTACAAACAATGAGGGATGAAAATTTAAATTTAGTAATTCACGGGCATAGGGCCATGCATGCAGCATTAACAAGAGGAAGGATGGGAATTAGTATGTTTGCTTTAGCAGAAATTTATAGATTAATAGGAGTAGATCAATTACATATAGGAACAATAGTTGGAAAAATGGAGGGAAGTAGAGAAGAAGTTAGAGATATTAAAAATGAACTTAGTCAAGCTTTTGTTAAACCAAAAAAACATGTTTTAGAAACAAGATGGGGCAAAATAAAACCAATCTTTCCTGTCTGCTCTGGAGGCTTACATCCTGGTCATGTTGATAAGTTAATAAAAAATATTGGGAATAATATAATTATCCAGATGGGTGGAGGAATTCACTGGAATCCACGAGGAACAAAGTATGGAGCAATGGGGGCGCGACAAGCAGTAGAAGCAATTATGCAAAAAATATCGCTAAAAAAGTATGCTAAGACGCATAGAGAGCTGAAAGAAGCGTTAGATAGATTTGGTTAGTTCTTAGAATTTAATATAGATATTCTTTTTTAGAAATACTTTTAAATACTAGATTGAGTGTTGGATTATAAAATGGAGTATATGTTAAAAGGCGAGGATGGGAAAACTAAACGTTATGAAGTTAGTTATAGCCAGATTTTACAACAAAAAACAAACAAATTATTAACTGGATTAATGGTTTTGATTATTGTGTTATTATTTGTGTTAGCGTATGTTTTAATTAAAGTTGATATGATGAACCTACCAACTAGAATAATTGGTTAAAAAGTAACGAAAAGTATTTATATACCTAAATTCTTTTATGAATTAATAAAATAGGGTGTAATAGATGGATAAAGATAATAAAATATTGCTAATTGCTATTTTAATTATGCTAGTTTCTATATTTTCTTTTAGTTTTAATGAGGTATTAACAGGAAAAGTTACTAAAGAAAGTGTTAGTAGTGTTACTGTTAAACCATCTGAAGTTATGAGAGGCTCTATAATAACTGTAAATGTAGAACCTGGCCCTAATGGAGTAGATAATCGATGGGCTTGGGTATACAGAGAGGGTGAAACTGCTGATAGAAGAGTGGCTGGTACTGCAAAAAGAATGTGTGGTACGCAATCTGTTTGTTATGATTCTATAACTTTTACTTATTTAATTGAAGGTAACGAGGATAAATTTTCTGATGGAAAATACTTTGTTAAAGTAAAAGAGCATGATACTAAAGAAGCCAGATATGCTAAAGGAGCATTCTGGATTGAAGGTTATAATAAAAAATAAATATGGAGGTAATATAGATGGATAAGGATAATAAGGTATTGTTAGCAGCTGTCTTGATTATATTAGTGGCTCTAGTTGCATTTAATTTCGGGGATATCACAGGTAAGGCTGTTAAAGATGATGGTACTGTTATAGCGGTATCTCCTACTACAGTAAAGTTTGGAGAATATGATACTATGAAGCTTGTAACCATTAAAGTTATTCCTGGTAAAGATGGTGTTGATACAGTAATGAGTCTTTACATGGTAGATGGTTTTAAGGTTTCTGGAGAAACAGTAAACATATGCACTGACAGTATCTGTCGTGAAGAAGCAACATTGACTTATAAGCTAGACTCTGAACTAAAACCTGGAAAGTACTACTTCAAAGCAGAAAGAGTACAGAAAGGAAAAACATACAAGTCTAATAGCTTTGAGATAGCAGCATAATATTTTTTTTTATTTTTAATTTAAATTAAGGATGGTGTAAAATGAATAAAGACAATAAAGTATTACTTGGAGCAATTCTAATAATCCTAGTAGCATTAGTCTCATTTAATTTCGGAGATATCACAGGTAAGGCTGTTAGTGAAGGTTCTATAGTAGCTATATCACCTAAAACAATTACTGCTGGAGAATATATTAATGTTTATATAAAACCTGGAAGCAAAGGTGTAGAACAATTAGCCTATTTATATAGAGAAGATGGAGCTAGACTCCCTGGAACTATAAACCTATGTAGTACTTCTAAGTGTGATGAAGAAATAAATGTTAAGTATAAGATTATAGACACTTGGGATAATAATGAGAAATGGGATATTAATGAGATAACAAAGGGTTATTATATAAGGGTTAATGAGTATAAACAGGATAGTTATAAAACTGCCAGTTTTACTGTAAGCAGAAAGTATGAAGCTGCAGGCCCTTCAAAACATCTTTAATTTTTTTCTTTTATCTTTTTTATAACCATAATCATTAAAATAAGGTAAAGTATAGACTTTTTATGGTTAATTTTGTTGATAACCTAATTCATTTGAAAAATGCCTTAGAGAAAGCTAAGAATTATGGTTTAGATCTTAATAAGAAAGCGGATTTTGATGCAAGCATTCTTGATTATAATAAAAGAAGACAATTGTATTATCAAAATATAGTTGAGAATAGTATGAAATTTATTAAGGATTTTAAATTTGAAGAAGTAAGAGTAAGTGAGGTGGATTTTTTTAAGCTTAAAAATTTAATGAGAATTATAGAAAATAGTTATGAAAAAAGGGACTTTGATAAATTGCATGAAGCAGTTTCTGAATGTTTAGATATTTCCAGAAAAGGAAATATTAAAAATAATAATCAAGAAATTAATCTGAATTTTGCACCTTTAGAAATTAAAAATGAAATAAGTGCGGATTTAGATGAGATTAAAAAGTGTTTTGATAATGGCTGTTATAGAAGTGCTATAATCTTGTGTGGAAGAGTTTTGGAGGTCGGTTTGCATAGAAAATATTTTGAAAAAACTGGGATAGATAGTCTAGAGAAGAATCCGGGTATTGGTCTTGGAAAATTGATTGCGAAGTTAAGAGAAAAAGAAGTACAATTTGATCCTGGTATAACCCAACAAATACATTTGGTTAATCAAGTAAGAATAAGTTCTGTGCATATTAAAAAAGATGCATTTAATCCAACTAAAGAGCAAACACAAGCAATGATTTTGTATACAATAGATACCTTAAATAGATTATTTATAAAATAGTTAATATTCTTTTTTTATTTTATGTTGTTCTATAATTAATTTACCTTTATTCATTTTTATTGTTACTTCTTCATCTGCATGGAATTCTGTAATCTCTGTTACTAATTTTGGCAATTTGATCATACCTGCTTTAATATTAATTGGTGTGATTAATTCTTTTAGAGTTTTTTCTTTTGCTCTTTCTTCTGTTAATTCTTCTAATCTAGTTTTTGTTTTTTTACCCTCTAAGAAATCTTTTGTTGCTTCTGCTAAATACTTTGCTACAAGCTGGGCTACATTCTTTTTTGTTGCAGCTGTAATTCCCCTAAGTCCAGGAGATAGATTAATTTCTATAACTGTTGGTTCTCTTCCTTCTAAAATATCCACTGCACAAATATCTGCACCAATTGCTTTAGCTGATTTAACTGCAACATGTTCTGTATCTGGATCAGGGGTATATGGCTGTCCTTCTCCTCCGGCATGAATGTTTGCTCTAAGTTCGTCCTGAGTCATGGCCTTTCTTTTCATAGAAGCTATAACCCTATTCCCAGCAACTATAGCTCTAATATCTGTAGCCCCAGTTTCGATATATTCCTGAATTATGTAAGGTTGATTGAACACTTCTAAAGCATCTAATACTGATTTAGCAGAACTTGCTGAATCTGCAAACATAACTCCTTTTCCATGAGTTCCTTCTGGTATTTTAATTATAACTGGATATTTAACTTCCTTTAGAAGCTCTTTTGCTCCTGCTGTTGATGCTGCAAAATAAGTTTTTGGTATAGGTACTTTATATTTCTGTAATTCTAAGAGTGTTAATAATTTATTATGAGAAAGTGTAAATGATCTTGGTTCTATAGGGATATATGCCTTATCCTTTAATGCAAAAGAAATAGATCTTTGCAATAAAGCATATTTATAAGAACCCCTTACATATATGCAATCATAATTTCCTATATGTTTTCCCTTATGTAGCACGACTGTTCTTTCTGTATCTGCAGTAATATCAATATCTTTAAGATTTAGCATATCAACCTTATCAAAATAGGCTTTTGCTTCTTTGGCTACTTCTTTACTTGAAGGGCCTCCTAGACTAATAATAGCTAATTTCATTTTGATGGATCAATTATAAAATCTTTTTTTAATACTTCTAATCCTATTAAAACTGGGCATTTCATATGAGATCTATTTGTTAAATTAAAACTTGTTTTTAGTTTCTTATTCTTAATCTCTAATTCTACTTCTACAACTGGCCTTAAACTATCTCCATGAGAGGATTTTATTTTAGTAGTTTTTTTAATTGGACCTAAACTTAATTCTGCTGCTAATTTTGTATCTATAGAATTTCTATCTGCACCTGTATCTATTTTTGCTATAATCTCTGTTCCATTAATCTTTACCTTTTCTATAAGGCCTATGATTGTTTTTTCCATAATTTATGAAAATCTATTTTTTGGTTTTTAAACCTTTCTATAAATGTACATTGGTGAGTTAGCGGTTGGTAGATAGCTTTTTAAGTTTGTAAATTATCTTCTTTTTATGCTTAAAATAAAGAATCGAGAGTTAGTTGCAGAAATTTCTGGAGAAGCTAAAGATTTTCCAAAATATACAACCCAAATAATAAACTTAGCAAATCAAAACGCACAAGGAACTCGTCCAAAGGTCGTTGGTCAACTGTCTGAGCTAATACAGCAATGCCCACATAAAGAGTATTCAAAATGGAAAGAATGGTATTTACAGCAACAACCGAAGGCAATAGATGACGCTACACATAAGGTTTTTGCTATGGTTGAAGAACTCAAAAAAGCAATTAATCACATTGATGAAAAAATGGTTAAGAAATGGGTTGAAGATTTAGTAATAGATAAAACTTTTATTGGTTTGAAATTCCAAGAAGCAATTTTAAAGAGAGTATCAAAATTAAAAAATACTTCTTATAGATTATCTAATCCTAAAGAAGAAAGTAAAGGAATAGATGGATTTATTGGTGATATTCCCATCTCCATAAAGCCAATAACTTATAAAACTAAAAATATGTTAAATGAGCAGATAGATGTCAAGTTTATATTTTACGAAAAAAAGAAAGACGGGATAATTGTAGATATTTCGCAATTAGAATAAATGTTCTACTTCAAATAAATTTTCTTCTTTCTTTATTATCTCTTTTATCATTGGGATGTAGAGATTAGTTTCTTGTCTTGTAACGACAGGAAAGTTATAATTTTTGTTGGTATATTTAATTTCCTTATCTTCTTCCTGCCTTTTCTTAATAAATTCTAAATGTCTTTCTAATCTTAGTTTAACATATTCGTTGGTTATTTCTTTAATCTCTTGTAATCTTTCATCAATAAATTCCTTAAAATTAAGGTCTATTTCAAAACCAATACTGCTTCTTCCAGAAGACATAGCCCCGAGAGTTGTTGTTCCTGTTCCTAAAAATGGGTCAAGAATAACATCTCCTTGAACCGAGAACATATTAATTAATCTATAAGTTAATTCGGTTGGATATGCTCCACTTCTTTCTCTTAATTTTGTATGGTTAAGTTTTTGGAATACTCCATTAATATCTTTCCATTTATCAGAAAACCATAAGTTTCTTTCTTCCCAAAAAAAAGCACTTCTTTGCCTATTCTCTTTTTGAGCTTCTATTTTAAAATCTCTTTTATCTCCTTTCCTCAAGATTAAAATATGTTCATGTTCTAAAGTTACATAAGCTCCAACTGGCAACATTCCAGAACCCATAAACTTATCGGGTTTATTTGTTTCTTTGACCCAAAGAATTTCAGGTAAAGCGTGAAAGCCTAAACCTAAACAATAATTTAGGATTCTGGCGTGATTAGTATAAATCTGAAATCTTTCTTTAATACTTCTTGTGGCATCACCAATATTTATACAAGCAATTCCACCGACTTTCAAAACTCTATAAACTTCCTTCCAAACTTTATCTAATTCTTTATTCATTAACTCAAAAGCTCTTTCTCCATTTTCTTCTTTTAATGCTTTAGTGATTTCAGGATTTTGTTTTCCAAAAATTTCATCCCACATTTGAATCATAGGATAGGGTGGAGAAGTTATCATTAAATCAACACTCTCATTTTTTAATTCTTTCATTTCTCTGGCATCATCAAAGATAATTTTATGTTCCGTTTTCATTTTTTATCCTCTTTTGTAATAGTTTTTGGTTTATCCCAGTATGGAGATTTACAAGAAGGACAAACAACAGGAGCATCTTCGCTTCTTGTTATCCATTCGTGCTTACACCTTTCACATTTACACTCATAAACCTTGATTTCTTTTTTACTCATAAACATCTAATGAATGTCTTACTTTAAATACTTTACTATAATCATAGAGCATAACCGAAAGGTTTAAATAGATGTATACTCATAGTATATTACTATGGTAGATAAGATACAACAAACACAAAAAACTGACGATAAAAAGATAATTTGTCCTCAATGCAAAAGTGAAAATGTAATTAAATGGTGTAAAAGAAAGACGGAGAATAGAGGACTAATTCAAAGATACAAATGTAAAGATTGTGGAAAATACTTTACTTTAGATGATGGATTTTTCAGAATGAGAAATGCACCGCAGAAGGTAACTTGTGCTATGGATTTATTCTATAGAGGGGTAAGCACGAGGAAAGTGCAAGAACACTTTAAAGCATTTTATCCTCATAATGCAGACCACACCTCTATTTTAAGATGGATTACAAAATACTCTTTAATGATTTCTAAATTTACAAATACATTAAAATTAAATGTTGGTGCAGAAGTGCAGATTGACGAGGTTGAATATCATAGAAGAAAATCACATAAACAAAAATTAGGAGTAGATAAAAATTGGTTTATTGATTCTATCTGCCCTCAAACTAAATTTATGGTTGCTTCTGAATACGTTAAGTCAAGAGGAATGAAAGAACTTAAACAGGTAATAAAAGATATTAAAACAAAAACAGATGTTCAAATTAAAGTAATAACTACGGATGGACTTCTTGCTTATCCGAACGCAATAAAAAAGGTTTATGGTTTTTCAAATAAAACTCATAGTGTTAATGTTTTACACAATAGAGTTAATGCTTCAAATGGAGAGGGCTTTAATTATCCTATTGAAAGATTACATAATAATCATAGAGCAAGAACTAAAACATTCAGGGGGTTTCACGGCTCTGTTGGTTCTGCAAATGCAATATTGAAAGGTTGGGAGATATATTATAACTTCATTACAAAGCATCAAACCATCAATAAATGCCCTTACGAATTAGCTACCGATTTAAAACTTAATTCAGAAAATAAGTGGTTGGAGTTGATAAGAATGTCAGTTTAATTTTTTTGGTTGAATTACCAACCTTTAATGCACCAATGTACTATAAATGGCTTTGCTGATGGTTTCAGCAGAGCCCTATAAAGTAAGTTTTATATAGCAATAAGTTGATTTAAGATATATGGCCAAACGGAGGACTCCTTTACGTAAATCGAAGTATTTTTTCTTAGCATCTTTAATTGTTATTAGTGCTGTTGCTGCTTTATTGATATGGCCTTTTGTTACCTCTATTCTTGGTGGAATTGTTTTGGCGTACATTTTTTATCCGGTATATAAAAGAGTTTTAAATATTTTAAAGAATAAAACCTTATGTGCTTTTCTAGTTTCTGGATTAATAATTTTAGTTTTTACAATTCCTTTACTATTAACTGCTAATGCTATATTAAAAGAAACAACTACTGTGTTTTATCAAATAAGAGATGTAAATAGTGCTATTGATGAGATTGAAAGTAAATACTTAGTTAAGATTTTTGAAAATGTGGATGTCAGCGCTTCTGTTAAAAATATGTTAAATAAAATTCTTGTAAATATTATGCAGAGAACTGAGAATTTTATTATTTCAATTCCAGATAAATTAATTGGGGCGTTCATAATAGTATTTGTTATATTTTTTTTATTAATGGAAGGAGAAAGATGGTCTAATGCTGTTTTAGGAGAAATTCCTATTAAAGAAAAATATAAAACTCATACTTTAAAAAGATTAAAAGAAATAATCCAAGCTACAGTTTATGGTTTAATTATTACTGCTTTGATTCAGGGAGGAATCGGGGCTTTGGGTTTACGGATTTTTGGGGTTAGTTCTCCTTTATTATGGGGTATTGTTATGTTTGTTTTGGCTATGTTGCCTTTTGTTGGACCTACACTTGTATGGCTACCTGCAGCTATAATAAAACTAATGGGTGGAGAAACCTTCAATGGATTAGGATTGTTATTATATGGGATATTTCTTATTAGTATGGTAGATAATATACTTAGACCAAAATTAATTGGTAGTAAAAGTGGTATACATCCTATATTAGTTTTATTAGGGGTATTGGGTGGATTACAAGTCTTTGGTTTAATGGGAGTGATCTTAGGTCCTTTAGCTTTAGCATTATTAGTTGTTGCTTTTGAAATATATTTAAGTGAAAAATATGAAACTAAGAGTTAAAGACGTTGATCTTTCAACAGGCGGACCTCTTATAGCTATTTTAAATGAAGAGGATTCTAGTAAATTAGATTTGCATCCACTTGATAGGATAAGATTAACAAAAGGTAAAAAAAGTGTTGTTACTGGAATTAATATAGCTAAGAATCATTCTATAAGACCTGGTGAAATTGGGTTATTTGAAGAAGTATTGCATAAATTAAATATTGGGCATAATTATCTAATTAACATTGATATTGAAAGTAGACCTGCTTCTGTAAGATATATTAAAAGAAAATTGGATGGACATAGGTTAAGTGAAAAAGAGATAAACATAATTGTAAAAGATGTTGTAGATAATGAACTAACTGAAGTAGAATTAACTTATTTTGTTTCTGGATGTTACTCTAAAGGATTGAACTTACAAGAGATAATTGCATTAACCAAAGCTATTGCTGAAAATGGTGATCAATTAAAATTGGATGGAAAAATTATTGTTGATAAACATAGTTCTGGTGGAACCCCTGGAAATAGGACAACTATGGTTGTTGTACCAATTGTAGCTGCTGCTGGATTAACAATCCCTAAAACTAGTTCACGTGCAATAACTTCTGCTGCAGGAACTTCTGATGTGATGGAAGTTTTGGCTAAAGTTTCTTTTCCTGTTAATGAAATTAAAAAAATTGTAAAGAAAACTAATGCTTGCATGGTATGGAGTGGAACAATGGGTTTAGCAAGTGCTGATGATAAATTTATCAAAATAGAGCATCCATTAAGATTAGATCCTACAGGAATTTTGATTAGTAGTATTATGGCTAAGAAAAAAGCTGTTAATGCCACACATGTATTAATAGATATACCTTGGGGTATTGGAGCTAAAATAAAAACAAAAAAAAGAGCTTTGTTGTTAAGAAAATTATTTTTGAAAGTAGGCAGAAAGTTGGGGATAAAAGTTGATGTTATGTTAAGTGATGGTAGTCAACCAATTGGAAATGGAATTGGTCCAGCTTTAGAAGCAAGAGATGTATTATGGATTTTAACAAATAATGAAAAGGGTCCTAAAGATTTGAGAGATAAGTCTATTTATATAGCGGGTAAAATTTTAAAATTAGCTGGTAAAGGCGATGAGAAAGTAGCTAGAAAAATTTTGGATTCTGGAGCTGCTTATGAAAAAATGAAAGAGATTATTAAAGCCCAAGAAGGGGATCCTAATATTAAACCAGAGAAGATTAAGATTGGATCTTATTCTTTTGACGTTGAAGCTAAAACAAATGGTATATTCAATGGTTATAGAAGTAAAGCTTTAGCTAAACTTGCAAGAATTGCTGGAGCTCCGGCAAGCAAAGAATCAGGAGTATTTTTACATCATCATAAAGGAGAAAGAGTTAGAAAAGGAGAGAAATTATTTACAATTTATTCAGATAATTCTAGAAGATTGGAATATGCTATTAAATTATTAACTGAAGAAGAGGTTACTGAATTTGAGTAAAGTTTATATTTTTAGAGTAATGGTTAATTAAGATGAAACAGTGGTTAATTTTTATATTTTTAGTAATGTTTAGCTTAAGCGTATGTGCTATTGACAGTGATATAAATATATTAAAGGTTAGTTGTTGGGATACTGGTAAATTAAAATTAGTTGTTGATTCTTCGGGATATCTAATTGATTCAAATACTATAGAAGCTAAAGCAACTTTTCTGGATGAGAGCGATGGTGAAGAAGAGATTCCTGCATTTTATTTTCCATTAGAGTCTAGCGAGAGATATATTTCTTCTGAAGAGAATATAACTTTAGAAAGTAATGAAGCAGTATTTAATTGGAGTGGTATGTATAGATTAAGTATCTCTTATGATAAAGATGGAGAAATAGTTAAGTTTCCTTATAGTGTTGGATGTCCTGGATTATTAATTAGTTGTAAAGCTGCCAAATTAGAAATTTTAGATTGTTCAAATGAAGATGGAGAATTTGAAGCAGAAGTGGTTGTTAATGGTTTAGACATTTTAGAGGGTACGGATCAAATAGAAAATGTTGAGTTCTCTGTTGATGGAGAAGATTTACCTGCAGAGTTTAGTACAACAAATAAAGAAGGCAATATCTATGTTATTTCAGGAAAACCTGCTGATAGTATAGAGAGTATAACTGCTAAATTCAAATATAATGATTGTGAAATTGTAAGTGAAAAAAGCTGTGACATTGAATCTGTACCAGAGGATAATTTAGTTAGTGGTGCTGCAACTAATGAGATTGCAGGAGAAATGGTTACTGAGTTAAATCAAAAAAGACAAGAAGTAGCAGACCAGATAAAACAAAGTATTGAAGAATATGGAAGTAATAGATATAGCCTTTTAAAATGGGGTGTTTTAATTGTTGGATTTGTGTCAATTTTATTTACTGGGATGTATATTCTATTTAAACGAAAAGCTAATAAAAAGCCTAACTTTGTGAAGTTCTAATATGAAACAGATTTTTTGTTTGTTAGTTTTAATCATTTTAAGTGTTAATTTAGTTCTTGCTGGAGAGACTTATGAAATAGATTTTTCTAAACAGGATAATTATCTTGTGGGTTTAAAAGAAGGGGATAGAGTAAAGTTTGATTTAAAACAAGAAGAGAACACTATAATTTTAACTAAGATTAGAGAGGAATCAGTGGAAATTAAAGCGTATATTGCTTTGAATACAAGAAATTCTCCTTATTATAGTGATTTAAAACAGGGAAATAAATTTGTTATGGATATAGATAATGACGGAGCTGGTGATATTGAAGTAAGATTATATAAGGTCCAGGGTGATGTTGGTGCTTTGTACATTAATAAATTAGAAGGAAGTTTATGGCCTATGGGTTATGTGGTTCTTGATGAAAAGAGTATGAGAAGCAATAGAGGTTATGATTCAATCCTAATCGGAGTTTTTATTTTAATTGGAGCAGTAATGGCTATTTTTATTTTTAAAAGAAATAAGCTCAAAAATGTAGAAAATATTGAAAAAACCAAGGAAGAGGATACTGAAAATTTGAGTAGAAAGTTTTATATATGAATATAAACTAAATTATAATAATCAATCAATCAAAATTATCTAAAAACAGATGAGGTGTATAATAAATGGATAAAAGAATATTAGGTTTTATAATAACAATATTAATTCTATTAGGTGTTTTCTGGGTTTTTGCTGGAGCAGGTACTTCAACAACAAATACAGTTGATGCAACAACGGTTGCAGGAAACGATACTGTGAGAAGTACAAGTTATAGTTCACCAGGAGATACAACTCTCTTAAATTTTACAATTAATCCTAATTTTGTTGGTGGTTCACGTTCTTACAATATAACTAATGTTACTATTAAAGAACCTGCAGGAAATTATTATAGGATTATGGGAATTGTAAACACCTCCTATGTTAAAAATAAATTAAGATGTATAACTTTAAGTACTGGGTTAGGAGTTCAGTGTATGTGTATAAATCTTTCTACATCCTCAAATGTTTCTGGAAACCGAAGTTTTAGCGTTATGTTAAATGTGGATTTTAACTGGACTGCTGGAGTTGTAAATGATGAAGGATTAAAGAATTGGGAAGTAATCGTTTTGACTAATGCTACAAAAGCTATTGGAAGCAGTGCCTCAATTACAGCTAGTACAGATGTAGCAAATAAATCAGGTTCTAGAACTATAGTTCAATTTGGTATTGATGATTTAGCACCTGTTGTGGGTATAACAATGCCTTCTGTTACAACAATTTATTCTAACAGAGATGTTAAGATTAGATGTGGTGCATCTGATTCTACTCCTTCAAAAGAAGCAGAGATAACAATTGTACAACCAGATGGAAGAGAATACTCTAGATTTGTTGATTCAAATACTCATGAAGCTACATTCTCAAGTAAAGAGACAGGACCTGCTGGAGTATATAAGGTTAAATGTAAATTAGCTGATATATATGGTCATGAAACTGAAATAACAAAAGATGGAGATAATGACTATTCCTTTAGGGTATTATATAGGGCAGGTGGAGGAGGAGCAGCAGCTGAAGAACCTGTTGCTAAAGTAGATATCTCAACCACAGCTAGCCCAAGTAAAGAGATTAGTGGAATACAAGGAGAATCTGAATCATTTACACTTGATGGTACAATTCAACATAGGATTACCTTTGTTGAGATTGGTAAAGATTATGCAAAGATGACAATAGAATCTGAACCTATTGAATTAACATTAAAGGTTGGAGAGAGCAAGAGTGTTGATTTAGATAGTGATGGTACAGATGATGTTAAAGTAACTTTATCATCTATTGTAGATGGAAAAGCAAGTGTTTCAGTAACTAATATTGAAAAGTATGAAGAAAAACTCGAAGAAGAAAGAGTTGCTAGAGAAGGTCCAGCTGAAGAAAAAGGTTGGGGATTATGGATTGCCTTAATAGTAATTTTAGCTTTGATAGTTATTGGTTACTTTGTATTGAAATCCAAGAGTAAGAAAGGTGTTTTACACTTTTCAAGACAAGATTTAGGTCTTTAAAAGACCTTCTTTTATTTCTTTTTTATTGTTTTTCTTAATGGAAATCTTTTTAAATTCATAAAAGGAGTTTAGTTATAATGAAATCAAAGATTTTTCTATCTGTTTTTATAACTTTTATTATGGTCTCCAGTATTTTGGGATATATGATTGGAAATGGTGATTCCTCTGTTAAATACCAAGGATATAAATTTACTCAGATTGATAATGGGTGGGTAGCTAATATAAATAAAGAGCAAATAATGATTTCAGAAAACCCAAGAAATTTTGAAGAGATTGATATGCAAGACTTGGAGTTTAGTTATTTAAACTCTATGGGTAAGATCTATTTAGCTTTAAATCCAGAAGATAATCTTGACCAGGGATTACAGTTATTTAGTCTTAATATACTATCAAAATTAAAAGTTCCTATAGTTAGAGCATGTATAGATGATTCTGAAGAGTGCAGTGAGCTTCCTTTAAAATCTTGTGCTGATGCTAACAGTAATACCTTTGTTTTAATAATTAAGCGGGGAGTTAAACTTAGTTCATATGATAATAATTGTTTGACTATACAAGGGAATTCAGAGGAAGTATTAAAATATCTTGATAAATTAACATTAAACCTATTAATATGATTGATGAAAAGAAACTAAAATGGATGGTAGTAATTATTTTTATTAGTTTAGTGGTTTTTGGAGGGGCTATGGTTATATTCCAAAAACAAAGGTATGCTAAATATTACTTTGATTTTAATGGATTTTTAGTGCATAGGATACCTAAAACTAGTGGGGATGTTTATTCTATCCAGATATTTCTTAATAATAACCCTCAGCCTTATTTAGTTAATAGTAGATATGATCCAAGAGAATTGGATAAAATTGATGTAGAAGAGGGTATAGAGAATAATATTTTAGATAAAAAGGAGTTATTTATTACAATGGATTCTAAAGCTAGTGCCGTTAGTGTTTTAGCTGCTACTGAGATAAGCAAGATAACTGGGAATGGTAACATGTTTAATATACCTACACATGGTGCTCTAGATGCTCCTATAGAAGGCAAGAATATTACTATAAAGACTTGTGATGATGTTACAAGTGATATAGGTGTTATCTATCTAAAAGAGAGTGATAAAGAAAGAATTTATGCTAATAAGGGTTGTATTATAATAGAAGGATACGATGAAATTGGATTAGTTAAAGGGGCTAATAGATTAATGTTAGATATTCTTGGTGTATTTTAATAATGTTTAAAAAGGATTAATTCTTATTTTATATTATGCCGCGATCGCATAACCTGGTATTGCACAGGCCTTGAGAGCCTGGCCCTTCGGGGCTTCTCGGTTCGAATCCGAGTCGCGGCGTACTAATTAATTCTTAAACTATTAATAGAAAGAGTAAAAATCAAATAAAAAAAGAAAAAAAGAAAAGTAGATTAACTACTTTACTTTAATGTTGGAGAACTTAAAGTTCCTGCAACGGTTTGTTCTGTTCCTTTCAAGTCATATCTTGAGTAGTCAGCTACAACTTTAGCAGCCATTCTTGTATCAATTGCATCTGTTCCTGCAACTAATAGAGCTACATTATTTCCGTTGTTTGCTAATTTCAAGATAGCTTCACCAGCTGATAATGACCAGCCAGAACAGGTTACACCTAAGCTACTTACAGATTCAACAGTTGGATTTGCACATGGTCCACCTACCAAAATTAATTGGTGTGCGGATTCTGCACCTGCAACTTCTGAAGACAACATTGTGTCTATAGTAATTGCTGCTGGTATGTATGAAGTTGAACCACCAGCTACTGTTGCGGCAGATCCTTTAATAACTACATTTGCTTGTACTTGATCTGCTGGTATCTCTAAGACAACTTGGTCTGATGCACCGTTAGACTTAGGGTCTTTAATAACGATACCATATATAGTTCTATGATCTTCGTCTTTTGCACCTATATCTATTTTTCCAGCTCCCCATTCTAATTCTTTAGCTTCTTCTGAAGCTGCTGTCTCACCAAGACTTGTGAAACCAGTTGCTGCAACGTAAGTCCAGTTCATCACGATGTTATCTTTGTCATTTGCTAATTCTGCTGCTGAATCTCCATTAACATCTACTAATAATGCGGCACTTGCAGCAGTGTGGTTTTTAAGAGATATGTTAATGTTGTTGTCTTTTGTATCTTTGTAGTTCACTAATGCAATGGTTTCATAACCTGAAGCATTATACTTTGCTATGAAACTTCCTCCGTACTGTATTTGAGGGTTCTTATCCTTATCTTTGTAAAAGATATGGAAACCGTCTACTGCAGTAGATGTATCTGAAGTTACCCAGATTGTTGAAGTCTTGTGCTCTTTTGTGTCGTTGTTTCCAGCTCCACCATCAAGTGAATTTGCTGGTATCTTCAAAGCAGTATCTAATGGAGTACTAATTTGAATAGCTGTATTAGCTTCTGTAATTCCTGCGTGTTTTGACTCATCTAAACTTGGGTATTGCACATATTCAAAGGTTAATGTTAAGTAGTCATCATCTGCAACAGTTAAAGAATCCATACAAACAGAAGCATAGTTGTTTGGTAAGTCATAACATTCACCAATACCTACAGGGCTATCTGAACTTGAGATTTCTCTGAAGTAGTTGTAGACACCAATAACTGCACCAGAATTTGCAGATTCATTAACCACATTCTGTTGTGGTGCGTTGGAATCTAAAGATGTTGCTAAATTCTTACCTAAGTTTGCAATCCACCATTTCCAATTTGGATTGAACTCGTCTTCTCCAGTGTAAGGATCAGTATTTATGTATGTTGCTTCAGCATCTTCGCCAATAACTAAATTGGCTGCTCTTTCTGCTTTAGTATCTTCATAGAAAGTTTCTGAGTTTCTAATTTCAATACCATTTACAGTTTCTGTTAATGATGATGGAATTACACCAATGGTACCATCAACGTCTACCATAACAGAACCATCTGAACCAACGTTGTTTAAGGTAACTTTTTTACCAGATATAGTAACTACGTCACCAACATCCATGAAATATTCTGAACCAACATAAGCTTTGAATTTGTTTCCTGAACCATCATCGCTGAATAGTGCATCAACAATCTTTAGCTTTTTACCTAGGAAGTTTACTTCCAATGGTTCATCTGTGGATGCTTTGGATACATTTATAGTATCATCAAAGAATAACACGTAGTATAAAGCTCCTTTTTTAATCTCCATGAAAACATTACTTTCGTAGTCATCATCTGAGCTAGATAAAGAAGTTTCAATTGTTGGAGAGGTTGTAACCATTACCAACTCATCATGTACATCATAATCAGCACCTTGGAATTGAACTTGAGTATCCATAAAGCTGCTAATTTCTGAGTCATCTATGGCCCAATCAAAGGCAAAGGTAGTTGTGTTTGCAATACCTAATCCAATTGGAATATCTTCTGTTATTCCACCTGAAACTGTAACTGTTCCAGCTCCACTTGAAACCGGAGTTTTAGCCATAAATTGTAAGTTTGTTGCGATATCAACAGCACCTAGTGTATCACTAGCAGCTGCATTATCACCTACAACTATAGCAGTTGACTCATCGAATACACCATTGTCACCAACAAATGGACTTGGGTAATCGGCTAAGTCTAGAGCTACGGCACTTGTTAATGTTGCTCCTAAAAATGCAACACCTGTACCAATAGCAGCCATTTTTCTAATGGCATTTCTTAATCTTTGCATATAACGCACCTCCGCGTTTTTTCCTGTTTAATCAGGATCATTATTTAGATAATTTTAGCTATTACTGCGTGTTGTGTTCACTATATTATCTGCTAATATTTATGTTAAATAGTGATTTTTCGTTTATAAAGTTTTATATATTTTAGGCTATATTTTGGGTTAATTCCTTTAAATTTGGATAGAAGAAGCCTTGTAACACCCTATTTGATTCTAATAAGAAGGTATTTGTCATTTTAAAATGGTAATTAACATGTTTTTAGGATAATTTCAAAGTTTATTTGATTTTTTATGAATTTATAGTTTGCTGTTAGTCCTAGTTTACAAGTATTAAAGCTATAAAACTCCTTATTATCTGCCTTAAATGTATAGGAGAAGGTAGTTCTGAAGAATTCGTTGGTAATTTCTGTTAATTTTTGCTGTAAAAGATTGCAATTATCAGTAGAATAGCAATCATAGACTAGATCTGAGACCTTTTTATTATCTATATTGATTTTATTAATAGAATTAAGGAAATTTGATTGTTTTGAACTTGTTCTGGCTTCTGGTAAAGATGAATCTCCTTTATTTAGGTATAAAGAAACGAAAAATGTTGCTAAAACAATTAGTAAAATTATGATTACAAGTAATCCTATTGTTTCTATTTGAGCTTTTTTCATGTATATGAGGTTATTTTTAGTCTAGCTAGATTATATTGTTTAGTATAAGGGGAGTAAATTAGTATAGGTGAGTCTATTGTAAATTGTGATTTTATTTGTTTTGGATAGTTTAAATTAAAAAAACTACAAGGTAAAAAGTTAATACATTCTTGGTTTATAGTAGGTTTTGGGTAAATAAACTCTAAACTTATGTATTTATTTTCTAATTTTTTAGAATAATAGATCTTATTTCTTTCAAAAACAGATTTGAATGCAAATAATTTGGATAAATCCATACAATTTTGTTCATATGAGCAAGAAAATTCTGGCATTGAAGTTATTGAAGCTGCTAGAGTTGTAGCTTGTGTCTCTGAAAGTTGTAAAGATTGCTTTTCTAAAGAAGAAAAATAATAATTATAATAGTAAAACAACCCAAGAGACAGTAAAATAAGGAAAATTAACAGTACTACAATTGTTTCTGTTATTTCAATTTGTGCTTTAGTAGAGTTCTGGGCAGTCATTTTGTTTTAATAAACTATTTTGTGTTATTATTTTATCTTTTAATGCTAAATTTGTTTTAAATTGTTCTAAAGTGGATGCAATTTCTGAATATCCGCAGGTTGGGAAGTCTCTTTGTAAGAATATTGCTTTTTCTTTGTATAAATCTGTTATAAGTTTTAGATTTTCTAGTGTTTTTTGCTGTAAACAAATATAAGTTTCGTAATCTTTTGAAAATATTGCTGCATATAGGAAGTTATCATCGGTATAATATGTTGTTTTATCAGGGTAAAAGGTGATTAATTTAGTTGTTGTATCTATTATTTTTATGTTTTTAGAGTATTTTAGTGCTTCTTCAACCTGATTTTGAGTTGGTTGATTAAAGAAAATGAATAAAGAATCTTTTGAAAATGTAGTTGGGTTTTTTAGGACATTAAATCTTGCTGGGATTTCTAGAGTTGGTGGATTAAATAAGTAAAACTTATCATTAGAAATATAATAAAAATCTGTTATTTTAAATGGATAATTCCAAGATTTAAGCCAGATATTTAATTTATCTTGATTTGGTGCTGGTGAAAAGATTATTTTTTCAGTTGAAAGTTTATTTTTATCTAGAATTATATCATTGCAAGTAAAAGTTATAGTTGATTTTGTTTCTATTTCTGTATCTAATAAATTTGAGGTAGATAAAGTAGTTAATTGGGATTCTAAATTGCTAATAGATTCTAAAGAAGTTGATTTTGTGTTTAAAGCTATTTGTTGATAGCCAAAATTTATTAGAAATGAGAAAATAATAACTCCAGCAATTATAGCAAAAATCCACTGAAATGAAATAGCAAAACCTCTTTTTTTCATTAATTAATAAATAAGAAATAAGCTATTTAAGTATTTCTACGTGAGTTCCTTTATTTTCTATTATTGCTTTGAATGGATTAGAAAAACATAAAGGATCTTGAGCTGGTTTTAGGTTGGGTATTTTAAATCTGGAGATTTTGTACTCTTGCGGAATCATAAATAGGTTATAGTCTGGTGAGGCGGATATATAATCCTCAATATAGGGGTCGTAATTTTTGATATTTTCTGGAACTTTATTTGATTTAGCTACTATACAAATATATTTTATTTTTGATGGAAAATTTAAGGTTATTTCTGTTGAGCTACCTTCTACAAAAGAATAATATGTTTCAACATAATCTTTTAGGTCTTCAACCGATGTTGTAAGTTGAATTAATTCTGCTCTTTCTTGTAGATTTAATACTGCTCTTATTCCAAAGGCTAGGACTAAAGCTGAAACAATTAAGATAAAGATGAATATTATTGGCTGTGAAAGAATTTGTGCTTTTTTCATGGAGTTACAATTATTGATGCTTGATTGTTAAAGATATCTTGACAAATAATATGATAAATTGAATAACCAAGTGGGGCTGTGTGTGTTTTTCCTGCTGAAGCCATTGGTGTTCCTAAACCATATGCAAACTGACTTTGTGAATATTGACATTCTGCATCTTCTATTGTTGAAATATGAATGGTTTTTGATATTTTATCCTTGTAAATATTATAGATTAAAGATGTTTCTTCTGCTGCTATAACTGTGAATGTTGTTTGATCTGAGTCTATATTTCCTGCTTTATCTACACACTTAAAGTAAAATGTATAAGTTCCAGGAGGCATTAATCTTAGTTGTTGGGTAGATTCTATTGCATCTGTATTAAACATTTTAATTGTATTTTCTAAGATTACGTCTTGATTTGAATAACCACAAGTTGCTATTCCATTTTCTGCTCCAGAATCTGTTCTAACTTTTAATACTGGATTTCTTGTAAATGCCTCTCCAGTTGGTCCTACTGAAGCAATCTTTAGTGGGATAGTACTTAGTAATTTGTATTCTTCGCTTTGTTGATTTGTATTTAGTATTTGATCCTGACATCTAAAGTAAAAAGTGTTTAATGTAGTTTGTTGGATTTCTGTTAAGGTGGTTGTACAATCATATAGATTATAATAAAATGAGGATGTATCTTCACTTGATTCTGCACATGTGAAAGTGTTTTCCATATCTTCATATGATTTGTCTATCTTAGACCATTTACAATTTGCTGGTTCGTTTAAGTAAATATTTATATCTAAATTTTGGGCATTATGTGGAATCATAGAGTCTGGTAAAATTGAATACTTTTCTATTGATGGAGGATTAAGATCTGGTCCAGCTTCTATTTTGAAGGAGATTGCATAATCTTCATCATTAATATTTTTATTTTGACTATAGTCTTTACATTTGATATAGAACTTATGTGTTTCCCCTGAAGGTAATGTAGTTCCCTCTTCTGAGTCTTCTGTTGGAGGAATATTCATTTCTATTTTATGTTCATAACTATTAGATTTACCAAATAATTCTTCCATATCTTCATAAGCTATATTTGGTTGTGTTGAAAATTTACAAGTTGCTGGTTCATCTGTTTCAACTCCAATTTCTAATGGTGTAAATGGAGTAATTTCTTGATTTACTGAAAATCCTGAAGCAGTTTCTGTAATAGTATATTCTTTTAAAGGCAATGGGGAGATAATTGGAGCAGTTACATCTTTAGAACTTATTGAAATACAAGTTATTCTATCATCTTCTTCATTGTATAAACAATTTTTACCTAAAGATTCGCATTTATATTGAGAACATTCAAAACCATCTTTTTCTCCATCTGTACAACTTTCACAATTTCCTTTATCTGGTGGTTCCCAAGAGTAACATTGGAATTTGAATCTACTCTCCTTTTCTCTTGATCCGAAAACTTCAAAGTAATCCAAGACATATAGAGCGGCAATTACAACTAAAACATATCCTGCTATATATCCTACCCACTGTGCTTGACCTAAAGCAACATTAAAAGTTTTAAGAGCCCAGAGTTCCAATGCTACTCCTGCTGCTGTATTTAAGATTAACACTGTTCCTGTTACTGCTGTACCTAGAGCCAACCATTTTCCTGGCATCCAAGCACTAAATCCTGGATTTTTAGGAATAAGTTTTGGCCAATCTTTTATATTTGATAGTTTAAGTTTAGGATTACTTCTTCCACCTGAAACTGAATAACCATCAAAAGTAGCTTCTTCGTCGACATTAAACCAAGCACCACAATCTCCTTGTGATCTACATAGGATATTCATAGATTCTATCCAAGCTAAACTTGCTTTATCTTTTGTTTGAGCACATTGGCAATTCTTTGTACAATCATAAGATTTTTCAAGAGGTTCTCTTTCAAAAATAGATTTACATTTTAATAATGAACTAGTTGTTTCACAATTATCTGTATCTCCTGGTGGAACTAGAGGAGTACAAACTCCAGAACGACCGGGAATAGCGTTTGTTTCCATCCAATAACATACTTTATCTTTATCGTTACAACAATCAATTCTATCTTTTGCATCTATATTATTACAATCTAAACAACTATCTGCTTCATTTGGGATACAGGCTGCTTGAGTATAATCTGAAAGTCCAAATAATATTTCTAAAACGTCTGGTCCTTCTGCATTTATTATATCTTCTCCAACTTTATTCTGAATACATATTTCTTTTCTATAATCTTCACATGGAGACATAATCTCTTCTCCGTTTAAACATTGAGATAGATAATGTCTAGAACCGGCCACATCTTTTGCTGGACCTACTGAAGATTCTCCTGCAATACCAGATTCATAAACACACCATGATTCACCATGTAATTTATCCCCCCCAGAATTTGGGGAAAACTCATTTTCATAAACATCGTAACAATTTAGATCTCTACAGATATAATCACCAAAATCGGGTTTTACATCATCAACTTCCCCACAAATTGTTCCAGAAAGATAATCGCAGTTCCCATTTTTTTTATCATTTGGTTGTGAGATTGGGTAACTTTCTTCTTTTAAAATAAATCCATTATTATAAGACCATTGTTTATTTGAAGAATAAATATTCTCTGGATTACCACAAGAATCATACCAGTAAACATCGCCTTCATTGCATCCTGTTGTTTGCTGTTTTGCGCAATCTGTATTTAATAAAGGGTTGGAACATAGCATATTAACATTAAAATCACCAGAACATTGCTCCCTTGTTGTAAATGCACAAGACCTACCGGAAACACATGCTCCTTTTTCTGTACCTCTACATTGTTCTACACATTCTGTTTCTGAAGCGATAGCAGGATCAAATACTAATTGAACTCCAGGGAATTGTGATGCAGTAGATTTACATTGTAATTCTGTTGCTAATGAACATTGATTGCCAATTTTACAGCAACCGGTGTTACATTGGGATAAAGAACAAGTTTTGTCTTTATTCCAGGTAGCATCTTTAGCTAAACAAGTTGCTTTTGCAACAGAAGTATGACAAGAACCATCTGTATTATCTGCACAACAACCTAAAGAACAATAATCTGTATTATCACAATGAGCATTTGGTGCAAATTGAGATTCACAATTATCTGATGTAGTAAATTGACAATATTCTCCAGATTTTGTAACTTGACAACAACCCTGCTGCTGAGCTGATACGTTTTCTGGTGTATATAATCCAAAAGTGATTGTAATAACTAGGTAAATTAAAGCTAAGGCAATTTGTTTTTTATATTTCATTCTTCACCTTGTATTAAAAATTGGAAAACTAACGTATCTTCTTTTGCTGGACCATTTGAAACTTTGATGATATATTGTTTATCTGGATAAGGTTGTTTTAATGTAACTGTATATAGTTTATTTGTTAGTTCACTTTTTAACATTGAATAGATTAAAGTGTTAAAACTTCCTAAAGTTGATTCTGTTTTAATTATATCTTGAGATACAGAGTATAATCTACCTAATGGAAGAGTTACTGTAGTTGAAAATGATGAAACAGAGGCTTGTGCTGAGTCTTTTCTGATTGTAATTGGGTAGTCTAATCTAGCGGTGATTGTATCAGCACCAATATTGATTATTGGTTCTGGGATTGCTCCATATTCTAAAGTATAACCTGATTTTTCAAAAGATTTTATGTTCAAACAAGAAGTTAGTTGTGGCATAATTGACTTTATTAATTCTTTTTTAAGATCTGATTTTGTTAACATTCTATTCATACAACCTATTTCATCAGGTGCAGTATAACAAAGATAACTTATTGACTGGCCATTGATTCTACGATAGGTATCTTGCTTTAATTCTATATAGCCTCCTTGCTGAGCTAAGATATAAGTAGAATCTGTAACTGCTTTAGATAAACATTCTTCTACATGCGAAGAAATTGCTGGAAATTCTCTCATCAAATTTTCAATACTAGCTGGACCAACATATACCTTAGTCCTTAGAAATAAAAATAGGAAAATAATCGCTAGAATAATGATAGCTAAGACTATAAAAACAGTAACTTGTCCTCTGTTCTTCATGATATATAGAAAACCTTTTTATGATATATAAATATTGCTATGTATCCTTATTTTAATCAATAGTAAAGCTTATAAAGTATATACTTGAGTATATACTAAAATGATTTTAGATAAAATAGTAAGAAATGTTATAGAAGGAATAATTATATCTGGATCTATTTTTATTAGTGGCTGTCATCTTACTGGTTCTGATTTTTTGGGAGTTGGATTGAAAACTGTTTCTCCTTATGCAAGAAATCCTTTAGCTTCTGAGTTGATTAATGATGCGGGGGGATTGGCGCAAACTAATGCTAAGAGAGAGCATGAATTGAGAATGGCTAAAGCTAATGCTACAAATTTAAATATAAATCTTTCTTCTGATAAAGAAATTAAGCAAAACTATGAGAATTTAGATATAGGCTTTTCCTCTTATAATGGTGAATCTATTAAATATAGGGGAATTACTTCTGAAGTAAATCCAGAAAGGACGAGTATCGTCTTTCAGAATTTTTTAGAAGGAGATGAACTAAATTCAGAAATTTTTATATTTAATCTTTATGGCAAACATCTGAAAAGATTAACTTTTACTAAAGATGAAATAGAATTTAGCCCTATTTGGTCTAAGGATGGAAAAAATATTGCTTATTTTTCTTCTGATAAAAAAGAGGGATTATATGTAAAGATAATAGATATTGAAGGAAAAAATGAAAGGGTAGTAAAGAAAATTTTTGGTCATGAAGATAAAGTTAAAGAACTAAAAGAAAGAATAAAAAGGCATAGAACAGATTATACTTTTTCTTATTCTTTAAGAAATTTTAAATTAAATTGGAAAACGGTGGGTCTTGAAGCCATAATACAAAGACCTTATACAAATATAGAAATAGACACAACTAAAGATATTGCTATAGCCCATAAAGATACCCTCAATAAATTGGTGTGTGATCTATCTAATTATAACCCGATAAACGATTCAGATATAAAAGCTAAGATTAGTCCTGATGGAGAAGAGCTTGTTTTTTGTAAAAAATTAAGTGATAATAATATGGATATAATAAAATCTGATGCTGAAGGTAAAAATATAAGAAGATTAACTTTTACTCCAAATAAAATAGAAAAAGAACCTTACTGGTCACCAGATGGAAATAGGATAGCTTATTTTGAAATAGATGATAAAAACAAAAAGATAAATGCCAGGATTATGAATTCTAATGGTAGTGATAATAAGATAATAAAAGAACTTGAATATAAAGATTCATTTGATTATGGGCTTTCTTGGAAAGATAATGAAGAGATTGAAATAATAGAGAAATAATTATGTATTCTCTACTCTTGGTGCTAAAATAATAGAAAGAGCCAACTTATCTTTTAAAGTATAATCTGCTCTTAGAGGATAATCTTTTCCAAAATTTAGAGTAACTGAGTCTGTAAGTTTGCTTGCTTTTGCTATTTTTTTAAGATATTCTAAAGAATACTTTGCTGAAACTTTAGATCCATCTAAGTTAATTGATGCATTTTTAAGTTCTGCTTTTGCAGCATTTAGATTAGAGGATGAACCTATAACAAAGCTGGTCTTATCTGCGATTAATGAAACTGACTCTGCTATAATTCCCATATCGTCTATTGCTTCTGCAAATAGGGCAGTATCAAGTTCTACTTTAGCTGCAAAACTAAGATCAGGTATTTTTTGTTCTACATCATCTAATTCTAGTAAAGCTAAATTAAATGTTCTTGTTGATTCACCTGTGATTGTTATTTTTAATCTGTTTTCCTCCAAAGAGAATGATATTGTATCTGAAGCTTTTGCTCTTTTTAGAATTTGCTTTAAAGATTCTAAATTTATTGCCAAAGTTATTGGTTGATCTACTTGATATTCTGTAAATGTTGTATTAAGAAGTGTGAAAACCACCATAGCTACATTTGCTGGATCCATAGCAATAATTTCTAGCTGATCTTTTTCTACTTTTATTTTAACTTCTGTTACTAATTCTGATATTATAGAAATAGGCTCAACAAGATAATGTGGTTCTGCTAATGTAAGCTTCATCTTAAATAGAGGAATAAAAATTGTTTATAAGTTTTTGTGTAGTTTAACCATAATTTCTCCAAGTATAGTTACACTTGGTACATTTAAAGAATTGTGTTGCTGCTTCATCACCTGATCTTGTCTGCAAGAACCAATAATAAGCTTGGTTGTTCTTGCATTTTGGGCATTCTGCTTTTATCTTTGGTAAAATTTCTACCTTTTTATCTACAACCTCTATGCCCCTATCAGCTTTTATTTCTTCTTTTATTGTGAGGTCTTCTTTCTTTTTTGATGAATACCTACATTTAGGGCATTTCATCTTTACAGTTTTTCCCTTTTTTTGCGGGATTAGAATTGAACCATCTTTTGGACAAAATTGCATTTTTTACCTCAGTATTTTTAGTATTGGATTTAAAACATAATCAACAGCTATAATCTTAATATAACCTAACCAAGGTATTCTGAAAACGGCTTTTCCTACCAATTGTTCTGCCTTGTTAGGATCTTTATCTCGGTTATTATCTCCTTTAGTTATATAAGTATTTTGGTCTTTTTTTATTACTCTATGAATTATTGGTGTTGGATAATTTGTTTTGTAAACCAATACATCCCCTATTTTAATATTTTTTGGAGAAATTAATAACATTATATCACCTTTGTTGAAACCATTTTTATAAGGAAAAGTTTTGAATTGTGTTTCTGAAATTCCATTTTTTAGATACCATTCTCCATTTTGACTCCACCATTCTTCAAAATTGGCATTATGCTCCATTGATGAAGAGATTACTGCAACTAAAGGGTAACTTGTTCCTAAAATTAGGCCCATCACAGGGTAGATAATGAATCTAACAATTACTATTGCTAAAATAATATTAACAATCCAAGAGGCTACTGAATCTTCATGCCAAAGAAAATTCCATACTTTTTTTAGTTTAGACATTTTGTATTAAGAGAGATAAGGAGTTTATATAATTTTTTATTATAAAACAAAGAAGATAACTGCCAAAAGTAAAATAAAGACGATGCTAAGAAAAATAAGAAGTAAAGCTTTTTTATAATAATAAACGACAATATGTTTGTTTATTGTTTCCTTATCATATTGGTTTAGAAGATTTTGTTTAATCTTTTTTATAGAGAAACCCATATTTCTAGCTTTAGTAAACGCTTCTTCAAACTGTTTGTCAAACTGTTTTTTAGCCTCTTTTTGTGGATTCATCTGGTTATAAAATGAATTTAGAATTATAAAAGTTTTTTTATTTTATCTTTTTGAATAAATTTGCAAGTTCTTTGGTTTTTTTCTTTAATCTTGCTGTTGCATCTGCTAAAACTTTCTTTGGAGATTTATCCTTTGTCTCTATAATTAGTACTGGAGGGATTGTTTGTGCATGTTCTACATGATAACCAGCTGCTTTTGTAGCTTTATCTTCCCATAATTCTTTTCTTAAAGGATTTACAAAAGTGTGGTCTTCTCCTCTAATTTCTAATTTTAACCTAGTTTTAGTGTTTTCTGTAGGATTTATTTCCATTTTAAAAGGTTAGAAATTCTGGGTTTATAAAGGTTATGCTTTTACTATTTTCCAGCAGCCTACGTCTACTATATAGGTCTTCTTTTTGTGAAATTTCTGGGTTTTCTTTAAGGGGAATTGAAATTTTAGAATAACCTTTACTTTAAAGCCATTATCTTCTGTTAAAGCTTTGATAAAATCTTTTGATTCCAATTTATGGAAGGAGTAAATTGTCTTTGCTACTTGCATTGCTTTTTGTAAAAAGGGCCTATCTGCATGAGGTGTTTGGACTCCAAATGGAGGATTTTGAACAACTACATCCACTTTTTCTTTGAATTCTGATATGTCCTGTCTTAGAAAAACTGCATTTTGTAAGTCTAAAGATTTTATATTATCTTTTGCTAGTACTAAAGAATTGTTATCTGAATCTACAAAGAATACTTTTTTTGCTCCAAGAAGTAAAGCTGCAATTCCTAAGATTCCATTACCACAACCAAAATCTGCTATTACTTTATTTTTAATATCCTCTTGCATAGAAGCAAACCATAAAACTTCTGCGGCAATTTCTGATTCTGTTTGATATTGTTCTTTTGTTATATCAGGAGATAAGATAGTTTTAAGTTTAGAAAGTGTAATTGCTAATTTTCCTTTATTCATCTTTTTTCTTCACTAGATCTCCGATGGTAATAGAAGGGTCATTTAAATCTAAGGTTTTTGTTCTATGTTCTTTATAATTGTAAATAAGCCTTATATGAAATAAATTTTCTAATTTCCTCACAAGATTTAAAGAAGGTGTTAAATGCCCTGATTCTAATTTGTGTACTACTGATTCTTTTTCTGCTATTTTTTTAGCTACCTCCTCCTGCTTTAATCCCATGAGTTCTCTTGCTTCTTTTATTTTATTAGGAAAATCTTTAACAACTAGCTCTAATTCTTTTGGTTCTTCTATTTTTATTATTCTTCTTCTTTCTTCCTGGATTTCTGGTTTCTTTACTTCTATTACATTACCAAATTTAGAACAATCTTCACAAACACTTAACATAGAACCTTCTACTATTGCATTTAAGAGTTCTGGAAATCTTTTTCCGCATAGACTACAGGATTTCATAATTCTAATTTTTCTTCTATTTCTTTTAAGCTCTGTATATCTTCTAATTTAATTTTTTCGTTTATAAAAATTGTTGGAGCTTCTTCTATAGCGTAAGTCTTAGTGATAATGTCAATAGCAGCTATATTCATATCAAAAGGTAATGGGATTAGCATAACTTTCTCTGCATGTTTATCTTTTAATTCTGTAAGTATCTTTGATTGGGTATCTTGAGCTGCTTTTTCTGTTATTGATGGCTCATTTTTATAGAAATAAACTACATTGTTATATTTAGCATTACATTTTTCTTTTAGTATGATACTATTCATCCAGAATTCTAATTTTAATAAGGAATATTTTTGTTTTTCGTAAAACATTTCATCATTTAGTTTGTTGGCTTTTTCATATCTTTCTAAAATTAATCCTTGTTCGTAAACTTTATCTGCGAATTCTAAGTTTGCTTCCATTGCAGCATCGCAATATTGAGGAGTTAATAATTGATAGTAGAAATTATTTTGCAACTTAGCATCTGCCCACTCTATTTCTACTTGTTTGAATTCTTTTTGAATTTCGGATATTCTATGGCTTTCTAATGAGTAACCTAAAATTACTCCCAATGAGAATACCACTAAAGTGATTAATGCTGCTTTCCAGAAAACATCTTTTTGTATTTCTACCATTTTATTATTTTATTTGTTAAAATTAAATATATTGAATGAATAAACACCAGAGGGTATAGTGGTAGATAAAAGAGCAAATATAGGGGTATATTAAGTTTTTTATCTATCTTTACATTTGTTCTATCCATCATTTTTAATCCTATAATTAAATAAACAAAATAAGTTATGAATAAAAGTACTCCAAAAAAAGTGAATATTGATGGAGATAAGTAGATTGATTTAATTTGCATAGATAAACTATCTGTTGCCAATGAATTTGAAGTGAAGAAAAAAGCATTTAATACTCTTTTTGATAATAAGTAAATAAAAATTGAAAATCCCAATAGGCTTAAAAAAACTGTGCTAGCAAAGAAGGGTGCAACGAATAAACCCACCATACCATAATTATGTCTAAAAAAAACATTCTTGTGTTTATTCAAGGTTTGCAATCCGCCTATATCCCATCTAAGTCTTTGCCTCCACCAAGCTTTGAATTTTACTGGTGCTATTGTGAATATTCTTGCGGCTAAACACATTTTTATTTTGTAATGTTTATTTTTTAGTATTCTCCATGCAAGCTCTATATCTTCTGTTAATACCTTATTATCAAATCCTTCTAATTTTCTTAGTACTTCTGATCTATACACACTTAAAGGCCCAGGTGTAACATAAACTGAATTGACATATTCTAAAAGTTTTCTTGCCCAAGCAATAATAGTGTATTCTACTGCTTGTAATCCTCCTAAAAAAGAGTTTGGATTTTTTACTCTTACTGCTGAAGTTACTGCGGCTACTTCTGGATCTTTAAAACAGGACATTACTTTTAATAAAGCATTTTTTTCTGGATAAGAATCTGCATCTACTACCCCAATAAATTCTCCTTTTGCTAAATTTATCCCTTGATTTAAAGAATCTGCTTTTCCAGAATTTGATTTTTGCAATAATTTTACAGGGTATCTTTTTGCTATTTCTGATGTTTTATCTTTAGAACCATCGTCGATTACAATAACTTCTAATTTATCCCGTGGATATTTGCAAGCTAGAACTGATTCTATTGTTCCAGCAATATTATCTTCTTCATTATAAGCGGGAATTAATAGAGTAACAGAAGGAAAGTCTTTATCCAATAAATCATAACTGAATAAGTCTTTTCTATTTTTGAATAGGATTAATAGAAAGAAGGAATAGATATACAGAGTAGCTAATATAAAAAATAAGTACACCCCCGTTAGTATTTGCATTTTATTTACCCTCAGATAGACTTTGATCTAGTTTTTCTTTAACCTCTTTTTCTGCTATATCAAAATAATCATAAAAGTGTGAAGTAAGTTTTAGTAATTTAGTTCTTCCATATTTTTCAGAAGATACTAAAGATGATTCTCTTAATGCTTTAATATGATCATAAGCTTTATTTCCTCTTATTTTTATAATTTCTGATTGTTTAACAGGTGCTTTGTAGGCTATAACTGCTAAGGTTTTCGTTGTTGGTGAATCCAGTTCTGTATCTGAAACTAATTTATTTGCTAAATAACCAAATTCTTTTTTTATATTTAATTTGTATTTTCCTTCTCTTTCTTGTAAAGAAAGGGCTGAGTCTCTAGTAGAGTATTCTTTTTCAAGTTCATCTAAAGCAGATTTTACTATAGCCGGGTCTTGGTTTAATATTTTTGCTATTTCTTCAACTGTAACAAACTTCCCTAATGTAAATAATACTGCTTCTACTTTATGCTTCATAGTATTTAAGAAATAAGTTATATTTTTAAGGTTTATGTGTGCATAGCATATCTTAGAATAGCAGCTATACCCCCTAGATCCTTTAACTGCATACCCTCATTGGTATCTGTAGAGATTATTTTGGTTTCTGAACTTGTTTTTTCTGCTAAGATTTCTAGCTCTTCTAAGACTTTGTCATCTACCTCTTCTGATAAAAGAAGCACTTCAACAGCTCCAATCTTTAAGGCTTCTTTAACTTCTTCTTTTCCATAAGTAATTTTCTCTGGTTCTTTTGCTAGGGTAGTAAAGAATCTTTTTAGTATTTTCTTTTCTTCTATAATCGTTTCTTTTGCTAAAACATCTTGAGATTTTTCTACTAATGCATGTAAACCATATTCATCTGTGTAGGTAATGTCTTGTATAGCGATTATCCTTTTCTTTAGCTCTTCATTTAGTAATTCTTTAAATTGCTCTTTAGTTGGTCCTGGACCTCCAATGATAAGGCCTTTTAGTTCTTTGTCCCCCAGGTATTCTTTATTAGCTGCTTCGGATATTCTTTTATAAAATTCTTTTGCTAATCCTTCTGTAATTCTGTGATATCTTTGTGCAGAGTTGTGGACAATTAATCCGTTTGCTATGAAATTGTGGTTTTTGGTTTCAATATCTATTGTCTTTTGTTTATTTAATTTTTTGATTTTTGAGATTTTTACAGCAATTAAATTGGAGTTATAAAACCACTTTAATCTTTTTCTTAGTTCTTTATTTTGAAGCTTATCCAAAATTCTTTGTTTGAAAACCCCTTTACTCATCTGTCTTTTATTAACAAAAAAAGATGGGCATTGAAATTGCCTTAGATTATAGTTTGAATTTTTTAGTATTCTTGCGATGGTTTTGCCATTAACAACTAATTGTCTCACTTTAGATCTATTACTTCTATTCTTAATTAGGGAATCTAATTTTTGTTGTTTTTCAATCGAAGTAAAATTAATTTTACTTTTAAATATATTAATACTTTTGAGATCTGCTATCTCTATCGTATACCTAGGGTTATCAGAATAAGGGTTTCTTTTATTGTCATAAGTTAATAATGATGAGAGTATATTTAACCTTAATAAAGCTAGTTGTAGTTGTTTTGTTATTTTTTTATCATTAATACTTAAAGCCACTCTGCTTGAAGATACATAACCTTCGGCATCAAAGAATCCTGAGATAAACCCTGCTAAAGACTTAGCTGAAGATTTTAAGATTATTGAGGGTATGCTCTTTTTATCTACAATTTCATTAAATAATTGAGAGATTACTCTACTATAGATCCTAATTTGGTAATAATTCTTAGATTTTCTGAATCTTAGATCTGTTTTAATTCTGAAGATTTTTTCTAATAAATTTTTATAACAAGTTGCTACTTCTTTTCTTTGTTCAAAAAAGGTTAACCGATCAATTTCGTGGCTTCCATCCCCCAAATAATAGCCCAAGATTTTGGCAAAAGAAGGAGTTACTTTTTTGGGCATCTCAACTTTCTTAAACTTTCTTTTTAATTCTGGTTTAAAATTGATTTGTTGATCTTTTAAATTCAGTGTTATTTTCTCTGGCATAACTAAATAATCTTGTTCTCTTATTTCTGAAAGTTTTTTTTCTTTGATGCCTTCTCCAGATCTAACAAAAAAAGTATGATCTTTAGAAGCTTCTATTTCTATTTTTGGGTAACATGTAGAAATTCTGTATAAAGATTTTTTATTTTCCCATTTTGCTATTATTGGTGTTTCTTCAGAAATCTCTTGATTAAAATTTTCTGACTGAATAACCAAAGGGTTATGAGCCTTTTCTATTTCAATTATGTCTCCATCATCTTTCATGATTAAAGTATTAGGTGAAAGGCATTGTCCTCCTGCTTTTATTTTACCTGGTACTCCTGAAGTTAAATGTGCTAAAACTTTAATTGAAGTTCCTCTAAGAACACCTAAAGTTGCTTCTCTTCTATCCATAACAATTAGAGCATATTGCCCCTTTTCTTCTAGCATTCCTCTGAGGATTTCTGTAAGAAAAGTTTGATCACACCTATATATTCTTGTCTTAATTGGTTCTGGTGGTTCGATAGACCAAACTTGGAGAGCTACTTTTCCTTGTTGAGATGCTGTATTGCCTGCAAATGCTGCTAATCCATTTGGTGGAGTTTTTTTGTATAATTGAAGATGTCTAATTAATTTTTCTAATGAGTCTATAACATTTTTTCTTGTTTTTGCATCTTTAATGTTTACAGCTGTTCCTTGCTCTTGTTTTAAATGCTGTATAACTTTTATTAATTCATAACCGGCCGGTATGTATACTGAAACTAATTCTGTATGCCTCCCTCTAATTGAAGCTAGTTCGTTAATGAATTTCTTTAATTTTAATCTTTTTTTGGTATCCATTAGAAAAGTACCTTAAACTTATTTCCAAAATTCAAATTGATTATATGGTGGGCATCTTTAAGATCATTTTTGATTAAATTAAATTTTGGATTAAGAGTTAGTTCGTGTATTTCTGATTTTAAACTTAAATCTCTATCTTTTTTAGCTTTCCATAGTTTGCTATTTAATTCTTCTAACTCTTTAGTTGAGAATTTTGTTTTGTAGGTTTTATCTACTTCAGGGAATTTTTCGAAATGAATATCTTTACCTCTTAAATCCTTGAATAATTTATAAGTAATAAATGGTATTACTGGAGCTAATAGTTTGAGTAGATTATCTATACAGTAATGTAATGTGTATAGTGCTGATTTATCATTTCTATACGCTCTTGATTTAACTAGCTCAACATAGTGAGAGGCAAAAGTTTCCCAAATAAAGTGTCTTAATTTTATAACGGGATTATGAAAATCATAATTTTGATAAGATGTTCTAGTAAATTCAATCAGCTCATTTAATTCTTGTATTATCCACTTGTCTAGTTCTTCTAATTTTGTTGGTTTTTCTTTTTTAAATATTGAAATAAATCTAACTACATTCCACAATTTTACTAAAGTTTTAGTTTCTGAATCAATTCTCTCAAATGAGCAACGAAAATCTGTTTTTGTTAAATTTCCTTCGACAGCAGACCATAATCTAAAAGGCTCTGCGCCATATTTATCCAAAACTTCTTTAGGATCTATGATATTGCCTTTAGATTTAGACATTTTATGACCTTTCTCATCAACGATGTGGTAATTAATCCATACATCCTTGAAAATAATCTTATTAGTTAAGAGATAATCTTTAAGTAAAGTGTAATATAACCAAGTTCTTACTATCTCTTTACCTTGGGGTCTTAGTGAACAAGGGAAATGTTTCTTAAAAAATTCTGGATTCCTTTCATAACCTAGTATATACAAGGGGGTTATTGAAGAATCAAACCAAGTGTCAAATACTCTTGTTTCTCCTATAAATTCTGTAGAACCACATTTGCATTTCTTTATTGGTGGATTTTCTTTCCAAGGTTGATAGTATTTTCCTTTTGGAGGAAGAATCAACTCTTTACATTTTTTGCAGTACCAAAGAGGAACTTCTGTGGCATAAAATCTTCTTCTAGAAATTGGCCAATCTATACTTACTGAATCTATCCAATCTAAAAGTATTTGTTTTGAAGTCTTATCAAAAAAGTTTAGTTTATCTGAAATTTGTTTCATTTTTGATTTTAATTCCACTTGCTTAACATAAAATTCTTTCATAGAAATAAATTCTATTTCATCCTTAGATCTTTCGCAGATAGGAGTTCTATGCATAGTTTCTTTTTGTTTTACTAAAAGATTTTTTTCTTTTAGTTCACTTATTATTTTTTCTCTGGCTTGTTTTACTGGTAAACCCTCTAAAAAACCTGCGTGCTTATTCATAGTTCCATCTTTATGTATAGCTATCATGGGTGTTAGATTCATTTCCCTAAAGAATCTTATATCTGAAAGGTCTCCAGCTGAACACATCATAACCAAACCTGTTCCTTTATCTATCTCTGCTAGAGGATGAGGCTGAATTGGGATTTCTTTATTGAAGATAGGAGAAATTGCAGTTTTTCCTTTTAGATGCTTATACCTCTCATCATCTGGATTATAAATCACCATTCCGCAAGTTGGAACCAATTCTGGTCTTGTAGTACCTATAATGAGATCTTCTCCTGTTTCTTTACATTTGAAGATTATATCATTAAATAAAGTTGGGATTTCTCTATATTCTATTTCTGCATCTGCGATTGTTGTTTGACATCCTGGACAATAGTTATTAATTCTTTCATCTTCGTAGATTAATTTTTTCTTCCACATATCAATAAAAGTTCCTTGGGTTATAGCCCTATATTCTGGTGAGTCTGTCTCATAGATTTCACCTAAATCGTTTCCTTTATTTAAAGAGTTAAATCCAATACCACATCTTAAAAATGATTCGACAGAAGCTAAACTTGATTTTTCTAATATTTTTTTACATAACTCTATAGCTTTTTTTCTTGGAAGAGCAGTTAATTTTACTTTAAATTCTTTTTCAGCTGCCATTTCAATTGGCAGACCATTTCTATCTAACCCTAAAGGGAATAGTACTTCATAGCCACTCATTCTTCTAAATCTAGCAAACATATCCATAAGAACATAAGTTGTAACTTGACCAATATGGACTGGGGTGTTTACATAAGGAGGAGGGGTATCTATAGAATAAACTTGTTTTTTTGTATTTTTATTAAATTTGTATATCTTTTTACTTTTCCAATCTTCATAAATTGGTTCTTCTAATTCTTTAGACCATCTTTTTTCTGTTATTTTAGGTTTTGTCATAGTCAACAAGAATAAAAGAGATTTTTAAAGGTTTTGTCAAAGTGAAATAGTCTTAGTGACACAGTCACCAGCTCTACAGAAATATCCCTTAGGGCAATCTTCATTTACAACACAAATACATGCCCCGTAATTTGTATCTCCTTGTGATCTACATCCATTTGGACAATAGATTTTATCTTTGTATAACATATTATCAACGCAAGTTCCTTCAAGTATATAATTACTAGAACAAGTGTCTTTATAGGTGTATAGCCTTGCTCTGCTATAATATCTTACAGTTCCAGAGAGATAGTCTGGTTTATCTGAATTTGAATCTGTATCTGAACACATAACTAAGGTAGTTTTCCAAGATCTTTGTGTTTGTCCTGTAAAATCCTGTGTTATAACTGGAAATAGAACTAAGGCGAATAATAAAATAATTAAGACTGTTGTTAATTTTTCCATATCAAGACTTTGTTTAATTTAATTAAGCTTTTCTTATATAAAAAGGTTTTTAAATTGTTAATTAGGTATAAATTAATGCGGGAACGTAGCTCAACCTGGGAGAGCACCACGCTGAAGCCGTGGATGTTGCCGGTTCAAATCCGGCCGTTCCCATAGAAATATTTATTAAGAACTATTCTCTAATCTATAATAATGATAAACAGAAAAGGTTCAATTGAGCTTTCTATGAGTACTATTATAGTTGTTATAATTGGGATAGTTTTACTAAGTTTAGGTTTATTATTGGTTAAAGAGAGATGGCAGGACCTAACAAAAATCACCAAAGAAATTTTTGAAAGAGCTGATGCTGCAATTGAAGAAATCTACAGCGAAGTAAACAGCTTGTTGACTATAATCCCCTCTGAGACAACTGTCAAAAAAAATGGGGATGAAAATGTTAATGTAATAATTGCAAATCTTGAAAATAGTCAAATAATAGTAAACGCTATAGTAAGCAGCTCTGATCCTTTCCTAGAATGCATATTTGCTGATACTATGTCTACAACAAGTGAAACTTATACTATAGAATCAGGTGAACAAGTTAAAATAAAGATGATTGTAGATGAGAAAGGTGGAGATTTAGGCATTAAAACTTGTAATGTTGTGATTCCTGGACAGACAGGAGACAATAGAGGTTCTTTAATAGTAAGAGTAGAGAAATAATTAAATAGTGTTGTTCTTTTTAACTTATTATGAAATTATATAATACTTTGAGTAAGAAAAAAGAGAATTTTAAGCCTATAAAAGGAAAAGATGTAGGCATGTATAGTTGTGGACCTACTGTTTATGATTATGCCCATATTGGGAATTTTAGAGCTTATGTTGTTGCTGATTTGTTAAAGAGGTATTTGAAGTATAAGGGGTATAAAGTTAAACATGTGATGAACATAACTGATGTTGATGATAAAACTATCAGAGATAGCAAGAAAGCTAAACTAAGTTTGAAGAGTTTTACTAAAAAATATGAGAAAGCTTTTTTTGAAGATCTAAAGAAATTAAATATTGAAAAGGCGAATTATTTTCCAAGAGCTACTGAAAATATTAAAGGCATGGTTTCTTTGATTAAAAATTTATTAAAAAAAGGTTATGCATATGAAGCTAAAGATGGGATTTATTACAAAGTTTCTAAATTTAAAAGGTATGATGAATTAGCTGGTTTGGATATGTCTGGATTACAGGCAGGTGCTAGAGTTAAAAACGATGAGTATAGCAAAGAAAAAGTTAATGATTTTGCATTATGGAAATATTGGAGCAAAGAGGATGGAAAAGTTTTTTGGGATACTGAAATTGGTAAAGGAAGACCCGGGTGGCATATTGAATGTAGTGTAATGAGTACAAAATATTTGGGTAAGCATTTTGATATTCATACTGGCGGAATTGATTTGGTATTTCCTCATCATACAAATGAAATCGCTCAATCAGAAGCTGCTGATGCTGTAAAGTTTGTTAATTATTGGGTTCATAATGAACATCTTTTAGTTGATGGAAGGAAAATGAGCAAAAGTTTGGGAAATTTTTATACTTTAAGAGACATTTTAGAAAAATATGATGCAATGGCTGTGAGGTATCTTTTGATAAATAGCAATTACAGGCAAACCTTAAACTTCACATTCAGAGGATTAGGGAATTCTGAGCAGGCTATTGATAAATTAAAAGAGCTTGTTAAAAGTTTAAAAAAAGCAAATGGTAAAAATGAACCTTTAGTTAAGAAGTTTATTGCTATAGTTAAAACCGATTTTGAAAAAGCTATGGATAATGATCTAAATGTTCCTGAAGCCTTAAGTTCTATCTTTAAATTTATGCATGAGATAAATAAAATTGAGATTAGTAAGAAAAATGCTAAAGATATAATTGAAGTAATGAAAGGATTTGATAAAGTTCTTGGATTAGATTTAATAAAAATTGAAAAAAGGGTGTTTTCTAAAGAGATTAAAGATTTAATTAAGAAAAGAGATATAGCTAGAAGAGATAGAGATTGGGAAACAAGTGACAAGATTAGAGAGAGTTTATTAAAAAAGGATATTAAGGTTTCTGATGCAGGTAATAAAAGTATATATACATAACATTTATAAAGGTCTGATTTCTCATAATCTTCTATGCTATTAAAGATAGCTACTCTAGTGCTGTAAAGCGCGAAATTATTAAAATGGCAACAATATATAATAAAGATGCTGCTCAAGTTATAGAAAAAGCAGCTGAAGAATTTAAGAAATTAAAAGAGTTAGCTATGCCAGAATGGGCTAGACTTGTTAAGACTGGCGCAGCTAAAGAGAGACATCCTGTAAACCAAGATTGGTGGTATATCAGGGCTGCTTCTATACTTAGAAAGATATATCTTAAAGGACCAATTGGTGTAAGTAAATTAAGAAAAGAATATAGCAGCAAGAAAAATATGGGACATAAGCCTGAAAGGGTATATGTAGCCGGCGGTAAGATTATTAGAACTATTTTGCAAAGATTAGAAAAAGAAGGATTAATTATTCCTGCTGAAAAAGGAGTTCATAAGGGTAGAATTATTACTCCTAAAGGTAAGAAGTTTTTGGATGGTTTAATAAAATGAATCAAGAAGAAATTCAGGAAAAGATTAGAATGGAACAACAATTAGCTATGCTTGAAGAGTTAGCTAAACAAAACATGAGCAGAGATGCAGTAAGCAGATTTGGAAATTTAAAGGTAGCTCATCCTGAAATGGCTGTACAATTAATGGCATTTATTGCTCAAGGAGTTCAAGCAGGAAGGATACAAGAAAAAATTTCTGATGAAACTCTTAAAAATATTTTAAGTAGTTTACAACAACCAAAAAAAGAATTTAGACTAACAAGGAAATAAAATGGCAAGAGTAAAATCCCCAGCAAAAAAAAGGAAAATAGCCAAGATAGCTAAACAAACTAAATGGGCTCCTTGGTGGACTATTGCTAAAATATATGGAAAAGGAAGAAGAGTTCATCCTAGTAGACATACAGCAGTAAAGAGAAGCTGGAGGAGAACTAAAGCTAAGATATAAAATGACAGAAGAAAGGATTTATTCAATACCTTTAAGAAAGGAAGTAAGTAAAGTTCCAAGATATAAGAGAGCTAATAAAGCAGCTATAGCTGTAAGAGAGTTCTTGCAAAAACATATGAAATGCAAAAATGTTAAGCTTGGTAGATATTTGAATATGAAAATTTTAGAGAATGGAAGAAAAAATGTTCCGCATCATGTTGAAGTTAAAGTTGTAAAAGAAAATATTAAAATAAAAGACAAAGAAGTGGAGATTGTTAGAGCAGAATTAGTTGGCGCTCCTACAGAAGAAATTAAGAAAGATGATGTAATAAAAGAGAAAAAGAAATCTGAAGAAAAAGAAATTTCTAAAGTTATTAAAGAAAAAGAGAAAGAAAAGGAAAAGGAAGAAAAAACACCTAAGCCTAAGAGAGGAGAACTAGCTGATAAAGCAAGTAAAGATGTTGCTTCAGGTGTTATGGAGCATGTAGTTCATAAACAAAAACCTAAACATATGAAGCCCAAAGAATAATGGGACAATTACCTTTTGAAACTGTAAAAAGAGAAATTCTTGTTAAGAAAAAGGCTGTAACTTCTAAAGATTTTGGTTGTAAACCTGATGACAGAAGCGTTGAAGAACTATTAAAGTATGGAGTGATTAATATAAACAAACCAGCAGGTCCAACAAGCCATCAGGTAAGTGATACTATTAAGAAAATTTTAGGTGTTAGTAAAGCGGGGCATTTTGGAACTCTTGATCCTAATGTTACTGGTGTGTTACCTATCGGTTTAGGAAAAGCTACCAGGCTAGCTAATTTTTTATTGGGTGCTGGTAAAGAATATATTTGTTTAATGCATTTGCATAAAGAAGTAAGTGAAGAACAAATTAAGAAAACCGCAAAGAAATTTAGGGGTATAATAAAACAGTTTCCTCCTGTTAGGTCTGCAATTAAAAGGCAGATAAGAGAAAGAGAGATTTATTATTTAGAGATTTTAGAAATAGATGGAAAAGATGTTTTATTTAAGGTTGGATGCGAGGCTGGAACTTATATTAGAACTCTATGTGTTGATTTTGGTAAAGTTTTGGGAACTGGGGCACATATGGCTCAATTGGTAAGAACAAAAGCAGGAAGTTTTTCTGACAAAGATATGATAAGTTTGCATGATCTATTAGATGCTTCTGCTGAGGATGAGTTAAAAAGATTTATTCTGCCTATGGAAGAAGCGGTTAAACATTTACTAAAAATTTATGTTTTAGATTCTGCGATAGATTCTATGTGCCATGGAGCAGATTTGTATGTTATTGGAATATCCAAATATGAATCTGAAATTAAGAGAGGAGAATTAGTTGCAGTTATGAGTTTGAAAGGAGAATTAGTTAGTATTGGTTACGCAGAGATGAATTCAAAAGAGCTTGGTAAAAGAGAAAGAGGAACTGCTGTTAGAACAAGAAGTGTATTTATGGAAGTTGGAACTTATGCTGATAAAAATAAATAGAGACATTCCATTGTTTGGATGTATTGCGTTTGGGATAATTGATAGAGGGACTAACCTAATTCAAGTTAGACCAACTTCTAGATGTAATTTAAAATGCGTTTACTGCTCTGTTAGTGCTAATGATCCAAGAATTCATCCTAATGAGTTTGAAGTAGAGTTAGATTATTTAGTGGATGAAATCAAGAAGGTTGCAGAGTATAAAGGGGAGATAGAAGTTAATATTGATTCTGTTGGAGATCCTGTAATGTATCCAAGCTTAGTTGAATTAATTAAAAGATTAGATATAAAAATGATTTCTATGCAGACTAATGGGACACTTTTGACTAAGAAAAAAATAGATGATTTAGCTAAAGCAGGTTTGAAAAGAATTAATTTGAGTATAAATGCTATGGATAAAGAGTTAGCTAGAAAATTGGCTGGTTGTGAATATGATTTAGATAAAGTTTTAGATATTGCTAAGTATATTAGTGAGAAAATGGAGTTATTATTAGCTCCAGTTTGGTTGCCTGGACTTAATGATGAGGAAATACCAAAATTAATAGAGTTAGCTAAAAAATTAAATTGTAAAATTGGAATTCAAAAATATGAAACTTACAAATATAGCAGAAAAGCTAAAGGAACAAAGAAAATAACGTTTTGGAAATTCTATAAACAATTAGAAAAATGGGAGGAAGGATATAAATTTAAATTAAAATTAGGTCCTAGAGATTTTGAGATTAAAAAAGCTAAGAGGATTCCTACTATTTTTAATAGAGGAGATAAAGTAAACGTTGTTATTAAAGCTCCTGGATGGATGCAAGGACAAATGATTGGAATTGCCAAGGATAGATGTATAACCATCTTAGATTGTAATAAAAAACTTAATCAAAGAGTAAATGTAAAGATATTAAGTAATACTGATGGGATTTATACTGCAAAATGAGAGTTAAAGTTTTAATTTTTGGTGATGTTGTAGGAGTCTTTTTTAGAAGGTTTGTAAACCATAATGCAATTAGACTTGGACTTAAGGGTTATGTTAAAAATGCAGGGGATAAAGTTGAGGCTGTATTTGTTGGATTAGATGAAAAGGTTGATGAAATGATTAGTTTATGCAAACAAGGACCTGCTGGTTCCAAAGTTGAAGATGTTAAAGTTATAAATTATAAATCCAAAGAGGAGTTTAATAAATTTGAGGTGAGATAGTGAAAATAGGTGTATGTATTAGAGGTTTAGAAAATATTGCCGCTGAAGAAGTAAAAGGCAAGAAAGTAGCTAAAGGCAGAGTTAGTTTTGAAGGGGATATTAAAAATTTTAAAAGTATAAAATTGGTTTATGATTTAATTGATAGCTTTATTTTTAAAACTAAATTAGAATTAGTTAGAAATATTTCTAAAAAACTGGAGTTTAAGGGAAGTTTTAGGGTTTTATGTAATAGAGAAGGCGAACATAAATTTGATTCTGGGTGGGTTATGAGCAAATTGCATAATAAAATAGAAAATGATTATAGGGTGGTTAAATATAAAGATCCAGAAAGGATTATTTATGTAGATATCGTAGAGGATAAATGTTTATTTGGTGTTCTGATAAAAAAAGATATGTACAAAAGAAATTATAGAGTTAAGTTGAGAGGTTCTACTGTTCATCCTTGCGTTGCTTATTCTATGTTAAAATTGATTGATTTAAAGAGTAAAGAAACTTTCTTAGAGCCTAGATGCGGAGATGGAGTTATTGCAATAGAAGCTGCTTTACTTGGTGCTGAGGTTACTGCTTTGGATAGAAATATTAGAGATGTGAGGATAAATGCTAAGATTGCTAAGGTGGAACTTGATTTACAAGAAGGAAAGCTGGATACTCTTAATAAGAAAAAATTTGATAAGATTGCTACTTATCTTCCTTCTGTTTCAAAAATAAAAAGAGAGGGGATGATTTCGGGTATTTATGAAGAATTTTTCTTAATTATGAAAAAGATTTTAAAAGGTAGGATGGCTATTCTAGTTGAGAAGAAGAAATTAGTAAAAAAGTTTAGTTCTGATTTTAAATTATTAGAAGAAAGGAAGATATCTGTCGGTAATTCTGGATATTATATCTTGATATTTGAATAGAAAAACTATTTAAATTTAAGAAAGTTTAGTTGTTCTATGGTAGATGTCCATTGGGCTGATATTGCAGCTTCTAAGATAATTAAAGAAAAAGGAGATAAAAAACAGTATGTTTGTGCATCTGGAA
>Ga0210057_1000669_pt1 | contig 55879 bp, 53 predicted proteins | sample CryGeyCG2114_010_2_FD_183968 | JGI IMG/M metagenome (GOLD analysis project Ga0210057, IMG submission 183968) | Groundwater microbial communities from aquifer - Crystal Geyser CG10_big_fil_rev_8/21/14_0.10 (SPAdes) (version 2) | ecosystem: Environmental > Aquatic > Deep subsurface > Groundwater ...
GTGCAGTGAAGCTCATGATCCTTTGCCTGGGGACTCAAGACTTTTACGCGGAATGTGGCATTGGGAAAAGTCTCTTCAACAATGCCGATCAATTCGATAACGTCTTTAGACACAAGTCCGTATGCAAAGTAAAGCCGAAAAATCCTACAGAGCGAACTCCGCGACAGCAAGCGTTATCTCCGCAAAATTTCCTTCACTTGTCAGAAATCCATTGCCAAATTATAATTTTATTATATAAATATCTATATTTAGGCGATGATCTCACAGTTCTCAGCATGCACAAGCACCGTGTGTTCGACATGGGCAGAAAGGGAACCATCCCGAATGGAGAGTGTCCAACCGTCACCCCCCTCAGTTATTTCATCACTTCCCGCGGAGACAATAGGTTCTATGGCAATGAGCGCACCCACCGGTAATTCTGCTCCGGTCTCCGGTGTGCCAAGGTTCGGAATATCGGGAAACTGATGCAATGTTCGCCCAAGTCCGTGACCGGTAAGGGAACGTACAGGATGAAAACCCGCAGACTCTACAACGGTCTGAATGGTCGAAGAGATATCTCCCACCTTCGTATGTTTGCGAATAATGGCCAGAGCGGCATCCAGTGCGTGCTGTGTTACATCCAGCAAATGCTGTGCGTTTGGGCGAATGGTTCCCACACCCACAGACACACAGGCATCTGTATAAAGACCATCAAATAGTACTCCGCAGTCGAGTGCAATAATGTCGCCTTCAGCAAGTACTCTCTCGGAAGGGATGCCGTGCACGCACTCTTCGTTTACGGAAGCACAGATGGTCGCCGGATAATTTTGGTAGCCCTTAAATGCCGGCACAGCTCCCTGGTGAGAAGTAATAAATTCTTCGGCCTTCTCATCTAAAAACCGGGTGGTTATGCCGGGCTCCACAAGCGCTGCAATCATGGTAAGGCATGCGCGCAAGATTTTTCCGCCATGGCGGGCAGACGCAATCTCTGCTTCTGTGAGGACTTGTATATCACTCATGGACAGGATGATACAGGGTCTTTTAGGCTAATTCTAGCGCACGTGTAACCCTTGCATAGATCTCATCAACGGTTCCTCCTCCATCCACCTGTATAAGCTTTCCTGCGTCATTGTAGGAGGCAATGACCGGCTCTGTCTTCTCGTGGAACGTTGCCATTCGTTTGCGAATGATGGATTCATCAGCATCGTCGACTCTACCCTGCTTCTGTGCTCTAGCAAGTATGCGACATACTGCTTCCTCTTCGTCGAGTAGAATCTGGAGACAGGTAAAATCCCGCCCCTGCTCCTGCATGACCGCATCAAAATCTCTCTTCTGTTCTGCATCACGGGGAATGCCATCAAAGATAATTTTTTGATCCATGGAGCGCTTGGCCATAGCCTCTTTTACCACCTGCATAATGATCTCATGCGGTACCAGGTGACCCAGATCGATGTACGATTTGACTATCTCCCCCAGAGAAGATCCTGATGCTGCGATGGCACGTAACTCGCCTCCAGCTTCGAAAATATCATAGCCAAATGCCGCAGCAATACGCTTTGCTTGTGTTCCTTTACCCGATCCCTGTATTCCAAAGAGAACTAAGTCCATATAAATGATGCAAGACACACATAGGTAACGTGTGCTGATCGTATTTATACCATAAAGAAAACACCGACGCAGAATACTTCCTGCAGGTTCTTATGTACGGAAAACTATCCGGGAGGCAACCCTACACCAACTTCTCGTAATCATGCGCAAGAAGCTGTGCATTAATCTGACGAATGAGTTCCATGACTACTCCTACTATAATGATGAGTCCTGAGCCGGAGATAATGAGATCCTGTGAGCTTAGTGCGGAGTAGCGGGTAAAGATGAGCGGGACTATGGCAACAATAGCAAGAAAGACACCACCCCAGAAATTCATACGGCTACTCACCTTCGCCAGTAGTTCTGCTGTCGGCTTGCCGGGACGCACGCCGGGTACAAATCCTCCGCGCTTCTGGATGGTTTCGGCCACGTCATCTGGCTTAAACGTTACAGAGACGTAGAAGAATGTGAATCCCATAATAAGCAGGAAATACAGCAACATATAGATAATGCTCGGATTCTGTGGGTTTACGTAGATGTTTATAAAGTTCACCACCGGACGGAAGCGCTCGGCTGTAGAAAGGAACTGCGCAATAATGGCCGGAAGGGTAATGAGAGAGATGGCGAAAATAATAGGAATCATTCCTGCTTGGTTGAGACGAATGGGGATACTGGCCTGTACACCGCGCCCCGCCCCCTGGTTTGCATAGGTGATGGGAATAAGTCTGTGTGCATCGGTAAAGAGCACCACAGCAACGAGCATAGCCAGTGACACAATGCAGAAGAGGTAAAACGCTGCCATCTTTCCTTCACCTGCTATGAACATGGAACTCACAACTGCAGGAATGCCGGAAACAATGCCAGTAAAGATGATCAGAGAAATACCGTTCCCAATGCCCTTCTCTGTAATGAGCTCACCTATCCACATGAGGAAAATGGAACCTGCGGTTACAAAGAGCATAGAAGAAAGTACGCTGGGGAAACTGAGATCCACTAACTGAATGCCGCCACGGCCAAGAAGGATCAGAAATCCATAGCTCTGCACAAAAGAAAGTGGGAAAGAGAGGTAACGCGTGTAGCGGTTCAGTTGCTGCTGACCCTGTGCACCTTCTTTGCTTATAGCCTCCAACTTGGGGAAAATCACCGTACAGAGCTGGATGATGATAGAAGCGTTAATGTAGGGCGAAAGACCGAGCATCACCACGGAGAAGTTGTCTATGGCTCCTCCTGTGAGTGCTGCAAATACGCCTACCGCACCGGCTCCACCACGGGACTCCAGGAACTGCCGCAGTGCAAAAGGATCCGCACCGGGTACGGCAATGTGCGCGACTATGCGATAAATGAGGAGAAGCCAGAGAGTTATAAAGATGCGACGACGTAAATCTTCTGACTGCCAGAGCTGTCGCAGATACTTAAACATGTGCAATGGTAACCGTACCTCCGGCCTTGGAAACGACTTCGGTTGCCTTCTTGGAGGCTGCGTCCACTGTAAGGGCAAACTTCTTTTGTACCTCACCATCTGCCAAAAGCTTGATCGGCTTTTTACTGCGGATAAGACGTGCCTTACGCAGCGCAACCTGGTCGTAACTGCCAGCCGGAAGCTTTTCTTCCAGAAGAGAAATGTTCACAACTTCATACTCTTTGCGGGTGGGATTGGTAAATCCCCCAAGTTTGGGCTGGCGCCGTACAAGTGGCGTTTGCCCTCCTTCAAAACCGAAGCGACGGCCTTTGCCTGCGCGCGCAGCCTGCCCCTTGGTTCCACGGCCTGCTGTGGTACCGCCGCCGGCACTATTGCCGCGGGCAATGCGTTTGCGGTTCCTGCGAGAACCCTTCGCCGATGAGAGCGTGTGGAGATTCATAAGAATGTGTTGAATCGGGAACGCATGATAATGGGAGGTGAGGGCGTGAACAAGCAAAATACATGTAAAAGTTCCCCGTTCACTCGTTTGCTCGTTCACTCGTTTCAAGTGGATACATCTACTTTCCCCTCTCTGTCTTCAGGTGCTTCTAGGTGCTTTCTATGCTAAAATAGAAGGATTTCTATGCCTCTTTTCCGAAGAAACGCATCGGTGCTCCTGCTTACAGGTCTGCTCTGCGGAGTTGCACTCGTACACGGGGAAAAAGTGGCTGCGCAGGCAGCACAGGCGGTTACATATGTGACGCGAGCGGAAGCGGCACAACTCTTGCTCAAGCGCAGTAACAGGGTGGTACCGGATCTTTTGAATGACGGAACGTACCCCGATGTAGTAAATGGAGAACCGTACGCAAAATACGTGCTCTATGCCGCACAAATACACATGTGGTCTCCGGAAGGCACCACACAGCGTTTGCGGCCCCATAAACCCATTACACGCGGTGAGTACCTTCAAATGCTTGCAACGGTCTATACCCTCTCACGGAACGAACCACATGGCTACAAGGACGTACCAAAAGGCAGGTGGGATGCCCCCTATGCAGGTATAGCCCAGCACTACAAGCTCTTCTTTGATCTGCAGGATCTCTCCCGCCTACGTTCCGATCTGCCTGTAACACACGAGGAAGCAGCCGAGAACCTCTACAAACTCTTCGCTGCACGCCCCGAGCTGCGAGCTCCGCAGCACATTCAGCTCCAGAAGGTTGTGTATAGCGACACAGATGGCAGCCGTGCAGCGGGCCAGACACCCGATAGAGATGTTCTGCACTCGTACACGACCGTCATCAGCCGTGACCAAATTCTTGAGTCGCTGGAACAGAAGAAGGCTGAGGGAGTCTCTAATGCGGACATCATTGCAACACAGGTGGTTGCACTGGTGAATGCCGAACGGACAAAAGTGTCTCTGGCTCCCCTCAAGCAAAATTCAAAACTGCAACTCTCTGCCGTAAAGCATGCTAAAGACATGTCCACACGGGGTTACTTCAGCCACTACACACCCGAGGGTGTAAGCTTTGTGGATCGTATAAAGGCTTCGGGATACACCGATGTTGATCCCATTGCGTGCGGATGCACACAGGTGCTTACAGCGCCTAACAGTACGGATAACCGGCAGGACACCGGGCCAAGCTATGTGCAGTACTCACAGGATGTCTGCCAGTGCCGGCCACACTTTGCTCTGGGTGAAAACCTTGCCAAAGGACAACTCACACCGGAAGAAACCGTACGGGACTGGATGAACTCTCCGGGTCACCGCACCAATCTGTTACAACCCGCCTTTACGGAAATAGGTGTAGGCATCTTCCGGGACATGTGGGTACAGAACTTTGGGAACTTTGAGCTTCTGCTGCCCTGATCATGCATCATGAGTATCTAACAACGCGCAGGGAAGCATCCTGCGCTGGCGAATGAATACTATTTCGCCAGTGCGCGTTGATATTTACCAGGATCTCGACCCCATGGTCTTGCCAAATTCCACCGCAGCGTCGGGGCCGTTTGCTGTCACAATATTGCCATCTACAGTCACGGGCTCACCCGTGAACTCAGCTCCATACTGCTCCAGCAGTGCAATTTGCTCACCACCCTTATCCCATACGGTTGCCCTTTTCCCTTCGAGTACATGGGCTTTTGCAAGAAGAGTTGGCGCTATGCAAATTGCCCCTATCGGTTTGTTCGCACGTACTACTGACTGTGCCAGATGAAGAGCATCGGGATCGGACGCAAAATCTGCGGCACCGGGGCCACCGATGAATGCCACACGATCATACTCTCCTATGGCAACATCCCGCAGTGCCACAGATGCCTGCTCAGACCCACCGAGTTTTCCAACGCAAGACCCAACTTCTTTGCTGCAGAACACCACCTCAAAACCGGCCTCTGTAAGACCATTTCTTGTTCCCTCAAGCTCCATATCCTGGTAACCGTTTTGCGCAAGAACTACAAGGGCTTTTCGCATGAGGACATGCTAGCGCAGAAGGCTGCGAGGAGGTAGGAAAGAAAAAGAAATCCTCCGCAGCGGTACGTTCATGGGAGTCATGAGCCAGATGAAGTGCACTAAACCAGTGGAGCCTTGAGATTACCTTCTTCATCCACATCCTCCCGGGAAATCTCTTTGATCTCCACACCCTCCATGGCTTCCTCATCGGCATTTGCATTCTCGGCCTGTTGCACCTTTACATCCTTTGCTACCTTCTTCTTCCCTGACTGTTCGCCTTCTTCCGCAACCACTGCTATGTCACCTTCGGGAGCAGGTGCACCATGCAACTGGTCAAATGCCTTCATGATGCACTGAGCATTCACCAGTTTATTGCTGCTTCCGTAGCGCTTACTCAGCACGTTCTTCACTCCGGCATGCTCCAGTACAACACGCAACGCACCACCTGCAATGACTCCTGTTCCCTCAGCAGCCGGTATCAGACGAATGCGAGCAGCTTTATGCTTGGTATTCACCTCGTGAGGAATGGTGCCATTGATAAGGGGAATACGGATCATGGATCGCTTGGCATACGTAGTAGCTTTCTGTACAGCAGACTGCACATCGTTAGCCTTACCTGTACCCAGTCCTACTTTCCCTTTCTTATTTCCTACTACCACAACAGCACGGAAGCGCATACGGCGTCCACCGGACACCACACGCGTCACACGGTCCACAGAGAGAGTGGTTTCGTCGTACTCCTTCGGCTCACGCCGTGAAGATCTCTGGTTTTTGCGTCGTTCTGGCTGGGATGTCTTGGCCATGAAGGAAAGGAGGGATAAGAGGAATTAAAACTGGAGACCACCGCTCCGGGCGGCATTCGCAAGTTCTTTTATACGCCCATGGTACCTGTAGGCGTTGCGGTCAAATATGACTGTGTCAATATTGGCATCTTTCGCTTTCTTGGCAATGGCTGTTCCCAGCTTTTTAGCTCCGTCTGTATTGGGCTTGGCCTTGAGCTCTTTGGTCGTAGCAGCCACCACTGTCCTTCCGGCAGCGTCGTCTATGAGTTGTACGGAAATCTGACTCAGGGACCGGTACACCGTCATACGCGGACGCGCTGCACTGCCACGCACTCTGCTACGAATGCGCCTTTTGCGGGCAAGCCGGTCATAGAGTTTCTTAGGAATACGCATAGAAAGAAAAAGAATTATTCGGACTTGGCAGCGGCAGCCTTACCAGGCTTGCGACGGACGTACTCATCCACATACCGCACACCTTTGCCCTTATAAGGCTCCGGCGGCCTGTACGCACGAATGTCCGATGCTACCTGACCTACCAACTGCTTATCTATACCCTTCACCACGAGAATATTCTTATTTTGCTCATCCTGTGCAATCTCTATACCAGTGGGTACCGGAAAATCAATGGGATGGGAAAACCCGAGGCTCAAAGAAAGAACTTTACCCTTGGCCTGTGCCTTGTAGCCCACACCCATAATTTCCAGACGCTTTTCGTAGCCTTCATTCACACCACGAACCATATTGGCTATAAGCTGGCGCGTAAGACCGTGGCATGCCTTTGTAGCATCGGCATCATCCTTGCGTTCTACAGTCACGGTGTCCCCTTCTACCTTTACACTTACAATGGGAAGATGCTGATAGCTCAGCTCTCCTTTTGCGCCTTTGACTGTAATGGTATTACCGCTCACGGCTACCGTTACACCGGAAGGAACAGCCACTGGTTTTTTTCCAATACGAGACATAGAACTTAGGAAACAGTACAGAGTATTTCACCACCGAGCTTTTGTGCACGGGCTTCTTTGTCGGTCATGAGACCTTTACTCGTGGTAAGGATGGCGGTACCAAAACCGCGCAGAACAGGCTTGAGACTTCTGTAATCGGTGTAGAGACGCCGGCCGGGAGTGGACATGCGCGCAAGTGTGAGTGACGGCTTATCTTCTGCAAAAGTAACAAGAATTTGTAACTTGGGCGCCTCTCCGGTCTCTTCTACATTGGCAATCCAGCCTCCTGCCTTCAGAATTTCGCAGAGCTGCCTCTTGATGTAAGAATGCGGAGCACTGCAGGTCTTCTTGCCGACTGCCTGCGCATTGCGCATGCGAGTGAGTAAGTCGCCGATGGGGTCTGTAACGTAGGTCATGAGAGAAAAATAGATGGTGGGTACATGTGTGTGGAGAACTACCAGGAAGATTTTTTTACGCCTGGAATGTCACCGTTTGTAGCTAGTTCGCGGAAACAGATGCGGCAGATTCCAAAGAAACGCATGTAACCCCGCACTCTTCCGCACAGCCCGCAACGATTATAAACCCGCGTAGGGAACTTCGACTTTCGGCTCTCACTCTTCGCACGAAGGTATACTTGGAAGTGTTTGCGCTGCTTATTTTTAAGGGCTAGTCGAGCCATGAAAAAAGGGGTAGGGGCTATGGAGTATCAGGCTTTTCGGCGTTTTCTTCAACAGAACTCTGGTCTTTCTTTTCTTCCGTACCAGAAGCTTCGGCTGGCGACGCACTGTTTGGTTCTGCTGGTGATGCCGCTTTTTCTGCGGCTTCTTTGGCTCGCTGCACATCCAGACGTCTCTGTTCTTCCTTAGGATCAACCTTCTTTTCCGGACGGAAGGGAATGCCTACTTGCTTGAGCAGAGCCATGGCATGGTCGTCAGTATCGGCTGTCGTGGTAATTTGTATCTGCATACCAAAAATCTGCTTTGCATCGGGTGGTGGCACTTCCGGGAAAATAGAGTGATCACGAATACCTATGGCATAGTTGCCATGACCATCAAGTTTGCGGGGCAAACCGCGGAAATCACGAATACGTGGCAGTACATAGCTAATGAGTCTATCCAGAAACTGTTCCATATTCTTTCCACGCAGTGTCACTACGGCTCCCACAACAAGACCTTCCCGTGTCTTAAAATTTGAAATAGCTTTGCGTGCCCTTGTCATGATTGGCTTCTGGCCGGTAATTTTCATCAGACAATCTGCAACATACTCGCGCATCTCTTTGCTATCCATACGACTCTTGTTGATCCCAACGTTCACTACCACCTTCTCTATACCCGGAAGAGCGTTTGGATTCCTGATGCCCAATTCCGTACTCAGAGACTTGGCTATAGGACCGCGAAGCCGACTATGGAGGGTATCGTATGCCATTATTGACCACGCTGGTGACTAAATACATCGGGAGCTCTGCCTTGTTCAGGAACAGAATGATCTTTCGCTGCCTTCTTGGTAGATGCTTCTTCCTCCGTACCTGTTTCTTCCACCTCACTGGCACCAAAACCTATTTTTTTCCAGAATGGTTTCTTATCCGGTTTCTCCACCTTACGAATATCCGTTGTACCGGATTTTTCCTTTGCCTTTGTATCCTTAGTCGTCTTGGTTGCATCTGATGCAGCCTTGCCGGGTGCAGCCTTTAGAGAGCGGGAAATCACTTCTCCGCTTCGTTTTGCGATACGTTCTTTCTTTCCCTTCTCGCTCACGGAGAATCCAATGCGTGTAGGCTTTTTTGTTTTGGCATCAAGCAACATAACATTACTTGCATGGATGCTGGCTTCGTACTGCAGACGCTGACCTGCCTTCTGCGGTGTCGCTTTGATATGCTTTGTACGCATATTAATACCCGCTACTACCACTCTGCTGGTTGCGGGAAGCGTACGCAGCACCGTACCGGTCTTTCCTTTGTCCTTGCCTGTGATAATAACGACGGTATCGCCGGTCGTGATTTTCATAGTACGTCGGGAGCAAGAGAAATTATTTTCTGAAATCCTTTCGCACGCAGCTCTCTGGCCACCGGCCCGAAAACGCGTGTGCCCTTTGGCATGAGATCTCCTCCTATAATCACGCAGGCATTATCATCGAACCGTATGCCACTGCCATCTTTGCGAGTCGTCATTTTTTTGGTGCGGACAATCACCGCACGTTCCACTGCTTTCTTCTTCACTGTTCCGCGTGGCGCTGCATTTTTTACCGCGACAACAATCACATCGCCTACTGTGGCATAGCGCCTGCGGCTTCCGCCGAGCACTTTTATACACTGCACACTTTTAGCGCCTGTATTATCCGCCACATTCAGCATGGTCTCTACTTGAATCATGATTGCTCCGGGGAAGCGTCTTCTGCGGGTATCTCCTTTTTTGCACGGTGAATCGCCTTCTCCACATCTGCTTCTTCCAGCACATCATCCACAGCTGCAGCCTTCTTGAGAATCTCCAGTACACGGAAGTGTTTTCGCTTACTGAGGGGTCGGCACTCACCTATGAGGACCAAATCACCATTACGTACTTCATGACCGGCAGGATCCGCCAGGAACTTCTTACTCACCTTAAAGCGCTTTTTGTACTTGGCATGAAACGACAGGCTATCTACGGTCACAGTGACCGTATTTGTCATTTTGGTGGAGGTGATGGTACCTTTCTTCTTTTTCATGATGCAATTTGTGAGGAAACAGATGCTTTCTTTTTGGCTTGTTTCGGGGCAGCCACTCTACGTTCTCCCTCCCCGCTACGCAACGCTTCACACTGCTTTTCTGTGAGAATTGTGCGCATACGGGCAAGCTGCTTCTTTTCATTTTTGTACTTTGCGGTGTCCTTTTCTTTCTGCAGTTTGACACCCAAACGAAGTTTGCTCACTAACTTCTGCTGCTCACGCACGTCGGAGCACAGATCCTGTAGCTGCATTTTTCGTAGCTCGGTCATGGAAGTATGCTTTGTCATGCTTAGCGCAGAATACGGGCAATAACTTTTGTCTTTAGAGGAAGTTTATGACTCGCAAGCCGCAGGGCTTCCCGTGCAGCATCCTGAGAAAGACCGTCCATTTCAAAAATCATCGTTCCCGCTTTCACAATGCACGACCAGTGGTCGGGGGTTCCTTTTCCGGATCCCATGGGTACCTCTGCAGCCTTACGCGAAACGGCAATATCGGGGAAAACACGTATCCATATTTTGCCTCCGCGCTGCACACTGTGCGTCATAGCACGACGCGCTGCTTCCAGTTGGCGGGCAGTAATTTCTCCGCTTACGACAACTTTAAGCCCCACAGAGCCGAAGGCCAACGTAGCACCCCGCTGTGCCTTCCCGTAGAAGGCACCTCGGTTGCGCTGAAACTTCCGGTGCTTAGTCTTTTTGGGTTCAAGCATGGCTAGAGAGTAAGGGAAGCAGACTGCACTTGTGCAACTTTTTTGAAGACCATTCCTTTGTAGATCCACACCTGCACACCTATGGTTCCATACGTGGTGATGGCGTGACGTTTTGCAAACTGCACATCGGCACGCAGAGTCTGCAAAGGAATATTCCCCTCCTTAAAGAGTTCGTTACGTGCAATATCTGCACCGTTCAGACGTCCTGAAACGAAAATTTTGATACCTTTTACTCCGCTCTGGGTCGCTTTCTCCAGTGCCATTCTGGCTGCCCTGCGATAGGGCATACGACGCTGTATTTGACCCTGAATAGTTTCGGCAATGACCTCGGCATCTCCATCGGGATTGCGAATTTCCTGAATATTGACCTCAAAGGAACCTCCAAATGCCTTTTCCAGATCCACACGCAACTCCTCTATGGCAGCACCCTGTTTTCCAATGATCACACCCGGTTTGGATGTATGGATCGTAATGGACGTCTTCTTCGTGCGCTCAATGTCTATACCGCTAATTCCCGCCTCCTTCAGACGTGCTCTAATATACTTTTTGATTCGCACATCCTGCAGAAGCAGAGTGCGGTACTTGCTGCCGGACGCAAACCAGGTACTGGACCACGAGTGCGTAATGCCCAGTCGCATGCCGTTGGGATTGACCTTTTGACCCATAGTATTTAGGAGGAAGGTTGGGACGTGTCAGACTCCGCCAAGGCTTTGTCCGACAGGGTAGAGGAGGGCTTCTTCTTTGTGGAAGATGCCTGAGTGCTTGTCTTCTTCGTCTTGGTGTCGCTCTTCGTTTCGGAAGCTTTTGTTGCTTTGGACGCAGTTGACGCACCCTTTTGTACCGTTTTCTGTGGAGATTGTGAAGCCTTTTGCTTGGGTTTCTTCTCTGCGCCCCTCTCCCCGAGAGCAGATTCAAGATACCCTAACTGCAACGTAATATGGCTGAGAAAATTGCGGTACACACGCTGGCGACCACGTGCCATAGGGTAACCACGGAAGAACGACTGCGCCTTATTGACGACCAGAGACGTAATGATCATGTCCTCCGGCTTTTGTTTATCGTTATGACTTGCATTGGCCATAGCGGAACGCAGAAGGTCTTCCAACAGCCTTGCCGCCTTCTTGTTGGTCTGCTCTAAAACCGTCAGCGCTTCCGGTACGGACTTCCCACGAATCATCTTGGCAATGAGACCTGCCTTTTTAGGAGCGATGCGGACAGAGCGAAGTATGGCTTTCATTTTGCAGTGGGAGTAGGACTAGCAGTTTGTGGAGCAGCTGCCTGAGGTTCTGCCATCTTTCCTCCATGAACCTTGAACTTCGTGGTCCAGGAAAACTCACCCAACTTATGACCAACCATCTGTTCGGTAATGTATACGGGAATAAACTCCTTCCCATTGTGAACAGCAAAGGTAAATCCTACGAACTCCGGAGGAATATCGCAGTCACGTGCCCATGTTTTAATGATCTTCTTCTCATTCGCTTCCATTTGTTTCATTACCTTCGCCAGAAGACGTTCATCTATGTAGGGGCCTTTTTTGAGTGATCGGGACATAGGGGAATAGAGGAAGAGAACCTAACCGCGCTTGCGCTTCTTGCGCACGCGGGGACGGATAATAAGACGATTCGAATGTTTGTGTCTCGTACGGGTCTTTACGCCAAGAGCTTTCTTACCCCATGGTGTTTTGGGAGCTTTCAGACCAATAGGAGAATGCCCTTCCCCACCACCATGCGGGTGGTCCACTGCATTCATAGATTTACCCAGTACCTGCGGACGGCGACCGAGCCAGCGCTTGCGACCCGCCTTACCAATGGAAATAAGGCTGTGTTCGGTGTTGCTTACGGTGCCGATAGTTGCGTAGCAGTCCAGATGCACACGTCGCACTTCTCCACTGGGCATTTCTACAATGCCATACTCGTTGTCCCCTCCCACCAGCGTTGCTGCGGTACCGGCAGAACGCACGGTAGAGCCGCCACGACCAATATTGGTTTCCAGGTTGTAAATTTTGTAGCCCGAAGGAACGTACTTGAGCTTCATCCGGTTGCCCAACTTTACCTTCGTGCGTTCGGCGCACACTACCTCGTCACCAACCTGCAGACCTTCCGGGCAGAGGATGTAACGCTTATCACCATCATTGTAGTGTACGAGCGCAATGCGCGCAGAGCGATTTGGATCGTACTCCAGGGCAACAACCGTGCCGGGCACACCCTGTTTATCGCTGCGGAGAAAATCGATGTTGCGGTACAGACGTTTGTGACCACCGCCACGGCGACGAATGGTAATGGTGCCACTGCTCCCACGTCCGGATATGCGCTTTTTGCCTTTTGCAAGTCTCTTCTCAGGACGCTTCTTTGTAAGACCGGAGAAATCGGCAACCGTCATCTGGCGTCGTGCGGGGCTCGTTGGTTTAATTATCTTAATAGCCATGGTTTACACAAAGGAGGTTAAATCGAGCGCCTTACTTTTAGCGGTAAGCGTCACAATGGCTCTCTTGTAGGGGTGCCTCTTCTGCATGGTCCGTGTACGCCCGATAGCACGCACTTTGCCACCTACACGCAACATACGTACAGAAGCAGCATCTACATCGTACACACGCTTAAGAGCAGCCTTCACGTCCACCTTGCTTGCACGCGGGGAGACCCGTAGCCAGTAGGTTTTTACAGAGAGTTTCTGTCCTTCTGCTTTTTCAGTCACAACGGGGCCGAGAATGACGCGTGAGAGATCCATTATTTCTTGGATGTGGAAGATGGCTTTTTGGAAGCGTTTGAAGACTCTGAATTGCTCTGGAATGAGCGATCATCTTTCGGTTTCTTTGTAGCTTTTTTCTTGGAATGTGCTGACTCCTGACCGCTGACTGCTGTTGCTTTCTTGCCAGGAGCAGCTTCTCCAGGTGTTTTAGGACCAACTACTCTCTTTTTCGAGCCAAATACTTCCTCTGCTTTCTTGAGCGCATCTACAAAGAAAATAAGGTGATGGGCAGCAAGCACATCTTCGGGATTTAAATAGGCGACCTGTATCGCTTTGACATTTGGGATATTGGAGACGGAACGCACCAGAGAAACATGTGATTCCGGCAGTACAAACACAATGCTGCGACCAATCTCCACAGGCATCTTCTGCAGAAGTTCCATTACCTTTTTGGTCTTTCCTTCATTGGGGTAGCTTTCCAAACCAAGAATTCTCTTCTCTTTTGCCTGCAGGGAAAGGCAACTCCTCAGAGCAGCTCTGCGCATGCTGCGCGGCATATTCTTCGTAAAGTTGGCATTGCTCCTGGGACCAAAAGCCTTGCCTCCGCCACGCAGGAGCGGACTCCGTACGGAACCACGGCGTGCACGGCCCGTTCCTTTCTGCTGGAATAACTTTCGGGTGGAACCGCGAATTTCGCCGCGACTCTTTGCATGGGCTATGGGACTGCGCCTGTTACTCTGCTGACGCACGAGTGCCTGGTGCATGAGTCCTTCATTCACTGTGACTTCAAAGAGTCCTGCCGGAAGCTCTGCAGTGCCTTTTTTTGTGCCGGTGGCGGTGTAGACATCTATAGTCATGCTTATGCTTCTGGAGAAGATTCAACGGTCAAATACACAAAACCACCATTGGGACCCGGTACAGGACCTTTTATACCTAAAATTCCTTTCTCACTGTCACACACTAACACTGGGCAACTGCGCAGTGTAATGGTATCGCCACCCATATGACCGGGCATGCGCTTCCCTTTTAACACACGACCTGGCCATGTGCGCATACCTACGGAACCGGGCCGACGGTGAAAGTGTGAACCATGACCTCCGGGTCCTCCGGCAAAACCATACCTCTTCACGACACCCTGAAACCCTTTTCCTTTACTGGTTGCACAAACAGTGACCAAAGACTTTTCCGGAACAGACTCCAGAGCCAATGCCTTACCGGGCTCCAGTCCTTCCAGACTCTCTACACGCCACTCTTTCTGGAGTGCGTAGCGTGTGTGTTCCTTTCCTTTTCTTGTTTTCCACTTCTTTGCTCCCACTCCCAGTACTACTGCATTGTAGCCATCTTTCTCCTTCGATTTGGTGCGTACAACGGTATTGGGCTCCACCTGCAAATACGTCACAGCCACGGATTCCCCGTTTTCGAGGAACACACGCGTCATGCCGATTTTTTTGGCAATAAGTCCGGACATATAGGCTTGGAGGTTCATCAGGTCCGCTTAGTTGCTCGGAAGGAGCGTGAACGGCGGACTCGAACATAAGCTTCCAATCACAGGATTGGAAAACAAAGCTGCAGCACTCTACGGGGCAGTATTTTGTGAGTCAATCATTTCCTGAAGGTTCTTTGTACTCAAAAGGGAAATCTATACACATCGAGAGGAGGGCGAAGGGGGACCAACACGTACTCCACGACTTCCACTTCCTTTAAAAATGTGGAGAAATCCTATTGCTTTTGCAGAATTCCTGCGTACTCTTCTGTATAACAGTATCCTTCGAACGGAAGTATCGGTCTCGAGAACCCAGGGAAGGAATCTGTCACTACTTATTTTCCTTTCCAATTTCTCTTATGGCTGATCAGGAGATCACCTGCCGCGATTGCGGCGCAACATTCGTCTTCACCGAAGGCGAACAGGAGTTTTACGCCTCCAAAAATCTCAGCGCTCCACAGCGCTGTAAGGAGTGCCGCGCTGCTGCAAAATCTAAGCGCATGGGCGAGCGTGAAATGCACGATGCCGTCTGTGCCAAGTGCGGCGCAGAATGCCAGGTCCCTTTCCGTCCACGTCCTGTGGAAGAAGGTGGCAAGCCCGTTCTCTGTCACGAATGTTTCGTCGCAGAACGCGGAGCGGCTTAATAGCGTCACTTATAGAAAGGCGGTCCGAAAGGGCCGCTTTTTTACATTAATAAAAAATATATTTGCATAAAGTCAAACGTGCGATTACTCTATGACAGAAAAATGTAACCTGAATTCACTGCAATGGACAATACTGAAGTTACAAATCCTGTTGGTTCTCCAGCAGAGGACCATGCGGCATCCGATCAATCTGTACCTTCTGGAGCAGAAGCAACCCATACAGAAGTGCAAAGTACAAAAACAATTACCGGAAACACTTTGGCAACTATAGTAGATCCTCTTACAGGAAATATGATTATGCCCAGTGCTGTTGATATATCGGAAGATGGAAGCTCGGCAAAAGGACATATGACCGTCAGCGACACTATGCCGCGTGTGAAAGAGCACTTTGGTGTTTTCCCGGGTATAATGCAATTGCAGCTGGCCATGCAGGCAATGCTAAAAGAGATACTACAAAGTGAGAAAATACCTGAGGCAATTGTGTTTTTATTCTCAATACAGGAAATCAGATTACAGACCATGGCTCAGGTAGGACATACCGTAGAGACAGGTGTGGCCTTCACACATCAAAATATTAGAAACGGTCGCGGTAGTGCACAGGCAGAAGTACATGTGGGGGTTAAAAAAGAATCATTGGACGGTTCACAGGAACCAACAAAAATCCTGATGACCCTGCATACACAACCATCTGAAGATTCAGAAAAGACGTATGGAGCGAATTTGGCAACCCAGAGCAGGTCATGGCCAACCACACTTAAGGTGGAACAAGAAACTGTTATAGGTGCTCCTGAAGGTTGTGACATATTTCCCGATGTAAGACAAATTGAATTTGCACAACAATCTGCAGGTATCTTGCTCGCTCAACGGTACCCGGGTTCCAACGCACTCGCCTATAAAATTACAAATGTGGATTTCGGACTGCCAGTGAAGGCTGGAGATATTCTGGAAGCCAATGTGGTACTTACGGATATACAGATAACAAATTTGAAAAGAGGGGCAGGCATAGGAGAGTTTGATGTAACCATACAGAAAGCAGGAGGAGCAGAGCATGAAAAAACATCTATGCATCTGTGTTTGAGGTTTATGGGAAAAGACACTTTCAAGAAAATGACAAAACCTTTGGAAGAAAAAAGGAAAAAAGGGAGACGACCTGAATCTACCCCACACTCGCAGGTTGAACCTGCAACTTGATTGTGATGAATTGCTGCAGTACCTCCTGCCCTTCTTGTATAGAAAGCCTGTCATTATCTATAGTAAGTGCCGGGTGATCCGGATCTTCATAGGGTTTATCTGCCGCTCCCAGCCCGCTGCGTTTTACGTAGACCCATAGCGGTGCACAGATGGCATCTATTTCGCTGCGGACCTCTGCAAAGGGGGCAATAACCGCAACAATCACAAAGAATCCCTGGTCGCAGAGGAGCTTTGCCAGCCGGGCTACACGCAGATTGTGCTTGCGACGATCCTCTGCAGAGAGACCTTCATTGCGGGAAATGGTTTCCCGCATTTCATCACCATCCAAAACTACCACACGCCGGTCAGCAGAAGATCCGCTGGCTTCCTTCTCATTAAAGTACACACGCATACCTTCGGCGAGAGTGGTTTTCCCTGCACCGGTATTTCCGGTAAGCCACAGAATGGGGAATGTACTCATTTGAAGAATGTAAGAATACAGTAAACATGTTATTGCGAACAGAAGTTACAAAGATACAATCTACAAGTATTCCGAATAAGGAACAATATACAAGAATGAATGTTCAAATTGTAGTTTTGGGTACTGTATCCGGACGTTCTATAGAGTGATAGAACAATCTTTTTACTTGACCTTCAGGGGTGCGGACTCGTCATAGATCTTGCCTGCTTCTCCGTAGAGCTTTTTACGCAAGTCTGTAGCTGAGATAGATTCTGTATGCTCATCGAGCTGAATGAGTTCGTAGCCCACATCACGACCTATGTAGACCGCGAGTTCTGCACCGGGATCGTTAAAGTCTGTGATAATAACCTGCTCTTCGTTTGGAAATGCCAAACGAATCATCCCTCTTCTCTTCTGGAGGTCGAACGGATTTTTATCTGACTTCTCTGTTTCACGCATCATCACAATGCAGCGGTCGCAACGCTCGAGGATTTTTTCTATGCACTTTTTGTGCCCTGCGTGGAACGGTTGAAAGCGGCCGATGAACACGCCTGTTTTCATAGGAGAAGATCATCGTAATGAAGGAAGAGATAGTCAGCAAGAATGATTTACATATACTCGTGCTTCCACCAGGTACCGAAGATGGGTATTCTCTGTATGTCATGGACGAATTTCGAATCAAAAAAGCAGAGGCTCTACGGGCAGGCGGGGCTATCCCCTATGCTGCCAAGTTTGACCGCAGCCATACGCTTGCGGAGAGTGCGGAAGTGAAGGATGGGGAAAAGATACAGATTGCCGGACGTGTGATGCTCATGCGAGAAATGGGCAAAATGATCTTTGCAACCCTGCAGGACCATACCGGCAGGCTACAGATCGCCTGGAAGGCAGATGAGACCTCCGCAGAAGATCTGAAAAAGGTGCAGGAGTTTATAGACCTCGGTGACATCATCGGTATTTCAGGTACACGTTTTACAACACAGAAGGGCGAACCGACCATCCTGGTGAAGGAATGGATTATGCTCTCTAAGGCACTGCGGCAACCGCCGGAGAAGTGGCACGGTATTGCCGATCAGGAGACCGCCTGGCGGCAGCGGTACCTGGACTTGCGCAGTAATCGTGCAACCTTTGAGCGCTTTGAATTCCGGAGCTTGTTTCTTCGCAAACTACGTGAATTCTACTGGAGCCAGAATTTTTTGGAGATGGAAACTCCGGTACTGGTAAATGCCGCATCGGGAGCACTGGCCACACCATTTAAAACTCACCACGAAGCCTACGATATGGATGTGTTCTTACGTATTGCTCCGGAAATCTTTCTGAAAGAATGTTTGGTAGGAGGCTTTGACCGGGTCTTTGAAGTAGCTCGGGTGTTCCGCAACGAAGGCCTGGACCCCAGCCACCTGCAGGATTTCACGATGGCAGAACACTATGCCGCCTACTGGGACTACGAGCAGAACATGAATTTTACGGAGGAGTTGCTCAGTACGCTCCTCAAGGAACTCACGGGCTCTACAACAATCCAAATTCCCGATCGTGAGGGCAATCTCACAGAAGTAGACTTTTCACCGCCCTGGCCACGCCTGAGCATTCGTCAGAAGATTCTGGATGATTGTGGTATAGATGTGGAAAGCGAGAAGACTGCAGAGGACCTGCGCAAAGCAATTGCCAAAAAGAAGATTCAACTCGATATTCCGGTGGATGCACTGGGACGTGGAAATCTTATGGATCAGCTCTACAAGAAGGTCAGCCGCCCCAAGCTCACGCAACCAACATTCATTATTCAGCACCCCATAGATCTCTCCCCTCTCGCCAGGCGCAATGATGAGAACCCCGATGTAACGGATCGCTTCCAGTTGGTGGTAGGGGGATGGGAAGTGGTGAATGCCTACTCGGAACTGGTGGACCCGGTAGATCAGGCACAGCGGTTTGAGGATCAGGCGAAAGCAAACGCAAAAGGGGACAGCGATGCCCACCGAAAAGATGATGAGTACATTAAGGCACTGGAGTATGGCTGCCCGCCATGCAGCGGCTGGGGAATGGGCATAGATAGGATTGTAGCGCTGTTCACGCAGCAAATGAACCTGCGCGATGTTGTGCTCTTTCCACTCATGAAACCGGAACATCTGGGCAGCGAATCTGCTACACTATCGGCCTCTTCTTCCTTTGTTCCTATGTCAGATACTCTTCTTCTTGAACATGCCGATTACGGTCACTTGCTCCCTGCAGCACATGGACTCCTGGAGGAACATGCCGAAAATACCAAAGCTCATTTAATTGCAACGGGAGCCGCCATGGGTGCACTGGCCAGGCGTTTTGGCGGGAATGAGGAAACGTGGCGGGTAGCAGGTATGCTGCATGATTTGGACTGGGACAGCCTGGATAAGGACTTTGAGAGGCACTGCGGCGAAGAACTAAAAGCCATGCTCGCCAAGGTGGATGCTCCTCAGGAGCTCATTGGTGATATTCGCGCACACTACGCAGAGCGCTACGGGCAGGAGTATCCGCTGGATTCCATGCTCCGCAAGTGCTTGTACTGCGTAGACGAGCTCACAGGCTTCATCATCGCTGTAACCCTCGTACGCCCCAGTAAAAAGATTGCGGATGTTGAGGTAAAGAGCGTCACAAAAAAGCTGAAGGATAAAACCTTTGCTGCACAGGTGAGCCGCGAGCAGATTAAAAAGTGCGAAGAACTGCTCAATATTCCATTGGATGAGTTTATAGGAATCACTCTGGAAGCCATGAAAGAAGTAGCGAATGAGTTGGAGCTCTAGCTTTTCGGTATGAGTTGTTTGTTATTGCTTATTAGTACAATTCTCACTAATAACCAATAACTAAAGTACAATTTCCTCCTCCCTCTCCGGCATAAGCACTTCCACTCCTTTAAGAGCCAATGAAAGACGGGCAGCAAAGGTAGTCATCTGTTCTTCTTCCCCATGCACCAGGATCACTTTTTGTAGTCCCTCCACCTTTTCTACAAAGGCATCCAAGTCATTGCAGTCTGCATGTCCCGAGTAGGCGTTTATGTAGACGGTCTGAGCCTTCTTTCTGAGCTTCTCACCAAAGATCTTTATGTCAGTGATCTCAGGATCCACCAGGCGTCTCCCCAGCGTGTTTTCAGCCATAAAGCCCACAGCTACCACAGTATTGCGGGCGTCTTCTATACCGTTTCTCAGATGATGACGAATACGTCCGGCTTCACACATACCCGAACCTGCCATAATGATGAGAGGACCCGGCGTGCCGTTGAGAGCCTTACTCTCCTCTGCGCTCTCTGTGTAGCGCACCAGAGAAAACTGGAAGGGGTTGTGTGCTCTCGCGAGGAATTCTTCGAACATTTTTTTATCGTAACACTCAGGGTGCTTCATAAAGACATCGGTCACTCTGGTTGCGAGTGGAGAGTCTATAATAATGGGAATAGGAGGAATTTCTTTAGCATCCCACAGGAGGTGTAAGTCATACACAATCTCCTGAGTACGTTCCAGGGAAAAGGCCGGAATAAGAACCTTCCCTCCGCGTTTGGCCGTATCCAATATGACCTGCCGCAGGGCGTGTTTTGCGGTTTGAATGTCTTCATGCTTACGGTTGCCGTACGTACTCTCGCAGATCAGCGTTTCTACCGGGGGCATGTCGGCAGGGTCCCGGATAATAGGCAACATATTGCGGCCAAGATCGCCGGAAAAGCCCAGACGACGGGTGACTCCATCTTCCTCTATTTCTAACAGGACCATGGCAGCACCTACAATATGACCCGCATCCAGAAATTGCGCTCTTACGCCATCACATACTGTAAACCACTCCCCGTAATTTTGACCCCGGAAAATCTCCATACAATCTATAGCATCCTGCTGCGTGTAGAGAGGTCCGTCACAGGGGATCATGGCATCGGCAAGATGTTTGCAGAAGAATTCTTCGTCTTTCTCCTGAATATAGCCGCTGTCTTGCAACATAATATCTGCAAGATCCTTGGTAGCATAAGTGCAGTGAATCTTGCCCCTGTAACCCTTTTTGTAGAGAAGAGGCACTCTCCCCACATGATCCGCATGTGCATGGGAAAGGACCATGGCATCTATTTGCTTAGGGTCAAAGGAGAACTCGGCATTTTTCTCCGCTGCGTCTTTTCTGTGCCCCTGGAACAGTCCGCAGTCAAGAAGAACGCGCTTGCCGCTTTTTAACTGAATTTCATGGCAGGAACCTGTTACTTCTCGGGCTGCACCATGGGGAATAATTTTCATAGCTTAATTTAAGAAAAGTAATATGACAGAGGAGACCCCTCGTAGCTCTGAGCAAAGCGAGGAGCGAAGTGGGGTCGAGCCGCACCGTGAGGAATGATTTTCATACGGAAGAATACTAGGGAAGAGCCGTAGGGAATGCGAGCCAGATATTTTTGTAAGAATACGGTTGTACGAACGTCGGCTTCTCTGGAAGATACTCCTGCATATGCAGAAAGAAGCATCTGGCATCCAAAGGCACCTCCACGCACAGATTGTTGTCTGTCTCCTCTTGCTCTCTCACCTGGCAGTTCCGTTTGCTACGGCAGCTGCCGGAAGCACCAAGAAGGGTGCAGATAGCCTACTCCAACGCAGACTGGAGCGCAAACAGGCACGCTTGGCAGAGCTTTATTCCGCTCCGATGCAACCTGTACAACACTCCACAGCAAGAGGCAATCGTCCTGAAAAGATCGGGCTTGCTGCAAAGGTAGCCGAAAGACGCACAGAGCGACTGGAGCGTGCAGGCCTACGACCAGAAGCAGACGCCTATCATGCACTGCGCCAGGCCATTCTGGATGCGGTAAACCATGAACGCGCACTGCAGGGACTACCGGCACTCACAATGAACAACGACTTACAGACATCCGCACAGCTCCATGCAGAAGACATGCTCGCACGAGCATACTTTGCGCACACGACGCCGGAGGGACTGAGTCATGTGGATAGAATTAAGCATACGGGATATGCGATAGTAGATATGGAATACTGCAATTGTGCCGGATTTAAAGCAGCACTTGGGGAAAATCTGGCTAAAGGGCAACGCAGTGTCAATTGGGTAATGAACGAATGGATGGCATCTCCTACACACAGAGACAATATTCTCTCTCCGCACTTTACCGAATTGGGCGTGGGCATCGCCGAAGGAAAAGGCAGCGGTACACAAATTGCAGATCGCATTTGGGTACAAAACTTCGGATCTCTTGAGATGACTCCGAATGAGAAACTAGAAACTAGAAATTAGGATCTTTTTTATTGAGTGCTTCTGTCGCATAGACAATTTTTTGGAAGAACAAATCTAAAGAGCAAAGGATAGAAACTACAGTTTTTATACCTAATTTCTAGTTTCTAGGCCCACTCTGTAGAGGAGATCTGAGCGCTCTTTTTTTGTAAGCTCACGCAATTGTCCTTCATGTAAGCGATCATCCGTAAGGGTTTCAATACGTACGCGCTTAAGTGTTACAACCGGGCTTCCTACTTTCTGGCACATGCGACGAATTTGCCGGTTACGCCCCTCGGTAAGGGTAATCCGAAACGTAGTAGTATTGATACGCTTAATGCCCGCAGGCTTTGTTTTTTCTCCGGCGATGGTCATGCCGTTTTGCAGTTTAACTAGGGCTCCATCGAAAATCTTTTTTTGCACGGTCACCTCGTATTCCTTCTGGTGATCGAACTTAGGATGCGTAAGGCGATATGCAAGGACTCCATCATTGGTCAGGAGGATCAAGCCGGTCGTCTCTTTATCCAGACGACCAACGGGAACTATTTTTCCTTGTAGCTTGGGAGGAAGTATATCCCGCACGGTTATCTGATCTTCTCTATTGGCATTGGTCGTAACCACACCTGCAGGCTTATTCAGCACGTAGTACAGAAGATCTTTGCGTGCCTCTACTACCTTGCCATCTACCTGAATGTCATCGACCTCCGGATCTGCTTTTTGGCCGAGTTCTGCCTTCTGACCATTCACAGTTACAAGACCCTGAAGAATGTACTCTTCGGCTTTGCGCCGGGAACAGATGCCACGGGCCGAAAGGATTTTTTGAAGACGTTCTTGCATGGGGATATTGTAAGGCTAAGGCTAAGGTTAAGGCTAAGGTTAAGGCTAAGAAATTTCTTAGATCTTAAGAGATTTGGATTTGAGTATTTTGGCTCCAAGAAAAGGAATAAGCACTGAAAATCTACAGTTAAAATATGTAACCTTAACCTTAGCCTTATCCCTAGAGCGCAGCGATATTCTCCGCCAACATCTGGCTCTTGAGGCTCTCGTAGATAATTTTTGCTGCTTCCGCACGGTTAATGGGATCATCCGGACGGAATGTTCCGGTCGGGTTCCCCATGGCATCCGTATCTCCGCTCACTATGCCGTTAATGGTTGCAAAGGCAATGTCTGCTTCCAGTGGGTGGCCTGCGGTATCGGAGTAGTTGGAGTACAGCGGCAGGACCTGCGTACCAAAGGCATCATGAATAACAGAGAGTACTTCTGCACGACGGGCAGGACGATCCAGTTGTGTCAGCACTGTTGGCCGAAGCAAGCGTATACCCATCTGTTCAGCACACGTTACATAGGCAAGTACCCAATGATGCTGTGCGTAGGGATTGAGTGCCGTTCCGTCACACTTCGTTTCATCTATCTGCGCAGACTTCATAGCCATTTTGAGTACCTCTGCAACAGTGACAGAATTGCCCGGCTTAAATTCACCGGTCATGTTTCCGCTGGCATCCTTGTAGCCCGATACAATCTCCCACTCTGCAAGAGAGGCAACATAGGGATTAAACCACTGATTCTCGTTTACATCACGAAAGACGGGAGTGGAAAAATCATCCAAACGGGCCACAACATCTGTAAAGTCCGCCGAATTGTTTTCCTGCCATTGCTCAAGTTCCTCTTTGAGCATAGAAATTTCGTCATAAAATGCTCCGACCACCGAAGCAAAAAGAACAGCGGTAACCACACCAAGAAGTGAGAGAATACGTTTCATAGGAGTATGGGATATGTGTTTCAGAAGGAATAATAGCACATTTATGAATTATTAGCAAGCTTGTCCCCACTGGCCAGAGGTAGCCGGTAAATGAAGGTGCTACCCTTCCCGAGAGTGGAACGCACGGATATTTCGCCTCCCTGCAACTCTGTAAACTTCCTAGCAATGTAGAGCCCTAACCCCGAACTCTTTTCTGCATTGGTATTTCCGCCCAAAATTTTATCGCGTGTGAAGAGCTTCTGCACAATTTCAGGAGGCATACCCTCCCCTGTATCTTCCACTTCGATCACACCGTATCCCGCTTCCTTTTTGAGGTGCAGTGTAATGCCCCCCTGCTTTGTATGCTTCAGCGCATTGCTGATGGCATTGGAAACCGCCTCTGCCATTTTTTCTTTGTCTGAGAGCACCAAAATTTCCTCTGATGGCGTATCTACAGAAAGTACAAGCCCTGCCTTCTCTGCGGCTACAAAATAGTCACGGGCGGCAAGATTCGCTATTTCCTGCAAGGGGGTAGGGATCAACCCCACCTCTATCACACCACGATCAATGCGCGATACGTTCAGGATATCGATAATGAGGTGATAATTGCTGGCATTCACCGATTGCATTTCATGCATGGCATCGGTGAGCTCCGGTGACACATCACCGTAGTCACCGTCCAGAATGCTTTCAATCATCCAGCGCATAGCGGTAACAGGTGCTTTGAGTTGATGCGAAACAAAGGAAATAAAATCGCTCTTCATTTGCTCTATTTCCTTTTGCTGTGTGATGTTTCTATCTATAGAAGAAGCCGCTACCGCGGTTTGATCCCCGTCATCCACATAGGAAAGCGCACATGAAATAGGGAACGTCGTTCCGTCTTTTTTCACCCGGGTCGTTTCAAATTCATCTATATGCTCTCCTGACTTGATCTTCTTCAGGCACCCCCTGAGTTGACCCTGATGCTCCGCAGGCTCAAGTATGGCGGCAGATTGACCGACCATTTCCTTTTCACTATAGCCATACATGGCTTCTGCACTCTTATTCCAGTTTGTGACAATGCCCTCCAGTGTTAAGCCCACAATGGCGTCACTGGAGTGGCTCACAATGGAAGCCAGTTCCTTGAGTTGAATGTTCTTCTCCTGCAGTTGTGTATTGAGACTGATGTTCTTTGCATCTATACGCGCAACCACAATAACCATGATGAGTGTAAGGATGGTCATCACACTGCCAACAAGACCAATGTTGAAGGTAACATGACGCAGTTCTGCATAGGCGGCATCTACGGGTTGCTGTGCTATAACCACCCACAAGCTTTTACCTACAGCAATAGGTTGAAAGGTTGCCACCATCTTTATTTGGTAGAGCGGATCTGTGTATTCACCCATCGTGAACTGGCCGTGCAAAGCCTGTTGTACGGGTTCCACGTCTCCAAAACTCTTGTAGAGGGGATCACTGGGCTTGCTGTCCGGATGTGCCACCAGCGTCCCGTTTTGATCCACCACCATGAGGTACCCTTCATGAGAGAGACTGATGTTACGGAGCCACTGCACTATTTGTGTGGTGGGGTACTCAAATACGAGAATTCCGATGACAGAGCCGTCGGTATCGGTAATAGGAGATGCAATAGTAATAGCCGGCTTATCCCTCGTACTACGTCTGTAAATGCCTGAAATGTAGGGCTTCCAATTCTTCGAAACATGCGCATACCAATCTGATCGTGAGAGATCCAGTCCCTTCAGCGATACAGACGCCTGCGGATGCTCTTCCCACAGGAGTCCATCAGGATATGTAACATAGGCACGATCCACCTCCGGATACGCCACTGTAACGGCTTTCAGGCGGGAACGCATCGCCAGAGAATCTCTACGCCTCATGGCGTCTACCGTCCCGGGAACAGAAGAAATAGCACCCACAAGGTTCATACCCTCCTTCAGGTCTTCTGCAATAAGTTGCGAAAGGTTTCCTGTCGCAGACACGTGTTCCGTACGTAGCAATTCTTTTACAGATCCGGATGCAATACGGTACGAATAGACACTGATAAGTACTATAGGTAGAAAGGATGCCAGGAAGGGGAGAAACCACTTCAGTGTGTTCTGTCTTTTGTGTACTGAGCTACTGGATGTATTCCCGGAGAGTGTGTGTTGGTTTTTGGCCATGTATCAGACGATTATACCACAAAGAAGCTTGTAATGTGAGTCCTCTTCGCGCCTCTCTTATACATAAAAGGGGATCTAGTAATTTAGTTACAATTCTGTTATAATATAAGCAACATACACATCCTTTTCTATGAAAGTACATTGGTTTAAGTCCTATGCCGTTCTGGCAATGTTAGGTGTCTGTACAAGTGTTGTAGGTGCTTATGCTACAGCAGGACTCCTGAGTTTTGGGTCTACTCAAACAGTCGTTTCCCTAACAAATTTTGGAGACAGAAGTGCCTTCGAAAAACCAGTAAATGTCTATACTCCACAGGATGAAAAGGAACGTGCAACTACTCAAACATACTACTATTACTACAGTTCTTCCTCTTCCGAGCAGATGCGAGAGAATCAAAAAGAACAACCACCCATCGTCAGCGATGAGAAGGAGAGAGCTGGATCAAGTTCTTCTGAAAGTTCTGTAGACAGGGAGAAGCAGCTACCTTCGTCTGTAGCACCATCGGAGGAAAAGAAAGTGCAGGAAGATGTAAGTCGCAGTACCTCCTCTCAGAGTACCGTACGTTCTTCGCAGGAAAGCATTGCGCTGCCCTCCTCTGCTCCGGTAAAGGTACAGAGCAGCACTGCATCCGCTAAAAGTGAAAGCAGCCCCCCCGTCATGGTTGTTCCTGTTTCACAGAATACCAACCTAGACGCAATGCATAATGCAGCTGTAATACAGGAGCAACTCAAGCAGGAGGAGCTGATGCGCCAGAAAGCCGCAGAGCAGATGTCTGAAGACCAGAAAAAGTTTGAAGACATGATGCGCCTTCAGGAGGAGCAGAGGCGTTTGGAACAAGTGAAGAAAGAGCAGGCTTTGGGCATTCAATCCAGTGCAGCCACAACCATACAGCCTGTAGTCCCTGAACTTCCAAAACAGGCCGTAGAACCACAGCTGCCCCAACAGGCCGTACAACCTCGCATACAGGAAAGTACTGGTGCAGTACTGGAACAGATGCAAAAAACGGAACCGGCTGAAACGGTAAACAGTGCATCCCAGACAGTGATGCAGGAAAAAGAAAAAGTTACACTTGGGTGCTACACACAGGATGGCAATTGGACAGAAGACCGCACACTCTGTGACAGAAACCAGGTGTCACACGTTGTGGAAAAGAAAGAGGCTGTTGTTGTTCCTACAGTGATTGAGCCTATACAGGAACAAGTGATCCGTAAAAAGCTGGAGGAAAAATTTGTTGGTAAAAGGGACAAGGAAGCACTTATGACTATTTTGACCGATATGCAGAAGAAGCTTTCGTTTGTGCAGGAAAAGAGCAGTCTCACAGAACCAGAAACACAATTTGTCCGGGATGCTCTCAACTGGATCAATGGACAAATTGCCTACTTGCAGGCACAGGAAGTCACCAAAGACCACCTAGAAGCCTCTGCGACCATCACAAAGATGATTGCCACAGAGATGGGGAAAATCCGACAGCACGAAGCACAGCCGGAGAAGAAGCCGGATATAAACCACATTCTGGACCGCACATGGAAGCTACTTCAAAACACCTACGATTCCATCCAGGTACTCTTCCGTGAGCAGATCTATATAGACCCGGCTATTATTACACAATTCCAGAGTGCCAATACTCTCCTTGTAGATATTCAGGACCGCTGCACAAAAGACACTAATACCTGCAAAGAAGTCGGTACTGTTATTTCTATGATTGAATCCATGCTCGGCGAACTCAAGAAGACAGTGGACGCAAGTGGGAATACCGCCCTGGAAACAGAACTGGAACAGATATTTGCACAATAAGAGATACACAAAAAAACGCTCACCACCTATTGGTATGAGCGTTTTTTGAAAGGCAGTGTCTTGGCGTCGACCTACTCTTGCACCTTTTAAAAGGTACTACCATCGGCGCTGGTGGGCTTAACTGCTGTGTTCGGGATGGGAACAGGTGTACCCCCACCGCTCGAGACACCAAGACACTGCCTTTCGCTTACAAATCAGAAGGTAATAGACATATGAGCACATCTTGCTCGCTATAGTTACATGTAAACAGCTTGCTGCGCATTTACGCAGCAAAGACCCTTCGACTCACCCCTCGATAAACTCGGGGTTCGCTCAGGGTCAATTTTTGCTTTAAAGCAAAAATTGAAAAACGTTCAGTTGCCCGTTCGTACCACTCAGCTAAACACGTTACCGTGCGTACACCTGTGGCCGATCTAACCGGTTTTCTTCCGGCGGGCTTATGGAGAAACGTAATCTTGGGAGGGGCTTCCCACTTAGATGCCTTCAGCGGTTATCCCTTCCGAACATAGCTATCCTGCATTGCCGCTGACGCGACAACAGGTACACCAGAGGTTCGTCCACTCCGGTCCTCTCGTACTAGGAGCAGCTTCCCTCACGTTTCTAAACGATTACGGAGGATATAGGCCAAACTGTCTCACGACGTTCTGAACCCAGCTCGCGTACCGCTTTAATTGGCGAACAGCCAAACCCTTGGGACCTTCTTCAGCCCCAGGATGCGATGAGCCGACATCGTACTTTTATCCATACTTTCATATGGTGCAGACTATATCTTTATCCTGCAATCGATCGTAGGCTGCGTATTCGTACGTAACCATAATCTGATTTCATGGTGCAGGAATCGGCGTGTTAGTCCACCTAAGGCGGACTCTCCCCTTTCGGGTCAGTCGTTACGGGGTCATCTGTCCACCGAGGCAGACAGAAGACTTCCCACGGTATCGCCGACGAGCAACGTATTTCCACAAATGCTCGTGACGGTTTCACCGTTATAAGCCGAATTTTTGGTGCAGAATCACTTCTGCAGCACCCCGATTGAGGTGCCAAACCGCTCCGTCGCTGTGGGCGCTTGGGAGCGATCAGCCTGTTATCCCTAGAGTAACTTTTATCCGTTGAGCGACACCCCACCCACGTGGAACGACACCATTAAAAATAGTGTCAAGGTGCCGGATCACTATCACCGACTTTCGTCCCTGCTCGGCCTGTAAGCCTCACAGTCAGGCCCACGTATGCGATTATACGACAACGCCGATTTCCATCCGGCGCTAGTGGACCATTGCACGCCTCCGTTACATTTTAGGAGGCAACCGCCCCAGTTAAACTACCCGGCAAACACTGTCCCCCGCTCCGTTTCAGAGACGGGGTGAGTATCATCAGAACACAAAGGTGGTATTTCAAGGATGGCTCCACGAGGGCTGACGCCCCCGCTTCAAAGCCTCCCACCTATCCTACATATGCAAACCAATAATACAATGTCAGCTTATAGTAAAGCTTCATAGGGTCTTTTCGTCCTTCCGTAATATACCCGGCATTTGCACCGGGATTGAAATTTCACCGAGCTCCGCGTTGAGACAGTGCTCAGACCGTTATACCATTCGTGCGGGTCGGAACTTACCCGACAAGGAATTTCGCTTACATAATCCCACTCTGTTTCCAGAGGAGTTGGACTCTATCTTTCCCGACCGGTATTCATTCTCTTTGCAAGGCTCTGAATAGATTGTAAGCCTTCTGAATAAAGATGTTCCTTTTCTTTAATCAGAGAAATAATCTTTCGAAATAAAAGAAAATCCTGCTTTTTTTGCGTTTTTAGAGAATGCTTCTCAAAAAATGGGACTATAACGGATGAAAGATGTTCAAGACTCCGAACACGATATGCCATACGAGTACCGTGGTTGGTACGTACTACACCACAACCAAAGAATTCTTTGAATGCATGCAGCACTTGCACATCTCTCTTATGTTGCACAACAGTAAATTCAGGAAGTACCTGATAGCCAACAGACATTTCAGTATTTCGATTGATGCCTACATAAAAGCATCCTTCTCCATCTGTAAAGCCTGTAATCCATTGTGCATTGAGATTCATGGTCAGGACCGAACGTAGTAGTCTCTGAGGGTTTCCGCCTGAGGCGGATCTTCCCTGCGGATTGCCCCCGTGTCTGCTAGATTTTTACTGTAACGGAATACCGTTATGAGTACTAGACAGTTTTTGAGGATATTCCCGCATATAGTTCGGTTTTACTAAGGCAGCGCTCCACCTTAGGACCGTTATAGTTACGGCCGCCGTTCATCAGGGCTTAGATCGAAGGCATACACCCTCTCACGTAACCTTCTGACACTGGGCAGGCATCAGCCCCTATACATTGTCTTGCGACTTAGCAGGGACCTGTGTTTTTGGTAAACAGTCGCCTGAGCTCTTTCGCTGCGACCACGTAAATTGCTCTACGTGGCAGTCCTTATCCCGAAGTTACGGACGCTGTTATGCCGAGTTCCTTAACGCGGATTTACTCGTTCGCCTTGGTCTACTCGACCACCCCACCGGTGTTGGTTTACGGTACGGTTCCATGAAACTCTCAAAGCGATGGTTTTCTTGGAAACAGAAACAGTCAGACTCATCTCGCAGATGCGAAACATTTGGGATCCACGCTCAGCTCTTCCGGCGGATTTTCCTACCGGAATCAGCGCTTTACGTGTTCCGCGTGCAGTCAATACACACGCTCTGGTGTTCCCACTCCGTCACACCGCTCCTAGCACACCACTCTCCTTTCCGGAGAACATGCACGCTCCTAAAAGGATTGTACAGAGGCTCAACAGACTCTTGAATGGAGCTCTTTGTCGATTTTCATGAAGTACAGGAATATTAACCTGTTGTCCATCGGCTACGCCTTTCGGCCTGACCTTAGGTCCGACTAACCCCACGCCGATTGTCGTTGCGTGGGAAACCTTGGGGATTCGGCGGGCAGGGTTTGCACCTGCCTAGTAGTTACTCATGCCAACATTCTCACTTCCGTCCGCTCCACCCTGGTTCGCACCAGAGCTTCACTGCTGAACGGAACGCTCTTCTACTGCGTATGGGGTCAATTCTGATTTCAAACACCTTGTATACTTACCTTGATAGTCCATTGGAAGCGGCAAGCGGTCAGCGAGCAGTAACTTGCCGCTTTCCGCTGTCCGCTTTTACGGAACTACGATTTACAAATATACAACGTATCAAAACCAAAATTGACCCCACACACTCACTGCTTCGGTTATCCGTTTTGCCCCGTTACATTTTCGGCGCATAAATGCGATCGACCAGTGAGCTGTTACGCTTTCTTTAAAGGATGGCTGCTTCTAAGCCAACCTCCTGGTTGTCGATGCATCTACACCTCCTTCTACACTGAACGGATATTTGGGACCTTAGCAAATGATCTGGGTTCTTTCCCTCTTGACGATGGCGATTCGCCGTCACCGTCTCACTCCTGTCTCCAAAGGATGGGTATTCGGAGTTTGCTAGGATTTGGTAGGTCGAGAAGACCCCCGCATCCAAACAGTAGCTCTACCCCCCATCGTGTAAGACAAGGCTGCCCCTAAAGGCATTTCGAAGAGAACCAGCTATCTCCGGGTTCGATAGGCTTTTCACCCCTACCCACAGGTCATCCCTAAGTCTTGTGGCACTTAATGGTTCGGGCCTCCAGACGCCTTCCGGCGCCCTTCACCCTGCCCATGGGTAGCTCACCCGGTTTCGGGTCTAGTGCTAGCGACTATATTCGCCCTATTCGGACTCGCTTTCGCTCTGGCTCCGGCTAAATCTGCCTTAACCAGCCACTAACAACTAACTCGTTGGCTCATTATGCAAAAGGCACACAGTCACCCCGTAGATGGTACTGCCCAACTTGTAATAACCATGAGGCTATCGAAAGCAGCACTATCTACGGGGCTCCTATTCCTTGAACGCATTACATTTCAGGGTCTATTTCATCCCCCTTTCGGGGTACTTTTCACCGTTCCCTCGCGGTACTATTCGCTATAGATCTCTGTACCTGTTTAGGCTTGGATGGTGGTCCACCCAGATTCAGACCGGATTTCACGTGTCCGATCCTACTCAGGAACTTCCTACTGTGTTTCGCTATTTCGACTACGGGGCTCTCACCCACTTTGGCCGCCCGTTCCAGGGTCGTTCGCCTATAGAGAAACAATCAGATATCGGAGTCCTACAACCCCCCACCAAGTAAATAGTGGGGTTTAGCCTGTTCCCATTTCGCTCGCCACTACTTTGGGAATCTCATTTGATTTCTTTTCCTCTGCTACTGAGATGTTTCAGTTCGCAGAGTGACCTTCCCGCTTGCGCGGGATCATCTTCCATAACGAAGATGGAGTTTCCTCATTCGGAAATCCCCGGTTATAACGCCTGCCTAGCGGCTTACCGAGGCTTATCGCAGCTGGCCACGTCCTTCATAGGAGTACAGAGTCGAGGCATCCATGCAATGCGCATGAGTAACGTTTTTCTTGCCCTAAAGCCATGCAAAGCATGAACTTTGGGACTTTACACTGTTCACATGTCACCAAGCGAGCAAGATCTGCTCACAGGTGACGTTTAAAAAATTGCAAATGTTGATTATCTTCTTTTTCGTGCCGGTGATGCGAAGGAGCACGGGGCGGTAAGAGCACCCACTTACCCTTCGATGCGTCCCTCGACAAGCTCGGGACTTACTCAGGGTTATTTCCGGTTCGGCGCTCCTCGGCTCACTACGTTCGCCGTCGGATCGACTTCCCAGAAACAAAAAGCGGGTGGCTGACGCACACCCGCAGAATCCGTTCATCTCCTCGCATTTTACGAGGAGCTCGGTTCCCGCGGGTGGACGTGCAAATACATAGAGCTCATGAATTGTAATGAGCTTCTTCGCAGGGTCAAGAAAAAAGAGGATGTTCCTACACTACTCTTCGGCAGGAAGCAGAGCGTCTTCGGGGGTAAGTGCATGTTCCGCAAGTGGGGGTAGAAACGCCGGACCATCATCTTTGGAACCCAAAAGGATGATATTTTCCACCACAACTTCCGTTCTGTAGATCTTCTTACCCTCAATACCATCCCAGCTTCTTGTCTTTAAATAGCCTTCTATGTACAGCGGCTTCCCTTTGTGCACGTACTGTCCGGCAAACTCTGCAAGGCCACCCCACGCCACAAGATTGTGGTACTCAGGCAGGCTCTTCTTCTCACCTTCCGCATCCTTCCAGACGCGATTTGTTGCCAAGCCAAAGGTAGCCACCGTCTGGCCACTCGTTGTACTTTTTACTTCGGGATCCCGTGTAACGTTGCCCAGCAGTGTGACTCTGTTGAGAGATTTCATAGTGATTCGATAGTATATGAAACTTAACTTTAAAACTAGGTTAAGGCTAAGGCTAAGGTGAGATTCTTCACCTTATCCTTAGCCTTAGCCTTATCCATAGATTTATGCGGATTCCATAGCATCTTCACTCACGGCATCTGCCATTTCTGACTTTGCACTCTTACCGGAAGCGGTGACCTCTTTGCCTTCTTCTATACCGGATACCACCTCCTCGTCACTCTCTGCAGCCACATCATTAAGTTCGCTGATTTTATCTGCAAGTGGGAGTATTTCTTCTGCCTCCTCTTCGGCTTCCACACGCGAGGCGAGTTCCACTTCCTCCACTTCTTCTTCCTCCACGGTCACACGCTCTTCCGCCAGCACTTCATCGCGGAACTTCAGAAGATCCACCTTGAGACCCAGCGCCTGCAACTCCTTTACAAGCACGTTGAAGGACTCCGGAATAGAAGGGCGACGAATGGGTTCATTCTTCACAATAGATTCATACGCCTTGCTGCGGCCGATGACGTCATCGGACTTAATCGTAAGCATTTCCTGCAGCGTGTGCGCAGCGCCGTAGGCTTCCAGTGCCCACACTTCCATTTCTCCGAAACGCTGACCTCCATGCTGAGCTTTTCCACCAAGTGGCTGCTGTGTAACAAGAGAATATGGCCCGACACTTCGTGCATGAATCTTGTCTTCAATAAGGTGAAGAAGTTTGATCATGTACACCTGACCCACAGTTGTTCTGTGCGCAAATGGTTCGCCTGTATGACCGTCGAACAACTGTACTTTTCCATCTTTTGGAAGATGTACCGCCTCCAAAAAATCTGTAATCTGATCGGTTGAAATACCGTTGAGTGGTGGAGAAGCAATTTTGATACCAAGTGCTTCACAGGCCCAGCCAAGGTGCGTTTCGAGCACCTGCCCAATGTTCATACGGGAGGTCACACCAAGTGGATTGAGAATAATATCTACAGGGGTACCGTCTTCCAGAAAAGGCATGTCTTCCTGCGGAACAATCCGGGAAATAACACCCTTGTTTCCGTGTCGACCTGCCATTTTGTCACCTACCTGCACCTTGCGGGTCTGCGCAACGAAAACTTTTATTTGCTTGATAACTCCGGTAGGAAGTTCATCCCCTTCCGTGCGGTCAAAAATGTGAATGTCGACCACTTTTCCACCCGCACCTCCCGGCAGCCTGAGTGAACTGTCTTTCACATCCTTGGCTTTGTCTCCAAAGATTGCCTGCAGGAGACGCTCCTCGGGTGTGAGTTCCGTTTCACCTTTCGGTGTAATCTTTCCTACAAGGATATCCCCCTCGTGCACTGTAGCTCCTATACGCACTATACCGTCCACATCGAGATCTTTCAGTTTGCTCTCGCCTACATTCGGGATGTCGCGTGTCATGGTTTCGGGACCCAGTTTGGTATCGCGCACATCGGTGGTATAAGACTCAATGTGAATGGAATCGTATAAACCCTGCCGCGCAACACGATCCGAAATAATGATGGCATCTTCGAAGTTGTAGCCTTGCCAGGACATGTATGCAACAAGGAGATTTTGTCCGAGGGCCAACTCACCGTGTTCCACCGCCGCACCGTCTGCAAGGCTGTCTCCTCTGTGCACCTTATCTCCGCGTATCACACGAGGCCGCATGGTAAAACACGTACCCTGATTACTGCGTACAAAGGACTGGAGACCATAGACTGATTTTCTTCCGGATTTGTAGACCACGGAAATTTCATTACTGTCTGCATACGTTACCTCGCCATCTTCTTCAGCCAGAAGCGCATGACCCGATGCACGGGCAGCAAGACCTTCCACACCAGTACCTACAAGCGGTGCGTGGGGTGTGACAAGCGGAACAGCCTGGCGTTGCATGTTTGTTCCCATAGATGCACGGGTGTTGTCATCGTGCTCCAGGAACGGGATGAGCGCAGTAGAAACCGAAAGAATCTGTTTGGGGGAGACGTCCACATGCGTCACATCACGTACATGGGACGAAAGTGGCTCTCCTCCTTTGCGACTGGAAACACGTGACGTACGAATTTCATTGAACTCAGTGAGTATATTCTGTGCCTGTGCAATGGTGAGATGACGCTCACGCTCCGCATCCACATACTCTATTTTACCCGTGAGGTACGCACGAACAGGGATCTCCTTTGCACCTTCTTTCTTAAGAAGAGAAATAATCTGTTTTGCCTTTTCTTTTGTCGGCACAACTTCATGTGCCTTGGCAACAATACTACGACCATCCTTTATATCTTCTCCCAAAATACGCCCCACCAATTTATCGGGATCCAGCGGGATAGTTTGCTTCACTTCACGGTACGGTGTCTCGAGGAAGCCGTATTCATTCACACGGGCGTAGCCTGCCAGGTGCACAACCAGACCGATGTTTGGACCTTCCGGAGTAGCAATAGGACAAATACGACCGAAGTGGCTCTGGTGCACGTCGCGCACATCAAAGCTGGCACGTTCACGCGAAAGACCGCCCGGACCCATCGCAGAAAGACGCCTCTTGTGTGCAAGTTCTGCAAGAGGGTTTGTCTGGTCCATGAACTGTGAAAGCTGTGACGATGCAAAAAATTCCCGCATGGCAGCCGTAATGGGCCGGCAGTTAATGAGTTGCATAGGTGTGACTGTTTCCTGATCCATAACAGTCATACGGTCTTTTACAATACGCTCCGTACGTACAACACCCACACGATACTTATTCTGTACCAACTCTCCTACACTGCGCACACGACGATTGCTGAGGTGATCGATATCGTCTGCTACTCCTTCGCCATTGTTCAGGCGAATGAGCTCGCGAAGAATATTCACAAAGTCTTCCACCTGAAATACGCGATGCTCCTCTGCATTGGAAAGTTTCACGCCAAAACGACGGTTGAGTTTGTAGCGTGCTATGGCACCCATATCGTACTTCTTAAAGTCAAAGAAGAGGCTGTCTATGAGCTGCTTTGCGTTCTCAGGTGTGGCCAGGTCTCCCGGACGAATACGCCTGTAGACACTCTGGTACGACTCCTCCACAGTGCGTGCCGTATCCTTTTCCAGAGTCGTAAGTATGTAGTCTTTTTCTTTCGTCACATCCTCGAACAATTCAAAAATCTTCTTATCGGTATCGTACCCGAATACACGCAAAAGCTGTGTAACGGGAATTTTGCGCTTGCGGTCAATTTTGCAGGTTATAATCCCCTTTCGATCCGTTTCCACCTCCAACCATACACCACGTTTGGGGATGATTTTAGCGGTGTGGTACTTGGGCACATCCGGCATTTTGGAAAAGAACACACCCGGGCTGCGTACCAATTGATGGACTACCACCCGCTCTATACCTCCCACAATGAATGTACCATGTTCGGTCATAAGGGGAATGGAACCGAGAAACACATCCTGCTCTTTAATTTCTCCTGTTTCTTTATTAATAAGCTGCACATGCCCCTTCATGACTGCTTCGTAACTCAGGTTCCGGCGACGACAGGTATCGGGGTCGTACTTCGGCGCATCGAACGTGTGACCCAATATGCGCAACTCCATCTTCTTTCCGGAAAAATCATGAATAGGACTGATTTCCTGCAAAAGCTCCTTGAGGCCTTCCGTAAGGAACCACCTGTAACTCTGTAGCTGCATCTCAATGAGAGAAGGCAAATCGGTATGAGATTCATGCACCAGATACACACGATTATCTTCCACCCGCACAGGAGCCAACTGCTTTGGCAGGTTCTTACACGAAGCAGGAATACGTCCTGCAGCCGGCACGACATGCGGACGAACAATAGGAAGTACTTCCTCCGAGACCTGCATTTGATAGGACCGTTTTAAGACAGGCTTTTTTGCTTTGCCTGCGGGAGAAGCGACGGATTTCTTCTTTACAACCGTGCGCTTGGGAGCAGGCTTTTTTGCCGCGGGCTTCTTTTTTACTGCAGAGCGTTTGGAAACGGATGGCTTGGATGCAGACTTTTTTGTTTTACCTGTAGATTTTGCAGCCTTGCCGTGAACCGAACGTACGTTCTGGTTTCGCGGAGCTTTCTTCTTAGTCGCCATAAAACAAGAGGGAGAAGGAGAGGCACCAGAGAACAGTTCTCCGGGGCCGGAAACAGGCGCAGCACTCAAAACACAAGGGGAACCGCTGCAAATCTTAAGCAGTGTAAGGATTCTTGCCTCCGGGTCAACTTGTTTGCACAAATTCTTCTACTAGCGTTATTAGCGTGGCTAGCATTCTTAGCGTCTTTAGGGGTTTTTCTTTTGATTTGAACTTGTTTTCTTGCTGGGAAGTAAAATACATCAAGGAGTAATACAAAGCGCGTAAGCTAAAACGCTAGTAACGCTAGTCCAGCTAGTAACGCTAGTAAACTCCACATAATGTACATCAAAATTAACGCACCGCTTCCGAGTAACGCCTGGCAACTTCTTCCCAATGTACAATCTCCCAGAAGGCGGCAATGTAGTCCGGCCGCCTGTTTTGATAGTTGAGGTAATAGGCATGCTCCCAGACATCCAGACCCAAAATAGGTGTTTTCCCACTGGAAATAGGGCTGTCTTGATTTGCCGTACTTTCTACTTTGAGTAATCCATTCTCTACACTCAGCCATGCCCACCCTGAACCAAAACGGCCTGCGGCTGCAGCGGCAAACGCCTCCTGAAAGTCTGCAAAACTCCCAAAGGCTTCGGTGATGGCAGTACCAAGATTACCGGAGGGTTCTCCTCCGCCATTGGGAGAAAGGATGGTCCAGAAGAGAGTATGGTTCGCGTGCCCTCCACCGTTGTTCTGTACAGCAATACGTTTGTCTTCCGGGATCTGATTCAGATTGGCCAGAACTTCTTCTATAGGTTTCTCTGCAAACTCCGTTCCCTCGAGTGCCGCATTCACTTTTGTAACGTAACCGGCATGATGTTTACCGTGATGGATCTCCATGGTGCGCGCATCAATATGGGGTTCCAGGGCGCTGAAACTGTAGGGAAGTTCGGGGAGAGTGTGGGCCATAGGTAAAAAAGGTAAGGGAGGATTGGAAAGTATGGCAGGATGCAAGAGAGGAATCAATTATTCAAGCTTGCATCGCGCAGATGAGATGAGATTGGTACAGTATCGATATGTCGGTTTCTATACGAACTTCAGAGGATGATGCACAATACGCTGCATGGATACGTTCACATCCCGCAGGAAACTTGTGGCAGTCTCTGGAGTATAAGAAATTCCAGGAAGCACTCGGACGCACAGTGCGCATTTATGTTGCGGAAGAGGAGGGGATGATCGTCGGCTCTGCACTCGTGGTAATAGACACAACAACCTTCGGTCTCTCCACCTGGGAAGTCCCAAGAGGACCGGTGGGGGAACGAAAGGCAGAGATCCTGGAGATCATCATAAACGATGCCGAAGGGGATCGCTGCCTTGCGCTCTACTACTCTCCGGCACATGCAGTGGATGGATTAGCCGGAAAACCATCCGGCAGAATGATGCACGGAGAAGCAACCCGCATGATTGATCTCACGCAATCTGAAGAAGAGATCCTTGCACAGATGAAACAGAAAGGCCGGTACAACATCCGGCTTGCAGAGAAGAGCGACGTGCAGGTGGAGGAGTCGGAAGATATCGATGCGTTCTACACTCTCGTCGTGCAAACCGGCGAGCGCGATGCATTTGGTACGCTCCCAAAATCTCACTACCAAGCATTTTTGGATGTGCTGGAGAGCAGTTTTTTGCTCCTGGCAAGCAAACCTGAAACCGGCGAGCCTGTTTCCGGCCTTCTGGGCGTTGTTTGGGGTTCTCAGGCTCTCTACTACTATGGCGCTTCAAACTACGCTCACAGAGCATTTATGGCGCCCTACGCGCTGCAGTGGGCTGCCATGCAGTTTTGTAAGGAAAAAGGGTGTACCACATACGATCTTTTGGGAGTTGCACCACCGGATGCCGATGGCAATCACCCCTGGTCGGGCATTTCGCAATTTAAAGAAAAATTTGGCGGGGAGGTGGTAACGTACCCTCCGGAAAAGCAGGTAGTTCTTCGTCCAATAATGTATGGACTCCTGCAACTCAAGAGAAGACTATTCCACTAAAAAAGACCGCGTAAGCGGTCTAAAAAAGTCGCGAAGCGGAAGCTTGCTTCCGCTGGAGCGACACCTTATAAAGGGAAAGGAGAGTCCGCGAGAGGAAAACCATAGGTTTGCCTTTCGCGGTAACCAAAAAACCCCCCCGGAATCCGGGGGGGTTTTTATCTCGAATCGTGAGATCAGAGGGACCGAACAGTCATTAGCTCTGGTAGCTCGTAGACTTGATCGTGGTCTCCGGGTACTCAACCCAAGTAAAGTTCGCTGTCGACGTATCGACATCTGACCACTCAATGCTACTGGAAGTAGAAGCACCACCCACAAGGAAGCTTGTGCGGGTAATGGAGTTGAATGCAGTCAGAGAAACCTGGAGGGTGCTTACAGCACCGACCGTGGAGTTGCTTGGATTCGTAATGTTCGCCTCAACAACAAGTGTAAGACTGCTACCCTGATCGATTTCTGTATCGATAGCAGTGTTAGACTTCAGCTCAGGACAGTACACGGTGAATGTTCCGGAAGCGGTACCAGCCATCTTGGTAGAACCGTTGTAACCGGTACAGGCAACCTTGTTTCCGTCACTGGAGTTCGCCTTGTTGTAGATCTTGAATGTGCTGGCATCAATGGACACGTTTGTGGCATTGACCTGGAAGAGAATTCCAGAGAGCACAGCATCGTTCAGACCGTTCTTCGAGTTGCTGTGTGCTGCGGCGGAGAACTTGAAGGCGCCGATATCAGACACACCGCTCGGTACAGCCGAACCGTTGGCATCAGAACTTGCATTTGTGATCGACGTGATCTTTGCAAGTACGGAAACGTTTTTGTTTCCGTTGATGACCGCGTTGGTTGCGTTTGCAGACGAGCGTCCAATGAAGATTTCACCGGCAGCGCTGGCGTTTCCGTCGTTTGCAACAAGGTTGTTGCTGGACTCATCACCACGGGCACGGATTGCTCCGGAACCGGAGGACTCGTCGGAAACAGCCTGGTTATCTATAAAGAACCATACAATCTGGTTGCTGGTTCCACCTTGTACATCCGTCTTCATCTTAGGACGGATAAGCACATCGGTGTCTTCGCCTTCTGGAATAACCAGCTGGCGACTCTCCATGTTGGCACAGAACTGCTCGATGGTCGTACTGGCACCGGCACCTGGGTTCTGTGTAAGAACATCATCGCTTCCACATCCACCAATGGTTGCAAGAGCGAACGGAGTGGATTCACCAGCCTTGTAGAGTTCAAGACGATCAACGGAGGATACCGTCGAACCAGAAGAGTAAATCTGGATGTCGGTCACGTCGACGGCCTCGTTTTCTGCATGGAACTGGAGACGGAGCACAGGCTCACCGAGCGTACCACCAAGGAGTTGGCGGTTGGTGAGAGGCGTGGAGTCCTTTGTAACGAACAGGTCACCCTGTGAAACAAGGGTCCAGAGCTGTGAAGCCGTTGTAGTCACAATAATGTCTGCAGAGGTAACGCTTGCGTGGAACACACCATCAATCTTAATACCGCTAAGGTTGCTTCCATCGTCAAGTTCTTCTGCTTCCAGGAAGGTTACAGAGGAACCGGTAGCGAACTGGATCTGCAGGTCATTGTTTGTGAGAGAGGAAGAAATGTCACCGTGGACCTCAAAGAGCACTGTCTCTTCGGCCGGGATAACGTATCCGCCTCCTGCGAGATCGGAGAAAGGAATCTGGGATGATTGTGAAGCCACACCGTCTTCGAGGACGGTATCAACAACACCGTCACCATCCGTGTCTACCCACAGAGCGTAGTTCTGAGCGTTGAGCAGAGAACCTGTCTTGGATTCAAGCACGGACTTGGTGAACAAAATGTCTTCTGCTTCACCGGCGCGAGCCTCAAAGCGGAAGAGGGTAATGTTCTTTGCATTCTCTACAGCAGTGTCTCCTGTACCGATGTTTTTCACAGCGATAGTGAGCGTAGCTGTAGCAATGCGGTGGAAGTTACCGGAAATGTTTCCACGTGGCCGAACGTCTCCGACCTTGTCTCCGGTGGAAAGACCCTCTACCTGCATTTGGTAAGCCGTGCTGGCAGTGGAAAGCAGTCCGCCGAAGTCACAAGTGGTGGTGTTCGCCGTGAGCGTGCCGGAGCTCAAAATGTGCGTCGGCTCGCCACAAATGTGGATACGGAACTTATCACCGTTGTCCGGGTGAGCACCTGCACCGTTGTCGATAAAGTCGACACGGAACTCCCAAGTTTCTGTTCCTTTGATAATGAAGTCATCGAAACGGTAAATCTGGAATGTTCCACGGTTGCTACCACCGGTGCGCTGACCGGAAGCCGAGGTGGTCGTAAGACGAACACCATCGACAGTGCGACCTGTTGTCTTGTTACGGATCTGAACGTTCTCCAGAACCTCGTGGATCTGGTCACTCGAACCTGTTGTAACGTTGCTGAGTTCCACACCGGTGGAAGTCTGACCCTGAACAGCAATGAAGAGGTCCTTAATGTCGATATCTTCACCACCGGTCTGCAATTCAATCTTCGCAAGAACAGCATCATTGTCGTCACGCGTGAAGTCCTGTGTAGCAGGACCGTTAATACCGATAGTAAACTCACCGGCATCAATGGTCACTGTGTCAGGAAGTGTTGCAGATTCGGTTGGCAGGGTTATCTGCGAGCCGTACAACTGACCGTTTACGCCGTACCCGTAGAGGGAACCGACAGCGAATAAGTCAGAAGACTCTTCAAAGTGTATAATAATGGAATCACCCGCACCACCGATGATATCGGCAATAATTTCGAGTGTGATTTTGTCCCCCTCGAGAACGGTGAAGGGAGGATCAAAGACGACGGTCACAAAGTCACCAACAGTCTGAGAGACTGTATTGGTAAGAACCGTACCGTCTGTGCGACGGACAGCAATGTTTACGAAGTCACCATCTGAAACAGAACTGTTCTGCTCAAGTGTCATGGAGTAGAAGGTCTGGTCCTCCGTAGAGTCCACAGAGACTTCAAATTTTCCAATGACCACTCCAACATCACCGACTTCTATTTCATCCGGAGCAACAGTCCGGTAGGTCAGCGTCACTGTTCCGCTGGTCACAGCGGCAACACGGAATGTGCTACCACGAATCGGGAAGTTTCCGGTTACATCCTTGGCATTGCCGAAGATGTCCGATGGAAGTTCAACCACGATATTGTGCTCTGCGGACGTTGAAGCTGTAGTCGCAAAGTCTGCAACGATATCGACCGTTACAGTTTCACAGGAATCAAGAACGAGAGGAGAAGAGAAACGCAAATCGGAGGTCTGGTCCTCAGAGTCGATTGTGCGCTTGCGGGAAACACGTGCTCCGTTAATGGCAGCGTAGACGCCGTCAATATCGGCCACGGCTCCGTATCCTTCATGAAGGATAGTGAGGTTCTCAATTCTCACACTGTCAGAACAGGAAGCGGTGAGGTCTATAGAAAGAACCACCACGCCGATAGCACCCTTGGGGACTGTGTCTCCTACCGGGCTGCTGGCGGAAAGTGATACTTCAAGTTCACCATCTCCCTGCTGGAGAACGGTGTATCCGAGAAAACTCATAGCATCGTCGAATGTCACACCATCAGCCGTCATAAGATCGGAAACGGCAACAGTGTATTCGTGACCTGGGTCCATGGCCTCACCGAGCGTGAGCTCGACGACGCTGGCGCCAAGGAGTTCAGCTGAACTCACAGCAAGTGCCGGGGAACCGGTTACAGAGTAGTTTCCGGCATCTTCAGCAGATTCCTGGTCGAGTGAAATGTTGAACTCAACTTCTACAGTCGTAGCGGATGTTGCAGTGGCATCTGTAATCATGGGCTCGCCACTCATGTCTTCTTCGCCACAGTCCACACCGTACTGCAGACCCTGGTCCACGCGGTACAGCATAACGACCATTTCTGCACGGTTCATGTTATCGCCTGGGCGAACACGACCTGTGCGATCGTCACCCTGGAGCACACAGTGATCTGCGGCTGTCTGGATAACATCGGTGTACCACTGACCGGATGGGTTATCGACGAACTGCGCAGCATCGCCTGTCCACTCAAGACCAAACGAACGGACAATAAGGGCGGCTGCTTCAGCACGTACAATGTTTGCGCCGGGACGAGCGTAGCAAGGCTTGCTGCCGTAGCAGTTGCCGTCACCACGAACCCATCCTTCTTTACCGGATTCTTCGAAGTACCCGTAGTACCATGCGCCGGTTGGCACATCATTGAAACTTGGTACAGCTGGAGGAGTGGAAAGAATTCCACCGTTCAGCTCTACAACAAGCTTCACGAACTCCGCACGGTTGGCTGGATCGCCACCGCGGAAGCGCGCTTGTGTGGAATCAAGGTAGCCGGCATCGACGAAAGCGCCGACGGCATCCCCGAACCACACGCCTGAAGGAACATCGCTGTAGGCAGCAAAGACCGTACCCATTTGGGTAAGGGACAACGCTGCTACAGATACTCCGGCAAGCGCTCTTTTAAAGCGGGAAATATCCATAGAAATGAAGGGATAAAATGAATAAAAACAAAAGAATGAAACATTGAAATGTCTTTAGATGTCATGGAAAGCAAGAGCCATTCTACGCTGCTCATCTCCGCACTCTATTGTGTGAGGCGAGAGAAATACCCCGAGGGGATCTCACTCATCTCCTTATATATAAAGAGTGAACACGAATGCAGGACGTACATACCAACGCAGGTAGATGCTCAAGAAAGGAAGGCACGATCCATACTGGATGTGGAAAGCTTGTCTGCCCGTACAGAACGGAAAGGCAAGTTGCCGGTATGTGAATGAACATATACACGGATCCACTCCTCTACTTAGAAGAGCAAGATCAGCGAGAATCCTAGCGAGAAGCGTATCTTCAAAGCAAGGGATTCACTCTTCACGTGCACCTATAAGAACGGGGGAGAGAGGCCACCGTTACAGAACAGAAAAGTAGGATAATGCGTCAAAACAGAGAATATTTGCATCCATTCCGCTTTTCTTGAACAAATCTTTGAGGCAAATGGCACTATTGGCCTTTGTACCTGCCATAAATTTATACTTGCAAAATTTCGATTTTGTTTTATTTAAACTACTTCAAAGGTTAACTTGGCTATACAAAGCGTTTGGGCTCCTTCACATTCTGGTCAGTTTTTGCCCCTTATCGGTGTCCCTCACCTCAAACCCCTGCTGCTCAAGCTCCTCTCTTAGACGATCTGCTTCTTCAAAATTCTTGTCCTTACGTGCTGTTTCACGTTGTTCCAGAAGAACCTGAATCTCTGCAGGAATATCCTGAACTTCCTCCGGATAGAAACAGCCGAAGGTCTGACGAATTATTTTTATGAATTCCAGATAGGAAGTCAGACAGTCTGTATCAAGCTGCATATTTTGATAATACAAATTCATCGCAGCAAAAACTTCAGCAAGTGCGGCTGGTGTATTGAGATCTGCATTCATAGCATCATTAAAATGCTGAATGCTCTCACTTATAGCATGACCCGAGGAGGAGCTCACAGGCACCGTAGAGTCTATGGCAGACATCCACTCCATGATCTTCCGCCTGGCCTTTTTAGCATCTTCCAGGCCCTTCTCTGTGAACTTCAGCTGCGTACGGTAATGCACGGAAAGAAAGTAGTACCGCAGATCCAGCGGAGAGTACCCCATTTCCTGTATGTCGCTTAAACTTAACACATTGCCAAGGCTTTTAGACATCTTCTGAGACCCCATATCTATACGCCTTTTGTGGATCCAGAGGCGAACAAAGGGTGCAGGCCCACTACATTCACTCTGCGCAATCTCGCATTCGTGGTGCGGAAAGATGTTGTCTTCACCTCCTGTATGAATATCTATCTGCGGGCCAAGAAACGCCTGGCTCATGGCACTGCACTCTATGTGCCAGCCCGGAAAGCCCTCTCCCCAGGGAGACGGCCAACGCAACACATGATGACTATTGCTGCCCACACACTTCTTCCAGAGGGCAAAATCGGCAGGATGCTTTTTATGTTCCTTTACTTCTACGCGCGCGCCGGCATCCAGCTTATCCAATGTATTGCCGGAGAGTTTGCCGTAGTCCGCAAACGACTCCACAGAAAAATAGAGACCGTCATCTGTTTCGTACGCATGCCCCGCTTCGACAAGTTTTTGAATGATGGCGATCATACCCTCTATGGTTTCGCTCGCACGAGGCCGGTGCGCCGGCTCTCTGAGATTAAGCAGATGTTCGTCCGCTATGTATTGGGCTTCGTACTGCCGTGCAACGGCTATAACATCTTCGTGTGTAATTTCTTTTCTGCCTTGCTCAGCAGCAATCCGACGGGCTTCCTTCTCTACTTTGTCTTCACCGGAATCCGCATCGGCCACAAGATGCCCCACATCCGTAATATTTTTCACAAGCGTGACTTCGTACCCGGAAACCTCCAGCCATCTCTGAATGAGATCTGCCATAAGGAAGGAAGAGTAGTTGCCAATGTGCGGCCGCCCGTAGACAGTCGGTCCGCAGGTATACATGCGTACCTTTCCCTTCTCTGCGGGAACAAACTCTTCTTCTTTCTTGGTAAACGTGTTGTAGAACCTAAGCATGCGCAAAGCATAACCTTGTTCTCTTGAAAGGTGAAACAGACTTAGTTACTGGTTACTTGTTACTGGTTGAGTCCAGAGAGCAAAACGAGTAACCAGTAACCAGTAACAAGCAACGATGCACAACAGAACGCACTCAAAGGGGACAAGCAAAGAATCACTCAGGGAACTAGATACAATAGGAGGAGAATGCTAGCCTACACACACTTCTTCCCTCATAGACTATGGACTACGCAGGTATTCGATCCATCCTCGGAGAAAAAGCAGAGAGTCTGCTCACACACGAGTGTAAGACAATAGCAAAAGACCGACTGCACGTGCCGGGACCCGATACCGTTAAGAAGATGTTTCGCCAGTCCGACAGGTCTGCGGACGTACAGAAGAACCTGCATTCTCTCTACCACCACGGTCGCCTGGGCGGTACAGGGTACCTTTCCATTCTGCCTGTAGACCAGGGTGTAGAGCACTCGGGAGGCGCTTCCTTTGCGAAAAACCCCGATTACTTTGATCCCGAAAATATTATCAAACTCGCATTAGAAGGCGGTTGTAATGCCGTAGCCTCCACCTTTGGTGTGCTGGGAATGATGTCCAATTCCTACGCAGACAAGATTCCCTTCATTGTAAAAATCAACCACAACGAGCTGCTCACGTACCCAAATGTGTACGACCAGGTGATGTTTGGCACGGTGCAGCAGGCATATGACATGGGCGCGGTAGGCGTGGGGGCCACCATCTACTTCGGTTCAGAGCAGAGCGGCAGACAGATAGTGGAAGTTGCCGCAGCCTTTGCAGAAGCCCATAGACTAGGGCTGTGTACCATTCTGTGGTGCTACCTTCGCAACGGCGCCTTTAAGGTGGATGGTGAGGACTACCACGCTGCCGCTGACCTTACCGGTCAGGCCAATCACCTGGGTGTGACCATACAGGCAGATATTATTAAGCAGAAACTCCCCACGAATAACGGCGGATACAAAGCCCTGAATATGGGAGAGAGTTCCTACGGCAAACTGGATGAGCGCATGTACACAGAACTCAGCAGTGACCACCCCATAGATCTCTGCCGCTACCAAGTTGCGAACTGCTACATGGGAAGAATAGGACTGATTAATTCCGGAGGCGCTTCCGAAGAGAACGACTTACAGCAGGCCGTGCAGACTGCGGTTATCAATAAACGCGCAGGAGGCACCGGTCTCATCTCCGGTCGCAAAGCCTTCCAGAAGCCCATGGAGGAGGGCATAGAGCTTTTACATGCCATACAGGATGTGTACCTGTGCAGTGAGGTAACTGTTGCCTGAGAAATCTAGGGCATTCTGGTAGCAATAAGACCAGCCGCACCCACGGAGGGGTGCGGCTGCCAGATGATCGCAACAATAAGCCGCACCCCTCCGTGGGTGCGGCTTATTGTTTGGTGCGACTCATTTATTGGTGCTCATTGTTTTGGATACGGCTGTTGTAGATGGAGGTTGTGTGCGGATACGGCTTGAAAATCCTGCACGCTTTCATAAGCCGCTGCTTATACTTACTCAGCCTTCTTTTTTGCCCGTACCTTCTGCACGATAGCTCCAAAGATCTTCTCGAGCTCTGTGGACTCCTGCACAAGACCTGCATGCATGGTCTTGCACTTCTCGTCCAGATTGTCATCCAGAAGGCGTAGCCAATGACCTGCCTGGCGTGCTTCCTTACAGCAGGATGCCATACCGAGCAGGAACTCCTCTTTGCTCATGGCCTGATCTGCCCGCAGGTAGGAAGAACCAATTTCGCCGGAGGCGCGCACGAGGCGTCGGCAGTCACCCAGACTGGCGATGGTCTTGGGCTTACGTCGGACAAAGGCACGTGCCTCGTAGGCAAACTTGCCTGTCCGCTTGGCAAGGTCGCGCTGGCCGGTGGTGTAGGTGGGAGTGGAGGTAGAAGTAGTCATGCCCATACTGTATGTGGAGCAAAGGCGCTTGTGGGGTACCGTGAGAGAAATACGAATGCATAAGGATACTTTTTGGCTTACAAAAGAGGTAAAAGTGGTTTTATGGGGAGATAGAACAGGATCGTATTTTTTAGAATTTGGAAACTTGAATAGGTGTTAGTTTTTAGTTTTTAGCGATGATGTTCACAGTCAAAACAAAGATGCTCATAATGAACAACCACCAACGAATAACAGAATCTCCAAAGCCATAAGAAACAAAGTACTACCGTAGTTCTTTCCTATTCACGACCAACTGTTGCCCTATAGCAAAGGCAGTGCTCACTGCCCAGTAGAGCGATACGGCAGCAGGGAACTGAAAGGCGAACACGCCAATCATAATGGGCAGCCCATACTGCATCATGCGCTGCTGCATTTCCTGCTGTGAGGGCTCTTTTTTTGCGTCGTCTTTGCTGTTCGTACGCTTTTTCTTTGCTATGGCAAAGCTTAACTTCATCTGGAAAAACTGCAGTGCAACAAGCAGCGGAGGCATAATGTGTTTACTTGGTAGCAGGAGATTTAACCCCAGAAAGTCCGTACCAAAGTTCCAGCTCAGATGCTGGTGAAAGCTGTAGATAAGATGCTTGGAGAGCGCAAGAGTGGAACCATCCCGAATGACGTAAAAAAGGCCTATGAGGATGGGGAACTGCACGAGCATGGGCAGACACGACTGCAGGGGATTCACACCGTTATCCTTCCAGAGTTTCATAATCTCTTTGTTCATGACTTCGGGATTCCCTTTGTGCTTTGTACGGATTTCATCCAGTTTCGGTTGGAGTTTTTGTAGTTTCTTCTGGCCCTGCAGCGCATGCTGCGTGGGGAAGAAGAGCGCAAATTTCACGAGCAGAGTCAGGATGATAATGGCGAATCCCAAGTTGTAGCCCGGCAGGATGGAAGCCACAAAAATGAGAAAATTCAGCATGGGCTTCGAGATGAACGTACGGAATATTTTTGTAAGCGATCCCGGCTCGTACATGCTGAAGCGTGCAGTATAGGTCTGTGCTTCAGCGCCTTCTTCTACACCGGGAACATCCAGCCGTACCTCGTACTGACCGTAATCAGAAAACAGAGAGTACTTCCAGGGGCCTAAATCAACTTGTACACGCTTGCCCGGAGCCACTTCCGTAAGAGGAACACAGGGCAAAACCGTTTCTTCGGATGTGCGCTCCGTCCACTCACCACCGACTTCAAAAAAGACCCGCACAGGAGGCTCCGGGCACCGATCCGGGAGTACAAGAGCCTGATCTGTCTTGTTGTGCAGTGTGAGCTGAGGATGGTGGCCACCCTTGACTGTGGCATCCACAGGACGAAAGAGCACTTCTGCCTGCACCTCTGTAGCACCGGGACCATACTGATCAGGAAAGAGCACACTGAGCACAGCACGCGAACCCACATACACCAGAGCAAAGACCAGAAAGAACTGCGAGAGCTTAAAACGCGAATCTACTTTGGAATTGGCTTTGGGCATGAATCGAGCGTAGAAAGAAAAGCGTGCACATCGGCAACGATGTCTGCAAAGTCGCACGTCAGACTAGGGGAACGCGGGGAAAGTAACAACTGGACGGTTGGCATTTTCTCTTTCTCGCGCATGGTGATGCGCAGTGCCTCGCGGCAACGCCGCCGCATGCGGTTGCGTTTTACCGCCGACTTGTGCAGCTTTGCAGAAGCAAACGTACCCACAAAAAAACCCGTGGTATGGGGCGCAAGTGTGCGCGGCGGCCCCGGCAGCCAGCGCAATGTCATGGTCTTGCCCCTCCATACTTTGCCGGTGCGCATTACACGGTCACAGGTTTTGCGGCCACTGAGTCGGGAGAGCTTCATGAATGAAAGTATACTGCATGTTCTCCTCCTCCCCACCAGCAATGCGGAATGCAGAATGATTTTTTCTTATCATTCTTTTTGCTTCGTGATTTCATTCTACATTTTGCATGCTGAATTTTGTATTTCCCGAATGTTCTTCTGTATCCTGCAAGGCATCATGACCACACTCAATCACGACGACGTCCGGCATATTGCAAAACTTGCCCGCTTAAACCTAAACGACGAGGAAGTGAAAAAGTTCTCCACGGAACTCAGCAACATCTTGCAGTATGTAGAGAAGCTACAAGAGGTGGATACCGAGGGCGTGGAACCTATTGCACAAATTACAGGCCTCACCAATGCCTTCCGGGAGGACGAGGTAGAAGACAGTTTGATTGCACCAGAAGATCTCCTCAGTTGCAGTCCCCTACCCGTCGTGGAACATCAAATTCAGACTCCTTCTGCGCATGGATAGTATGCTGCATACATTGAGCATTGCACAGGCCCACGAGAAGTTGCAAAAGAAGGAAATTTCCTGCACGGAACTGACGAAGGCATGCATAGACCGGGCAGAATCAGTGGATAAAAAACTAAATGCATTGGTGTATAGGAATTTTGAAAGAGCCCTAGAAGAAGCCAAAAAGATAGACGCAGAGGGGGAGTTTACCCACCTGCTTACGGGGATTCCTTTTGTGGTAAAAGATAACTTCTGTGAGAAGGATATTCCTTCCACGGGGTGCTCCAATGTACTGCGAAAAAAGGACTACAGACCTCCGTTTGAGTCCACCGCAACGGCACGCGTAAAAGCTGTGGGAGCTATAAGCCTTGGGAAAGGAAACACCGACGAATTTACCATGGGCGCGAGCACCGAGACTTCCTGCTACGGCGTAACCCGCAACCCCTGGGACCCCTCCCGGGTCGCCGGAGGTTCTTCGGGCGGTTGTGCCGCTGCGGTGGGTGCAGATGAATGCCTCTTTGCACTCGGCTCGGATACCGGAGGATCCATACGCCAGCCGGCCGGATTTTGCGGCTGCTCGGGCCTGCGTGCAACGTACGGAAGAGTAAGCCGCTACGGTGTCATGAGTATGGCCAGCTCACTGGATACCGTAGGACCCATCTGTAAATCTGTGGAGGATATTGCCATTGTTCTCAGCACCATTGCCGGGAAAGACCCGCTGGATGGCACAACGGGAGATGTACCGGTTCCCGATTACACCAAAGCACTCCATGGCGATGTGAAGGGGCTCAAGATTGGCCTGCCAAAAGAGTACTTCATAGACGGTATGGACGAGCAGGTAGAAAAGGCTGTGCGGGATGCCGCAACGCAGTTTGAGAAAATGGGTGCAGTTGTGACGGACATCTCTTTACCTCATACAGAGTACGCAGTCGCCACGTACTATGTCATAGTTCCTTCGGAAGTAAGTTCCAACATGTCGCGTTACGACGGCATCCGCTATGGCCACACTACAGATGCTGCAACGGACCTCATAGACTACTATCACCTTGCCCGTACCGAAGGCTTTGGAGACGAAGTAAAGCGACGGATTATGATAGGAACGTACGCTCTCTCCGCCGGCTACTACGATGCCTACTACCGCAAAGCTCAAAAAGTGCGCACGCTCATCAGAAAAGATTTTGATGACGCCTTTCAGAATGTGGATGTGATTCTCACCCCTACCTACCCCACACCTGCGTTCATAGTGGGAGCACTGGAAGGTGACCCCATAGCCATGTACCTGCAGGATATTTTCCTGGTTTCCCAGGGGCTCTCGGGCATGCCAGGTATGACCGTGCCCTGCGGATTTACGTCGCAGAATACTCTGCCCATTGGCCTGCACCTCACAGGACCGCAGTGGGGAGAAGACACGATCTTAAATGCTGCCTACGCCTACGAACAGGCGATGGACTGGAAGGAACAGAAACCAAATCTGTAATTTACTAATATAAAAATTTATGTTATAATTATAATTAATATGTACCTACAACAGGCACAACCTTATAACAGACGAAGGCCTGAAAAAAGAAAAGAATCTACAGGGGAAACTGGGCATACCTTTGAGGAAAGTTATCTCTATACAGCAGAAGAAGTCAGAGTACTGGGACTTCACACAGAACATCCCGATATACCGAAGGACCTTACTTTTCGGGGTGCCATAAAATACTGCATAGCAAGAAGCCCGTTACGCTATGACCCAAAAAATGTTTCCGACCCGCAGTCCCGTCGCATGAACACCGTACATCTGAGCATTCGTGATACGCTTGGTTGCCCGAACAATCATGTACAAATGTTCCCCAGTATTCAAACAGCCGCAGACCAAAAAGGATGTGATTTTTTTGTAGTGCACGAAGATGCAAAAACAGGAAAAGAATTCCTCGTTACTGCCGACATCACTGAAAATAAGGAAAAAATAGAGAAGGCCGACTTTAGAGCGGATGTTCTTGTTACACCACGCGGATGCATAGCAAACCCAAAATACTACAAAGACTTACTGCCGAAAGGAGAGGGTATCGGCTACTTTTTAAAAGAAGATACAGGAAACTATTTTGCGGACATCGATGCACGTGCGCTGGGAACAGGTAGAGTGATTGCGAATGTCTTTCGTGAAAAAATCAAAGCGATCGATACAGATATACCACATCCAAATCCCCTGCACTACATCTACGAATCCGAACGTGCAGCTATAGGAAAATTACTGAGCCACATCACTCCTCCTCAGCCATCGTAAGAATCCCTTTAGAAACAAGCAAACTCAGCACAGAGTGTACAAGAGGGTTCTCTTTTTCCCGCATGTTTGGATCCAAATGTTCCCAAAGATCTACCCCTTCGCCCACACTGCGTAGAAGACTCCTTTGGAAAACATCTGATTCTATAACTTCACGGATGCCTATACCTACCTCCTCCAGTAGACGAGCAATTGTTTGATCGGAGATGTTCTGTTGTTCCAGTACCTCTTCACCTACTGCATGAATACGAAGAAGATACTGAAGCGCACGGGAGGGTAACCTTGCTGCAAGGAGATCAACTGTTTCACTCAAACCGCCGTAAGCCGGCTGTTCTGGTTTTTCACTCATAGGGAGATTAATGCACATTCAGTATCATGGGTCAATTTTTCTTTACATTATTTGATTCAAATGAGACTTCCAAACCAGCATTGAGGGGCTGTAGAGATAGAAAGAAGAATACACTTTATAAAAAGAAAACTTAACATCCTGTTTGCATTTTGCCCTCTAAAAGCCAACAATGGAATCCTCCTTTCTCATCATTCATTGTTATGAATCGGAGAACAGTAACCATCGCAGATATGCGCCAGTTTACAGATTGGCTCTCTTTTCTCCTTTTTGTACGCAATACTCCCAGGAACCAGGAAATACTCTCACAATACTTTTTGCGCCAGTTCCTGCACGAACCGGAGCTTTTTTATGAATTCCTATTGTTTGTGCAAAAACGACTGGCAAACAGCCGAAAGAAAGATGAACGCCTCAAGCTTGCACAGGAGTACCTCAGCGTACTTTCTTCCCTCTGCGAGCGCTTTGGTGTATTTGAAGAGAAAGAAAAGCTGGATCGCCTCTGTTTTCACATTACAAAACCAAAAGAGTACAGGGAAGTGGAACAGGTGATTGCCAAGTATCAGAAGAGCGCACAGAAAACGATTGGAACGGTTCTGAGCGTCCTAAAGAATCTTGCAAAAGAAAACGACATAGCATGTGAGATTACGGGCCGCTACAAGAACGTGTACAGCATTTACCGTAAACTCCAGAGGAAGAAGTACACAAGTATCATTAAACTCAGCGACATCTTTGCGTTTCGCATTATACTGAAAAGTAATGATCCTCAAGAGTGTTTTGAGATGGTGAACCTGCTGCATGACCATTTCTCCCCGAGGGTAGACCGGTTTAAGGACTACATTACCATTCCCAAAATAAACGGGTACCAGAGCATCCATACTACGCTCCATGGTGTCGTATCCAACTTGGACCTGCCGGTAGAAGTGCAGGTACGTACGGAGATCATGGATGCATTTGCAGAACGTGGTATTGCTTCTCATTGGCTGTACGCACAGGAAAAGAAATCCAAGCTACTTACAGAGGCAGAGAGAAAACTTCTGGAACACTACACATCCCTCTCGGAGAAATTACAGGAAGAACAGAACGTCACGTTCTTCTCTTTTGAGGGTGACATTAAGCAACTACCCGAGGGTGCCAGTGCACAGGACTATGCATTCTTTGTGCATACAGATATTGGCAAAAAGGCCAAATCAGCTATGGTAAACGGTAAGGAGAAAGAAATTGGGTATCGCATACAGGAAGGAGACCGCATACGCATTCTTACAAAAGCAGCATCCTCTACCCCCAAACCTCATGCAACCACCAATTCCCGCTAAACAGGAACAGGCAAAGACACGCGATACGAATGACATTTATCGTCGACTGGTGGAACACATGAATGAAGCGGTATGGATGGGAGATGCAAATGAGCTTACCGTGTACGCCAACCCGAAATTTTGTGAAGTGATGGAAATGACGTTGGAAGAGATGCTGAGTCGCCCTTCCTACGATTTTTGGGATGAGGAGAGCAAAAAACGTGTGCAACAGGTGAACGAAGGTGAGCGTAAAAAAGGAGTGAGTTCCAGTTACGAAGGCACACTCGTTTCCAAAACCGGAAAGCGTATTCCCGTTCTGTTGAGCGGTACTCCTCTCGCCGACGGAGGCACTATCGGCATCATGACTGACCTCAGCGAACTCAAGAAAAAAGAAGAAAAGGAACGAGTACTTTCCAGCGCCATTGTATATGGAACGGATGCAGTATGCACCGTAGATGGAACCGGGAAAATTCAATCGTGGAATAAGGGTGCCAAGACCATATTTGGGTACAGCGAGTCCGAAGTTCAGGGCAAAACCCTCGCCTGTATTTTTGCAAAAGGAGACTATGAACCTCTCCTGCAGGAAACAAACGTGCAATACAACATAGAACTAACCGGCATACACAAGCACAAGCAGGATGTGATTGTGAGTATGACGGTGTGCCCTATTGTGCCCGTAGAACGCCACAGGCCAACAGCCTTTATGTTCATAGCACGCGATATAACCGCACAGCGAAAATTTGAAGAGGAACTCATGCTCAAGTACGAGAAAATTCGCGATGCCTACAACAAATTCGGTGTGACCCGGCGCCAGATGGACTACGTATTCGACCTCACGCTGCTCTGTGCAAGTACGCACGATAACAAGGCTCTTGCAGACTTTGTGGTGAACTCTGTGGTCATGCTCTCCCGTGCAGATGCCTGCACACTCAGGCTCTACAATGAGAAACACGAAACCCTCACACTGCTCTCTTCCTTTGGTGTAACCAGGGACTGGATGGGAAAGGCCACCGTGAAATACAAGGGAAGTCTTGTAGAGAAAGCTTTTGAGCAGGGTGCCCCCCTTAAGGTCATCGACATTATGAAAGAGCCTCGTTACAGTTCACCGCACCTCGCCAAAAAGCATAACTTCTGTTCTTCACTGGTGATTCCACTCACTTTTCACTCCAAACTTGTAGGCAGTCTTTCGCTCTACGTTACACCGGAAAAGAAGCTGGAGCTCTTTGAAAATGACTTCATAGAAAAGTACGCCATGCTTGTAGGAATTGTGCTACAGAGGGCAAATACAGCTAGCTAGAAGCTTTGCGATGCTTCTTTGTTTTACCCTGTCGTGGCATGCCTTTTAGAAGATCTAAAATAGCGTTGGCCAAAATGTGCAGTCCGGCATTGCCTTGCACATGTTGCTCGGCTTCCCTCCACATTCTATCCAGACATTCTGGTTTTATACCGTAGATATCTACCAAGAACTTTCTGTACTTTTCTACCTCATGCATAATAGCCTCTCTATCCGAAACAGACTTTGTATCCGTGTCTGGCCTCACAATATTGACCTCAGGATGGGGCTGTATACCATACCCCCTCCCTTGGTAGAACTCGGACATTGTTGACAGGCCGGAGAGACGACTGCGGGCAATGGGTCTAATAATAGATTCCATACCCTGTGGAATGTCATGCAGACCCTTTACAAGCCTACCGTGGGTAGTCATGAGAGTAACTGTAGAGGGACAGTCCTGGAATACCGGATGCCTTGTGACTTCCTGTAGAACCGGAATAGGACAAAACTCCAGCGCTCCCGGACCGGCCTCCAGATTCGGGAGCCTGTCTCTGTGCTTCTGACCAATCACATTTGCCTGAGTTTGGTAACCAAAACAAATGAAGAGAGCTCTGGAACGTGCATTGCTCGGAGCAATAGCACCATCGATCAGGACACCATAGTGTTCCCTGAAGAATTTCCCAAAATCATCATCGGGGTTAAACCAACTACCACCTACTACAAAAA
>Ga0210057_1000671_pt1 | contig 55693 bp, 41 predicted proteins | sample CryGeyCG2114_010_2_FD_183968 | JGI IMG/M metagenome (GOLD analysis project Ga0210057, IMG submission 183968) | Groundwater microbial communities from aquifer - Crystal Geyser CG10_big_fil_rev_8/21/14_0.10 (SPAdes) (version 2) | ecosystem: Environmental > Aquatic > Deep subsurface > Groundwater ...
ACATACGGCTGTCAGTCCAACGAAGCGGACGCTGAAAGAATCGAAGCCCGGCTTCGATTATTGGGGCATAAAAAAGCGGCTTCTGAAAAAGAAGCCGGGTTGATAGTTTTGAACTGCTGTTCCGTGCGCCAATCCGCGATGGACAGGGTTTGGGCAAAGATAAATAAATATAAAAAGAAGAAAATAATTTTAACAGGATGTATTCTGGACGCCGACAGAAAAAAACTAAAAGATAAAGTAAGCGAAATCTGGCATCCCGATGAATACTTTAATGAAACACCAATATATTCAAACAAAAACACCGGCCTGGTGCCGATTATGACCGGATGTGATAATTTCTGCACCTACTGCGCCGTGCCTTTCACGCGCGGCAGAGAACGATCGCGACCGGCAAAAGAAATAATTAAAGAGGTAAAAAAATTGGTTAAAACCGAGCGTAAAGAAATCTGGCTTTTGGGACAAAACGTGAACTCCTATCGCAGTAAAAAAGTGAACTTTCCCAGATTGCTTAAAATAATAAACGGCATTCCCGGTAATTTTAAAATACGTTTTGTCTCCCCTCACCCGAAAGATTTTTCTAATGAAATGATTAACGCGATCGCGAAATGCGACAAGGCGGTAAAATATATAAATCTACCGGTTCAATCCGGAGACAACGAAGTCCTGCGCGAAATGAATCGCAACTACACGCGCGAACATTACATTAAACTGGTTGAAAAAATACGAAAAGCAATTCCCGAGATAAAAATATCTACGGATGTAATTGTGGGCTTCCCGGGCGAAACACGCGCTCAATTCAACAACACGGTAAATTTATTTAAACAGATAGGATTTGATAAGGCATATATTTCAAGATATTCTCCGAGGACAGGCACCCTGGCAGCCACGACAATGAAAGACAACGTATCTGCCAAAGAGAAAAAAAGAAGATGGAATGTTTTAAATAACTTATCAAACAAAAAAGAAAAACAAAAAATTATCGTTGTGCTTGGGCCGACGGCTTCCGGTAAAAGCGGCCTGGCAGTTAAAATTGCCCGAAAATTTAACGGCGAAGTAATTTCGGCCGACTCACGGCAGGTTTATAAAAGAATGGACATTGGCACGGGCAAAATTACCAAAAAAGAAATGAAGGGCATAAAACACTACTTGCTGGGTACTGCAGACCCGAAAAAAGTTTTCACCGCGATGGATTTTAAAAAAATGGCGGAAAACGCGATAAAAGAAATCGTTGGAAAAGACAAAATACCAATCATATGCGGCGGGACCGGTTTTTATATTCACGCGCTCTTGGGTAATATGAAAATCCCTCAAATTCCACCCAATTGGAAACTACGCAAAGAACTAGAAAAGAAAAGTTGTGAAGAACTATACAAAATATTAAAAAAATTGCTTGCCCGCCGAAGCCTTGGCGAAGGCGGGGAGAAAAAAATAATAGACTCCAAAAACAAACGACGCCTTATCCGCGCCATTGAAATTGCAAAATTTACGTCTTGCGATGACAAAAATTTAACACCGTCAATATCAACGTCATCGCAAGACGTTAAGTTTGATATTTTATGGCTGGGAATCAAGAAAAACGACAAAAATCTAAAAGGATTAATTCATAAACGCTTATTGAAGCGAATTAAACAAGGAATGGTGGGTGAAGCAAAACAACTTCATAAAAAAGGTGTTAGTTGGAAACGAATGGAAGATTTGGGGCTTGAATATAGATATTTAAGCCGATACTTGCGTGGTAAAATTTCTAAAGAGGAAATGATTGAGCAATTAAATACAGCCATTGTCCAATATTCAAAAAGACAAATGACTTGGTTTAAAAAATACGCTCCGGAAACCAAATGGGTTAAAGACGCGAGAGAAGCATTCGAATTATGCAAACACGGGTACTAGGATTCGAACCTAGAATAACAGTTTTGGAGACTGTTGTGATGCCATTTCACTATACCCGCCTATTTCTTCCCCTCTTTATGCACGGTGCGTTTTTTGCACCACTTGCAAAATTTTTTGAACTCCAATTTACGCTCAACTTTTTTCGGGTTTTTGCTTGTCCAGTAATTGATTCTTTTGCAACCCTGGCAGATCATTTTTATTAATTTATCTTGGCTCATATATAAAAAGGATAGCCAAAAGCAGACAAAAAATCAACCCAATGTAATAAAACCCCCGATAATTCCATCAGGGGTATTTTTTGAGTTGTTTAGTTTAATTTCCTACCCTTTTACAGCCCTTTCCAGGGCTTCTAAGTTGAAGGGTTTTTCAATAACAACATCGGCCAAATGATCCGACGGGACATCCCAAGAAATCCCGGTCATTATAATTACCCTTATCCCGGGTTTCTGTTGTTTCGCGATTTCAGCCAATTCACCCCCGTTTATACCCGGCGGCATATTGAAATCGGTAACAAGTATATCGGCTTCTTCTATTCGCGGAACAGCGCGCGCGCCATTCTCACACACGACAACATTGAAATCAAGGTCGGTAAAAAATTGTTTGAGAATTTCTCTTATTTCTTCTTCGTCATCAACGACTAAAATCGTTCTCATCTCGCGTCCTCCTTTTTCTTGAAATATTGAAAATTGATCTTTCTGTGGCATAAATTACCACAAAACAAGAAAAAAAGCAATAGTAATGAATGGTAGGGAAAAAAAACCATCGTTGAGTTGAAGCCATGGGGTGCGGAGAGCAGGATTTTCACCCCGTCACTTAAAAACAGAAATGCACGGAGAGGGATTCGAACCCCCGTAGCCAGTTAAGGCGACAGTTTTACAGACTGTTGCGTTTGACCGCTCCGCCATCCGTGCAAGAAAATATTATCCTGTTCTAACGGCTAATTTTTCTTTTTTAACGCTTCTCTTTCTCTTGGCCATCGCGTCAACCGTTAATTCTCCTTTTTTGAGATGAACGTTCACCGTGTCTCCTGACGCAATTTTACCCGAAATGATTAATTCCGCAACGGTATTAAGAATTTTATTTTGGATAAGTCTTCTTAGCGGCCTGGCTCCGTATTGGGCGCTAAAACCTTTCTGGCTAAAGTAAGATAAGGATTCAGGCGAAATTGTAAGCCCTATTTCTTTTTCCCCGAGACGCTTGACCACTTCTTCCATTTGAATTTTAACAATTTCTTTAAGATGCTCCGTAGTTAAACTGTTAAAAATAATAATTTCATCAAGGCGATTCAAAAACTCCGGCCTGAACCTGGATTCCAGCGCCTTGTAAATTTGTTCCCTTAACTCTTTTTCCTCCTGTTTTGGCTTGCTGTCGGACGAAAAACCAATGGAGGATATCTGACGCACATATTCAGAACCCACATTGGAAGTCATTATAAGAATAGTGTTTTTGAAATTGGCGTGACGGCCTTTCGCGTCTGTCAAACGGCCATTATCAAATACCTGAAGCAAAATATTAAAAACCTCAGGATGCGCTTTTTCTATCTCGTCAAAAAGCACTACCGCGTAAGGCCTGTGTCTTATAAGTTCGGTCAACTGGCCCCCTTCTTCATGTCCTACATAACCCGGGGGCGAACCTATCAATTTGGAAACCGTGTGCCTTTCCATATATTCCGACATATCAACGCGAATAAGCGCGCGCTCGTCATTAAACATAAACTGCGCCAGGGCCCTGGCCAATTCTGTTTTGCCAACACCGGTCGGCCCCAAGAACATAAATGAACCAATCGGCCGCTCCGCGTCAGCAATACCGGCGCGTGAACGACGAATGGCGTTCGCGATTTTTCCAACCGCTTCATCCTGGCCAACCACGCGCTTTTTCAAAACCTCTTCAATTTTAAGAAGTTTACCAACCTCGGTTTCAAGCATTTTAGAAACGGGTATACCGGTCCACCTTGAAACAACTTCAGCAATATCTTCTTCAGTAACCTCTTCTTTGAGCACGCGCCTGGACTTTTGAAGCTTCTTAAGTTTAGTTTCCTGTTTTTTTAATTCTTTTTCCATTTGAGGAATATTCGCGTAACGAATCTCCGCCACTCTTGTGAGATTGCCTTTTCTTTCTTCCGCGTCAGCCTCCAAACGCAAAGACTCCAAATCGCCCTTTAGTTGGCGAATGGAAGTAATGGCTTCTTTTTCGTTTTTCCATTTGAGTTCAAGCGAAGAAATTTTTTCCTTCAAATCGTTAATTTGTTTATCTATTTTTTTAATATGTTGTTTTGACTTCAAACTTTTCTTATCGCTTTTAAGCGCCTCCTTCTCAATTTCCAGTTTTCTTATTTCTTTATGCACGCTTTCAAGTTCCTTGGGCATACTGTCTAATTCCAAACGCAGGGACGAAGCGGACTCATCCACAAGGTCCACCGCCTTATCCGGCAGAAATCTGTCTGTGATATATCTGCTTGAAAGATGAACCGCCGCCCTAAGAGCGTCATCGGTAATATGAACACCGTGATGCAATTCATACTTTTCTTTTATTCCTCTGAGTATGGCGACGGCGTCTTCCTGGTTCGGCTCCTCCACATAAATAGGCTGAAACCTGCGAGTAAGAGCGGGGTCTTTTTCAATATATTTTTGATACTCTTTTAAAGTGGTGGCGCCGATGGCGTGAAGTTCTCCGCGCGCCAAAGCCGGCTTCAACAAATTGGAAGCGTCAATCGCGCCTTCCGCCGCTCCGGCGCCAACAAGCGTGTGGAGTTCGTCCACAAAAAGAATCACTTTGTCCTGCGCGTGTTCTATTTCTCTAAGCACCGCCTTAAGCCGGTCCTCAAACTCACCGCGGTATTTTGTACCCGCAATTAAAGAACCCAAATCCAGGGCAAAAACCTCCCTGTCTTTCAAAGAATCCGGGACTTCGCCTTGCGCGATTCGCTGGCTCAAGCCTTCAACCACGGCCGTTTTACCGACACCCGCTTCGCCAATAAGCGCAGGGTTATTTTTTGTGCGACGGCAAAGTATCTGCATGATGCGCCTTATTTCTTCATCGCGTCCGATAATCGGGTCTATTTTATCTTCCTTGGCAAGTTTGGTGAGATTGCGGGAATATTTTTCTAAAATTCTTAATTTCTTTCCTTCCGGCACATCATGCACGCGATATTCTCCGCTAATGGTCTTCAATACATTTAACACCGCGTCTTTTTCAATTTTATTGCGCGCCAAAATTTCCCGCGCTTTTGAGGAAACATCCAAAAGACCCAAAAGAAGATGTTCCGTTGAAATAAAATTGCTTTTGAGCGCCTGGGCCGCGCGATAGGCGGCCTCTATGGCCTTACCCAAATCAGGCGTGAGGTAAACCTGCATGCTTGGCATAACGCCGCCGTGACGGCCAATTTCTTCCAATTCATCAAGAATGGAATCGGTCAAAAAATTAACATCCACATCCAACTTATCAAAAATTGACAAAACAACGCCGTCGTCTTGTAAAACCAAGGCGGCCAAAAGATGCAAGGTGTCTATCTGGCTCTGGCCTCTTTCCATCCCCAGTTCATGCGCCTTACGAATGGCTTCTTGCGCTTTTTGCGTAAAATTTGAAAAAGGTAACATATCTAAAAATTTCTAATTTCTAATTTACAGTGTTTTCGGTATTTCGTCAAGAGTTACTTGTATATCCAGCGTTTCCTCACCTCTTAATACCCTTAATGTTACAACCTGGCCCACGCGTGAATTATTTATTAATTCCGCAAGGGTAATTTTCTGGCTAATTTTTGTCCCGTTAAATTCCAAAATTATATCCCCTTCTCTAAGATCCGCCCGGACCGCCGGACTGTTGTCCATCACGGCATTTTCACCGCCGGAACCCTTAACCAAAAGCGCGCCGTAATCTACCGAAAGACCTTTTTCTTCCTTAACATTAGGCGTAACTATCAGATATCTCACTCCTAAAAACGCGTAGCGAATTTCTCCAAACTCTCTAATATCTTCAATATCACGTTTGGCAAGATTAATGGGCAAAGCAAAACCAACATTCTCCGCGCCTTGCGCCATTGCCGTATTAATACCGATCACCCTGCCCTTCAGATTTAACATGGGCCCGCCCGAATTACCCGGATTAATAGCGGCGTCCGTCTGAATAATTCTTTGCAGGTACTCGGTTAAACCTCGTCCGTCGGTGGCAACAATGCTTCTGTCCAAACCGGAAATTATTCCGGTGGAAACCGTGTTTTGAAACTCTCCCAAAGCATTGCCAATGGCAATAACCGTTTGCCCCACCTTTGCCTTTTTTGAATCACCCAAGGGAATAAAATTAAAATCACCGCCGTCTACCTGAAGCACCGCGATATCCTGAATCGCGTCCCGCGCCAAAACTTCTGCCGGTAGCTGCCGGCCGTCGTTCATGATAACGGAGTATTCCGCTTTCGTATCAGACACGACATGTTTATTTGTCAAAAGAAAGCCGTCTTTTGAAACAAAAAACCCGGTACCGCTTGAAACCTGCTGCTTTTCCGTTCCCTTCTGGCGGTATTGAGGAATACTAAACTCCGGCACAAAACCCGGACCGAAGAATTCCCTAAAGAACTCGTCTTCTTCAAAAGGATTTATAAAATACTGCTCAATTACGGGTATATCTTTGGTGGCTATAACGCTTACAACTGCCGAGGAAACATCTTCCACGATATTAACAATCAGATCTTCTTCGGTAACAACAATCACACTCTGCTCTTTTTCACCGCCTCCATTTGAAGAAGGAGTAGCTTTTTCTATCACGCGGCTGATCGTTTGGGTAATAGGCGAAGGCGCCTGATTAACCAAAGTGGCCGTAACAATTCCTGTGGCGACAGAAGTGACGAAGCTCACCAAAAGCACCAATAAAATAAACTGTGAACGATTTAATTGATCCATCCCGTTAGAGATAGGAAACTTTTGTTTCCGTATCTTAAATTAATTTGACAATAATTCAATAACCTAAACATTTACAATTCCCGTGTAGAAATCAACACTTTGAATCTCTAACGGGATCCATATTATTGATATTATAACATATTATAGATTATAGTTATCAACGGTTTTTTTAAACGCCTGGTTGGCCAAAACCGAACAATGAATTTTTACTTTCGGCAGGCCGCTTAGTTCTTTTATTATATCTTGGGGCGTGATTTTCAGCGCCTCTTCAATTGTTTTACCGATCGCCATTTCGGAAAAAACCGAAGTGGAGGCAATGGCCGTGGCGCACCCAAACGTGCGCCATTTTAATTTTTTGATTTTTCCTTGCCTCACCGAAATCCACATGCGCATCACGTCGCCGCAAATCGGCGCGCCAATAACACCCTCGGCGTCAAACTCGCCGGGCTTAGGGTCTTTTAACAAAACATTTCTGGGATGAAAAAAATGCTCTTTCACTTTGTCGGAATAATACCACCCGCCCACGTCTCCCTTTGCCTTCTTTTGTTTTTTATCTTTTGTCATTTTTCAAAAATCTGATTTCAAAATTGCATTTGAGCGGGTTGTGAGCCCGCAGGCGAACCCTTTCGCCGCAGCGAAAAAAGCGAAAAGCAATTTTGAAATCAAGAAAGCGCCGAAATACCTCTCAACTTTTTAACAATATCCGGCAAAACTTTCAACACGTAATCAATATCGCTTTTCTTGGTGATTTTTCCTGTTGTAAAACGAACAGAACCATTGGCATACTCATGGGAACGCTTCAAGGCTCTTATCACATGCGATGGCTCTAAACTAGCCGAATTGCAAGCGGAGCCAGTGGAACAGGAAACCCCCTTTGCGTCTAAGTACAACACAATGGATTCCCCTTCCACGTTCAGAAACGAAACATTCACATTGTTGGGAAGCCGATTTTCTTGCGAGCCGTTTAAAACCGTGTCGGGAATTTTTTTTAAAATTTGTTCTATAAAATAATCGCGTATTTTTTTTAGCCGTTCTGATTCATTCTCTCTTTCTTTTTGAGCCAACTCTAATGCTTCGGCAAAACCGGCAATCGCGGGAATATTCTCCGTGCCGGAACGCAGTCCGCTTTCCTGGCCGCCTCCGTAAATCAAAGGTTCAAGTTTTATTCCCCTTTTAACATAAAGGCAGCCAATACCCTTGGGCCCGTAAATTTTTGAAGCGTTTAATGTAAGCAAATCCACGCCCAGTTTATCAACATTCAAATCAAGATAGGAGGGCGCCTGCACCGCATCGGTATGAAGCAGCGGAAACGCTGCTAAGTGCTTAGAATTTCTGAAATTTCTAATTATTTTAGAAATTTCAGTGATGGGTTGTACCGTGCCGATCTCGTTATTGGCATACATTATAGATACCAAAACAGTCTCGGGTTTTAAGGCCGCCTTAAATTGTTTTAAATCCACGATGCCGTCTTTGTCAACGTCTACATAATCCGCCTCAAAACCCTCTTTCACTAATTTTTCAAACGCATGCAAAACGGCATGATGCTCTATTTTTGTGGTAATAATATGCCCCTTGCCGATTTTTCGGGCAACACCAAAAATCGCCAAATTATCACTTTCAGTGCCGCCGGCAATAAAAACAATTTCATCAGGCCTGGCATTAAGAACCGAGGCAACCTTCAAACGCGCGTCAGATATGGCCTTCTTCGCCTCTCTTCCCTCTTCGTAAATTGAGGAAGCGTTACCGAATTTTTCAATCCAATACGGCTCCATTACCGCTTTTACCCGCGGGTCTAAATAAGTAGTGGAAGAATGGTCCAGATAAATTCTTCGGGTATTCATAATTTTTAATTTTACAATAAACAAAGGCGGAACACAAATTTTTTTGCGCTTTTTTGCGCATATTTTGTCCTGCAACTATATTTTGTTCTACAATCATGACACATTTTCTCTAATTCTCTAATTCGTATATGCTATAAGTTATGCGGTCGTCGGTAGTTATAGTATATACGGATAAAGAAAGTCGTTGTGTAATTTCTTGTATAATTTTTATACCGCTTAAGCGCTCGGAACGTGAATAAGTATGCGTTTGTCTCTTGTGGCGACACAATAACAACAAAACTTGCAAGATCAAGGTTGGCGCTGGATATCTGGTATGAACTGCTCTGGTGGTTTGTTTATGATTTTACCGCAAACAAGACAGCAAAGGAAGTCAAATTACCGCAGAAACTTGTCCATCGCTGTTTCTTCACAATCAGAAATCGCAGAAGTGAAAAACGGGAAAAACTGCGCAGGGTTAATGCCGTAAAGCGTGGAAGAGGGGCTAAAACATTGCTTCAGCCGGTATTTGGAATATATCAGCGGAATGGAACCGTATATGTCAAATTTGTAAAAGATACAGGCAAAAAAACTTTGCAGAAAATCATCAAAGGGAAGATTGTCCTTGAAAGCGATGTTTATTCTGACACATGGACGGCGTATGACGGATTAAAAAAGAAGGGATACAAACACGAAACAATTGATCACGGAAACAAGGAATATTTCAAGAAAAAAGAAAACAAGAAAATCCACATTAACGGCATTGAAGGGTTTTGGGGATATATGAAAGAACAAGAATTCAGATTCAATTATCGTAATTTATCAACCGAAGAAATGGTCGCCAAAATTATCAAAATATTAGTCAAATCTGCTCCGTTGAATGACTAATGCCCTGTTTTAATGGCTAAATTTTATGACGGTCGTCATATTTTTTAGTATAGTCATGGCCTGGCTGGCTGGATGGAAAAATTATTCTAACTCTTTTGACTTTTTGATTTTTAAGGTAAAATAAAATAATGGTAGAACAAATTACAAAAAAAGCTCTTGAAGAGGCCTTAGACAAAAAACTGGGGGTATATCAGTCGGTCGTTGTTGAGGCAATGGACTTTAAATTTCAGAAAATGGATGAACGAATGGATTTTAAATTTCAGAAAATGGATGAACGAATGGACAGATTTGAGGCCAGAATAGACAAACGAATGGACACTTTTGAACACAGAATGGATTTATTTGAACAAAAATTGGACAAATTGACCAATCTTTTGGAAAATTTCCTGCAACGTTTAACCAATTACGAAGAAGATTTCAAAATTTTAAACGCCGAAATGGCGCAGGTTAAAAAAGTTCTTAAAGAAAAACTTGGCGTGGACGTTTCAATTTATAACTAAATTTGCTAGCGGTTGCGGGTATAAGGACATCCGACGTCCTCGCCCATTTCTATGACTTCGGGCGGAGGCGCCTGCGAAGGACAAACATATTATGACCAAAGTATGCAGGAATTAGTAAATGCCGGATTTCTTAGTGTTATTCCCAAAAGTCCTGGGGGTGGAGGTTATTGTTATTATAATTACGGTGCCGGGAACTCCATTGGTGCCATTATAGTAACAACCCCCGGTATTTTTTGAACCAGTTAACCGCTTTTGAAATCCCCATAACAGAAATTAAATATCTTACAAGGGCCAACTCATGCGCCCAGCGCGCCATCCTGCCCTTCAGTTTTATAAAACCCAAATCCGCGAAAGCATATTTTTCTCCCAATTCCACAATGTTGTAATCCTTGTTGGAGCCATAGGGTTTTAACTCTTTTTTATCCAAAAGCCGCATCAGGGCGCGCGAAATATATTTGGCGCGGTGTATGGCCGATTGCGCCGTAACGGCTTCTAAAACAAGAACATTGCTCTGGCCCCTTAAACGCAAATGTTCGGTGATCTCGCCGTCAAAAAAACGCACGGGTTCCGCGCCAACCGCCCAAACAACAACAGGCGCCGTTTCTTTAGCCGGATCAAACCTGGTCCGCGTTACAATCTCCACACCCATTTTCTTTAAAGATTGCGAAACTTTTTCCTGAAGCCAGCCGGAACAACCGACAAGTAAACAATCGTGGCTGTCAACTATTTTTAATTTTGCCGGGTTCTTGGAGTATTTGTGTTTAACAGACAACTCACACGCGTATTCGGAAAGGAAACCGACCAATCCGCAGCCCGTGGCCCCGGCCCCCACCACCACAATTTCTATAACGCTATTTTTCTCCGCGTTTTTAAAAAGATTCTCCATTCTTTCTTTCAGTCTCAAAACATCTTCAAAGGACTGAAAGGTTAAACCCGGCACCTTGGTCTCTCTGCCCGCGGCAACAACAAGGTAATCATAATCCAGTCTGTTCTGCCCTTTATTGCGGCCGGCTTCTTTTAATAAAATCTTGTTTTGGGCGGGAAAAACATTTTTCACTTCTCTTTTGACAATCTTTATGTCCGATTTACTAAAAATTCGTTCAAATTTTATTGCCACGACATTAAAAATCTCAGACAAATTTTTTTTGCTGACAAGCGCCTTAAAAAACGCGGGGTAAAAGAGCTGATAATCATTCTTATCAACCAAGGTTATTGAAAACCTATCCCTGGCGGTCTTTAATAATTTTTTTGCCAGAGTAATCCCGGCAAAGCCGCCGCCTATTATAATCAAATTTTTTTTCATTAATTAAATATTACAAATTTTTTAAAAATGTTTTTCGATGAATTTCCGAAACTCCGTTTTTTTTAAGCATTTTATAATGCTTTTTGGTGCCATAGCCTTTGTGGCAATCCAGGCAATATTCGGGGTAAAGACGATGCAGCCGCCGCATTTTTTTATCTCTCACCACCTTTGCAATTACAGAGGCGGCAGAAATAAGGGGAATTTTTTCGTCTCCTCTAATAATTGTTTTTTGTTCATAATGTTTCGGCGCCTTTAGTAATCCATCCAACAAAACTAAAGGTTTGTTTCGTGATATATCTCTCACTATCGTAAATTCTATAGCACGAGAGATTTTTCGCAAAACTCGCGCCACGGCTAATTTGGTGGCGCGTTGAATACCAATTCTGTCTATAATTTGCGGCCCCACCATTACCACCTTGTATTCAAAATTATCTTTCAAAATCTCAAACCATTCTTCGCGCTGTTTAACGGAAAGTTTTTTAGAATCTCTAATGTTTTTTAATAGTTTTGAATTTGCCGTTGCGGCTACCGCCGCAACGGCTATTGGTCCGGCCAAGGGTCCTCTGCCGGCTTCATCTATCGCCACGATATACTTCTTAACCATTATTTGTATTTTAACACGCAATGCAAGCAAATAAAATCGTGACTGTTCGAGATCGGATCTCGAACAGTTGGATAATAAAAATAAAAAATGGCGCCAACCGCATTGAGCCAGCGCCAAAAGTGAGGTAGAAAATAATTAAATGGTGGTAACTATTACTGAAAAAACAATTATTGCTTCCACTGCTAGTGAAATAACCACCCATTTTTTGGGGGCATTTATATCACCAGCAACAACAACAGCACCAACAACAGCAACAACAACAGCAAAATCAACAGCAACAACAACAGCAAAATCAACAGAGAATAACTTCAGAAATATAAAGAAAGCTCCGAGCGTTACTGCGGCCATCACCGCTTCCCATAAAATAAGTTTTTTCATCTTTCTTCCCTCCTTTCAAGGTTCCGTTTCAAATAAGACTAGCAGAGTTATATCAATCTGTCAAGGGTGCTGATTGACCCAAAATTTTGTAGAATAAAATTATGTTTGTTCACCTGCACACTCATTCTCATTACTCGCTTCTGGACGGCCTGGCCAAGGTGCCTAATTTGGTTAATGAGGCCGTGGAAAATAAAATGTCGGCCCTTGCTTTGACCGACCACGGCAACATGCATGGCATTATACAGTTTTATAAAAAAGCAATTGCCGCGGAAATCAAACCAATCCTTGGAACCGAAGCATATATCGCTCCGCGGGGAATGCGGCAAAAAGAAGCCGGCATTGACGCCAAACCATATCACCTGATTCTTCTCGCCAAAAACGAGGAGGGATACAAAAATCTTTTGAAACTAACCAGCGCGGCGCACATTGAAGGATTTTACTACAAACCGCGAATGGACAAAGAACTTCTGGCAAAATATTCAAAAGGATTAATCGCCTCCACCGCCTGCTTGGGTGGAGAAATTCCCCGCCTGCTTTTAAGCGAGAAATATGAACAAGCCCAAAAAACCGCGGAAGAATACCAAAATATATTCGGCAAAGATTCATTTTTTCTTGAAATACAGCACCACCCAACCGTGCCAAACTACGATTTAGTAAATAAACGTGTTGTTGAACTTGGAAAAAAAATGAATATACCCGTCATCGCCACTCAAGATATTCATTACTTAAAAAAAGAAGACGCTGCTGCGCAGGACGCGCTGCTCGCCATTCAGACAAACAGTTTAATGAAAGATCACAACCGACTCACAATGAAAAACGACGACTATTCTTTCAGAAGCACGGAAGAAATGGCTTCCCTTTTTAAGGATGTCCCGGAAGCCATTGAAAACACCGTAAAGATAGCGGAAAAATGCAACGTGGAATTAAACCTTGGCGAATGGATTTTTCCAAAATTCGAAATACCCGGAGGAAAAAACGCGGAAGCATATTTGCGTGAAAAAACAGCGGCCGGACTAAAATCTTCGGGCTTTTTTGAAGATAAAAAAAATCTAAAAAAAGCAAAAGAAAGAATTGATTACGAGCTGGGAATTATTAATAACAAAGGGTATGCTCCATATTTTTTAATAGTTGCCGACTTTGTAAACCACGCCAAGGCTAGGGGCATAATCACAAACACACGAGGTTCGGCCGCCGGTTCTTTTGTTTCTTACCTAATCGGTATCAGCAATGTAGACCCGTTAAAATACAACTTGCCCTTTGAAAGATTTTTAAATCCATACCGGCCTTCTCCGCCCGATATTGACATGGACTTTGCCGACGACAGACGGGATGAACTTATTGAATACGCCAAACAAAGATACGGACTTGATAAGGTGGCGCAAATCGGGACTTTTGGAACAATGATGGCCAGAGGTTCAGTGCGAGATATAACAAGAGTTTTAGACTATAGCTATCCTATCGGCGACAGAATCGCAAAAATGATTCCCTTCGGTTCACAAGGCTTTCCCATGAGTATTAAAAAAGCGATAGGAATGAACCACGCATTAAAAAATGCCTATGAAAATGAAAGTGAAACAAAAGAAATTTTAGACCTGGCGCAAAAAATAGAAGGCTCAGCCAGGCATATTTCAGTACACGCGGCCGGAGTGGTTATCAGCCCGGATGAACTTATCAACCATGTTCCCCTCCAACGCGAACCAAACGGTGACAAAATAATCACCCAATATGATATGGCCGCAGTGGAGGATGTGGGACTTTTAAAATTTGATTTTTTAGGAATCCGCAATCTTTCTATTTTAGGCCGCGCCGTGGATCTAATTGAAAAACTTCGCGGAGAAAAAATTAATTTGGATAAAATTCCGCTTGATGACAAAAAAAGTTTTGAACTCGTGGCCCGCGGAAACACAATTGGACTTTTTCAACTGGGAGGAAGCGGTATGACAAAATACTTGAAACAATTAAAACCCAGCAATATTGCCGACATCATGGCCATGATTGCCCTTTTCAGGCCCGGACCAATAGCAAACATTCCAAGTTATATCAACAGGAAACACGGCAAAGAACCCGTAAGTTATCTGGACCCGCGGCTTGAAAAGATATTGGGTAATACTTACGGCGTGGTAACTTATCAGGAAGATGTGCTTTTAATCGCCATGGAATTAGCCGGATATAACTGGGGGACGGTGGACAAGTTTAGAAAAGCGATTGGTAAAAAAATTCCGGCGGAAATGGCCAAACAAGAAAAAATATTTATAGAAGGGTGCCAAAAACACGGCAATCTTTCAAAAGAAAAAGCAGAAACATTGTGGCGTTTATTTAACCCTTTTAAGGGCTACGGATTCAACAAAGCGCATGCAGCCAGTTACGGCATGGTGGCCTATCAAACCGCCTACCTCAAGGCAAATTATCCGGGAGAATTTATGACGGCGGTGCTTAGCGCCGAGGCCGGCGACACGGACAAAATCTCTGAAATTATTGGTGAATGCAACAGAATGGGGATAAAAGTATTGCCCCCGGATATTAATGAAAGTTTCGGTGATTTTATGCTGGTCAATCCAGAAAAAACAGGCGAGCAGCGAGCCCTGCCTGCCGGCAGGCAGGCCATTCGCTTTGGATTATCCGCAATAAAAAACGTGGGTGAAAACATAATAAAAAATATAGTAAACGAACGAAAAGCCAACGGCCTTTTTACCTCCGTTGAAAATCTTCTGGAAAGAATACAATCGCGCGATTTAAACAAAAAATCAATTGAATCCCTTATAAAAGTGGGCGCCCTGGACGGGTTTGAAGAAAGAAACAAGTTGCTTTTCAACTTAGAAAAAATACTGGCCTACCACAAAGAAACTAAGCAAAGCCAAAACTTCAACCAATCTTCACTTTTTTCCGCGGCCGAAAACGCAATACAAACTCCCGGCTTAAGACTGAAAGAGACAGAACCCTTAGCGCTTGAAGAAAAACTAAAACTTGAAAAAGAACTTCTCGGTCTCTATATTTCCGGCCACCCGCTGGATAAATACCGAAGCAGACTGAAAAATGCCAAACTAAACATTAAAACAATCAAAACTTTCATAAGGCAAACACCGGTTATTTTCGCCGCCATGCCCGAGGCAATAAAAAAAATCATGACCAAAAACGGAGAGCCGATGGCCTTTATAAAATTTATGGATTTAACCGACAGCATAGAATCGGTGGTTTTCCCGAAGACATTAAACGACTATGGCCATCTGTTGGAAGAAAATAAATGTGTTATAATAAGAGGAAGATTAAGCCACAGAAACGACGAACCAAATATTATTTGTGAAGAGATAAGAGAAATAAAATTATGAAAAAAGACCACATAAAACTAGGAAAAGAATTGGACCTTTTTGTGCAAAGCGACATTGTGGGCCGCGGACTGCCCTTATTAACGCCTAAGGGCGCCACCATAAAACGCGCGCTTAGAAATTTTATTGAGGAAGAAGAAATAAAAAGAGGATACCAATACACGGAAACACCCGTGATGGCAAAAACCGAACTTTATAAAATCTCCGGGCATTTGGACCATTTTCGCGAAAGCATGTTTATTTTTAACGTAGGAAATGAAGAGATGGCCTTGCGGCCGATGACATGCCCGCACCATTTTATAATTTATAAATCCCGGCCAAGAAGTTATAAAGAGCTCCCCCTGCGATACGCCGAACTCGCCGAACTTTTCAGAAATGAACAAACAGGAGAAATGCACGGGCTTATACGAGTACGGCAATTTACTTTGGCCGACGCGCATATTTTCTGCGCGCCGAAACAACTGGGCGAGGAATTTAAAAATGTTTTAGACCTGATCCAATACGTAATGAAATGCCTGGGTTTCAAAAATCACTGGTACAGATTTTCCAAATGGAATCCGAAGGACAAGAAAAAATACATAGACAACAAAAAAGCATGGGAAGAATCCCAAAAAACAATGAAAGCAATTCTTGACGAGATGAAACTGGAATACAAAGAAGCCGAGGGAGAAGCCGCTTTCTACGGCCCAAAACTGGATATACAAATGAAAAATGTTTTCGGAAAAGAAGATACTATTTTTACCATTCAAATTGATTTTGCCCTGCCGGAAAGATTTGATTTAATCTACGAAGGGCAGGACGGTAAAAAACACAGGCCGATGATTATCCACCGCTCTTCTATCGGCGCATTAGAACGCACAATGGCTATGCTTTTGGAATATTATCAAGGCAGCCTGCCGATATGGCTATCCCCTGTTCAAGCGCTTGTAACTCCGATAAGTGAAAAATTTAATGATTATGGTCAAAAAGTTTTAGCCGAATTTAAGCAAGCCGCTCTTCGCGCGGAAATTGATTCAAGCAATGAAACTTTGAGTAAAAAAATTCTAAATAGTCAAAAACAAAAAATTCCCTACATTTTGATAGTTGGAGAAAAAGAAAGAGAAAACAATTCGGTGGCCGTAAGGTCACGCAAGAGAGATGAGGGGCAAATGAACATAAAAGATTTTATAAAACATATTAAAAAAGAAGTTGAAGAAAAAAAGTAAACATGATTCGCATCAACCGAATTATCCGTGTTTTAATCGCTTCCGATTTTATTTTTCATGTGGGAGTCGGTTTTGTGGATCCGATATTCGCGGTTTTTCTCGTAGAATCAATAACCGGCGGAACCGTTCAGCTGGTTGGAACAGCGGTGGCCATCTACTGGTTTACCAAATCCGTTCTGCGTCTGCCTATCGCCTATTTTTTGGACAAAAAAAGAGGAGAATACGACGATTTTTATTCAATGCTTGCCGGTTTTTTCATTATTACCGGCCTGCAATTCACCTACCTATTGGCGCAAACACCTAATCACATTTATATAATTCAAGTATTTATGGGCGTTGGCGGAGCATTGGCATTTACTCCGTGGTACGGTTTCTTTTCCCGGCATATAGACAAATACCGGGAAAATATGGAGTGGAGCATATCAAACTCTAGCGTGGGTTTCGGTATTGCCGGCGCCGGCTTTTTGGCCGGATTCGTGGCGGAACATTTCGGCTTCGCACCCATCTTTATTATCAGCGGAATACTTTCATTTTTCGGAACCTTGCTTTTACTTTTTATCGGCAAAAACGTTCAGCTTAAAAAAAGAGACGGATTTTCCATAAGATAAAAATAAAAATGCCAGAGAACCGTTCTCTGGCATTTTTGGTCTACTTAATTTTCAAAGAACTTGGAGCGGAGTGGGGACTCGAACCCCTTCGCCGGTTGGAGCCAGACGCAGCAGGCCTACCTGCCCCGCATTTTTATTATAACATCAAATATCCAAATTCTCCACCGCTTGGGCGTGTGTTTGAATAAAAAGTTTTCTCGGCTCTACTTCTTTTCCCATTAAAACATCAAACGTGCGGTTGGCCTTTTCGGCATCATCTATATTCACCTTGCGCAATACCCTATTCGCGGGATCCATGGTGGTTTCCCATAATTGAGAAGGATTCATTTCACCAAGACCTTTATAGCGCTGAATCATCGGATTAACGGCCTTCATTTCTTCTAATATTTTTTCCTTCTCCGCGTCATCATAGGCGTAACGCGCGGTCTTACCCGACTGAATTTTATAAAGCGGCGGCTGGGCGATATACAAATAGCCCCCCTCAATAACCTGTTTTAAGTAACGGTAAAAAAGAGTGAGAAGAAGGGTGCGGATATGAGCTCCGTCCACATCGGCATCGGTAGCAATAATTACTCTGTGATAACGCAGTTTTGACAAATCAAACTCCTCCGCTATGGCAGTGCCCAAAGCGATAATCAGCGCCTTAATTTCTTTTGAAGAAAACATCTTGTCAAATCTGGCGCGCTCCACATTCATAATTTTGCCGCGAAGCGGCAAAATGGCCTGAAAGCGGCGATCTCTGCCTTGTTTGGCGCTACCGCCGGCCGAATCTCCCTCTACAATAAAAAGTTCCGAATCCTCAGGATTTCTGGACTGGCAATCCGCCAGTTTACCCGGCAAGGTTAACCCCTCAAGAGCGCCCTTCCTTAAAACGCTTTCCTTGGCCGCCTTGGCCGCCTTGCGAGCCCGAAGGGCAAGCATAACTTTTTCTATGATGGCTTTCGCGTCTTGAGGATTTTCTTCAAGAAAAAAAGTAAAAGATTCGCCAAAAACGCTTTCCGTGGCGGTACGCGCTTCCGGATTGCCCAATTTTGCCTTTGTCTGCCCTTCAAATTGCGGCTCTCTTAATTTGATAGATAAAACCGCGGTCAAACCCTCTCTTACATCATCGCCGGTAAAAACGCTCTCGTTTTCCTTAATAAAATTGTTTTTTTTGGCGTAATCATTAAGTGTGCGTGTAAGAGCGGTTCTAAAACCGGTTAAATGCATGCCGCCCTCGGGAGTGTAAATATTATTGGCGAAACTCATTTCTCTATCCTGTAAATCATCCGCGTATTGCAGTCCTATTTCTAAAAACATATTCGCTTCAGGTAACTCTTTGGAAACATAAAAAATATTATTATGTATGGTGTCAAAATTCCTGTTTAAATAAGAAACGTAAGAACGAACCCCGCCCTCAAAACAAAAATGATGTTCTTTATGCAAAGACTCATCTTTTTCCCGCTGATCTTTTATGGAAATTTTTAAGCCCTTCACCAAATATGCCTGCTGACGCAAATGAGTTAAAATCCTTTTCCAGTCATAATCGGCCATTTCCAAAAAAACTTCCGAATCCGGCTCAAACGTGACGGAGGTGCCGGACCCATCGCATTTCTCCGTTTTTTTAACCTTGCATTTAGGCTTGCCTCTTTCGTATTCCTGAACCCACAAATAACCATCACGGCAAACCTCTACCTTCACATATTTTGACAAAGCGTTAACAACAGAAACGCCAACACCATGAAGACCGCCGGCGATTTTATAAGAATCCCCGCCAAACTTTCCGCCCGCGTGAAGCGTAGTCATAACGGTTTCAAGGGCGGATTTCTTCGTTTGTTTATGGGTATCCACCGGAATGCCGCGGCCATCGTCAACAACTTTTACCCTGTGGTTTGGCAAAAGAATTATGGCCACATTTTTAGCATAGCCGGCCATGGCCTCATCTATGGCGTTATCCGCCACTTCCCATATCAAATGATGCAAACCGTCCGGCCCGGTTGAACCGACATACATTCCGGGCCTTTTACGAACAGGCTCAAGACCCTCAAGAACGTAAATATCTTTAGCTTCGTAATTGCTTTTTTGTTTTTTTATTACTTTCTTACTTCCCATTGTAAATTTGCCTCTAGGGCATTCATAATTTTTTCCATAATTTCATTCACTTCCCCATCAGTCAATGTTTTTTCAAAACTTTGAAAAATGAGACGAAAGGCTAAACTCTTCTTTGTGTCCGGCGTGTACTCATCAAACAAATCAGTGTCAACCAAAAATTCGCCGCCTGTGTTTTCAATCACGTCCATTACTTCTTCTATCCTCGTGTCCAATGGCACAAAAAGAGAAATATCTCTTATTATCGCCGGATATTTTGAAAAAGGCCTATATTCAAGAGCTTCCGATATGGGCTGCGTAATGTCTGACAAATCAATGTTGCTCTTTGCCTTTTCTATAATCTCGCTTAAGTCAACCTCGCAAACATTATCCTTTATGATTTCTGATTCCAATGGTTCCGTTATTCCCATTTTTGTACAAAGCATATCCGCAATGCCTTTCAGTTCCATTGAAACCTGTCTTTTTTTTTCGTTGTCCTTCAAATAGCCAGCGGCTATGCCTATTTTTATTCTTTCGTTTTCATGAGCCAACCCTCCGCCAAAAACTTTTCCAATTTCAAATAATTTTACGGTATCATAATTCTTAAAATTTGCCTCTATATTCCTTTTAAGCCCCTCGTACAAACCGGTTCTCAAATAAGCCTTTTCCGAAGAAACGGGATTTTCCAGTTTTAATTTTTCTTCGCCTTTTTCCAAAAAAGAATAATTGTAAACCTCTGAAAAACCGGCCTCCGCCAAGAGACCCCTAATCATGGCTGAAAAAAAATACTCGTCGTTTCTTTCCGGCAAAACGCCGGTTTGAACGGGAATCTCAAGTGGAATATTCTCATAGCCGTACATTCTGGCAATTTCTTCTATCACATCTTCTTTTATGTTTATATCCATGCGCCATTTTGGCGGGTTCACGATAAATTGCTCGCCCTTTTCCTCAACTCCAAATCTTAATTTCTTTAAAATTTTTGTTATTTCAGCGCCATCAATCTCCACGCCCAATAATTTTTTTACGTCCCGAGACGTAAAACCGACGCTTGCCAGCGAATGCTTGGCTGAACAAACATCAATAAACTTCCCGGCCGGCTCACCAACGCCGAGTTCCTGAATCAATGCGGCCATTCTTTTTATGCCCGTCTCGGCAAGGAACAAGGACACGCCATGCTCAAACCTTAAAGACGCGTCTGTTTTTACGCCCGCGGACCTAGACGATTGATATATGGCAGAGGGATTAAAAATAGCCGCCTCCACAACAATATCTTTTGTGCCCTTTGAAATACCGCTTTTTTTACCGCCCTTAACACCGGCAACAGCCATTGGCTCTTTATCGTCCGCAATGACCAAAACACCCAAAGGCAAATCAATTTCTTTATTATCCAAAGTGAACATTTTCTCGCCATGAACCGCTTTTCGCACCACAATCTTTCGGCCGCCTATTTTTTGCAAATCAAAGGCATGAAGCGGCTGGCCGGTTTCAAGCATCACATAATTACCGATATCCACAATATTATTAATTGGCTTCTGGCCAATGGAGGTCAGTCTTTTCTTCAGCCATTCCGGCGATTCGGCAACCTTCACGTCTCTTACTAAAAACGCGATGTATCGCGGACACAATTCCGGCTCTTGAACATCCACGCTAACATAATCTTTTGTGTCCAAATCGGAACCTTTGTATTCAAAAACAGGCTCTTTCAACTGATAATCCAACACTGCCGCGCACTCACGCGCAATTCCCAAATGCGAATAACAATCCGGGCCGCGGTTTGGCAAAACATCAATTTCCAAAATATCTCCCTTGGCTTCAATTTCAAAACTATGCATTGTTAAAATCTCCGCCAGTTTATCCGGTTTAGGCAATGGTTTTTTAAAATATGATTGAATCCAGCTGTGTGAAAATTTCATATATTCGCATGTGCGTGTTCGCATAGAGCGAACGAAGTGCGCTTACGTTTTTCGCATACTTAAAATTGGTTTAAAAACCTTAAGTCGCTTCCGTAAAATAATCTAATATCGTCTATCTTATATTTAATCATGGCCACCCGATCTATGCCCACGCCGAAGGCAAAACCCTGCCACTCATCCGGATTTAAATTAACGTTTTTTAAAACCCGCGGATGCACCATGCCCGCGCCGGCAATTTCTATCCATCTGCCATTTAATAACGCGTCAACTTCTACCCCGGGCTCAACAAAAGGAAAATACCCCGGCCTGAAACGCAATTCCACTTTTTTATCGCCGAAAAGTTTTTTTAAAAACCCGGCCATCACCCCCTTTAAGTGCGCCAGCGTAATGTCGCGGCCAATCATCAAACCCTCCAATTGATTAAACTGAATTTCATGCGTGGCGTCCGTGGCCTCGTAACGATAAACCCTGCCGGGCACAACAATGCTGAAAGGCGGCTGATGGTGCTCCATATAACGAACCTGCATAGGACTGGTGTGAGTACGCAATAAATATTTTTGAGATTTAAGATTTGAGATTTGAGATTCTGGCTTTAGCCAGAAGGTGTCCCACATATCTCTGGCCGGGTGGTCTTTTGGAATATTCAAGGCGTCAAAATTATAGTATTCTGTTTCAATATCCGGGCCCAAAAACACGTCAAAACCCATGGACTGAAAAATATCCGTCATTTGCTTTGTTACAAGGGTTAAAGGATGAAAATGACCCTTATTTTTAGGCCTTTTTTGTCTATTCATGGGCTTTGCAATTTCACTAAATCTTACTTATATTTTACCAAAAAAGAGACAAAAAAACAACAAAAAAAGCCTGCTTTTTGTTTACAAAAAATTGGTCCCGCAAAACGCTCGCTTGGTTTGATGATGCGAGCGACGAGATTCGAACTCGTGCTACCTGCTTGGGAAGCAGATGTTCTACCCCTAAACTACGCTCGCATAAACGGGATTCTCAAAAATTACAGTCGCTTCGCTTCTTAATTTTTGGAAGAAGTACTCGTTATATCCCTTAACTAATCCCGCTAAAAAATACTAAAAAATTCTATCAATTTTTTGAAAAAACCGCCTGTATTTTTATTCTCCGATTCAGCCCTTGATGACCGGCTATCCAATATAACCACGTAACTCTCGCCCGGCTTTTTAACCTGAAACTTACTGCGCAACGTTTCTTCCACCCCGAAATCCGTTTCCAAATCGGCAATGCCGGCCTCCAAAGAAATCCTTCTTTGTTTTACATCCTCCAATTCACTTTCAATAATCCGATTTCTTAAAACCGCCTCTCTGCTTTTTTTATACATATCAAATACCGAAAAACCGACCAAAACCAATAATCCCAAAAATAAAACAAAAACCGGCCGCGAAAAAAATAATTTTTTAAATTTTCTTTTTTGCTCAAATTGCCTCATGTGTTATGATAAAATTATGTTTCAAAGCAAGCGCGGTAAAAAAATAAATCGCATGGTGTGGATAGCCGCAAGCACGCTAATCGTTATTAGTATGGTGCTTTATCTTATTATACCACTCCTCTACTGATCCATCTCCCCTCTCATCATTTTTATAAAAACATCATGGGGTATGTTAACCTCCCCAAATTGTTTTAATTTCTTTTTACCCCTTTTTTGTTTTTGCCACAATTTCATTTTTCGCGTTCTGTCTCCGCCATACAAATGGCCCGTAACATCTTTTTTTAAAGCCGAAAGCGACTGCGACGCCAAAATTCTTCCCATGCCCCGCACTTGTATTTTTATGGTAAACAAGGCGCGAGGAAGCAATAATTTTAACTGCCTGGCCATATTTTGCGCCTGACGCTGCATGTCAATCCGCTTTATCACGCGGGAAAAGGCCGGCACTCTTTCACTGTTCAACAACATATCCAATCTGACCAAATCCGCTTCTTTTTCCCCGACTATTTCATAATTAAAAGAAGCATACCCCTCGCTGGCACTTTTTAATTCCTCAAAAAAGTTATCCACTATCTCACGCAAGGCCATTTCTGAAACCAGAAGCAATCGGCCTTCTCCAAAATCCTTGGTGTCTTTCACAATAGCTTCGTGTTTTCTTAAAACCTGAAGAACAAGACTAAGTTTATCCACCGGAGTTATAACCTCCACGCGAACACAGGGTTCTAAAATTCTCTTAATCTCAAAATGCTCCGGAAAAAGAGAAGAAGAATAAATTTTCTTAACACCCTCTTTCAAAGTCTCGACCGTATAAACAACGGTGGGGCTGGCGATTACCAGATCCAGGCTAAATTCTCTTTTCAATCTTTCAATAATAATCTCCAAATGAAGCATTCCCAAAAAGCCGCACCTAAAACCCCTACCCAAGACTCCGCTGCGCTCTTCGTCAAAACTTAACGCGCTATCCCTAAGTTTTAACCGCTCAAGCGCCTGCTTTAAATTGTCAAACTCATCTTGAGATTCCGGAAAAATACCCACCCAGACAACCGGCGCCGGTTCCTTGTAGCCCTTAAGCGGCTCCAAACCGCCGTCTTTTAAAAGCAGCGTGTCTCCAACCTTGGCAATATTGGCTTCTTTAATATTTGTAATCACATAACCGATTTCGCCGTTTTTTAAAATATCCACGGATTGGCTTAATGGCGTAAAAACGCCAACCTCATTAACCTGAAATTCTCTTTTAGACTGAAAAAGAAATACTCTGTCTCCTTTTTTTATGCTTCCGCCAAAAATTCTCACATAAAGAATAACGCCCCGATGAGTTGAATATTCAAAATCAAAAATCAAAGCGCGGAGCGTATCTTTTTCGGAATCAATTGGCAGGGGAACACGACGAATAATTTCTTTCAGAAGGCTTTCCACCCCCTCCCCTGTTTTGGCGGAAATTTCCAAAATATCATCTTCATTACACTTCAAAATTTCAACAATCTCGGCCTTTACCTCCAGAAGTCTGGCATTGGGGCTGTCTATTTTATTGACAACCGGAATAATGGACAAATTCTGTTCTTTGGCCATTTCCAAATTGCTGATTGTCTGCGCCTGAACACCCTGAGTTGCGTCCACCAAAAGCACTGCAGCCTCAACCGCCTTTAAAGAGCGGGAAACTTCATAACTAAAATCTATATGCCCCGGAGTATCGATCAAGTTCAAAATGTAAAAATCAAATCTCAAATCTTCTTTTTTAGATTTAATTTTTGAGATTTCGGATTGAGGATGCCACAGCATCCGAACAGGCTGCATTTTAATGGTTATGCCCCTTTCACGCTCCAAATCCATTTGGTCCAGATACTGCTCGCGCATTTTTCTTTTTTCTATTGTCTTGGTCAATTCCAAAAATCTGTCCGCCAAAGTAGATTTGCCATGGTCAATATGAGCAATAATGCAAAAATTACGAATATTGTTTACCATGTTTTTCTACGGCAATTCTTCGGGCTCCGGCCTGATAATGACTCGTTTTGTAAATCTTTTTTGCAATGAAGTTGTAATTTCTTTCAATTCTTTATTTTTCAAAAGATTCAACAACACAAAACCGGCAAACAAGCCCGAAAGTCCGGACAAAAAACCCTGCATAAAAACGCCGAAAAAGGTATCCAAACCAAACAAATCATCAAAAACCGATAGGGCAAAATAAGAAACGACTCCTATCAACAAAGAAGTCAAAAAAACCTGTACAACGCTTTTTTTAATCCGGTCCAAAATTCTCCCAAAAATGCGCTCAAAAGAAACAAACAAAAAGAAAAAATTTATAATCATACCCAAAGAGTAAGCAAGGGGTAAAAACAAAACAGCCGAACCCGAAACCTGCTCCACCCTTAAAATCCTGTCAAAAACAGTTAAAATTCCCGCGGAATGTTTTAAAATTAAAAGAAAACCCAGGGCGAAAATTATTATTAAAACCGAAGAAATAAAATTAATAACCAGCGGGGCCCTTGTTTTCCCGGCGGCGTAAAAAGCGCGCACCAAAAGCAAAATAAGCCCTTGGGCAAAAAGAGACACGGCGAACAAGGCAAGAGCGGCTGCCGTAAGACGGGTATCTGTCCAACTAAAAGCGCCTGCGCCCAAAAGAACGCGCACAATTTGCGCGCGAAGCACGATAAAAAGAACCGTAACGGGCAAAAGCCAAAAAATAATATGACGAAAACTTGAATCCACGGCAAAAATAAAATCTTCTTTTTTTTGATTGATAAAACTTTTCGCGAGTGTCGGAAAAGCCGCCACGCTATAACTCAAAGCGATTACCCCCAGAGGTATGGCCTGCAAATTTGAGGCAAGATTAAAAATAGTAATGCTGCCCGCCGCTAAAAGTGAAGCCATGGCCGTAATCACCAGAAGCACCAACTGATGCAGGGTCAAACCAAATGTTCTAGGTAAAGACAGCGCCACAACCCTCTTTATCTCCTTGAAAGAAATGGATAACGCGAAACGCGGAAAAAATCCAAGAGAAACAAGAGATGGAACCTGAATTAAAAAATGCAAAAGAGCACCCGCAACAACACCCCAAATCACGCCGTTAATTCCCATAACAGGATAAAGAACCAAGAGACCAAAAATTATTCCCGCATTATATAAAACACCGCTTAGCGCGTAAACGAAAAAACGATTAAACGACTGAATCACGCTTGAAACTAAATTGGAAAGCCCCAGAAGAAACGGAGAAAGCAAAAGAATACGGCTAAATTTTATTAAGACGCTCGTATCTTCAGCCGAAAAACCCGGGGCAATGACGCCAATAATGCAAGGAACAAGAAAAAATGTGATTACCCCCAAGGCTACAATTGAAAAAAAGAAAATCGTAAAAACTTGATTAATAAATAACCGGCGAGAAATAAAATCTTTTTTCTCCAAAAAAAGAGGGATTAAAGCTGTGGTGGAAACCAAAAAAAGAGACAACACATAAAGCAAATCCGGCAGACGAAAAGAAGCATAATAAATATCAAGCGCTCTGTCGGCGCCAAAACTACCGGCCAAAAGCCTGTCTCTTAAAACAGCCAATAATTTGGCGCCAATAGAAGCAAAAGCGAGCAAAAAGGCGGCCTGATGCAGACCATTTGTTTCTCTGTTTAAAAAAGTAAATAATCTAAACATAAAGAATTAGCCACTGGCCACTAGTGGCTAGTGGCTAGTGGCTAGTGGCTAGTGGCTAACTTGGCTAGTGGCCAAACAATTATTCCTCTATTTCTTCTACCGGTAAATCTTCCCTTTCTTCCGGCGGTAACTCCGGTGGTGAAATTGAAGACAGAGCGGGTTTACCCGCTTTCAGATTGGACAAAATAGTCTTAATCTCTTCATTGTCCGGATTAAGAGCGCCGACTTTTTCAAATTGTTCAACGGCCGCCCGCTTCTCCCCCTTTTTATCATAAGCCAACCCAAGGAAATAAAGAGCGTTGGAATAATTCTCATTCACAGACACCGCTCGCTTCAATGCAAGAATGGCGCTGCCGTAATCTTCTTTTTGATAATAAAGCAAGCCCAACTGGAAAAGAACACCAATATCGTTGGGGGCCGTAAGACGAGCCATTTCCGTACGTTGAATTGCAGAGTCCAAATCACCTTCCTGGGCCGCGATTTGCGCGGCAAGAAACAAAGCCAAAGTGTAATTACTCTTAAGGTTTAACGCCGAAGAAAGATAATCAATTGCTTCTTTGTTGTTACCGGCTTGAACTTCCACCCGCGCCAAGTTTAGATAAATCTGGGGATCTGAAGGAGAACGCTTCAAGGCCTCTTTGTAAGCATCAACAGCCGCGTCTCTGGCGCCTTGTACTTGATAAGGAATGACGCTTTCGTACACCCTGCCAAGAGACTGCCAGTTTGCCGGGTCTTGAGGATTAACCCGAATGGCAGTTTGCATATTCTGAACTGCCGAGGCGAGAAACGCCTGAAAACGCGCGCTCAATTCCTCTTGTGAAAACTGCTGCTGTTGGTTTACCAAAACGGAAAGATTTAATAAATCCAGGTCGCCCAAGGCCCGATAATACCTGCCTTGCTCGTCATAACGAATCGCCCGCTTTAAATATACTTCCGCCTTAGCCAAATCACCCTCCTGGTTCAAAACTTCAACACCTTTTCCATAAGAATACGCGGCCCAAGATTTCTGAAACACCAGATAAAAGGAAACGGCCGTAAGAATAAGCAAAAGAACAATAGACAAAGAAGACACAAAACCGGCAATTGGCCTTTTCAAAAAAGAAAATTCGGCAAGCGCGACTCGCCCTATTTTTGCAAGTATCGCAAAAAACAAACCGGTCACAATAAAAGAAAGAGCGAAAAGAAAATTACTAGTGCTGTAAATAACATTAAATGTCCATAAATAAACCGAACCCAAAAACAAGCTGAAAAACAAACTTTTGGTTATCTCATCACCCTTATAGCCGATAGACCTAATGCCGTAATAAACAAGCGCCAGCAAAAAAACAAGCCAGACAAACCCTCCCAATACGCCAACCGTAGATAACAGAGAAGGGATAACGCCAATCCCATAATCAAAACGCAGGTTCCAAAAAATAGTTTGGTTTATACCTTCCGGTTTAAACTTGAGCCAGTCGTAACCAAAGGTACCCGGTCCGCTTCCCACCAAGAGATTTTTAATACCCGAAGACCAAGTATTTTTTGCCACGTCTATCGTAGCCCCCCAGGAAGGCCGAACCTCCAGAAAATTAAGATTTAAACCGCTGGCCAGATCGCCGATTAAATTACCAGCCAAAATAAAAAGCAACGAAAGCAAGATAAGAAAAAGCGGCAATTTGGCAAAGACTCGCCTTTCTCCGTACGAGGTAAACAAAGAAACCAAAAATAGAAGCATAAAAAACCCAAAGACAATCCAGGCCGCGGTAAAATTAACCAAAAACATCACCAACAAAGAAGCAACGCTAATGAAAATCAAAAAAAGCCTCCAAAACTTTCCTCTGTGAAGCTGCAACATGCGTGAACCGAAAAACTGCAAAAAAACGACGGAAATTAGCGCGATCAGGCCAAAAAAGATCGCAAGCTCGCTCCAGGAACCCACAAAATTACTGAATGTGGAAGGCAAAAGATTAAAAAAAGTTAAACCAAAAACAACACGTAAAAACTGACAAACAAAAACAAGAGACGCGGAAAAGAAAAGCAAAAACAAAAGTTTTAACATTTTTTCTTGGGAACGAAAAAGCGAAAAGGTAAGAAAAAACAAAACAGATAAAATAAGTATTGAGAAAAAACTCGTTGTTTCAGCCCCGCTTCCCAACAAAGAAACAGACGGCGTGGCAGAAAAAAGAGAAGAAACCAAGGTAACCACGACGATTCCCAAAAGCGCCAAAAGAATAAAACCGCGCAAATATTTTATTTTTCCTTCTTGAAGTAAATACGTTAAATAAAAGATAAGAGCGGCCAATGTCAAAACAAAAATCAAAAAAGACTTACTAAAAGCAAGTGTAAAAACTCCGATGGGTATTAACCATAAGGGCAAAAGCAGCACCATGGCCATTAAAAAATAACGAGAGACGGTTTTCCACTTGTCGGCGCCGCCTGAAGAGCGTTCGTTGTCAGAAACAACAGAACCCTCAGAAACTTCGATGTTTTCTTCAATTGTTATATTTTCCATAATATCTAAAAATTACTTATACTTATAATTATAATTATATCTTCGCTACTAGTAATTATAAACAATTGCAAAAAAAAGCCAAGAACGAAAAGCTTTACAAATAAATTTTATGTGATATACTTATAATGGCTCTTCGTCAGATAGTCGCTCCGCCTAAATGCAAAACTTTTGGCGGAGAGGAAAGTCCGAACACTCCCTTTATCATAATATGGCAAAAATACTTGATAAAGGAGCAGGGTAGCGGGTAACACCCGTCTGTCAGTGCTCCGCACTGGCAAGAGGTGCGAACAGAGACGAGTCCCGCCTTTGGCGGGAGTGAAACGGCTAAATCCTTACCCGGGTGCAAGGCCGTGCCCCGCCTTTGGCGGGGAGTGCCGCTTGACCCGCCAGGTAACTGGCGAGGCAGATAAATGACTATCGCCCCGCCTCTCGTGAGAGGCGGGGGACAGAATTCGGCTTATAGACAGAGAGCCGCCAATTGGCGGGTGAGTTTTTGAAAATCGGTTAATTTATTTTGCAACTCTTCTTTTTTACCGCAATTTTCGCATTTTCTTATATCTTCGGCTAAAATTTTTCTTATATCTTCGGCTAAAATATTGAGTTTTTCTTTCAAATACTCCTTTTTAAACTCTCTCGTTAAATTCTCTATTTCTTCATCCAAATTATCATTATTCTGATAACAAAGTTCCGCCTCAAAAATAATTCGATTTAAATATTCTTTTTCTCCTGCCTGTCCGGCAGGCAGGCCCGCTTCGTGGCCGCTAAAAATGAGTTTTTTAATTTCCCCGGAATAATGCGCGCTGTCAATATCCCATCCCCTCCACAAAGCCAAACCCAAAAGCCGATCTTTCAAAAGGTCCTTCCGACTTCGCAGGGGCGCGGAACAAAAAGGTTCATCTTTTTTTTGCTTGCCGCCCTGAGCCGTGTTGAAGGGTGTTTCTTTTCTGATTATTGAAGAGTCAAGTTTTTCAATTTGTTTAAAAACCGCCTCCTCGCGAACATTTATCGTATTTGCGATTTTTGAAACCCAATAATTTTTGTCTATCTCGCTCTGAATTGAAGCAATATAAGGCAAAACGTTTTTTTCTACGTCTATTTTAAAACCGCGCGAATCCCAAGAATCGTGTTTCTGTTTCAAAATATTCAAATAAAAATCAATTACGTGGTTTGCGTCTTCTGCCAGCCTAAGCCAGCCAGAGCCATCTTCCAAAATTACATCCGCGGGATCTTTTCCTTGCGGCATTAAAATTGCCCTAACCTCAAACCCGTTTGAAAAAGCCAAATCTATGCTTCTTTTTGCGGCAGAAAACCCGGCTTCATCACTATCAAAAGCCATTATCAAATTCCCGCTGAGCCGACGAATCAAATTAAGATGGTGATCGGTTAAGGCAGTGCCGGAAACAGCCACTGTGTTAACACAACCAATCTGATGTGCCATCAACACATCCATCTGTCCCTCCACCAAAATACAGGCGTCTTTTTTTCGTATTTCTGTTTTTGCCGCGTCAAAACCGTATAAAATTTTTGATTTATTATAAACAACGGTTTGAGGAGTATTGATATATTTCCCAATCCCTTCTTTTTCTTTGCCAAAGATTCTACCCGAAAAGCCGACAACGCGGCCGGAGGCATCTTTTAACGGAAACATTATCCGGCCGCGAAATCTGTCGTAACAATCACCGCTTCCTTCTTTTGAAACAACCAACCCTGCTTTTTTCATCTGTTCATTGGAATACCCTTTACTTTTTAAAAAATCGAAAAGATTACGCCAACCCGCGTCTTCTGTCGGAGCAAAACCGATGCTAAATTTCTTTAGACTTTCATTCTTTAATCCCCTTTTCCACAAATAAGAAAGCACATTCCTGTTTAAAGCAAGATTTTTTTGATAAAACACCGAAGCATCTTTTAACAAATCCAGCAACTGCGTCTTTTCATTTCTTATTTCGGGATTCTGGTAGGTAACACTGACGCCGGCGCGATCGGCCAAAATACGGAGGGCATCAGGAAACTCCACTCCCTCAATTTGTTTTACAAATTCAAACATGTCTCCGCCGCGATTACAGCCAAAACAATGCCATATTTCACGGGAAGGCGAAACGTAAAAAGAAGCGTCTTTTTCAGAATGAAAAGGGCAAACAGCGCGATAATTCGCCCCAGCTTTCTTGAGTTTAATATAAGAACCAACAACATCTACCACGGTAAGCCGCTGTTTAATTTGTTCAACAGGAGACGACATATTATCTTCAGTCTACCCTAACCAAACCCAAAAATCAAAGCAACGTCTTGCGGTAACGTTATAGTTAAAATTCCATTTTTTTAAGAAGTTTAGTTTTGATTCTTTCATCTAAAATCGCACCGGCTTTTGGCCCTATCACCGGGTCTGTAAAAATTTTTGATAACTCATTATCAGACAAGAATTCAAGATATCGCCCCAACTCATCTCGTGTTTTTACAAATTCATTATGAATATTACCATTAACTACGTCGTATTTACCTCTTGTCTCAGAAATTCGTACCGCACCTAGAATCTTTGGTTTTAATTCCAAATATCTTTTTAATATATCTTTATAAGTTTGATTATTCATAAAATTAAGATTTCTCAATTAAATTTTCGCTCTTTTATTTCCTTTTAATAATTTGATAATTTCGACCCGATAAATCCGAAAAGTTATCCACAGATAAAATTTAGAACTTTCGTATTTTTTTCGGTATAATACAAATATACCAAAAGTTTTACGAAACCACAAACCTGTGGATAAAACATGAACACGAATCTCACAAAAAACCAAAAAGCAATTCTAGGCTTTATAAAAACATTCCAAAAAAAGAACGGCTACTCCCCCACCCTGGAAGAAATCGGGAAAAAATTTAAACTTTCTTCTTCTGCCACTATTTACCAATATCTCGCTGCCTTGGATAAAAAAGGATACACCAAAAGAACCAAGGGTCAACCACGTTCTATTGAAATAATTAAAAAATCAAAGAAACAAAACGGCTTGGTAAAAATTCCGCTTTTGGGAACAATTGCCGCGGGCCAGCCAATAGAAGCTATAGAAATTCCAGATGAAACAATATTGGTTGCAAAAAATGAAATTGGAAATTATAAAAATTATTATGCATTGAAGGTTAAAGGAAACAGCATGATTGATGAGGGTATTTTCGATGGAGATATTGTCATAATTAGAAAATTACGCCGGGTCACTCAACGAAACTTATCTTGCTAACAAATCAAAAACAGATAATATTATAACATATGTCTATAACAGAAAATAAAGGGCAACCAACGTGGGCGGAAGCAATTGAAACGGTGATGAAATCGCACGGATATTTTGCAACTCTTAAACAGCTTCACGAGGAAGCGCCAAAACTGAAAGAACACTCTGGAAAAACGCCCAACATGACAATCAATTATGTTGTGCAGGTTGACGAGAGGTTCACTAAAATCATGCCGGGCTTATGGGCGTTGTCAGAATATTTGGATAAGTTACCCAACCATCTCAATCCAAAAATCCGCCTTGTTGGGGGGCTGCATTACGAATTTACGAAGTTACAAAGTTCAACTACGTTCAACTACCCTGACACCCGTACAAGTGTCACATAACTTGGCGATCGTCATGGTTGTGTGACAGTTGATAAAGTTGAAACCGTGATTTATTCCTCGCTCACATCCTCTGATTCATCTTCTTTAAATCTATGTAAACTCTTCAAGTCCTTGCGAAAGCCGGTGCCTGCCGGGATAAGATGCCCAATAATAACATTCTCTTTCAAGCCGCGCAAAACATCTCTCACTCCTTCGGTTGCCGCGCCTATAAGCACCCGGGCCGTATCCTGGAAAGAGGCGGCGGACAGAAAACCCGCGGCGCTAAGCGAAACCTTACTAATACCCATGGGTGTTTCTATCACGGTGGCTTCCCTGCCCCCCTTTTCTTTTACCCTTTTGTTTTCTTTCAAAAAAACGGCTCTTTCAACTATCTTGCCGCGGTTCAAATTGGTATCACCCGAATCTTTAACACGAAATCGAGAAAACATCTGACGGACAACAACTTCCAAATGCTTATTATTGATAGAAACCCCCTGATTATCGTAAACCCAGCCCACTTCGCGAATAATATAACGCTGTGCGGCTTCCTGCCCGGCGATTTTGAAAAGCGCCTTCACATCTATCGGACCGTCTGAAAGAGGCTGGCCGGCCTTAATCTCCTGACCAACTTTCACAATTACCCTTTTCCCAAAAGGAATAGGATATTCTTTTGATTTTTTATCCTTCTCTACGGTTACGGCCCTTTCCTGGTTTTGATGCACGTCTGCCGAAGTAAGTTCTTTAATCCGCAAAACTGTTCCGTCTATCTCGCTTATAACAGCCGGGTTGGCCGGAGTCCTCATCTCAAAAAGTTCATCAATTCTCGGAAGACCAAGCGTGATATCTCCCGAGTCCGCGGCCACACCGCCGGTGTGAAAAGTACGCAGCGTCAACTGTGTGCCCGGCTCACCAATGGCCTGCGCCGCCACAATACCCACAGCCTCACCTAATTTAATGAGTTCCCCCCTGCCCAAATCCTGGCCGTAACATTTTTTACAAATACCCCAGGAAGTATTACAACTCAAGGGAGACCTGACATAAACCTCCTCAACCGAAGAACCATTAATAATTCCGGCATCTTCAAAAGTCAAAAAATGACCCGCCTTCAAAGTTTTCCTGCCGACCTTCAAATTTTTGGCCAATACTCTACCCATTATATTATCAAAAAAACTTATTCCCAGTTCCGCCTCTTCCGAACGCTTAATCAAAAAGCCGTTCTTATCTTTACAATCTTCTTCGCTGATAATAACGTCCTGCGCCACATCCACCAAACGGCGGGTAAGATAACCGGCCTTGGCGGTTTTTAAAGCGGTGTCCGCCGTACCCTTTCTCGCGCCATGCGTTGAAATAAAGTATTCCAGAATGCTCAGGCCTTCTTTATACGAACTCTTGATTGGAAAATCTATAATTTTACCGGCGGGGTTCATCACCAGCCCTTTCATGCCGGCCATTTGATTAACCTGACCCCAACTAGCCCGGGCGGCCGAAGAAACCATGCTAAACACGGGCCCAAAAATATCAAGCGATTGGGGGACTTTTTCGTCTATCTTGTTTTTCGCTTCCTGCCAAATTTCTATTATTTTGTAATACCGTTCTTCTTCGCTTAAAAATCCATTGTTAAAATACTCATAAATCTCCGCCTCTTTTTTCTCGGCCTCTCTTAATATACGCCCTTTCTCGTCCGGTACACGCAAATCTTCCATGCCCCAGGAAATACCCGAACGGCTGGCGTATTCAAAACCAAAGTCTTTTATTTTATCCAAAATAGGCGGAGTGGCGTCTACCCCGTAACAACGGATCAATTGTTCCACCAAATTGGCCAATTTCTTTTTTGTAAGCTCGTCATTGATAAAAGCAAAATCATCGGGCAAAACACTATTAAACAAAAGACGGCCGACGGTGGTTTCTAAAATATCACCATTAAAAGAATTATATTTTTTGTTATTTTTTTTAATTTTTACCTTTATTAACGCTTGAAGTTCAACAATGTTAAAATCATAAGCATTAATGGCGTCATTGGGACTTGAAAAATATCTTCCTTCGCCAAAAGAACCCGGTTTAGCGCGCGTCATAAAAAAACAGCCCAAAACTATATCCTGGCTGGGATTTACCACCGGCCTGCCGGTGCGCGGAATAAGCAGGTTTTTATTTGAAGCCATGAGTTCGGCGGCCTCTTTCTGCGCTTCTTCTCCCAAGGGAATGTGAACAGCCATCTGGTCGCCGTCAAAATCTGCGTTGAAAGCGCTGCAAACAAGCGGATGCAACTGAATAGCGTTTCCGTCTATCAAAACAGGCAGAAAAGCCTGCACGCCCAAACGATGAAGGGTAGGCGCCCTATTTAACAAAACATACTTATCGGTAATAACATTTTCCAAAATTTCCCACACATCATCCGTTTTTTCATCTATAAGCCTATTTGCCCCGCGCACATTGTGGGCCAGTTCACGCTGTATAATTTTGGAAATTATAAACGGACGAAAAAGTTCCAAGGCCATAAGCTTGGGCAAACCGCACTGATGCATTTTTAATTCCGGGCCGACCACAATCACCGAACGGCCGGAATAATCCACCCGCTTTCCAAGCAAGTTCTGTCTGAATCTCCCATGCTTTCCGCGAAGCATATCGGCCAGTGAACGAAGCGGACGCTTTTGAGACTGGCTCACGGCAGCGACACCCTGTGTGCGCCTGATAGAATTATCTATCAAAGAGTCAATCGCTTCCTGCAGCATTCTTTTCTCGTTTTTAACAATTACATCCGGGGCGTTTAATTCCAAAAGTCTCTTCAAGCGATTGTTCCGATTCAAAACCCTGCGGTAAAGATCGTTGACGTCGGAAGTGGCGTGACGGCCGCCATCCAACTGCACCATCGGCCGCAGAGCAGGCGGAATAACCGGCAATACGGTTAAAAACATCCATTCAGGCCTATTTTTGGATTTAATCAGGGAGTTAACCAGAGAAATCTGCTTCAAAAGTTTCTTGCGCGCTTGCGGGTTCGCGTCTTCATATTTTTTTGTGAACTTATCCGAAAGTTTCCGTAAATCAAGCTCTTTACAAATATTAAAAAGGGCCTCGGCGCCCGAAAGGGCTTCAAAACACTCTCCATATTTTAAACTTAAATGTCTAAACTCGTGCTCATCCAAAACACGATGGGCGGTAATATCATTAACTTCCTTTTTGGCAACCCGATAGACTTCTTTTAAATCCGTTTTCTCTTTCTTTGACTCAAGTTTTCTGATTTTGGTCTTATATTCTTTTTCAAGAGCGGAGAAAATTTCGTTTTTATTATCTTCGTTAACCTTAATAATAATGTAGCCGGCAAAATAAATAACCTTCTCCAAATCCACGATGGACATATCCAAAAGCAAACCGAGCCTCGAGGGAGTGCCGCGAACAAACCAAATATGAGCCGTAGGAACGGCCAAGACAATATGACCCATTCTTTCTCTTCTCACACTGGAACGAGTTACCTCAACCCCGCATTTTTCGCAAACAAGCCCCTTATATCTTACTCTGCGATATTTGCCGCAATAACACTCATAATCTTTTTCCGGGCCGAAAATACGCTCGTCAAAAAGACCATCGCGTTCCGAGCGCTGGGTGCGGTAATTTATGGTTTCCGGCTTGGTAACTTCCCCGAAAGACCAAGACAAAATTTCTTCCGGTGATGAAAGTTTAAGCGTTATTGAATTAAAATCCATTAATTTTTGTTCATTCGCCATCTTGTTTTTCCAAAATTACGTTTAACGCCAATCCCCTTAATTCATTTACCAAAACATGAAAAGCCGCGGGTATATTCGGATACCTGAATTTTTCACCCCGCACAATCGCGTCAAAAACATTTGTACGGCCCATAACATCGTCCGATTTAATGGTGATCATTTCCTGCAGCGCGTGCGCCGCGCCATAACCCTCCAGAGCCCAGACTTCCATTTCTCCAAATCTTTGGCCGCCGCCTTGCGCCTTGCCGCCAAGCGGCTGCTGGGTAATAAGAGAATAAGGGCCGATGGAACGCATGTGCAATTTATCCTCCACCATGTGAATAAGTTTGAGCATGTAAATCTGGCCGACCGTTATTTTTTGCTGATATGGCTCACCGGTACGGCCATCATAAAGTTTTACCTTGCCGTCTTTTGGCAAACCCGCGGCAACCAACTCTCGGCTGATTTCTTCCTCGGTAACGCCCGCGAATGGCGGAGTAATGGCCTGGTACCCCAAACGCTCGGCTGCCCAGCCAAGATGCGTCTCAAGAATCTGGCCGACATTCATTCGTGAAGCAACACCCAGCGGATTTAAAATAATGTCCACCGGAGTGCCATCTTCAAGATAAGGCATATCTTCCAAAGAAAGCACTTTAGAAATAACACCTTTGTTTCCGTGCCGGCCTGCCATTTTATCCCCTACTGAAATTTTTCTGAGTTGGGCCACCTGCACCTTGATTTCTTTTATGACACCCGTTTCAAGTTTATCTCCTCTATCGCGGGAAAAAACTTTTACGCCGATAACGCGACCGCGCTTTCCATGCTCCAAACGCAAAGACGTGTCTTTTACCTCCCTCGCCTTTTCGCCGAAAATGGCGCGAAGCAATCTTTCTTCCGGCGTAAGCTCCACCTCTCCCTTGGGAGAAATTTTACCAACCAGAATATCGCCCGGCCGCACACCCGCCCCGATTCGCACCACACCTTCTTCATCTAAATCTTTCAATTTTTCTTCGCCCACATTGGGAATATCATAAGTGGTAATTTCGGGACCAAGTTTGGTATCTCGCACCTTGACCGAAAACTCTTCAATGTGAACAGACGTAAAAATATCATCCTTCACCAACCGCTCGGAAATAATAATAGCGTCTTCAAAATTGGCGCCTCCCCACGACAAAAAAGCAACCAAAATATTTTTACCCAAGGCAAGCTGGCCGTTTTCCGTAGAACTGGTATCAGCCAAAACTTGACCTTTTTTCACCTCCTGTCCCGGTTCAACCACCGGCTTCTGGTCTATTAAAGTAAAGTCGTTTGAACGCAGAAAATTTACCAGATTGTAAGTTTTGGTTTTCCGTGCCCTTTCTCCGCCTTCGGCGGAGATTATAATTTTGTCCGCGTCCACGTATTTAACAACGCCGGAATTCTTAGCAACAATTAATCTGCCGCTATCAATAGCCGCTTTTTCTTCCCACCCAGTAGCAACCAAAGGCGCCTCGGGATTAAGGCAAGGTACGGCCTGTTTCTGCATATTTGAACCCATTAAAGCCCTGTTCGCGTCATCGTGTTCAAGAAATGGTATAAGAGAAGTGGCCACGCTGAAAGCCTGCTGAAAAGAAACGTCAATAAAATCCACCTCATCGCGAGCCACAAGCCCCGGCTGAAGCTTTACCCTGGCCTCCACCTGCTCGTCTAAAAGATTTCCCTCTTTGTCATAAGCCACGCCGGCATGAGCAATGTTGTACTTGCTTTCTTGAAGAGCGTCTAAAAAAACTATTTCTTTGGTGATTCTGCCGTTTTTCACCCTGCGGTAAGGAACCTCAATAATGCCGTAATCATTAAGACGGGCGTATGTGGCCAAGTGCACCACCAAGCCGATATTCGGGCCTTCGGGCGTTTCAATGGGGCAAATACGGCCGTAGTGAGAAATATGCACATCACGCACTTCAAAACCGGCCCGTTCACGAGTAAGGCCGCCTGGTCCCATGGCCGAAAGCCGGCGTAAATGCTCTACCTCATCCAGCACATTCTTCTGACTCATAAACTGGGAGAGCTGATTGGTCATAAAGTATTCTTTCACCGCCGCGGAAAAAGGACGCGTGTTTACCAGTTGGCTGGGCGTGAGGGTTTCCGCTTCCAAAGTAGACATTCTGTCCTGAATGGCTTTTTTCATACGTGTCATGCCCACACGGATTCTTTCCTGAAGCATTTCCCCCACGGCTCTTATTCTTTTGTTTCCCAAATGGTCTATGTCGTCCGGCTGGGCCTGCGGAGTATCGTTTAAACGGATTATTTCCGTGATAGTGGCGATCAAATCTTTTTGTGTTAAAACGCGGGATTCGTTTTTAATATTGTCCAGCGGAAATCCAACCCGCTGGTTAAATTTATATCTTCCCACAACCGATAAATCATAACGGCTGGGATCAAACATGGCGTCTATCAAATCTTTCGCATTCTTGCTGGTGGCAAGTTCGCCCGGCCGGATGCGTCTAAAAAGTTCAACATAAGCCTCTTCGGATTTTTTTGATTCGTCTTTTTCCAGAGTTTCCTTTATATAATCTATATCCCGGGGTTTTATATGAGCAAAGGCTTTTTTGATATCGTCGTTTGTGGAAAGGCCGAAAACGCGCAAAAGAACGGTTGCGGCAACCTTTCTCTTTCTGTCTATGCGCGCAAAAATAGCGTTGTTGGATTCGGTTTCTATTTCCACCCAGGCGCCGCGGTTTGGAATTATTTTTGCTCCAAAAAGTTTATTGCCGCGAAAAACAGACATCGTGAAAAAGGCGCCAAAGGAGCGCGCCAGTTGAGAAACAATGACGCGCTCTACTCCATTAATGACGAAGGTGCCGTGATCTGTCATCAGGGGTAAATCACAGAGATAAAGTTCCTGCTCCTTATTTTCTTTCGTCACTTTATTTTTAAGGCGCAGACATATCTTTAACGGAGCTCCATAAGAAAGATTGTTCGCCTTGGCGTAAAATTCATCAAACTTCGGCTCATCAATGCTAAAATCCACGAATTCCATGTCAAATTCTTTTTCGGTATAATCTTTAATAGGAAAAAATTCTTTAAACGCGTCCTTAAGGCCTTCTTTCAAAAACCAATCAAAAGATTTCTTTTGGACTTCGGCCAAAAAAGGAGGTTCTGCCAAAGGTTCCCGATATTTAGAAAAATATTTTTTGGGTCTAATCGGCCTGGCGACAGACCCGGTTTCTTGTGACATGCAAAAGCAAATTTAGAATATATGTAATAATAAAAAAATAGCCCTTCCGCTACTCAAAACGGCTTATATTTAAATTTATTATTGAAATATTGGTGTAGTAAACACCTTAAATTTTATTTTACTACTTCTCCCTGCATAAAGTCAACCCATCTAGCCGTGAATAAAACACAACACACATCACGCCAGAATGTCAACCTTTTATTGGCCACTTCTTCTTTTTTAATATTCGGGCTTTAAAAATGGATTATTTGTTCTTTCCTCGCCAATAGTGGTTTCCGGGCCGTGGCCCGGGTAAATCTTGTAATCATCCGGTAGTTCCATAAGACGACGCAAGGATTTTTCCATTTGTTCTTTATCTCCGCCGGGCAAATCCGTGCGGCCGATGGAATGGCGAAATAGCGTGTCGCCGGTAAAAATAATTTTTTCCTGCTCGCAAACGATACAAAAACTATCGGATGTGTGGCCGCGAGTTTCAATTGCTTTCAACTCAATATCGCCCAGTTTTATTATTTCACCTTCTGTTAAATTCACGACATCGCAAGTCGTGAATTTTTTAATTGCCTCTAAAGCTCCGACATGGTCAGGGTGGGAATGAGTAATAATAATGGCTTCGGGTTTTAACTCATATTCTTTGATGAAATCCAAAATTTTCTCCGGCTCATCGCCGGGATCTATAATTACACAACTGTTCGAGATCGGATCTCGAACAATGTAGCAATTGGCCTTATATATGGGACCAACTACGATTTTGCGAATAGTCATGTCGTCTATGAATGTTTCTTGATTTTTCTCATTTTTCTCCTCTCTTCCTTTAATCTTCCGTATTCTTCCTTTTCTTCTCTTTCTTTTTCTTTTTTCATTTTCTTTATGAGTTCGTCCAGTTCTAGTTCCTGCAGATGTTCTTTTTTAGCGTTTTCCCAGTTTTCCATATTATTTCCTTCTTTCCTGCCAATTATACCATGTAACTAATAACGGACTTGCGAGGAAAAGAGAAGAATAAGTTCCGAAAACAATACCCATTATAAGAGTAATGGTAAAATATTTGGTGGTGACGCCTCCGAAAATTAGAAAAGAGACAAGCACAAGAATAATTGCCAGGCTTGTTTTTACAGAACGCCCGCGAACCTGTTTCAAACTCTGAACAACCGAATCCTCAAAATCATTACCAACACCTTTTTTCAAATTCTCGCGCACACGATCAAAAACTACGATAGTATCATGTATGGAAAATCCCAAAATGGTAAGAAGCGCGGTAATAAAAAGAATGTCTACTTCTACATGAAAAAAATGGCCAAGCACGGAAAACACTCCAACAGGAATGGCGACATCGTGAACCAAAGCGGCTATGGCAATTAAACCATATTTCCAAGATTGAACGGGCCGCGACACTTTTCTGAAAGCCCAGGTAATAAAAATAACTATCATTAAAATAACAAAAATAATCGCGAGCCACGCCTTGCGGGTAAGTTCCCTGCCGATAACCGGGCCGATGGAATCAAATCTTTTTTCTTCCACATCACCCAAAAGCGCGAGTAATTGTTGATGCTGAGATTCAGTAATATCTTTCATTCTTAAAATCAAACCCGCGTCACCGGTCGGCTGATAAACAACAGCGCCCAAATCCAAAGTTTCAATCACGCGTTTTATTTCATCCATTTCCGGCCGGCCATTTGTGTATTCGACCTCCAAAAACGAGCCGCCGGTAAAATCTATAGCGGGGTTTAAACCAAGCGCAATAAAGACGACAAGGCTGAAAAGAACCAATGCGCCGGAAATAATATAAAATATTTTCCTATGCTTAATCATATTCCCAATAAAATTTTTGATATCCTGCTTTCTCCTTTTAAATTACTTGCCATTAAAAACGCCCTGGTGACGGTGAAAGCCGAAAACAAACTAATCAAAACGCCGACCCCAAGCGTCAGGGCAAAACCCTTCACAACGCTGGTGCCAAACCAATAAAGGATGGCGGATGTAATCAATGTGGAAATGTTTGAATCACGAATGGATGTCCATGCGTTTCTGAATCCATCCGGAACCGCGGAAGGAAAAGTTTTTCCTCCCCTTGCCTCCTCCCGAATTCTCTCAAATATTAAAATATTGGCATCCACGGCTACGCCTATTGAAAGTATAAAACCGGCAATGCCTGCCGCGCTAAGCGTAACCGGAATAATTTTGAAAAGCATTAAAACAATAGAAGTGTAAACAGCCAAAGCTAAAATAGCAAAAAGGCCTAAGGCGCGGTAAGAAATCAAAAGAAAAAACGCAATAGCTAAAAGACCCACCAAACCGGCAAAAATGCTCTTAAAAAGAACCTCTTCTCCCAACGTGGCGCCGACTGTCTGCTGAGAAATTAATTCAATGGGAATGGGCAGAGCGCCGGAATTGAGTCGGCGCACAAGTGTTTTTGCCTCTTCGGGCGTAAACTGGCCTGTGATTTGAGCGCGGCCGCCCGTAATCGGTTCCCTCACATTAGGCACGCTAATGGGAACACCGTCTAAATATATTGCCAATGGCTTACCCACATTTTCTTCCGTAATCCGCGCAAAAAGGTCGCCGCCTTCTTTTGTAAACTCTATGGAAATCTCGGGTTCAAAAGTGATTTGATTAAAATTTAAATACGCTTTTTTTAAATAACGGCCGGTTAAATCCGTGGGAATAAAGGCTTCTTCCACGGAAGTATCAGCGGTGATTTCAATATCCTCGTTTTGAGTTCTGAATTCCAAAAACGGTGTTTCGCCAATCATTTCTATGGCTTGATGAATATTTGTGACACCCGGAAGGGACACACGCAAGCGGTTTTCACTGCCGCTTTTTTGAGTTTGCACCAACGGCTCGGTGACGCCAAAAAGATTCACCCTGCGCTCAATCACATCCCTAAGTCCGGCCATTGCTTCATCCACTTCACCTTTGTCCAAACTTGAAACATTAGCGCGGTAAACCAAATCAATTCCGCCCCGCAAGTCCAGGCCCAAACGGAAAGGAATATTGGGCAAAAAACCCTGAAGCGATTGAGGTAAAAAGGGGGCCACTGCAAAATAAGCGGCGAAAAAACCGAAAAGGAATATAAAAATAGCCAAAAAACGAGTTTTAACCATATTTATCAGTGTAAACCAAAACGCCAAAAAGTCAAAAGACCCCTACTCCACCGTGACCGATTTGGCCAAATTCCTTGGCTTGTCAGGGTCTAATCCCCTTAATACCGCCATGTAGTAAGCAAAAAGCTGAAGAGGCACAACGGCCAAAATCGGATTAAGAGCCTCCTGTGTTTTGGGAATATAGATAACGTCATCTGCCAGACGCGAAATGTTTTTGTCTCCTTTTTCGGCCACGGCGACGAGCGGCCCGCGCCTGGCTTTTATTTCTTCCAGATTAGAAATCATTTTTTCATAAACGCGGGAAGCCGGACTTCCCACAATAGCAATGGTGGGAAAATTTTCGTCTATCAAGGCGATGGGGCCATGCTTCATCTCCCCTGCTCCGTAACCCTCTGCATGGCTGTATGAGATTTCTTTAAGTTTAAGCGCGGCTTCCATTGCCGCGGGATAATTGAACTTTCTTCCGAGAAAAAGAAAATTGTTATATTTGTTGTATTTTTTAGCCAGACGTTTTATATGCTCTTCGCTTTTTAACACCTCTCTCAGTTGAGGCGGCAAAAGATAAAGAGATTTGATAATTTCACCGGCACCAGCCTTGCTTAAATTGTTTCCGCGGCCCTGCCTCGACGCTAGGCGGGCAAAAAAGAGAGCGCAAAGCGCAAGAACAGCAACCTGCGATGTAAATGCCTTGGTGGAGGCCACGCCTATTTCCGGGCCGATATGATTATAAACACCGGCGTCTGTTTCCCTGGCAATTGAGGAGCCAACAGTATTCACAATCCCCAAGGTCACGGCGCCTTTCTTTTTTGCCATTCTTAGCGCCGCCAAAGTATCGGCTGTTTCGCCGGACTGAGAAATAACCAAAACAGCGGTATTTTTATTCAAAACAGGATTTCTGTATCTAAACTCTGAAGCAAAATCCACCTCCACGGGCAGGCCGGCGTATTTTTCAAAAATATATTCTCCGATAAGGCCGGCGTAGTACGATGTGCCGCAGGACGCGATCACAAAACGCTCTATCTCTTTCAATCTATCGCCCAAAACTTCCAACCCGCCCAATTTTACTTCCGCCTCCCTCGGTATAAGTCGGCCCCTTAAAGAATCGCGTATGGCAGCGGGCTGCTCGTGAATTTCTTTTAGCATAAAATGGGGAAAGCCGGATTTCTGCGCGGTTTTTATATCCCAATCTATTAAATCCACTCTCTTGTTTTTGCGATTCTTTTTTAAATCCAGAAAACCTAAAGACTCCGGCGTGAGAACAGCGACTTCATCGTCATCCAAATAGACTACTTTCTTGGTGTGAGTCATGAGTGCCGACGCGTCCGATGCTAGAAAATAACCATCCTTGCCCAAACCAACGATAAGAGGAGATGAACGGCGGCTGGCAATGATTTTGTTCGGCTCGGTTTTTGAAATCACTGCCAGGGCAAAAGTACCCTTCACATAACAAAGAGCGTCTATCACCGCGTCTTCAAGAGTGCCGTATTTTTCTTTGGAGCGCTCTATCAAATGAGCCAGCACTTCCGTGTCCGTATCAGAAACAAACTTATGTCCCTCGCGTTGAAGCGCCTCCTTGAGATATTCGTAGTTTTCTATAATTCCGTTGTGAACCAGAAAAATCTCTTTCTTGCAGTCATAATGAGGGTGGGCGTTTTTTACCGAAGGGACGCCGTGAGTGGCCCAGCGCGTATGCGCGATGGCGCAACAGGAAGATTGCGGATTTTCTCCGATTTTTTTGACCAGATTTTCCACACGGCCTACGGTTTTATACAGCCGACAATTTTTGCTACGACTTCCGAAGCCGTGGCAAACCAGACCGGCCGAATCGTACCCACGGTACTCAAGCTGTTCCAGCCCGCGGAGCGCTATATTAACGGCGTCTCCGCTTTTACCCACATAACCGATTATTCCGCACATACTAAAAATTACAACAACTAAAACATATCAATAGTTTTATCCGCCTGTCGGGCAACCCGAGAATATTTTCTCATTCCCATAAGTATCCCCAAACCCGCAAAAACCGTGATGAGATGAGAACCGCCGTAACTCATAAACGGCATGCTCAACCCGGTAATGGGCAAAAGGCCGAGATTCATTCCCGCATGCAGGCAAAAATGCGTCATTAAAAAAATAGAAAGCCCCACTCCAAATAAACGCTCAAAATTAGTCTGCCCGAAATAAGCGTTTCTTAAAATCCGCCAGATTAAAATCGCGAAACAACAAAAAATTATAAAAACACCGGCAAATCCCCATTCTTCGGCAAAAGCGGCAAAAACAAAATCCGTTTTATATTCAGGTAAAAACTCCAGACGGCTCTGTGTGCCATAACCAAATCCCTTACCCCAAACTTGGCCGGAGCCAATGGCAACCATAGATTGCAAAGCGTTATAACCGCTGCCTTGCGGGTCAGCCAAAGGATTTAAAAAACTTGCAACGCGCGCTTTTTGATAAGGCTTTAAAACCAAAAACCAACTTACGGAAAAAAGCAAACAAAAAAGCAAAAAAACCAGAAGCAGATGCTTTTTGCTTATTCCCGAAATCATCACCATGCCAAGCCAGATAAAAACAAAAACCATTGCCGAACCGAAATCCGGCTGAAGAAAAACCAGCGCGGCGGGCAGAGCGGCGTAAATGCCGGAAATAAAAATATGTTTAATATGCGCGATTTCAATATGCCGCCGGCTGAAATATTTGGCGAGAATTAAAATAAGAAAAAGTTTAATCGGCTCAGCCGGCTCTATGGAAAAAAACGCGAAACGAAACCAACTGGCGGAACCGCGTATAATTTGGCCCAAAAAAAGAAGAAAAACCAAAGACAGTAAAGAAACAACAAAAAGGAAAAGAAGCAAACCGCTGGTTTTCAAAAACCGCCAATCAATATGAGCGAAAAGAAAAAAAATAATTAGACCGACAATGAGCCAAATTATCTGCCTGCCCAAACCCACGATGGTGAGCCCCGCGCCAAGCATCGGCAAAATAGCGACGAGTAACCACCAATCAACGACATTTTTTATGCCGGCAGCCATGACCTTACTCAGTTAAATTAACACGTGTGAATATCTGACTACTCGTAGGAATTTTAGAAAAAGGCGCGGGCCAGGTAAAAGTTATGCCAGCGGTAGATTCAGCGGGAATGGAAGATAAATAAGTAGAACTCACAGCCATGGCGTTTTCATTTTCATCATAAAGAACCGCCGCAACATTTATATCCTTTAAGGCGAAAAGAGATTCATTCAAAAGAGTCGCGCCTAGAGAAGGAAAAGGAATATTTTCAAAACGCTTTGAAGAAACCACTAATGGAACTTTTTCTTTATCTATATATCTCCAATCTGAAATCAGCTCAATTTCCATGAAAGCGCGCGCGGGTATCCGTTCTCCCGTATTAATATTTGCCGTGAACAACACAAATCTTTCACGAGGATTTAAATATGTCCGCCCTTCTCTTACGGCTACCAAAATATTTTTTATGTCGTAAAGCCTAAAAGTATATTTGAACGCGGGCAAACCGTAAAAAAGATTAGGATTCTCCACCAGCGAAGCCGCTTCATACACTCCCTTTTTATCCGTCGGCAAAACCCTGGTCCATAAAGTAACAATGTCCTTCGGGTTTACAACGCAAGAAGCACAAACGCCGCCGCAATCAACGCCCTCTTCATCCTGGTTTTTGATGCCGTCAAAACAAGTCGGTTCTTCCGAACCCAAAACAATAAATAAAAAAACAATAAGCGCCAAAGCAAAAACAACACCCAAAAAGTAGGTTATTTTTTTTCTGGAACGCCAGGTTAATACAGCCATTATTTTTATTATACAAAAATAACGAGAACTTTGAAAACAATATTCTGGCGACTAGCTACTTTCCCCGAAAGAGTATCATCGCCTCAAGAGGGCTTAACTTCTGTGTTCGGAATGGGAACAGGTGTGGCCCCTCCGATGTGTCACCAGAATACTGTTTTCAAAATTTTCAATTCTCACACATAAGAGAGAGGGTAAATTAGTCTATTAGTACTCTTCGGCTGAATGCGTTACCGCACTTACACCTTGAGCCTATCAACGTGGTAATCTTCCACGGACTTTAATTCTTAATCTTGGAGTAGGCTTCCCGCTTAGATGCTTTCAGCGGTTATCCCTTCCCGACTTAGCTACCCAGCCATGCTCCTGGCGGAACAACTGGTACACCAGAGGTCAGTTCTTTCCGGTCCTCTCGTACTAGGAAAGACTCTCCTCAAGAATTTAACGCCTGCAGCGGATAGGAGGCCAACCTGTCTCACGCATATTGATCACTTATTACTAAGTGTATGGACTATATCTTCATCCGATCATTAAAAATGATTTAGGATGGCTGACGTGTAGTCTCTACGGGTAAATATTTCTGATGATATCCCATCATTATATTCTTCCCTCGGAATTGTCCTAAAAAATCAAACCAAAATTTAATAGGATTTTTCCGATATAAATCAGCTTCTTCATCCCGCATTACTACGGGAGACCGCCGTGATTATTTTTTTGCCTTTACCCTGTCATGCTCTTTTCACGCCTCCGGGTTCAGATGGTTTAAGGGTCAAGTCCTCTGCCCTGCTTCACCCCTAAACGGTCTGAACCCAGCTCGCGTGCCCTTTTAATTGGCGAACAGCCAAACCCTTGGGACCTTCTCCAGCCCCAGGATAGGACGAGCCGACATCGAGGTCGCGAACCGCACCGTCGATATGGACTCTTGGGTGCGACCACGCTGTTATCCCCGGGGTAACTTTTATCCGTTGATTGCTTGCAGTATCTAATTCCAACAAGCAGTTCACTATGCTCTGCTTTCGCATCTGGTTGACATGTCCGTCTTCCAGTTAAGCTGGCTTTTGCCATTACACTATCGGCACGATTTCCATACGCGCCTAGCCAACCTTAATAGACTCCTCCATTACTTTTTAGGAGGATTCTGCCCCAGAAAAACTGTCCGCCAGATACTGTCTCCCTCCGGTTTTGCCGAAGAGGTTAGAATTTAAATCTTGGAAGAGTGGTATTTCACTGGTGGCTCCACCTCGCCCAAAAGCAAGGCTTCAAAGCCTCCCACCTATGCTACGCATCCAAAACTTAAATCCAATATCAAGCTACAGTAAAGCTCCCGGGGTCTTTTCGTCCTGCTGCAGGTAACCGGCATCTTTACCGGCATTGTATTTTCACCGGGCTACTCCCCGAGACAGTCCCCCAGTCGTTACGCCATTCGTGCAGGTCTGAATTTACCAGACAAGGAATTTCGCTACTTTAAGACGGTTATAGTTACCGCCGACATTGACAAGGGCTTATAACGTCCAGCCGCTAGCCGCTAGAAAACTAGCCACTAGTGACCAACATCATTTAACCTTCTTGCATTGGTCAGGCGTCACCCTCTATACATCCTCTTGCGAGTTCGCAGAGAGCTGTGTTTTTGATAAACAGTCGCCAGGGGTACTTTCGCTGCGGCCCGCATTGCTGCGGGCAGACCTTATTCCAAAGTTACGGTCGCTTTTTTGCCGAGTTCCTTGGGGAGCAATCACCCGTTGGCCTTGGTCTTCTCGACCCACCCACCTGTGTTGGTTTGCGGTACGGTCTCATTATTTTTAACCCTAGAGGTTTTTCTTGGAAGCCTGCTCATCTGAATCGGGCTGTCCGTAAACAACCCTTTTCTCAATTCTTGAAGTATTGCCGCGCGGATTTGCCTACGCGGCCTTCTCAAACCAAGAACGACAATCCAATAAGTCGCTCAAATTACTAAACTTCGTCCCCCCGTCAGAAAAATAACAAGGTTACGGAATATTAACCGTATGTCCATCGGCTTCGGCTTTCGCCATCGCCTTAGGCCCGACTAACCCTTGGCTGATCAACATTGCCAAGGAAACCTTAGGTTTTTGGCCTTCTGGGATCTCACCAGAATTGTGGTTACTTGTGCCAACATTTTCTCTTCTCAACGCTCCACTCCGCCTCGCAGCGTAAGCTTCACAGCATTAAGAATGCTCTCCTACCATCGCTCGCTTCGCTCGCTATCATGATGCAAATCTACGAATGATATGCGAATGCTGCAAATATGCAAATAATTAATATTCGCAATTCGCATAATTAGCATGAAATTCGCATATTGGCATCACACTAGTGAACGAAGTGAACGATTCTCATCTTCGGTATCATACTTAGCCCCGATTATTTTCGGTGCAAAATCTCTTAACGAGTGAGCTGTTACGCACTCTTTGAAGGATGGCTGCTTCTAAGCCAACCTCCTCGCTGTCCGAGAAATTTCACCTCCTTAAGTGCACTCAGTATGAATTTAGGGACCTTAGATAGAGATCTGGGCTGTTTCCCTTTCGACCTATGGAGCTTCGCCCCCATGGTCTAACTGCCTCAAAAAAAATTTTCGGTATTCGGAGTTTGGTAGATATGACGAGATTTCTCCCTATTCACATCTTCCAGTAGCTCTACCCCCGAAAAATATTTGAAACGCTAGCCCTAAAGCTATTTCGGAGAGAACCAGCTATTACCAGGTTCGATTAGCTTTTCACTTCTTACCACAACTCATCCGATGGTCTTGCACAGCCAACCGGTTCGGGCCTTCTGACGTCTTTCGACGACATTCACCCTGGTCATGGTAAGCTCACCTGGCTTCGGGTCTTCCGCTAAAATTTTTGCCCGCCACAACTTTGCAGATGTGGACGGACTTTCGCGCTATTCACACTAGGTTTCCCTATGCCTCCCCCCGCTTAGCGGGGTTAAACGAAATTCAAGCGGAAACTCGTTGGCTCATTCTTCAATAGGCACGCCGTCACCGCGCAAAGCGCGGCTCCGACTCTTTGTAAGCATACGGTTTCAGGTACTATTTCACCGCCCTAACCGGGCTACTTTTCACCTTTCCCTCACGGTACTTGTTCACTATCGGTGTTCTGAAGTATTTAGCCTTGGGAGTTAGTCCTCCCTGCTTCCCCCGACCCATTCGTTTGTCGAGGTACTCAAGATCATCAACAAAGAAGATATTTTGTTTTCGCCTACGGGGCTATTACCCTCTTTGGCTATGCTTTCCAGCAAAATTCCGCTAACAAAATATTTTATAACTTCTTTTTCAATATTGAAAACGTCAATGTCTTACAACCTCGCCAATACTCCGTATTGGCGATTTGGGCTGTTTCCGTTTCGCTCGCCGCTACTAAGGAAATAAATGTTTTTCTCTTTTCCTCCAGGTACTGAGATGTTTCACTTCCCTGGGTACGCTACGCCGCTTCGCGGCAATCTCAAATCTTAAATCGCAAATCTAAAATCTATTCCTAATTTTTGAGATTTGATTTTTGATTTTTAAGATTGCTGCGAAACGGCGTTGATGCCGTTTTGCAGCATCAGGTTTCCCCATTCGGAGACTCTCGGATTAAAGGTTGCTAGGCACCTACCCGAGATTTATCGCAGCCAAGCCACGTCCTTCATCGCCTTCAGAACCCTAGGCATCCACCATATGCTCTTATTATTACCCTCTCACTTATAAGTGAGAATTATATAATTATTTTACTTTCAAAGAACATTCCTCATAACAAAAGCCCGTTTCGCTCAGGAAACGGGCTTTTGCGCTTATTAAAGCACGAAAAAATTACCCACTTCCTGCTGTTTTTATGTGTAATCGCAAAATTAACATAACTTTTATTATATTTCTATTATAACGGATAAATTTTGTGGGTCAAGTGGGTCAAGTATAATGCTTTAAGAAGAGATATCTCCTCTCAACTTGTCAATGGTTCTGGCCGCGGCATCTTTGCCGCCCAAACCAAAAGCCAAACCGCCCGCAATCGCCAGCATTGCCACGAAGGCCGTAAACAAAGTTTGGGCAAAAGTGCCGGCTATGCCAAGCTGATTTAACGCGGCTAAAATGGCAAAAATCCAAATGGCCCATTTCGTGATTCCGCCAAGGAAATGCGCCGACGCGATACGCGCCGCTTTTGCCGAACTAACCACTATCTTCTGCAATGCATCAGCGACAAGAGCGGCAGCAAGCAACATCAAAGCCGCCACAATCACGTTTGGCAAATACACAAGCACAACCTCTCTCAGAAAAACATTCACCTGGGACAAGCCGAGTATATCAATGGAGGCAACCAAAAACACTATCAAGAAAAACCACTTGACCAGGCCGCCCACAAAAGCGCCTGAATTAAGTTTCAAGCCTCCTCGCGCTAAATGTTCTTCAATGCCGGTTTTTTGTAAAGCCTTGTCAATTCTAAAAAATCCGACGATTTGAGACACAACACGTCCAAGAGTAACAGCCGCAATCCAGCCGATTATAAAAACGACAACGGCTAAAATTAATCGCGGCAAGAAATCCGCCACTCCCAACCACAATGACTGAAAAGAAGAATAAAGCACATCACTCCAAGTTTGAGTTACCATAAATTAATTTTTAAACACCATCAATAAAATTCCAATATTTAAAATCGACCTTTTATAATTTTAGCATATTTTAAGAAAATATTGCCTAAAAAAATCTGTGGATAACTCTTTTTAATAAATGCGCGTGGCTGGATTCGAACCAGCGGCTCCTGCCATGTGAAGACAGTACTCTAACCACTGAGTTACACGCGCGTTACGGACATTTTACAGAATGTCCGATAAACCCATCTTATCCACGACAATCTGATGGGGATAATCTAAAATATCTCTTATGAATTTATCGTATATACCCAAACGGTAAACAAAATCTTTTTCAGCAAGAAGAGCATAGGTTAATTCTTTTCCCACCTCCGCTTCTATTTCCTTAAGCGCTCTCTCCAGCGTGTTTTTGTTTACTTTGTTTCCCACAACCAAAATGTCTATTCTGCTATTTTCACTTTGAATAAAAACACCGCCAAGAATAATCAACTTTATTCTGCCGGTTTTAGAAATTTTCCTTATCAACTCGGAACGAGAAATTGGCGCGGTATCTAAAACCAGCGCTTTTAAGGGTTGGAGTAAAGAAAATGAATTATCCACGGCCCAGCCCTGAACTCTTTTTTTGCTTTTTCTTTTTATAAGGCCGATGCCGGCCAACAAACTGAGTTCCCTTCTTAAACTAAGCGATTTAACCTTTGCCCGCGTTGAAATATCCTTCGGTGTAAAAATTTCCCGCGGATTCCAAAGAAAAAGACGGATAATTTTAAGTCTGTCGCTAGAACCAAAAAGTTTTGCCAGTATACTACTCATGAATCATGAAACATGAAACTTGAAACATTTTTATGCTTCATGCTTCATGATTTATGTTTAATACAGTAGAACTGAAATAAATTATTTCAGTTCTACTGTGGCTCCCGCCTCTTCCAATCTCTTCTTCAGTTCTTCCGCTTCTTCCGGTTTAAGCCCCTCCTTTATAATTTTCGGCACAGAGTCAACTAAATCTTTTGCTTCCTTTAACCCTAATTCTAACACTTCTCTCACTATTTTTATAACCTGAATCTTTTGGTCGCCGGTCGCTTTCAATTCCACAGTCTTAAGCGAGTCAGCGTCTTCTGCCCCGGCGCTAGCATCACCGGTTCCTGCTTGGCTAGGCATGGCCGCCATCATGGATTGAGCGCTCACCCCGAAGCGTTCTTCCAACACCTTAACCAATTCAGAAAGGTCCAAAACAGACATTTTTTCTATTTGCTCCACAAAAGTTTTAAACTTCTCCGGAACCTCTATTTTTTTATTTTCTTTTTTTGTTTCTTCTGGCATAAAAATTTTTCAGCCATTAGCCATTAGTTTAATTTTAATCGCCTAATGGCTAGTGGCTAATCACTAATGGCTATCGTTTAATTTGTCCCAAAACACTAATAAAATCCCTAATTGGCGCCTGCAGAACTCCGACCATTTTCTGCCTCGGCGCGTTGATAACATAAATAAATTGCGCGATAAGTTCATCTCTTGAAGGTATGGCGGCAAGGCCGGAAACAGCAGCCTTGGTTATATAAGCGCCTTCCAACACGCCGCCTAAAAAACTTATTTCCGGATGTTCTTTTATAAATTTTGAAACGGACTTGGCCGGCGCCGTCACCTCTACGCCTCCAAACACCAAGGCCGCTTCTCCTTCAAGTTGCGGCATTTCTCCGGAAATTCCCAATTCATCAAGAGCTTTTTTAATTAAAGTTTTTTTGGCAACCAAATATCTTGCGCCTAATTCTCTCAACAAAACCCTCAACTGATGGGCCAAAACCGTGTTTAAGCCGTGAAAATTAACAAAAATAACAATACCGGAAGATTTAAGCCCGTCTTTTAATTCGCCCAAAACCTGTTCCTTTTTTTCTCGTGTTAACGCCATGTTCCTTAAAATAAAATGCGGCTATGGTGATAGCCGCATTTGAATGCTTTTTGAACCTAAACAGGGCTTATTTTTATTTTGATGCCTGTTTTCTACGGCTATATTTTAAGTATATACAACCGCTATTTTTTGTCAACAACCCCGCGGTTTTCAAAATAATTCCGCCGGTATTTCAAAAACTCTTTTCTTAATTTCATGGTTATCGGCCCTATCGCTAAATCAATCCGGTCTATCTTGACAACCGGCCAAACGCCGCGCGTTGTGGAGACAACAAAGGCCTCTTCTGTTTCTTCCAAATGCTTCATCAAAACCAAACTCTCGCTAACCAGGTAATCCCTTTTTTCCGACAACATTAGAACTATCTGCCTGGTAACGCCGGACAAAACAAAAGGCAGACCATTTTCATCTTTCAAAAATGATGTATTTATTACCACGCGGCCGTTGGGTAATGTTTTGACTATGAAAAAATTAGCCCTTGAAGTTTCCAACAAAACTCCTTCCGGCGCGTATAAAACATCATCATAGCCCATCGCCCCGACTCCGAACAAAGCAATTTCGGCCCCTAAATAATTGGTTGTTTTAATCTCCGGAAATTCACGCTTCCAGGGAATTGTTTTTAGTTTCAACCCCTTATCCGGCTTAAATCTCGCGAATGAAAATTTTTTTGCCAAAATAAAAATATTGGACGGGGTAGACGGATGAAACAAATCATTGGTAGAGCCGCCCGAAACAAAAACGTAAATCAAAGCGCTCTTAAGCCTGTTAATCTCAACCACTTCTCTTATCTTTTTTTCCAAAAATACTTCCAATTCCAACAAAAATTCGCCGGCCTGAAGCGGAACAGGCATTCTCAATTTTGCGAGCGCTTGGCTAAGCCGCTCAAAATGCTGTTTGTAATGGAAAACAACATCACCCCTTGATTCCATTACCTCAAAAGCGGCATAACTCCTTAAAAACCCCAAGTCTTCCAAAACATTGCGAGCCGGCCATTTATCCAAATCAAAAAGTCCGCAATAATCCCGAGTTACAGCAAAACCAGTGTCGCACCAAAATTTTTCTTTCATTTTACAATCCTCCTTTGCCAATTTTGCAAGCAAAATTGAGCACTATTAATTGTTAATGTGCTGTTCCAAAAGATATGGCAAAAGCTCATCCCCGGGGTTTTTCTCTATTCCTTCACGCAATACACCTTCTGCCAAATCTGCTTTCTCATTATACGAATAAAAATAAAACTCGTAAAGTTTCTGATAAAAAAACGGCGTTGGATTAATTTCTATTGCCTTACGGTAATAAATTTCGGCTTTTGGAAAATCCGGCTCGCCTCGCTGCGAAGCGGGCAAATAAAAGGCGTACAAATCGCCCAAATTATGAAAAGCCACCGCGTCATTGGGCCTGATGGCTGTCGCGTAGAGCCACGCCTCTTCAGCGCTTTCATAATCCTCAATTGCTTTATACAAAAGCCCTAATTGCAGCCAATTTTGCAGCTCATCCGGGTCTTCTTTCAAACCGGCCCGCACATCTTTTAGAGCACTCATTAATTTTAATCTCTGTGAGGCGGGCAAATCCGAGTTTATCACAAACTCTTTATCCAAATCCGGCATTTTGCAAGCCGCTTCTTCCGAATCAATGGGGCAAGCAGCAGCGTCAAGAGCCGGCCCCGCCTCTTCAATCCCAACTATGGAAGTTGAACTTCCATAGTTTAAATCGCGGCAGATAAACCAGGCGCTGAAACCAATAATCACTGCAAAAGTCACGGCGAAAATAATGCTCTTTTTTTTGTTCCGCATATATATTATAGAATATATCAATCCCGCCCTAATTTTGCAAGAAAGATGTCTATTGCTCCGTCACTTTAGCCTGTCACATAACTATGACGATCGACAAGTTATGTGATACTTGTACAGATGTAATATAAATCTACAGATGTAATATAAATCTCTGTTCTGTACGGATGTATATAAATCCCTCCAATTTTAAAAGAAAAACCCCACCTTTTTCAAGAGGCGGGGTAATCCCGAGTATCACATTTATATTCTATCACAAACAAAAACCCCCTAAAAGGGGGTTTTTGCGCCTAACACAAGGAATTAGGATTTACTTCCAGATTGTTACACTGTCCATTCCGTCTGATGGCAAACCACTTACATAATAGCCGTTTGTCCAGTCAACATGCGCTGCGACAGAAGTCGTGGTTGAGTTTGGAGACCAAACAAGATTATCCTGCGAGGTTCCGTCAACGCTTGTCTGCGCTCCCATCATCGTAGTAGCCAATGAAGGATAGGCAGTGTCTCCGTTGATCTTTGTTGTAACTGAACCGGAGAATGTGCCTGAGCCAGATGTCAATGTCACAGTGCCTCTAACTTTAAAATAGTAGGTTGAACCAGATGGAATCTTAAGAATTGATGACAATTGCGCGTCATTGTCTCCGGAGGACACCAGACCTCCAATAGTCTCAACCACTTGGCCATTATCATATCCTGAAACCGGCGATGAGAATGACGAATCAGTGTAGGCGTATACCTTTATATTCGTAACAGTGGTTGTTCCGGATACCGAGTTTCCGGTTGACGTGGCAATATTAACCGTGAGCTGATGTAAGCCAATGCCATTTCCTGTATCAGGATTTGTCGCAATGCTGAACCTGTAAAGATCCATATCGCCGGCCACCAATGTGGTTGAAGGAACAGCGATTTTGGCAAATGTCGGGTAGGCCTTCATAATCCGGACTCCTGTGGCATTAACATCGGTTGTTGAACCGGCGATGCTGGTACCCGAACTTACGCCTTTGCCATAGTTGCCTCCGCTTGAAGGCGTGGTGGCGTTCACATCAGTGCCGTCATAGCCAACCCTAAGCAAATCTCCGGA